>Ga0137403_10001083_pt1 | contig 34523 bp, 34 predicted proteins | sample CZOMad2_1_16fung_FD_122057 | JGI IMG/M metagenome (GOLD analysis project Ga0137403, IMG submission 122057) | Vadose zone soil fungal communities from Angelo Coast Range Reserve, California, USA - CZOMad2_1_16fungal (Hybrid Assembly) | ecosystem: Environmental > Terrestrial > Soil > Vadose zone... | reverse complement strand
AGCTAAGTGGCACCGATTTCGGAGCCGGCTTCCGCCCCATAGCAATCCTCCTGCTCGTGACATTGTGGAAGTCAACGAATACGACTCGCGATATGATGCTCCCGGAAGTCGGAAATCGCCGTGAAGCGAACGAAATGAATCGGAGGGTACTGAGATGCACCTTTCTCGCCTCTGCGCCGTGCTGATCGACTGTCGGACCTCCGATTTGGGCGGGGCCGCCCGCTTCTGGGGCGAGGCGCTGGGTCGCTCCGTAGATCCCAACCATCCGGGCAGCCGCGGCAATTACCTCATGCTGGAGACGCCGCCCGACGAGCCCATCGTGCAGATTCAGCGGGTGGACCACGAGAGCCGCGTCCATATAGATATCGAGACCGACGATATCGCTGCCGAAGTAGCGCGCTTGACAAAGTTGGGCGCCAAGGTGGTGGATCGCCTCGAGCGGTGGGTGGTGATGGAGGCGCCGACCGGCCAACGCTTTTGCGTCGTAAGGGTACAACGTCCCGGTTTCCCGAAGAACGCTACCCGGTGGGGCTAACCCCGGACCCTCGCTTCGAGGATGAACTACTCCCGATGAGAATTGGCGCCGCCGTCCGGCCGCAACCGGCAATCTCCCGAGCAGAGAATAGTGACGGTGATCACAGTGGCCGTCCCTGCGTCTGCGGTAGATAAGGAATGGTTTGGGCGGTGCGGCGGCCGGGTGAGGTGCCTGGTCTGCGGTTCATGCGGGTGGCTTCTTTTGGATGCACTGATTGCCCACGACCCATTTGAATCGACGGGGATTTACGCCATGAACGGTTTCCTGAGAGCGACCTTTAACCGTCAAAAATTCCAGGGCCTCTTTATCAACACGGCCCTCGGCAATTTTGCGGGCTATGTCGCCGGCTCACTGGTCACGCTTGTATCCACTCATCAATTGGTCGAACGACGCGCCATCAGGAATCTCTTCGGCGTCCTGCCGAGGAAGAAAATCGTCGTTCACGTGGTGCCGCACTGGCTCGAGTGGCTGCTGGCGCTGATTGTGGGGTTCCTCGTCATGGAAGCCGTGCGCTACTTGTTCAATCACCGCAAGTACGCCACGTTGCTGAGTGCATTGCGGCCGAAGCGAAGGACTGAGAGCGGCCGTCGACCCACCGGTCGAGAGGAGGGAGAGCGGTACGTTTCTGACGGTGGCGCAGCGCAAGAAGCACTACCCAAGAGCGGGGAAATGAATCCGCTCGAACCGACCTGAGCAGTGCGTTCGGGGTGCGCGCCATCCACGACAATCGCCCAAGCACACCGTGCGCGTACCACCAGCACCGTGGGCCGGACCTCCTGTAGCAGGGACACCGCGAGCGCCCGGTCGGTCACGTCGCCCACCGCGCCGACCACGCCGAACCGGTCTTCCACCTCGGCCAGCCGCTGCGCATCGCGCGCCACCACCATCACCTTGGCGCCACGCGCCGCCAGGGCTTCGACCACGCCCAGGCCGAGACCGCTGCTGCCGCCGGTGACGATAACGCGCTGGTTCTTGAGGCTTTGCATGTGAATCGCTCCTTAGTAGGCGGTCCCGGAAAACAGGACCGATACTCCACGACGATTCAGCCGGGGCAAAAGATGCGGTCGCAATGTTCGAAAACTCGAACTGGCTTTAAAGATCTTGCCGGTCGCCAAAGCAACGAACAACGCCGCGCAGGCGCCCCAGAGCGGGGTCTTTTCGACTTAATCCGATGCGTTGATTGCCTTCAGCCAATCTGTCGCGTCGGACAAGCTGCGAACGGACCGCTTGCCACCGCGTTCACGAATCGTAACCGTGCCGGCGGACACTTCTTTCGGCCCAACAGTTACAAATATCGGGATGCCCTTGTCATGCGCAGCGACAATCCGCCGTGACAGCGTTTCATTAGCCTCATCTATGATGCATCGCAGCTTCGCTGCGTGGAAGATTTCGACAGCTGCACGCGCATACTCAAGTTGGCCGACTGATACCGGCGCGACGACAATCTGCTCGGGAACGACCCAGAAAGGTAGATTGCCGCGATGATGTTCGAGCAGGATGGCCATGAATCGCTCGATGCTGCCGAGCACGGCTTGATGAATCATAACCGGACGCACTCGTGCGCCAGATGCCTCCACAACTTCGGCATCGAGTTTTTCGGGCAGCACGAAATCAAGCTGTATCGTCCCGCATTGCCATTCGCGCCCATCTTGATCCTTCAAGATGAATTCAACCTTGGGGCCATAGAACGCCCCCTCGCCGGGTTGTAGGCGAAATTCAAGTCCCGCGGCCCGCGCAGCCGCTGCAAGCGTCGCTTCTGCCTCGTCCCAAAGGGCGTCTGAGCCTTCGCGAGCCTCCGGTCTGGTCGAGAACCCGACGACAAACTCCTGGAACCCGAATCGAGCGTAAACGCGACGAAGAAGCTCGCAAAAGCTCACGACTTCGCCCTCGATATGCTCCGGTAAGCAGAACACGTGCGCATCATCCTGGGTAAATGCGCGGCCACGCATCAATCCGTGGAGGGCGCCTGACGGCTCGTATCGATGACAGGCGCCGAACTCGGAGAATCGCACCGGCAGATCGCGATAGGACCGGACTTGCTGCCGAAACAATTGCACGTGACCCGGGCAATTCATCGGTTTCAGCGCGAATCTGCGTTCGTCGTCCGCAAACTCAAACATGTTGGCGCCGAATTTTCCCCAATGACCGCTGCGTTCCCATAGGGAGCGCGACAGCAATTGCGGCGTACGAACCTCCCGGAAGCCGCCACGCTGCATTTCGCAGCGAATGTAGCTTTCGATCAGCCGGTAAAGAGTTGCCCCGCGCGGGTGCCAGAACGCAGTCCCCGGCGCTTCTTCCTGCTGATGAAAAAGATCGAGCCGCGGCCCGAGTATTCGATGATCGTGACTGTCCATAGCATCCTCCAAAGCGTTGAATCGCGCGCGGAGGGCACCCAGAAATGAGAAGGGCCCCGTCCGTCGCCGGCGGGGCCCTCGTGAAAATCGTTGTGAAGTAACTTTAAGACACAAACAACCGCCACGGCCCGCCAGTGCGGGTCGTCGTGGTAGTGACTGCGCTCAGATTCTTCTTCATGTTCAGAACCTACATGAAAACTCGATCGGTAGTCAAATGTTACCCCCGACCGCCTTCCGATATTGTGACGGGCTTCGGGGCGAACATTCCGTTTAGTCGGGGGATCCGGTGAATGCCGACTATCCTTCTGAGACGTTCGCGGGTGTCAGCTTCCGGGCACGCCAATGACGATGACGAGGCGTCGAGATGCGCTACTCCGGCAGCTTCATCTTGCGCAGGAATGCCTTCCAGCGCCGGTCGCCGTGCAGGCTCTTCATCCACGGGTCGCGGTTTATGTTTGTGAGACCGGCGTCGTGCTGCTGATACGCGCGATCGAGCCAAGCGAAGGCTTGATCGATCTCTCCGCGATAGGAGAGAGCTTCAACGATGTTCGATGCATTGGTCGTCGCATCCAGGCGTTCCATTTCCGACAATGCCGCGTCGGCCTCGGCTCTGCGGCCGAGCGCAAAGTACGCCACTGCCGCGCCAAATCGTTGGGAACTCTCGTCCGGGTCGCGCTGAAACTCCGCCAGTGCCGGGGCTGCCTCGCCGCGTAGCAGCAACACTGTACCCAAGCCGGCATGCCCCATGGGGTCCGTCGGGAGCAGGTCGATCGCCTTTCGAAAGGCTGTCTCGGCTTCAGGGAGCTTGCCCGTGCCAGTGTAGTACATGCCGATCGCTTCATAGCAACCGGAGTTGACCGGATCCAACTCAATTGCCTTCTGATAGAGCGCGAGCACAGTATCGGACGCGCCGTGGAGAGCCCATAGTAAGCTTCCAAGTACAATGGCGTTGCTGGGTTCCGTTGGATCGAGGTCATAAGCTTTCTGAGACTCGGCTGCACCAGCCTCCGAGTCCCAGTCAAGGGTCAAGTAGATCATGCCCTTTGCGCCGTGGGCAGCGGAGAGATTCGGGTCAAGAGCGAGCGCACGCTCCGTCGCGCGGCGCATCTCAGCCGCCACGGCATCGCCGCGAACGTAGTTGTTGTAGTTGACTTCGTTCGCAAGCACGTTCGCCAGCCACGCCCAGGCCTCGGCGAATGTGGGGTCCGCCTTGATCGCCTTGCGCATGTACTCGGCGGCGCTGTCGAATTGAGCCTTGTTGCCTGCGTTGCGGTTGATGGCGCGGCCCTGCAGGTAAAGCGTATAGGCTTCCGTATTCTTTGGGGTCGTGACTTTCAAAGCGCTGCTTTCCGCGAGTGACACTTTGAGCGCGCTGACTACAGCCCCTGCGATATCGTCCTGGACCTTGAAGATATCGTCGAGCTTACGGTCGTAGGTCTGCGACCAGAGGTGATAGCCGTTGTCGGCTCGAACGAGCTGGGCGGTGATGCGCACGTACACGCCTGATTTGCGCACGCTCCCCTCGAGCACATGCGCGACCATCAGCCGGCGGGCGATGGTGGGGATATCCTCCGACTTGCCCTTGAAGTAGAACGAGGAGGTGCGCGCCGGCACGCGCAGGTCAGGAATCTTCGTCAGCATGTCGATCAGTTCCTCTGACAGCCCGTCGGAGAAGTACTCCTGATCCTTCTTCTCGCTCATGTCCACGAACGGCAGCACGGCGACCGACTTCTCCGAGACCGCTGCGGCGGGAGCTGGACTCGCGGGCGCGATGGTTGCCACGGTGGCCGCCGGGCGCTCGGTCGTGACGCGCTTTGACAGCCAGAACTTATCGACGACGAAGTACGCGAGCGCGACGCAGAGAGTCGCGATGATCGCGCGGTTGAGGCGTTGTCCCGTTTGCTTCCTGATGGAGCGGTTCGGTTCGACGTCAACGGTCGGCTTCAGGCCCTCGGGCGTGATCTCGTACACCCAGGCGAAGATTACGACCGCGGGGAAGCCGACACTCATCAGCATGAGTACGAGGCGGTTCCACCAGACTGGGACCTCCAGCATGTGGAAGATCACATGCACGGGTTCCAGGATCAGCCAGCAGACGACGACATACAGCGCCGCAACACGGAACACGTTGCGGTGCTTTAATTGCTCGAGGAGGTTGAGTTCAATGTGGCCGTGATTCGGTGGGGCCGAGCCACCAGCGGGCGGCGGCACTGCCCCCGGCTGCTTGTCCTCCGATTCGGGTGCTTCGCCAGACATTCCTCGGCCCCCAAAGGATCTTGTCCTTGCCAACAGGATGCGCCGGGGTCATGTGGTTCGCAACTTGCGGCCTTTCGCTCGCTTCTCTCTAGTTTGCGGCTCGGTCGTACCTAACCGACTCCGTCTGTCGCAAGTGATCGCTATCGGGCGGGCATTTCGAACCGCTGTATGACTGCAGTTGGCCGGTCAGAGACCTTTGGCTGGTAGGCACGGGCCCGGGATTTCACTTACCGATGTATCCGGAATCCAGCTAGTTTGCTGCATCGAAATACCCTATGCTCGCCACCATCGTACTCTCAGAGCCGTTTAGGCAGGGTGGATATCGTCTGATGGAAGTCAGCGAGAACCGTTTCGAACTATGGTTCAGCAAAGGGCGCTTCAGCCGGCTCATATTGGTTCTGGTTTTGCTCATGGTATGGCTGCTGTGCGATTCCTTGGTCGCGGTGCTGATCGTAAAGGGAGGACACGCAAGACCGGAGGATTTCTTCGCAACCTCCCTGCGGTCGTCCGACTATGCCGATCATCGCAACATCCCGCAGATCGACGAACTGCTGGCATCGCACCCGCGGATTTTTCCGGGATATCAGTGGCGCTTTCGAGCCGATGGTCTGCTAGGTGCGCGCCTGATACCCAATTTCCTGACATTCGTACCCGACCGCTGGGGCGACGCGACTGTCTCCGCCTATGCAGCCAGCAAGACCTTTTGGTTCATGACCGACGAATATGGCTTTCCGACCGTCGCCCGCTTAGGTCAGCACTACTCGTTGCGAAAACCGGCCAACGTATTCCGTGTGATCATGCTGGGTGGCTCGACCGTCGAGGGAGTCGGCGTCAAAAGTCCACTCGAGAGCCTGCCGTCAAAATTGCAATTGCTGCTGGAACAGGAACTTTCGCAAACATCGAAGCAAGTCGAAGTCATCAACGGCGGAATATCGCATTTTGCCTCCGACCAGGAATACCTGTTGCTCATCGCCGATCTGCTACGGTTCGAGCCAGATTTGGTGATTGCCTATGACGGGTGGAACGATTCGCAGCATATGCCCGACGCGATTGCGGGAGCTCCCCGTACCCGACCCTTCCGATCGGCATCGCAGGAAGACAATGAGGATCGCGTGAATGCAAGCTTTTCTCCTATCGGAGCGTTCCGCCTGTTTGCGGCGATCAGTGCCGGCCGTACGCTCGATTTGATGAATCGCTTTGCGACCTTTCGGCTGTTGAACCATTCCATGCATATAATCATCGAGCACCTTCATGGGAAGGATGATGCCTCAGGCCCTGGCTCGGCTTACGAGCCGGAACTGTCCGTCGAGGCTGCACATGTCTATATTGAAAACCGTGAGCGCATGTTGTTCATCGCCAAGCAGAAGGGCTTTCGGTTCGCATCGTTCCTGCAGCCGATAACCGGGGTCGATGGAAAGACATACACGGCAACCGAATCTCAATACGCTTCGCCCGCCGTCGTGCAGAAGCGTCAGATCTTCTACCAAACCGTACGCCCATTGCTTGGAAAATTCGCAAGCGCAAACGAGGTATCCGGGGTGTCCTGTGTGGCGGACATAAGTACCACGAGTTTCGCAGGTGTTTCCGAAATGGTGTACGCCGATACCGGTCATTTGCTGGCGAACGGCAATGAACTGGTTGCGCAACACATTCTTACGGAGCTCGAGCGCTGCAAACTTCTACCCCAGAAGGTATTTTCCGCCCGCACGAAAGCACCCATGCGTGGTTCGGGAGCCCGACCTACGCCCGGATGAGGAACTTGCTAGTTTGCTGCATCGAAATACCCTATGCTCGCCCCAATCGTACTCTCGGAGCCGTCTAGGCAGGGTGGATATTGCCTAAGCCCAAAATTGATCTTGGAATGTTTCACGAGAATTTCCGCGAGAACTCCGCTACCAAGGTAGCCTCTCCGCGATCTTTCGGGCTGACCTTCGCATTACTGTTCCTACTGATCAGCGTGTTGCCCCTACATCGACATGGGCATGTGCGCATATGGAGTCTCGCGGTCGGATTGATGTTTCTAGCGATCGCTCTCACGCTGCCTCGGTTGCTCGAGCCACTGAATCGCGGCTGGTCGGTTATCGGGTCATCGTTGCATCGGGCCATGACGCCGGTGTTGATGGCGCTCCTATTCATTCTCGTGGTAACTCCGGTAGCGCTGTTACGCAGGGCGACCGGCAGCTCGGGTTTGGCATTGCGCTTTGATGCCAAACTCGATAGCTACTGGATTCCGAGCGATCGGCCCGTAGCCGACGCGGAATCTCTCAAAAGACAATTTTAGCGGGTAACATGTCAATTCTCGTAGAACTTTGGCAATTCCTTCGAGCCAGGAAGCGATATTGGCTCTACCCCATCGTCATCGTCATGGTGCTCATCGCGGTGCTAACGGTCGTCAGCCAGGGCTCGGCGTTGACTCCGTTCATATATGCTCTCTTCTGACCTGCGGGTCCTCGGTATCTCCGCTTTCTATCATGACAGCGCCGCCGCACTCGTTACCGACGGACGTATCGTTGCGGCTGCACAAGAAGAGCGCTTTACCCGCCGCAAACACGACTCGAGTTTTCCGGATAACGCAGTCGCCTTTTGTCTCGCCGAAGCTGGATGTCGATTGAACGACGTGGACTTCGTGGTCTTCTATGAAAAGCCATTCATTAAATTCGAAAGATTGCTCGAAACCTATTTGAGCTACGCCCCACGCGGCTTCAACAGCTTCCGTCGAGCACTGCCGTTGTGGCTCCGGGAAAAGCTCTTTCAAAAGAACGTTCTACGAAGGGCTCTGGAAAAATTCGACGCGAATTTCGACAGCAATTCCAAGTTGCGGTTTTCTGAGCATCATCTTTCGCACGCAGCCTCCGCTTTCTATCCCTCGCCGTTTGCGGAGGCGGCGGTACTTACCCTCGATGGGGTCGGCGAGTGGGCGACGGCGTCTCTGGCGATCGGTTCGCGCGAAAGCGTCAGGATCATCAAGGAAATGCACTTCCCCCACTCACTGGGCCTCTTGTATTCGGCGTTTACCTATTACACCGGCTTTCGCGTCAATTCCGGTGAATATAAATTGATGGGGCTTGCGCCGTATGGCGAACCCAGCTACGTCGATGAGATTTTGGACAAGCTGATTGATCTGAAGGCTGACGGCACATTCCGTCTCGATCAATCTTACTTCGATTACTGCACCGGACTGACCATGACCAACGATCGCTTTGCCGCGTTGTTCGGCCAGCCGGTCCGCAGACCGGAAGATTCATTGACTCCCTTTCATATGAATATCGCGGCATCGATCCAAGCCGTTACCGAGGAGATCATGACCCGCCTGGCACGGTCAGCGGCGCGGGAGACCGGCATGCGAAAGCTGTGTTTGGCTGGCGGCGTTGCCCTCAATTGCGTGGCGAACGGCAAAGTTCTTCGTTCCAGAATTTTCGATGACATTTGGATTCAGCCGGCAGCGGGCGATGCGGGTGGCGCGCTCGGGGCTGCCTTGTATGCCTATTACCAACAAGGCTGCGGCCTGCAAAAACCGTTGCCCGGTGGCGACGCCATGCGCGGCGCCTACCTCGGACCGGCGTATGCGGCGTCGGATACGGAATACCGGTTGCAGCGCAGCGGTGCGCGCTACACGACACTCGCGGAAGATGAACTGATCGAGGCGGCCGCTCGAGCGTTGGCGGCGGGAAAAGCGGTGGGGTGGTTTCAGGGTCGAATGGAATTCGGACCCCGCGCCTTGGGCGCACGATCGATCTTGGGGGATCCACGCTCACCCACGATGCAGAAAATGCTCAATCTCAAGATCAAGTATCGAGAATCGTTTCGGCCGTTCGCGCCATCGATTTTACGTCAGGACCTCGCGGACTGGTTCGATTGCGATGTTGATTCGCCGTATATGCTCCTTGTCGCTCGAGTGAAGGAGTCGCGTCGTGTCACTATGACTGCCGCAGAGCAGGGGCTATTTGGCATCGACAAGCTCAATGTTCCGCGCTCCAGCATTCCCGCAGTGACCCACGTGGATTACTCAGCTCGGATTCAGACCGTACATGAGGACACGAATCCTCGTTATCACGCATTGATCAGTCGTTTCAAACGCCTTACCGGTTGCCCGGTGGTGGTCAACACGAGCTTCAACGTACGGGGCGAGCCCATTGTGAATACGCCTGAGGACGCCTTTCGATGCTTCATGGGGAGCGACATCGATGAGCTTTTCATCGAACACTGTCATCTGGAGAAGTCGCTCCAGGATGCCGCTCTGCGACTCGATTACAGGAATGCCTTCGCACCGGATTGAATTGCATCGGAGTTTCTGTAAAGTGGCAACCGGCGAAAACCGTTTCGAACTGTGGTTCAGCAAAGGACGCTTCAATCGTCTGATCCTGATCGCCGCTTTGTTGAGTATTTGGCTGCTGTGCGACTTCTTGCTTGCGGTCGTAGTCGTAAGGACCGGATATGCCAAGCCAGAAGAGTTTTTCATGACGCCTCTGCGCGCATCCACTCGTCCCGGCCCTCGCGGCGCTCCGCACGCTAACGTCGCTGTCAGCACGGCGTCATTCCGGATATCTGGATCGTTCCAGGCCGATGGACTGCTCGGTGCGCGCCTGGTACCGAATTTTCTGGTCATCATGCCGTCGGCTCGGCGCAACCGAGAGGAATCCATGGATGGAACCGGCAATATTTTCTGGTTCATGACCGATGAGTACGGCTTCCCACCGGTTGCCCGTGTCGGTCACCACTACCAGGTGTGCGAAAACCCGCCGATGTATTTCGTGTGATCGTTCTGGGCGGATCGACCGTCGAGGGAATCGGTGTCAATGGTCCTCTCGAGAGCTTGCATCCAAATTGCAATTGCTCAAGCTTTACAACAGGCCGAATTTTCGTTCAGAACCGGAATGCGACGTCCGCCCCGACCGACCAGCCACTGAAGTTGCTGCCCCAGAAATACGATCCACCGATGCCGATCCATTGCGCTTTCCAGAACTGGTTCAGAAAGTCCAGCACCAAGCGACCATGGACCTCGTAGACATGCCCGTTGTTCAGTCCGGCTTTGATATCGTCAAAGAGCTCAGTGCGGCTGAAGTAACCGCCGGTACGCAGTTCGTGGCCGTACAATTGTTTGCCCAGCGGGATATCCACGTCGATTTTGTTCGCCCAGGTCTCCGAGTCGCCACCGATGCTGACATTGGAGTTGGAACTGCTGAAGCTTTTGGTATGGAAATAAGTAGGGTCTGAAGAGAGCGTAAAGATGGTGCGGTCCCAAATGTACACATACTGTATGTCCAAGGCGGGTCTTACCGTCCAGGTGTCAGCGTTCCAGTCGACCAGGCCCACCCGTCTGGCCTGAGGCAGGTTGGCCACCATAAAGGCGCTGTTGGCGGTGTATTCGTTCGTGGTATGCCCAAACATCCCCATGAAGGTCGGCGCCAGGCTCAGGTGCTCGTTCAACCAGAAACGCGCACCACCGCCAAACTGGATCGCGAAGATCCTGGATTCGCTGGTGTCGTTCTTGAGCAGCCCCGAATCGAACTTGTTTTTGCTATCGAGATAACCCACGCTGCCTTGAAACCTCGGCTGCCAACCGATGCCCAGGCCGCCCAACTGTTGCGGGTCGCCTACCTCGCCGTAACCACCAATCTTCGAAATGTTTGTGTCTATGTTGCTATGGCTGTTCCCGATGGAGTTCCCGGTGTAGTGATAGGTACCATCCCCCAGCCCATAGTCACCCCCCAGGATGGTCAGCGCTTCAACTCGGTTGCCTATTACGCTTCTAACCTGGCCGGCCTGGCCGGGCGTTATCTGAGACTGCGCGGGAAGCGGAAGCTGGCCGGCCAAAATCAGCCCTATCGAGGCACAGGCGCGCAGACATGAACGAAGGAGGCGTTGGTGTGGTTTCATGATGATCGTCGTTGGGCAGTAACAGTCCGGTGTTGCCAGGTGAACCGTATCTCTCGATGAGCTCACGAGCTTCGGAGCGCGCTCGGGCCGATTTAAGGGTTCTCCGCCCGCAGGGCGATCAGCTCCATGGCCCGGATGACAACGATGTCGCCCGGCTCCATCTCCAGGAGTTTGACGTCCAGACCGACTTTGAAGGTCTGCGCCTGGCCATTCGGATATTGCAGGGTCAGCAGGCGATAGCTTGGATTGACCCTCAGCACTTTGGCGTCGGCCTCGAGGGTCTCGGGCTTGCCGCCGGTGCCCGGCACCTGGCCATTTTTCAAAACGTAGATGGTGAGCTCCTGTGCCACCGTGGCTCGGACCTTGTCGCCGGCCCGGATCTGGTGGATGTTGGCCACTTGCGGCCCGGGCTTGAAGGTGGCCGTGGCGCCTTCGGAAAAATTGAGGACGATGACGCGCCGGTCGGCATCGATCGATTGCACGGTGACGCGATGTTTGACGGATTCGACCGGGATCGCACTTTGGATCAGGCGGGCCTCGCCCTTGGGTTGCACGTTGGCGGTGGGTGCGGTCCAGCATCCGGCCAAAGCCAGCGCGATGACAAGAAGCGGGAGCGTGATCATCGCTCGGTTGAGTGTCTTGGTTATCATCGTTGGAATCAGGTTGATGCTGTCGCTGTCATCGATTCACCGGATATTCGCAGCCTACGCGCACTTGGTTTCTGGAACAACGCCACACCGAGTGCGCCCGAGGGCAGCAGCCAAGACCGCTGACCGTCTGTGAACGTTGCCGGCACACCCACCCGTGGGCCACTCCCAGTATCCGTGCACTGACAGGCGATGCCGTAGCGGAAGGGAAAGAACCACGTGATGCGGATTCGCTCCATAGGAATGCCCGCTGCCATTAACAATCGGCGCCAATCGGCCATGACGAACGCGCGCGCGACCGACAGCGGCGCATCATGCTGAACCAACCGATTGAAGCCAAACAAACGCGTGAAGCACTTGATGAAGGCATAGGGCAGGGGATGTCGATGCAGATCGTTGATAAACCAGCCATGTACCGCATGCGCGTCCATCCATCGGATAAAACGAATCACCTCGTCGTCCGTCAGATGATGTGCAAATAGAGAGCTGATGATGAAATCGGCGCGGCGATCGGGGTGGAAGTCGAAAATATCGGAGGTTTCAAAGCGAATGGGCATGCCGCTCGTCATCTTTTCCGCTGATTGCTTCGACCACGGATTGAGATCGACGCCGACGAGATCGGTGTTTATCTTTCGTTTACCGGCCCATTTCCATATCCGGCGTAACATGTCGCCGCCGCCGCTGCCGATATCGATAACCGACACGGGTTGCTGCGGCTGGCCTGCGATCAGCGTGCGGCGCAGCCATTGCAGGGTCGGGCGATAGGCCAAGGTACAGATATTGATGACAGTGAGGTCGCATAAATAAGCATGGAAGGCGACGGAGCTCAGCGGTTCGGTATCCATCAATTCGGCCTGCGTGCTGCGTCGACTGAAATCATGCTTCATGCGGACTTCGCCCGTGTGATGGTTGAAACTTCAACGGCTGCTTTTACCGGAGTCGTACAAGCGATATGGCGCTACTTTTCTCGTGGTTTGCGATTATAGTTGATGCAATGCCTCAGATAGAACATGAATCCTCTGCCGACGCCAATCCCGAATGCGAGTGGTTTGGGGCGAGGCGCGTCAAGCCCGAAGAAAAAACCCGTCTGGTGCAAAATGTCTTCGCTTCGGTCGCTTGGCGTTACGATTTGATGAATGATGTCATGTCGGTCGGGTTGCATCGGTTTTTCAAGAACCGCCTGGTCGCGCTGATGAACCCGGAGGCAGGACAGAATATTCTCGATGTAGCCGGCGGAACCGGCGATGTCGCGCTGCGTTGTGCCAGACACACATACAGCAAGGCCAGGATTGTCGTTTGCGATCTCAATCCCGCCATGCTCGAAGCCGGCCGCGCAAAAATGACCGGCGAGAAGGGGGTTTCCGGCATTGAATGGATGACGGGCAATGCCGAAGCATTGCCGCTGCCCGATGGCTGCGTTGACACCTATTCCATTGCCTACGGCTTGCGCAATGTTACACATATCGATCGGGCGCTCCGCGAAGCGGCGCGCGTATTGCGGCCCGGTGGGCGTTTTTACTGCCTTGAATTTACGTCCGGCGTTCGACGCGGGCTCAAGCCCCTGTTTGACGCTTATTGCCGCAAAGTGATGCCGCCGCTCGGTCAATGGATAACCAAGGATGGCAGCGCCTATCAATATCTGGCCGAAAGCATCCAAAAATTTCCCGATCAACCTGCCCTGGCAAAGCGCATCGACGCAGCGGGGCTTGGCGAAACGCAGTGGATCAATCTTCTTGGCGGAATCGCAGTGATTCACTCGGCGCGGCGCAATTAGCAGCGATGGGTAACCGCCGCATCAAAGGCACCGCCATGAGCGCGACAACAAAGATTGTCCCCAGCATCAGCCATGCCTCGTTAAACGACAGTACCAGCGCTGCACGATTGACCAGCGGTCTTACCATTTCTTTGGTCGCCTGATCGATGGGCCCGAGAAGTGCATTCTTAAAGAGCGACAGAGGTATACCGACGATGCGCGCTGCCGCGGTGTCTCCCGCTTGAAGCCTGGCAACCAAATGCGCGACATGTGTCGGCGCGCGCTGTTCCAGTACGGTATCGATCAGGGCGATGCCGATGGCACCCCCCAAATTGCGCATCAAATTGAACAATCCGCTGGCGTTTGGCATCCGCGCGATCGGCTGCCCTTCAAGCGCCAGGCTGGTGGTCGGCAACAGGCAGAACAGCACGGCCGCGCCGCGCAGGATTTGCGGCCACAGCAGCTCGTCAAAATCGGTGTCGTAAGTCATAAAGCCGTCGCTGACCAAACCGGCCGCAAAGACGCCATAACCAATCGCCGTCAGTAACAGCGGGTTAAATCTTCGTGCCGCCATGGCGGCAAATGGGGCCATCGCAAGCTGCGCCGCGCCCATGACAATCATGATTTCGCCGATTTCAAACGGGGTGTGTTGCCTGACAAAGCCAAGGTAAAGCGGCGTGATATAGACCGATCCGAACAAACCCATGCCCAGCACAAAACTGTAGAAACATCCAATACTGAAATTGCGGTCCGCAAAGCACCGGACATCGATGATCGGCTCCGGCGACGAAAGACAGCGGCGGATGGCGAAAACTCCAGCGATGGGGCATAAACCCACGAGCGAGACGATAAGGCCGTCGTTCCAAATATGCTTAGGCCCCTGTTTCAACGCTAGTTCGAGGCTGGCAAGGCAGGCGACGATGAGCATCAGCGCCGGCAAATCGAGCCGCGCCAGCAATGTCCAGTCCGGCTTTCCGATGCGAATGAGGCTGGCAGCCACCACTGCGGCCGCGAATCCTGGTACGACATTGATCAGAAAAAGCCAGTGCCATGAATAATTTTCAGTGATATATCCGCCGAGAACCGGCCCAATAGTGGGCGCCAGCATGGCGAAAAGGCCGCCGATGGTCGTCGCCAAAACATGTTTTCGTTCGGGGAACATCGTGAACACGGAAGTAAAGACGATCGGAATGAGGGCGCCCCCGCAAAATCCTTGGATGATGCGAAAAAGCAGCAGCGTTTCGAAATGGTGACTTGCGGCGCACCCCACGCTCGACGCGGCAAACCCGGTTATAGCGGCCACAAACAGGCCGCGCAGCGACATCAACCGTGTCAACCAGCCGGTTAAAGGGATCGCGACTACTTCAGCAATAAGATAGGCGGTTTGAATCCAGCTGAGGTGATTGGTCGCAATATGCAGGGCAAACTGGATGTCGGGCAACGAGCTGGCGACGATCTGGACATCGAGGATCGCCATAAACATGCCGAGACAAAGCGCGAGATAACCGATCCATGTCGCTGGACGAACGACATCAACGGCAAGGGTAGAAGGCATTGCCATCTTTACCCAGCGTACTGAAAACTGAATGGATACATTGATCGCAACTCAGATAGCAACTTACCAGAGGCAACAGGAAGTTGCGCAAATAGCTCGTGGGTCCACAGGTTGGTCATTTGTGCCAATTTCGATTCGTTCGGTGGGTCTGTTGACTTTTTGCGCTCTGTATGGTCGTTGGCGTATAACGGCCGAGTGAATCGCATGAGTGCTGTACCATACGGTATGTCTGCACGGATGCGCCCAGACTCTATTATTGATTTATCCCAAGAGTACGCTACGGGGGATGAATGTACTTGAACGCCATTGGCACCGCGCTTCCCGAACGCCGCTACACGAAGGCGGAATGCTGGGACGCGTTCGCCGCTTCCGACTGGTACGGCCGCCTTGATACGCGCTCGCACGCGATTGCGAAGATGGTGCTGCGCCGGGAAAACGGCATCGAGGCTCGCTGGCTCGCCCTCGACTCGCTCGATGAAGTATTCGCCATCGACCCTGACACCTTGCACAGGCGCTTTGCCGCGCATGCGCCCCGCCTTGCGGGGCAGGCTGGAACCGCCGCGTTGCATCGAGCGGCGCTCGCTCCGGCGGCGATCGATGCGGTCGTCGTGTCGACCTGTACCGGCAACCTCTGCCCGGGTCTCAGCGGTTACGTCATCGAGCGACTAGGACTGCGCTCCGATGTACTTGGTTTTGATCTCGTGGGGCAGGGATGCGCCGGAGCGCTCCCGAACTGGCAACTGGCGAACGCGCTGCTCGGCGCTCGGCAATGTGAGCACGTGCTGTCGATCTGTGTCGAGGTATGCAGCGCCGCGATGTATCTCGACGACGATCCTGGAGTATTGATCAGCGCGTGTCTTTTCGGCGACGGTGCCGGCGCAGCAGTCCTGTCGCAACGGCGTCCAGCCGGCCAGCGCAAGGTGGAGTGGCGCGAAACGAGTTCGCTGACCAACCCGGACGCACGTGAGTCGCTGCGCTTCCAACACCGCGGCGGCATGTTGCGCAACGTGTTGACTCGCGCCGTACCGCGGCTGGCCGCGCAGCACGCCGACGAAGTGCTCGCGACCGCGCTCGCGCGCGTCAGTCTAACGCGCGACCAAATAACGGGGTGGATCATGCATGCCGGCGGCCGCGACGTCTTGCTCGCGCTCGAGGACCGCTTTAATGTGGATCCGCAAGCATTGCGGTATAGCCGCGACGCCCTCCGCGATTACGGCAACCTGAGCAGCGCATTCCTCTACTTCGTGCTCGATGCGGCGCTTGCCGACGCTGCGCCCGGCGGGTGGTGGTGGATGTCTTCCTTCGGCGCGGGATTTACCTGTCACGGTGCGTTGCTTGCGGTCGAGTAACGGCCGGCCGGTCATTCCAACCATGCTTTCTGAGAAAAACCTATGAGCACGCTTGAGGCACTACAGGACATTCTGGTCCGCGAATTCAAACTCACTCGTGAGCAACTGGCTCCCACGGCAGAGCTCAATGCGCTCGGCGTCGATTCGCTCGACTTACTCGAACTCATGTTCAAGATCGAAGACCACTTTGGCGTCAAGATCCGGGACGACACGCCGTCCAATTTGCTGACCGTCAGCGATGTCGTCGTCTACATCGACGGGTTGCTCGCCCACCCGCCGGCGGCACGAGCTACCGCGGGCGAGGATCTGCTCCCGAACCAGCGCTCGTGACGTGACTATGCGTCGCGTCGCGATCACCGGGCTCGGCGTGATCGCGCCGCTCGGAAATTCCGTCGACGAGCTGTTCACCAATCTGGTAGCCGGTCGGTCCGGCGTAAGACGCCTGGCACCGCCTCTCGTCGAGCGGCTGAAATCACCGATTGGCGCGGCGGTCGACTTCGACGGAAACACGCATTTCCCGCTGCAGCGGCTGCGCTTGCTGGATCGCGTCAGTCAACTCGCCCTGGTCGCCACCGCGCAGGCGATCGCGGATTCGAAACTCGACTTTGCGAGCGAGCGGCGCGAGCGTTGCGGGGTTTGCGTAGGGACGGCCATGGGCGGCGCCGAATCGACCGACGAGGGATATCAAACCATTTACGCGCTGCAATCGGATCGCGTCAAACCGTATAGCGTACTGACCGCAATGTCGAACGCACCGGCGTCGTGGATCGGCATCGACCATGGGCTATGCGGACCAAACCTCACGTACTCGACCGCCTGCTCGTCCTCGGCGGTGGCGATCGGGGAGGCGGCCTGCAAAATTCGCCACGGCGATGCGGACGTGATGCTCGCAGGCGGCGCTGAGGCGCCGCTCACGTTCGGCGTCCTGCGCGCATGGGAAGCTATGCGCACACTGGCGACAGAGGATCCGCACGACCCGTCATCCTCGTGTCGTCCTTTTGCCAGCACGCGGACAGGCCTGGTGCTCGGCGAGGGCGCGGCATTCGTGGTTCTCGAAGAGTCGAGCCACGCCGTCGCCCGCGGCGCGCCGATCTATGCGGAACTGTCTGGCTATGGATTGACGACCGACACGGCGCATATCACGCGCCCGACGGCTGCGGGCCAGGCGAGCGCGATGCGCGCGGCGTTGGGCTCAGCCGGCGTGGATCCCGACGCGATCGATTACGTCAATGCTCATGGCACCGGCACGCTGCAAAATGATGTCATCGAGACAGCCGCTCTGAAGGAAATCTTCGGGGCGCGTGCCTATCGGGTGCCGGTGAGTTCAACGAAGTCCATGCATGGGCATCTTTTGGGCGCGGCGGGCGCGTTGGAGTTCCTGATTGCGGTCGCTAGCCTGGAGCGCGGTATCGTGCCGCCGACGATGCACCTCGATTCGCCGGATCCCGCTTGCGATCTCGATTATGTCGCAGGGCGAGCGCGGATAGGCATGCCACTGCGAACCGTCATGTCGAACTCCTTTGCATTCGGCGGCACAAACGCGGTGTTGATCGCCGCATGCGGCGTGCCGCGGTAAAAGCGCTCCCGCTCGCGGCGAAAACGCTCTTTGTCAGGCGCAGAACCTGTTATCCACGTGTCGGATAGCCCAATTGTTCCTATCCGAGGTCATATATCCTCAATTACCGCGCCTCATCAGCAACTCGCACGCTACTTCCCGCGGGATTCCGTAAAGACTCTTTGAGCCCACTGCTGGCAGCTGATGAATTGATCGAATGTTCCGTCGCGGGCGCTACTCCCCTGCGCGCCGTCAGCGACAACCGCTCGAGCATTCCTAGGGCTTCGATACCCATGTGACGACCACGGTGCGTACGTTTCGGCATCAAACCTGGCGGGTTATTTCACGGTCAGATCAAGAGACATGCCGCGCCTCTTATGGCCAAGGACGGGGCAATACACTTTGTAAGTGCCGGGCTTCAGGTCCACCTGCAAAGAACCGTTTTCGCCCTTCTTCAGTCGTGGTTTAAGTGCTTGCTCGATCCCGTTCCCCTCGATCTCGAAGCCGTGGGTTTCCTTGCCCGTGTTCGTCACGTTGAACGTAGTCGCACCTGCGCCGACCGAGGCGGGCATCTCGATCTTGTACTCGGTGAGCTTCACTTCCACAGAGCCTTTCGCGGCATCGGGCACGGTCGCTGCCGATTTCGTATCTGCCGAACTCGGACTCTCTCCCTGTCCAAACGAGTTACTGAACGCCAGCATGAGCCCGAGACTCACGATCCCCGCCGCGGGGGGCACTTTCTTTTTCATCTGTGTCTCCTGTTGATTAGTATTTCCGTGGTCAACCAACTGCGCCGAACCGGACGCTCAGAATCGACCTGCAAGAATGTAACGCGATCTGTTCTCATCGCCGCGCAAGGCCCCGACACGGCTTCGGTATGTTCACATGCTCACGCGCCACCGTCTGTATGGCAGCGCACAGAGCAATCCGAGTACACGTCGACGGCAGTTCGTAGCCCGACCTCCGGAGCGGATTGCCTGAAGGGTGCTGTTTCGCTCCGTTTTCCCGCCGACGCGCTCGAAGTTCTCTTCCCCCAACTTCACGCCCGAACGTAGTCCTTGATGGAGGATGTGCGAAGCGCTTCGAGGAATCGAAAAGATCCGGACGCCTCCGCTTCAGTTCCTCTGCGGATACTCCATCGGCATGTTCGACTGTGTTGGTCTCGCGCCGGCGATCGCGCTTTGGCGCCGTAGAGTCTCAACGCGCGACTCCTTCACTCATTTTCAGGTATCTGCGGTAAAAACGCTCGGTTCTCCGCCACATATCTTGTATGTTACCGAGCTTTTCTAGTACGGCTTCCACCCAATCGTCCGAAAGCTGTGGAAAGCCGCCGGCACCGTCCGTGGCGAGTGGCACGGCGGCAGGGTCTGCGTGACGCAGTCGCCGCTCGGCGGCGCGCGATTCTCCATCAGTTGGCCGGTACGTTCGTCATAGAAAAATCCCTCCAAGTCCCCGGCGAATACTCCGGAACGCCGATCTTCCATGACCGCGGCGATCCATAACGCCACGCGGCCCGCGCAGCATTTACCCGCAAGAATGCTGCGTTTACCGCAAGCGGTTGTAATAAGTTCAATTCGTGCCGATGCTCAGCCTCCATTGCTCGGTCGCGTGCGGCAATTCTATTGTGTCGATCAGGTGGCGGAGCGTATTGTGCATCAGCCAGAGGCCTAAATCGGAAGGGTAATTGGCTCCAAAAAAAACTTTACGTGCGACCCACGCGATTGCTGATGCGTGTCGTGTTGCGACCTTAACTTAGGAGTAGATCATAATGTTCTCGAAGCGAGTTATGACTGGGGGGTTCGGAATTCTAGCGAGTAGTGTGGCTCTTGGCCTGTGGGGGGTCCCGATCGTATTGGGTCAGAATGCAGCGGGCCCACAGGTCGCCACGACGAAATTGCACTTCGAGGGAATGACGGCAATCTCCGCCGGAGTTTCCGGCAGCGGCCAGAACGCCGGTAGCCTGGAGTTTGGACCGAGCTTGGACGAGGAGACCACGAAGCCGCAAATTTCTGGAACGATCAAGCCGTCCAGAGTTCCGGCAGACCACGTCCCCACGCCGGCCGCCAACGCCATCGTTACTCCCAATTCGGTGACTGGATTCAACGGAATCGCGCATCGCGATCAGCGCCTGGCGGACAACGGGAATCAGTTCAGTCTGGAACCTCCGGATCAGGGGCTGGCCGTTGGGAACGGAGTCGTGGTCGAAGCCGTCAACAATGCCATTACCGTCTATGACAAAGCCGGAACTATTCTCGCGGGTCCGATGGCCTTGAGCCGCTTTTTCGGGTTTCCTTCGGAAATCGTGCGCACCAGCACCCCTCCGGTTTTTGGGCCCTTCCTGAGTGATCCGCGAATCTACTTCGACAAGGACACGAAGACTTTTTTTGCGATCGAGCTGGAAATCGACACCGACCCAGCCACCGGAGCCTTCCTGCAGGGAGCGGCGGCCAAGACGCGTACTGTCATTGCCGTGACGCAGAATCCGGCTGGCGGCGTGTGGACCGTGCTGTCCTTCGATACGACCAATGACGGAGGCCAGTTCGGGACTTGCCCATGCTTTGGCGACCAGCCGTTGATGGGCGCCGATGCGAACGGCCTCTACATCTCCACGAATGCCTTCAGCCTCGACACCGAAAACTTCCGCGGAGGGCAGATCTACGCGATACCCAAAGCCGCTCTCGCCGCAGGGTCCATCGCGACGGTAGTGCACTTCAATCAGCTCACCGAGGCCGAAGCTCCTTTTGCGTTCAGCATTCAGCCGGCCAGCGCGCCGCCGGGCGGCGCTTTCGCCACCGGCAACGGCGGGACGGAATATTTCGTCAGCGCCCTGGACTTCAACAACACGCTCGATAATCGCTTGGTGGTTTGGGCGCTGACCAACACGGCTTCGCTCAACACAACGCCTGCACTCCATCTAAGCAACGCGGTGGTGAATACCGAGGTCTACGGCGCGCCCCCGGCCGCTCAGCAGAAGCCGGGCCCCACGCCGCTGGCGAACGCGCTTGGCGAACACGAGGAGCTGCTGTCGTCCAATGACGATCGTTTACAGCAAGTCGTGTTTGCCGGCGGCAAGTTGTGGACGGCTCTGAACTCCGTCGTGAAGCCGAACAATGGACCGGTACGCACGGGAACGGCGTGGTTCATCCTCACACCGGCATCGACTTCCGGATCGGTATCGGCGACGGTTGCGAACCAGGGGTATGTGGCCGCGAACCAGGAGAACCTGCTCTATCCCACAATCGGCGTCAACACAGCCGGCAAAGGCGTGATCAGCTTCACCCTCGTGGGCCCGGACTTCTTCCCGAGCTCTGCATTTGCGACTCTTGATGCCGTGAAAGGCGCCGGAGATATCCAGATTGCGGCACCGGGCGCTCTGCCCGACGACGGCTTTTCGGGGTATGGCGGAGCCCGTGTCGGACGCTGGGGCGACTACGGCTCGGCAGTCGCGGACGACGAGACCGGCAACATCTGGATGGCCAGCGAATATATCCCCAACGCGCCGCGCACCGTGAACGCGAATTGGGGGACGTTCGTGACCCAGGTCACCCCTTAAATTCTTCCACGCCAATGGCCGGCGGGCGATTGCCCGCCGGCCCTTCTCTCTTACGATCAAATCGGCTCAGAATCCACAACGCGCCCGGCAATGCCGTGAAATCGGCAAGCAACGCGAGGACGAAGGCCGACGCAGAAACGATGCCGAATTCGCGCATCGGCGGCAGGTCCGAAAACGCGAGCGCCAGAAAGCCGCTGGTGTTGATGAGCGTCGCAAATAGAATCGGTCGGCCGGCTACCAGCAAGGCGTGCTGCAGCGCGCCGGAGGTCGTGCCGGTCGAGCGGCCTTCCCGAAAATGGTAGAAGAAATGAATCTGGTCGTTCTCCGTCGCGCCCAGAATCGTCGAGCCGATGAGGATGGTCGCGATATTGAGCGGAATGCCCGCCAAGCGCATCACGAGAAACACGCAAAGGATTGCGAACAGCGATGGAATCATCGTCATCAGCGTGGCTGAAGGACTGCGAAATACCAGCAGGAATGCGAGAAAAATGACGCTCGCGGTCAGTGCGAAGCTTTCGGCGAGAGTGGGAACGAGGCGCTGAGTGATCTCCGCGCCGAGGACTCCCTTGCCGACCACGCTGCCGCGTACGACGCGCAGTGCCGGCTCAGCAGCCTGGGCTGCGGCCCATGTCCGCTCCACGAACGTGCGCATCGCACCGACCGGCCCGAAGAGCTTCGCGCGCCCGCGGATGCTGAGCCGCGCATTGGCGAGGTCCGTCACATCGACATACTTGCGCGCTCCAGGTTCGGTCAGCATGATCTGCTCGAGATCCGAACCGAGCTTCGGCCAGTCGGACGCCGATGTCGGCAGTTGATCGGATCCTGTTTGGATATAACGCTCCCACCGCAGCACCGACGTGGGGCCGTCGATGGCAGTGATGCGTGGATCGCTCTCGAGTCTGCGGGTCAACTGCTCCAGAGCGCGGAGAAAGTCCGGGTCCAATGCGCGGCCGGCCGGCGTCTGCAGCCAAAGCTCGACGACATCGAGCCCGTTCGACTGCTCGAATTGCCGGGTATCCTGCGCCACGCGCTCGCCGGGATTGACGTAAGTCAACACGTCCATTTCGAGTGCAATGGGCGCAAACGCGCCGGGAATGCCGAACAAGGCGGCCGCTCCGCACAGCATCAACACGAGGGCGCCGCCGACCAGCGGCCAGCGGTAGCGGCGGCTTGCCGGGACCAGCTTGTCGACGAAACCCGGAAACCACTTGCCGACCGGAGCTTGCTCGGAGCGCATCGGGGTGCGCAACAGCGACTGCAGCGCCGGAAACAGGGTGAAGCACCCTATCCACGCCACGATGAGCCCGGACGCGGTCCATAGTCCCATTTCGCGCACGGGACGAATGTCCGAGATCGCAAGCGCGGCGAAGCCGACCGCGGTCGCAAACATCGAGGCGGTGCAGGGCAGAAATTTATTCGCGAGCGCACGCGCGTGGTGCTCGAGAAGAGTCGGCGAATCATCCGGTTCGATGAACCGGGAATGAAGATACACGAGCGTGGCGGTCGTCGTGACCATCACGGTCAGGGGAACAAGGGTAGAGATGACGGTGTGCGCCCAGCCGAAGGGATGAGCCAGCCCCATCGCAATCGCGACGAGGACACCCAGTGAGAGAATAATGGCCGCGAGCGCGCGCCAGGAGCGGTAGATGATCAGCACCAGGGTCATCAGGAAAATGCCGAACAGAGGCATGAACCGCACCGTCGCCGCGCCGGTTTGCCGCTCGAGCCAGGCGTCCAGCCACGGAGATCCCACCCGCCCGACCTTGGTGAATGGTCCGCCGGAAGCCTCGAGGGGCAGAACGAGCGCATCGATCGCCGCGAGAGCACGATTTCGCTCGGCCGGCGAATTCACGCCGAGCTCGAGTGCAATACCGACATAGTGGTCGCCAAGAAGTCCCGCGCGGCGGAACAGCGGCGTCCCGGTCGCGAACGTGCGCAGACGCCCGGCCTCGATGGGACCGATTTCCCTTGCAGAGCCCGCGCGCTGGTAGAAGTCGAGGAGGCTGTGCGCCTCGACGTGCGGAATCTTTGCGAGCTCGCGCTCGAGGCCGTCGGCGGCGCGCAGCGCGCTGAGACTTAAAGGATCCGCCGCTTCGAGCATGATGAGCGCCTGCTCGCCCTCGGGAAACAGACGATCGAAATTTCGCGTGGCGAGCGCGATAGGGTCGCCGGCAACGATCAGACGATCGATGGCGGGATCATCGGGCACCCGCAGGGCGCCGTATATGCCGGCCGCGGCGAGAATCAGGAATGCGCCGGCGATCCAGGCTCGCGCTCGCAGTACGCGGCGAAAGATTTGAACGGCCTTGGGCGAAGCGGGCATACTCATAGAAGAACGCGCGCTCCTTTCGACCGGGGGAGGCCCTCAGCGCAGGAGCATGATAGCCTAAACACCTATGATTACACTGGCAGCGGCGGCGCTTTCAACTCTGGTATTTTGTGCTCCCGGGTATCCCGGCGCAGCGGGCGACGCGCAACCCCTCGTCGACCAATTCGCGCGCGCCGCCGTGACCGCGTCCGGCTGGCCCTCGGGCAGTCTCGTGGCCGTCTACGATCCCACCGAGGAAGGCGGACTCGCGAAACTGAGGCAGGCCGATGCGGTGCTCGCCTTCGTGCCCTATCCATTCTTTGTCCAGCACGCGGCGGAGTTGCATCTGACTCCGCTCGTGCAGGCGGACGTGGCGGACACCGGGCCGCAGCAGCGATGGACGCTGGTTGCAAAATCCGGCCGCGTCACCGAACCCAAATCGATGGCGGGGTTCACCATTCTCAGTGTTGCGGGTTACGCTCCCGATTTCGTGCGGCACGACGCTCTCGAGGGCTGGACGTTGCCGCCGGACGTCAAGATCGAGGCGACGGGACAAATACTCAGCGCCTTGAGAAGGGTTGCCGCCGGGGAACCGGTGGCGGCATTGCTCGATCAGACTCAGGCGGCCGCGCTTCCCAGCCTGCCGTTCGCGAGCGAGCTCAAGGCGGTGACGCAGTCTCCGGAGCTGCCGGTTGCCTTCATCGCGGTGGTCGGTTCCCGCTTACCTAAGGATCGTACACGAGCCCTGCAGACAGGGCTGCTCGAGATGGGTCACGCGCCGGGGAGTGCCGACTCCTTGGGGCCGCTACGTTTGCGCGGCTTCGTGCTGCCCAAACTGCCGTCCCACACGACAGCGCCGTGACGAAGGGGTTATGGTGCGGATTCCTGATGCTCGCGGTCGCCGGATGTGCGACGCTGCCGCGACCCGCGCCGCCTACCCTGAGCGAGGAGCCCTCCTCGGTCGCCGCACTGGCTGCGGCAATCGAGGCCGACGCCAAGCGCAGCGATCATGAACCTGACTCGAAGATTCGCGGCGAGCTGGCGGCGGAGGCGGACCGCCATGCGGAAGCCTGCCTCTCGCGCGAGCCGCAAGCGGCCGCCTGCCTATACGGGCGTGCGGTCGCGTTCGGACTCGAGGCGCGGGCGCACCCCACGCGCGCCGGCGCGATCTTGAGCAGCATGCTCGATACCTTGGGGCGCGCCGAATCCGCGGATCCCAACTACGACGAGGCAGGGCCTGCGCGCGTGCGGGCGCTGGTGTTGATCCGCGCACCGGGATGGCCGTTGGGGCCCGGCGACGCAGAGGCAGGATTGGCTGCCGCGCGCCGTGCAGTAGCGCTCCAGCCGCTTTATCCACCCAACCTGCTTGCGCTGGCGGAGGCGTTGGGAAAGACGGGAGACGTGAACGGTGCCCGGGAAAACTATGCGCGCGCGCGCGACGCGGCACTGGCGCTGCCCGCCGCGGCCGACCGGGACGAATGGCTGCGTGAAGCCGATCAAGGGCAGAAGCGCCAATAGCTCAAGCGCCAATAGCTCAAGCGCCAATAGCTCAAGCGCCAATAGCTTGGCCAATAGCTTGGCCAATAGTTTCCCTCGCTCGTCGTCATGCTCTGGGCTGAGCGCGGACGAACGGTCCTTTCTGGGAGGGCGGCACCGGCCTGCGCCGAGATTTGCGCCACATATCGAAGACCGCCAGTGCACCGGTGAGCGCCGCGAGTGTTGCGAAGTAGGCCGGTGGCCCGAAAGCCTCGATCAGGCTGCCGGCGAGCATGGGACCGATGACCGCTGCAGACCCATTCAAGAGGAGAAGAGCGCTGCTCGCGGCGACCATCTGCGCGGGTTCTAGCTTATCGTTGACGTGGGACACGGAAAGCGAATAGAGCGTGAGCACGAGCCCGCTGAACAAGGCCGCGAGCGTGAGGAACGCGCCGTGAGGCATCTCGGGGAACGCGACGATACTGCTCGCGACCATCGTCGCGACCGCACAGACACCGGCGATCACCGTGCGTCGATCCATGCGATCCGACAGCCGGCCGACCGGGTATTGCGTTACCACCGCGGCGAGAATGCTCGCCGCCATGAACGTGGCAACATTCGTAGTTTCCAAGCCGCTGAGCCTTGCATACACCGGACCCATTGAGAAAATGATGGAGGAGATCAAGCCTGACACGATGACTCCCACCACGCCGAGCGGCGAATTGTGGTACAGGTCGGGCAGCCGCACCTTGCGCGGCTCGGCGCGCTCCGGTAGCTGCTGTGCGGATACGACGATCGGAACCATCGCCAGGGAAATCAGCACCGACACCAGCATGAAGGGCGTGGGCGTGAGCGGATTCGACACGATCAGCAGGAACTGGGCTGCGCCGAGGCCGACGTACAAAATGAGCATGTACACTGCGAACAACCTGCCTCGGTTCGCGCGGCTCGCCCGATCGTTGAGCCAGCTTTCGGCAACCACGTAAATGCCGGCGAAGCACAGTCCGGAGAGCAGACGCATTGCGCCCCACGCCACCGGATTGACGAAGCAACCTTGGACGAGAATCGCCACCGACGCGATGGCCGCGAGGGCGGCGAATACGCGGATGTGCCCGACTTGCCGCAGCAACGGCGGCGCGACCAGTGTTCCGAGGACGTAGCCGACGTAGTAACAGGACATGATCACGCCGGTCACTAGAGTAGGGAATCCTTCGAGCGTCGCGCGCAGGCCGAGAAGTGTGCTCTGCAGACCGGCGCCCAGCATGAGCACGCCCATGCCGAGAAGCAAAGGCCAGTTTGCGGTGATTGCGCTAAACGGCACGTTGCGCCCTATCGGAGATCACACCCGCGTTCTGCGGTACGCAAACCGGGGGCCTCGAGCTGATTTCTCTGAGTCTCATGGGGGGCATTTTTCCATCAAACGCGCGATTCGTGTTGAGCCATTTCGCAGTTTCACGATCGGATCGGGCGGATCGGTCCTGCCTGAGCAATGCGATCGTGCAATAAGCCACCGGCCGGTACATCCGCAGAACGTCAACGCGACGCGCGGGATCGATGGTCTCGTGATATATAGTCGGGCCATGAGAGCGAAGATCTCGTTTGCGACGGCGCGGCTCGACGATGCCCCGGCGATGGCCGAGTTTTTGTGCGGGATTCCAAACGGTGAGGACCTTGGCAAGGTTCTTCAGAAGAGAGAAGCGGTATCCTCGCGGGCCTACGACGATGAGACTTGGACCGCGCGCTTTGTCGACAGCGACGGACGAGTAGTCAGGTGCTTTGCGGTAGCCGATGTCACGATTGACCAGGCCGAAATGATTGCCGCCGCCTGCATTGACACTCCGGCATTGGACGAAGCTGGGTTCCGGGAGGTTGTCGCGCAATCGCTCGGCCCTACGATCGATGCCATCGAGTAGGGACTAAAGGCAGCTGGAATGGCCACAGAATCGTGCGAGTCATCTCGTTCAAGAATACTACTTTGCTCAAGCGCGGAGTTTGGCTGACCGCCGCCGCGCTGATCGCGTTTGCGGTGACTCCCTCCATGCTCGATGGCAGCCTGCTGCAAAATCCGGCATCAAGCCTGTTTACCGTGGGCATTCTGTGCGCATTTTTCGTGTATTTTCTTTGGAAAACGCAAATCCACCGCCTCGCGGACGAGGTGATGGATTGCGATGATCACCTGAAGGTACGACGAGGGCGCACCGAAGAAGCTATTCCATTTTCGAACGTCGCGACCGCTGAGGTTTCGACCAGCAGCGGCATGCACCGCATCAGCGTTCGCCTGCGTCAACCAACGAAGATGGGAGCGCAAATTGAATTTCTACCGCAAGCAAGTCTGTGGTCCAACCTATCCGGCGTGAAACGCGTGGCCGCCGGCCTCACGGATCGTGCGAACCAAGTGAAAGACGGACGATAGGTCATCTACCTGTTCGTACGGTCTAGAGTTTCGGTGCGCTCCGGGCAGTGCCTTCCCTGATTACATTGGCCAGCAGCACATCGACGAGCGTGCCGCCCGTGGCGCCGCTCAAATTGCACTCGATTTTAGCTGTCGTGTCGCGGCGAATCCGGCCCGGAGTTTCGCTGCGCTCCGCGCAGCGCCTTCCGAAACGCGTTAATATCCTATGACCAGTCTTGATTTGGTGTTGCAAAGCATCGTCGAGCACCGAGCATATGCGAGAACAAACCGCGGGTCGGGCATCGAAGCTGGCGTCGGCGGCGGCACTGGCTTTCATCACGTTCACCGGGCCGCATGACAGCCGCGCGGATAATTTCCAAAGGGTATCTTACGATCCGGCCACCGACGAATTGGTCATCGTGGTGGTATACCGCGGCACCAACCCGGATCATCAGTTCTCCTTGAAATGGGGACCTTGTATCGATCGCGGCGCCGACCGGCGTCAGATCGCGGCTGAACTATTGGATCAACAATTCCAAGATGCTGCACGAAGGGATTATAAGAAAACAGTGCGAATGAGCTTGGCTGCCATGGACTGCCGACCCGCCGTCGTTACGCTCCGAACCGCCCCGAGATTCTATTATGCCTTGACGGTTCCAGCGCGGGGTGGGCGGTAGGCCGTGACCACGGAAGCCTTTGCGCCGTATCGGCCCGGGGGTTTCGAGGAGTTGCGCCGATGAAACTACGAGCAGATCCAGTCGACCGTCAGATAGACTACCGGCACCCCCTGCCGGTACGCGTGTGGCACTGGGCGAATGCCGCGGTATTGGTCGTATTGCTGATGACCGGACTCCTGATTTTCGATATTCACCCTCATCTCTATTGGGGCGAGGAGGGGCATGCCGGGGTCCCTGCCTTTGTTTCGCTCTCGGGCACGCATCTCGATCGCGACGTCCCGCAAATTGATTTGCAGATCGGGAGCCGGCATTGGGATGTCACCGGCATTCTCGGCAGCGTCATCGACGATGGATTCGGCGGAAAGTACCTGCTCGCCGCCGCGGCGCCCGCCGACTGGCAGTTCGGTGCCACGCGCGGCTGGCATTTCGCTTTCGCGTGGATTCTCGGGCTCAGTCTGCCGCTGTACGGAGTGTATCTTCTTGCGAGCGGGCGACTGAAGAAGATGCTGCTTCCGACTCGCGGTGAGCTCCGGCTACGAAGCATCGCCGACGAATTCTGGCAGCACTTGCGCCTGAAGCGAGCGCGCGGCGAGTCTGCGCGACACTACAACCTATTGCAGAAGGTCAGCTATCTGTTCGTCATCTTCGTCTTGATTCCGGCGCTCGTATTGAGCGGTCTGACGATGTCCAACGCAATCACGGCGGCATTTCCCGATTTGATCGCGCTTTTCGGCGGCCGCCAGTCGGCGCGGTCCGTGCACTTCCTTGCGGCCATGCTGCTCGTGGTATTCGTCCTCGTGCATGTATTCCAGGTATTCGTGGCCGGATTCTTCAACTTGATGAGATCCATGATCACCGGACGATTCGTCGTCGACCGCGGGGATTCCGTATGACCGATTTAATTTCCCGCCGCGCGCTGCTCGGCGGCTTCGCCGCGACAGGAACTTTACTTGCAGGGTGCAGTCGGTTGGACGACAAAACTCCGTTTCGCCAACTGCTCGACGCGTCGGATGGCTTTACGATGCACGCTCAGCGGCTGATCTTGGCCAAGCGCCCCTTGGTGCGTGAACTGCCGCTTTCACAGCTCTCTGCGACGTTCCCGACGAACGGCACGACGATGCCGCAGGGCGATTACTACAAGCGGCTGCTCGATAGTGAATTTCGCGATTGGAAACTGCGCGTCCATGGCCTGGTCGATCGGCCGCTCGCATTGACGCTCGCCCAGTTGCAGTCGCTCCCCGCGCGCACCCAAATCACCATGCATAACTGCGACGAAGGTTGGAGTGCGGTCGGGCAGTGGACGGGAGTCCAGTTGGCGCGTCTCTTCGCTCTCTCGGGACTCAGGCCCAATGCGCGCTACGCCGTATTTCATTGCCTGGACAAGATCGATCTTGACGGCAACTACTACTACGAGAGCATTGACCTTCAGGACGCGCTCCACCCGCAGACCATCCTGGCTTACGGAATGAATGGCAAGCAGTTGCCGATCGGCTACGGCGCGCCGCTCCGCCTTCGCGTGGAGATGCAGATTGGCTACAAGAACGCGAAGTACGTCGATCGCATCGAGGTCGTTGATCGGCTCGACACGATCGGCAAGGGGCGCGGCGGCTGGTGGGAGGACTTTGACAATGCGGTCTGGTATGCCGGGCAATAGCAGAGTGCCGCGGTGATTTCTGACAACGCAAAATCAAATATTGGCCAGCCGTTCGGCCTGCAAGATATAGGTGAGCGCCGCGTCGGCATCTGGTTGTCGGCTCAGCAGGTCCAACGCAAGCGTGGCAAGTAGCAGCGATGTCTTCGTTTCGCCGACGCGTGCAATGGATTCTGCGAGCGCCGTGTAGGTCAGTTCGAGCTCGGTGCTATTCATCCGGGGTCCTTGAGGGCGCGCTTGAGCACCCGATCGATATCCATACCTGCCGATGACGCCTCGCGCCATCGACCCATGACATAACCATCCGGCCGGATCAAATACAGCGTGCCTTCTATCGCGTCGTAACGCTGCCAGGCCTGCCCTAGATCGTCGGCGACGGTGCGGGAGTCAGGACCCCCTTTGGCCGACACGCGGACAAGCCGCAGCGCTGCAACGGCTGAGCCTGCGGCGAGAACAACTGAGTCTGCAGCGAGGCGCTGCACGCGATCCGGCAGCCGTGGGTTGTTCGAAAAGTACAAAGCCACAAATTCGCTCCCGTAGAGCGCCGTCAAATGGCCCAACCCCTGCAAGGTGCGCAGCCGCGCTTCGGGGCCCGGCATGCCGGCACGGGCGCCGCCGGTGAATGCGGTGCCCTGGTCCGGTTGATTGAGCGGTGAATTCACATACTCGACCGGTGACGTTTGGCGCGGGTTGATGAGCGAGCGCACGCCGGGCGTTACGAGCGCGAGGCGCAGGGCGGCTTCGCGCAGCAACTCAAAGCCGTGGTGCGGGGGCGCCATGAATTCGGTGCTCTTGGAGCCAAAGGCTATGTTTTCCCGGGCCGCGAGCACGCGTTCGCTCGAATAACTGTCGAGCAGCCCGTCCCCCGCACGGCCCTGCCGGACCAGCGCCAGCTTCCACGCCAGGTTGCCGGCGTCGTCCAATCCTGAGTTGAGACCTCGCACGCCAAAAATCGGCACCAGATGCGCGGCGTCGCCGGCAAACAGGACGCGTCCGTTTCTGTAGCGGGGCAGCGTGAGGCATTTGGCGTTGTAGATCGAGATCCACAAGGGTTTCCAAGGCGCCGTCTCCCCGATCATGTCGAGGTGCGCCTGCACGCGCGGCAAGACGTTCTCGGGTTTGACGGCGTCGACCGGATCTTCGTGATCAGCCACCTGGTAATCGATGCGCCAAACATTGTCGGGCTGGCGATGCATGAGGATGGTGGAGCCCGGATTGGAAGGCGGGTCGAACCAGGCCAGACGCTCAACCTGTCGCCGCGTGTCCTGCTCGATGTCCACGATCACGTAGCGTCCTTCGTATTGCATGCCTTCGAGTTGCAGGCCGAGTTGTTCGCGAACCGTGCTGCGGCCGCCGTCGCAGGCGACCAGCCAGTCGGCGTGTATGCGGTGTGTGCGGCCGTTCTCGGACTGACAGTCGACGTCCACGCCGGACGCCTGCGGCCGCACGGCGCTCACGCGGGTCGACCAGCGCACCTCAACTCCGCCTGCACGCACTGCCGCGGCATGCGCGAATTGTTCTATGTAGTACTGCTGAATGTTCACCATGGGCGCGAAGCGCTCGGCGGGTTCACTTGGCATTTCAAAATGCAGCACTTCGGTGCCGCGGAAGTAGCTGCGGCCGCCGACCCATGGCAGGCCCTTGGCGGTCACAGGGCTATCCGCACCGACCCAGCCGAGGATTTCCAGGGAGCGGCGCGACAGGCAGATCGCCCGGCTGCCCTCGCACCAGGACGGGTCGGCCTCCAGCACTAAGCAGGGGACGCCATGGTGCGCCAGCAGCGCCGCAAGCGACAAACCGACCGGCCCGCCGCCGGCAATCAATACCGGAACTTTATCGGGGAGGGAGGGGGTGGTATTCATTGCAGGCCGCTAGCCGGCGATCGGACCCGTCTCGGCTAGGGCAAACGCGATTTGGCGCCTGCGGTTTTCAACAGGCGCGCGCGGATGGCGCTGACCCGAACCAGTGGACGATCGCGCAAGCTGTGGATCTCCGCTTCTGAGTAATCGACGAAGCCGGGCGGCACCTTGAGGTCACTGAGATTTCTCGCCATCCAATTGAGCAGCGCGGCCGTGTCTTCATCCGACAGCGGCGATTGCGCCACCCCGGGAACTCGGATGACGTAGTCGCGCCCTTCCGGAGTCGCCGAAAAGAGCACCAGCGAGCGGCGTATCGAGGGAACTCGCCCCGCTTGACTCGAGCCGGCGGCGAGATGGCAGCCCATGCAGCGCAATTGATAATTGACGATCGGTTGATAAGGCCACGCCACGTTCGCGCCCGTCCAAGAGAGCGCAATGGCCGCGATCCCATTGACGGCTCGCACGAGCGCCTACTTGGCCGTACCCACGATGCGCGCCGTCGAACAATGATAGGGAATATTGACCTTGGCGTTTCCGGAGCACCAGTTGTAATCGTTGGATTGGCCCGGTTGAAACAGCGCCGAATCGCCTTCGTTGCGATTGCAGAAGCATCGGCCGCAGGCGCTCTTGCCGCAGCAATCGTTGTACGAGATGACATAGTCCTTGCCGTCACCGGGGTTGTGACAGGTCCCGATCCAGGTGACCGGCGACATATCCGTACCGGGAGGGCACATCGACTGCGATCCTCCGCAACACCCGCATAGAAAGCCGTCGACCGCGCAGTGCCGCCAGTAGTCGCAGGACGAAGGGTCGCCCGGATCCGCTTTTGGCGCGGCAGTGCCCGGCGCAGCGGCGGCGCCCGATGCGCCGCCGGCCGGTTTGCTGTCGGCGCCGCGCGCCACGGGAAGCAGGGGCACGGCGGCAGCACCCAAGAGAAAAGTCCCAAGGCCTGCAAGCACACTGCGGCGCGACGTGCGCCGCGCGAGCGCCCGGGCCGAATTTTCCGACAACGCATCCAACCATTTCATGGCGCATTCCTCATTGAACGGGAGCGGCTAGGGGGTGACCATGATGGTCGGTGTCGTGCCGACATGTTCGACGGACCGCAATAGCTTGCCGGTCGCAGCGTCATAGATGTTGAGGTCTGTCGCGTCGATGAAGATGCTGTACAGCAGCGGGTGTGCGTCGCTCGAGAGTTGGATCGACGTCGCCATGCTCTTGAGTGCGAATTGCTGTACGCGCTGCCGGGTCGACAAATCGAACACCCAGACGTCCTTGCCCGGATCTTTGTGTGTCTCGACGCCGCCACGATGCATGATCGCGTATAGACGGGACCCTTGGGAGTTCACGGCAAGTTGCTGAATGCCGCCCGGACGCCAGCCCGCCTTGCGCTCCGCGTCGGATGTCAGCCACCAGGTCGGTTTCATGGCTGCCTGCCGCGGCCCAGCCACCAGCGGATAGATGCGCCCGGCGAATGAAACGAAATACCAGACATCGCCGATCCGAACCGCTTTTTCCGTTACCGGGTCGCCGGCCATGTTGAACAGGGGTTGCGTGCGCGTTTGATGCGCGCCTCCGGCGTCGTCGAGAGCGACGAGCGACAATGAGCCGTCGCCGCAGACCGAGAAGAACGAGCGCGGTCCGGTGGGGTAGACCAGCGCGCATCCCGGGGTTTCGATTTCGCGGATGAACTTGCGAAGGTTCGTATCGACCACCGTGACGCTCTGCGCCGGATTGAAGTTGTAGATCAAGAGGAAGCGATCGTCGTCCGTCAATACGGCGTTGGCCATCATCGGCAGGTTGGACGAGCGCTTGGGCGGTATCGCGATTTCACCGGCGACCTTCAGCGTGCCGGTGTCGTAGAGGGTGACGACGTCCGTGCGGGTTCCGCGCGTTCCACGCGAGAAATAGGTTTCCGGCGAATAGATGAGTTTGCCGTCGCGGGAAAGCAGCACACGTGCAAAACTGTAGCCCGTGCTGAGAGTTCCCAGGTATCGGCCCGTGTCGCCGTCGATCAGATACGCCATTCCGTCGGCCATGTGCGGAAACACAAAATCGTTGACCCATACCCAGTGCTTCGGTGCAGGTACGGCCAATGTCGCCACCTGGGGTCCGCGCTCACTATCCGACGGAAGATCCGCGCGAGCGGATCCGCCGAGCAATGCGCATGACATCAGAGCGCTGGCCAAGTGGACGGACTTCACACGGAAACGCATTGTTCGCTATCCCACGGCGGGGTAGGGTATCCCCCCTATTTCGCCCGAGTTTGACATAGCAAAAACGACTTCGCTATCCACTACGCGAAGGCCCGGCGGCTTAGCTTTGCGCGGTCGTCCCGGCTCTTGATATACACTTCCGCCGGACGGAATCGAGGGGGGGCAAAGCGTGACTGTACATCCGATGAACCGCGGAGCGGAGCTGTCGCCCGTGCCCGATCCGCGCGGCGTGCTCACAGCCGATACTTTGGACGAGGCGACCAGCCTGGTGAGGGCTGCGATTTGTCCGCACCGGCTGCACGTCAACGAACCGCCGCGCAAGGGCATCGTGTTTCTGTCGTCGCTCGATCTGGGCGCGTGCGGGCTGACCAACCTGAAGTACGGATTCGACGTCGACATAGATACCGGCTGTATCGGGGACACTTACTTGGTGAAATGGACCTTGGCCGGCCAGGGGCAGCTGTGGTGCGGAGAACGTACGGCGATCACGTCGCCCCGGTCAATCATCAT
>Ga0137403_10001082_pt1 | contig 34525 bp, 28 predicted proteins | sample CZOMad2_1_16fung_FD_122057 | JGI IMG/M metagenome (GOLD analysis project Ga0137403, IMG submission 122057) | Vadose zone soil fungal communities from Angelo Coast Range Reserve, California, USA - CZOMad2_1_16fungal (Hybrid Assembly) | ecosystem: Environmental > Terrestrial > Soil > Vadose zone... | reverse complement strand
TCGGCGCGGGTCGGTGGCGGGACGGAGACGCGTATCCGACGCTTGGGGGCTTGTCGGGTCTTCTTCCGCCGGGTCTTCTTCTGCCGGGTCTTCTTCTGGCGCCGGCGCGCACGGGCCATCGCTCCTCCAAAATAGCAGGAGACGGGCGCGGCGCCCCATTCTGCGGGCGGCTACTCGTAGCGCAGCGCTTCGATCGGGTCCAGGCGCGAGGCCTTGCGCGCCGGATAGAAGCCGAAGAAGATCCCGATGGCCGCCGCGAAGCCGAACGCGAGCACGATCGACTCCGGGGCGACGAGCGTGCGCCACTCCGCGAAGTAGCTGATCGCCTCCGAGCCGGCGACCCCGAGCGCGATGCCCATGATGCCGCCGATCAGCGAGAGCGTGACGGCCTCGATCAGGAACTGAAGGAGGATGTGGCGCCGGCGGGCGCCGACCGCCATGCGCAGACCGATCTCGCGCGTGCGCTCGGTGACGGACACCAGCATGATGTTCATGATGCCGATGCCTCCCACCAGCAAGGACACGGAGGCGATCGCCGCGAGGAGATAAGTCATCACCCGGGAGGACTCCTCCTGCGTCTGGAGGATCTCCGAGAGATTCCGGAGCCAGAAGTCGTCGTCCTGAAACGGCTGCAGCCGATGGCGCTGGCGCAGGAGCGCACGGATCTGGTCCTCGGCCTCGGCCATGTCCTCGCCGGGGCGGACCTTGACCGAGATCGAGCCGACGGCGCGGGCGTTGGCCTGGCTCACGCCGAGCACCTTCTTCTTCGCCGTCGAGAGCGGGACCAGGATGATGTCGTCCTGGTCCTGGCCCCACGAGTTCTGTCCCTTGCGCGAGAGCAGGCCGATCACCGTGAACGGGACCTTCTTGATCCGGATGATCTGGCCCACGGCGTCGGACTCGCCGAAGAGGTTGAGGGCCGTCGTCTGGCCGAGGAGCGCCACCTTGGTCGCCCCGTCGACGTCCTCCTGGAGGACCGGCCGACCTTCGTCGACGGGCCAGTCGCGCGCCTCGAAATACGAGGGCGTCACGCCCTGGATCTGGGTGGCCCAGTTGAGGTTGCCGTAGACGACCTGCGCGTTGCCGCGCACGGACCCCGCCGCCGCCTGCACGCTCGTGACCTCGCGGGCGATCGCGGTGGCGTCGTCCTCCGAGATCGTGAGCTGGCTCCCCATGCCGAGCCGGACGCCGGCGCTGTTGGTGCTGCCCGACAGCACGATGATCAGGTTCGACCCGAGACTCTGGATCTGCTCGGCTACGCGGGCCTGGGCGCCGGAGCCGACGCCCACCATGGCGATCACCGCGCTGACGCCGATGATGATGCCGAGCATCGTCAAGGCGCTCCTGAGCTTGTTGACCCGGAGGGCCCGGGCGGCGATACGGACGCTCTGCCAGACGCTCACGCGGCGTCCTCGTCTTCGCGGGGCAGGGACGTCAAGGTTGCCGCGGCGTCGACCGGCGCCGCCACGCGCTCGTCGGCCCTGAGCCGGCCGTCGCGGAAGATCAGATGGCGGCTCGCGTACGTCGCGATGTCCGGCTCGTGGGTCACCAGGACGATCGTGAGGCCGGCGCGGTTGAGCCCCTGCAGGAGCGCCAGGACCTCGACGCTGGTGCGGGTGTCGAGGTTGCCGGTGGGCTCGTCGGCGAGAATCATCGCCGGGTCGTTGACGAGGGCCCGGGCGATCGCGACACGCTGCTGCTGGCCGCCCGAGAGCTGGCTCGGGTGATGGCCGGCGCGATCGGCCAGGCCCACCGACGCGAGCCGTTGCTGCGCCCTGGTCCGGCGCTCGCGCGCCGGGATCGCGCCGTACAGAAGAGGCAGCTCGACGTTCTCGAGCGCGCTCGTCCGGGGTAGCAGATTGAACTGCTGGAAGACGAACCCGATTTTCGTGTTGCGGATCCGAGCGAGGTCGTCCGCGGAGAGGCCCGCCACGTCCTGGCCGTCGAGCACGTAGCGCCCGGCGCTCGGCGTGTCGAGGCAGCCTAGGAGATTCATGAAGGTGGACTTCCCGGAGCCCGAGGGGCCCATGACCGCGACGAACTCACCGCGCTCGATCGTCACCGACACGCCGCGTAGCGCGTGAACGGTGTGGGGGCCCAGGTGGTAGTCCTTCGTCAGCCCCTCGGTGACGACGATCGGCTCGGCCACGGCTAGAGCCTGAGACGCGGCGCGCCTTGCTGGGGCTGGGCGCCGCGACCGGTCCCGCCCACGGACCCGACGATGACGTCCTGCCCCTCGCGCACGTCGCCGCGCAGCACTTCGGTCGACGCGCCGTCGCTGAGGCCGAGCGTGAGCGAGACCGCGGCCGGTTTTCCGTCGGGTCCGATGACCCAGACGCGACCGGCGGTGCCGCTGCGCGCTTCGCCGGCGGAAGCCGCCATCTCGTCGTAGCGCGTCTTCTGCTCGTCGGTGAGGATCTCGCGGATTCGCACGCGCTGGGCTTCGCGAATCTTCTGCGCCTTCGATCGGCGCTCGGCATCCGGCAGCCCCTGGAGACCACGGAGCTGTTCGCGGCTCTCCTGGAGGATCGGCTCGAGCTTCTTCTGCTGGTCCTCCGTCAGGCTCAACCCTTTCACGAGACGCTCGCGAATCTGTTCGGCTGAGGGCGGCCCACCGCTCGCGGAGCCGCTCGCCGCCGCTCCGCCCGCCGCGGGCGCGGGCGCGGGCGACGCGGGCGCCTCGACACCCGCGGGCCGGAACCGGAGCGCCGCGTTCGGCACCTTGAGGGCATTCGGCTTCTGGGCGACGACGAGCTTGACGTTGGCCGTCATCCCCGGCATCAGCTTGCCCGACGGGTTCTCGACGCCGACGATGACCGTGTAGGTCACGACGTTCTGAACCACCTGGGGCGCCTTGCGGATCTGGATGACGATCCCAGCGAACGTCTCGCCGGGAAACGCGTCGACCGTGAAGGTCGCGCGATCTTCGAGCTTGAGGCGACCGATGTCAGCCTCGTCTACGCTCGTCTCGACCTGCATCTTCGTCAGGTCCTGGGCGATCGTGAAGAGGACCGGCGCCTGGAGACTCGCCGCGACGGTCTGGCCGACGTCGACCTGCCGCGAGACGACCACCCCGTTGACGGGCGCCTGGATCGTCGTGTGATCGAGGTCGAGCTGCGCCTGCTTGAGGGCCGCGGTCTTCTGATCGACCTGCGCCCGCGCGGAGACCAGCATGGCCTGAACGACGCGGAGCTGGGCGGTCGCCGACTGGATCGCGGAGCCGAGCGCCTGGTCGTGCGCCTTGGCCGCGTCGACCTGGGCGATGGCGGAGTCGTGGCCCGCCTGGGATGAGTCGAGGTCGCTCCGGGCGATGAGCTTGCGGGCGAACAGCTCGGTCTTGCGGTCGAAGTCGCGCTTGGCGTCGACCACGGCGACCTGCGCCTTCGCCGTCTGGGCCTTCGACTCGGCCAGCGCGGCCCTGGCGTTCTCGATGTCGGCACGCGCGCGCTCGACCTGCGCTTCCTGGTTGAGTACCGTCGCCTTGGACGACTCGACATCGGCCTTCGCCTGGTTCACCTTCGCCAGGAAGATGTCCGGGTCGATCCGGGCGATGATCTGGTCCTTCTTCACGATCGAGTTGAAGTCGACCAGCAGCTCCTTGATCTGACCGGAAACCTGGCTGCCGACCTGGACGGTGATGACCGCGTTGAGATTGCCCGTGGCGGATACGGCGGCGGTGAGGGGGCCTCGCTCGACGCGGACCAGGCGGTACTTGGGAACGTTGCCGCGGCTCTGGGCGTACAAGTACCCCCAGACCGCACCTCCCACCAGTATGGCGACGACGACGAGCGAAACGACCCGCTTCATCAACTTGTTAGACGTAGGAGCGGGCGAACCGTTTCTCCGGGCTCAGCGACGACCGACGGCACGATCCAGCCTCGCGAGGGCGATCCGGTAATCGGCCAGGGCCTGGCTTTCGGTGTTCTGGGCCTGGGTGAGCGCCAGCTGAGCGTCGGTGAGCTCGAGGATCGTCCCGACGCCGGCGTCGAACCGACCCTGGGCCAGCCGGAAATTCTCCTGGGCCGAGGCCACGAGGGTTTGCGCGGCCTGAATGCGCTCCTGCGCTTCCTCGACGGCGATCTCCGCCTGCTCGACGTTCTGGATGATGTCGAGCTCGGTGGACTTCACGCGGGCCCTCGCGCCCTCGACGTTCGCCTTCGCCTCCTGATACCTCGCGATCCGGTTGCCCCCGTCGAAGAGGGACCAGTTCAACGCGAGCCCGAGCGTCCAGGACTCGTTGAGCTGCGACTGTGCGCCGCCGTAGGCGCCGGTGCCCGTGACGTCCGGAAAGAAATTACGGAAGGTCTGGCGCTCGATCGCCTCGGCGGCGGCGGCGCGCAGCTTCGCTTGCCGGTACTCGGGCCGCTGGCGCAGCGAGTCGGCCCGGAGCGCCTGCCGGTCGAGCGTCACCGGCTGGTAGATGAGGTTGTCGACGATCTGGAGCGGTGAATCCACGTCGATCGCCATCGCGATGTTGAGCGCGACGATCGCGGTGCGCAGCGCGTTCCGGGCCCTGATCAGGTCGACCTTGGCGTTCGCCACGTCCACCTCGGCGCGCGCGACGTCCGATTTGGGACGCGTGCCCACGTCGAAGAACCCCTTTGCCGATCTCAGGTTCAGCTCGGCGCGCTCGACCGCCTGCTCCTGCACGCGAATGAGGCGTTGGCTGAAGAGCGTGTTCGTGTACGCCTCTTTCACCGTCAGCGAGATCAGTTGGCGCTGCAGCTCGACGTCCTCGACCGCGACCTCCGCGAGCTTGCGCGCCGCGTCGGTGGCCGCCAGGTTCTTGCCGAAATCGAAGAGGAGCTGCGAGAGCTGGACCTGGGCGAGGAAGGTGTCGCCGAGCTGCCGCGTTTGCAGGGTGGTGAGGTTCGAGCCATCGGCCCTGGTGGCGACGGTCGGGATGTTGCTTCGCGTCGCGCTGACGACGCCGCTGAGCTGCGGAAGGAGGGGCGCGAAGGCCTGATTCACTCGATAGCGCGCCGCGGCATAGTCGGCGAGCGTCGCCTGAATCCTCGGCTGGGCCTCGAGCGCGATCGCGATGCATTCCTCGAGCGTCAGCAGGCGGCCGGCCACCTGCGTGGACGGCGCAGCCTGAGTCGGCGGCTGCGGTGCGGGAGTTTGCGTCGGCGGCGCTGGAGTCGGCGCCTGCGCGCGCGCCGAGCTCGTGAACACCACGAAAACCAAGAGAGCGATCGACGTGGGAGCCGCGACCCGGCGAGGGCTGGACATAGGCACAAGAGAATACCACGCTGCGTCGGAGGCCTCGGGGAAGAGCTTGCACGTGCTCGGTGGATAGACGGTGGATGCGCGGTGGATACCTTTTTTCTTGACGGACGCTAGATTCAGCGTGCTAGATTCGCGGACACCACAAGATGTAGTGACCTGAGGTTTCTGTCGCTATCATTGAGGAGGAGGTCCTGAATGCTGTCTGAAACTCGCCCAGCCAAAGTCGGGAAGTGGACCGAGCCTGCCTTGCGGGTTCTGCGGGAGCGCTATCTGACCAGGCAGGGGGGCGAGGTGGTCGAGACCCCGGAGGAGATGTGCTGGCGCGTCGCGCTGACCATTGCCCGGGGTGAGGCGCGATATGGGCGGAGCGAGGCGGCCGTCAGGGAGATCGCGGCCGCGTTCTACGACATCATGATCGAGGGCAACTTCCTGCCGAACTCGCCGACCCTGATGAACGCCGGCAAGGGCAACGGCCTTCAGTACTCCGCGTGCTATGTGCTGCCCATCGGCGACTCGATGGAGGAGATCTTCGACTCCGTGAAGGCGGCGGCGATCATCCACAAGTCGGGCGGCGGGACCGGGTTCGCGTTCTCGCGGCTGCGCCCGAAGGACGACATCGTCGCCTCGACCGGCGGCCGCGCGTCGGGCCCCGTGTCGTTCTTGAAAGTCTTCAACAGCGCGACCGAAGCCGTGAAGCAGGGCGGAACGCGCCGCGGCGCGAACATGGGGATCCTCCGGGTCGATCACCCGGACATCCTCGAGTTCATCGACTGCAAGCTTGACGGCGGCATCACCAACTTCAACATCTCCGTCGCGGCGACCGACCGGTTCATGGACGCGCTGGCCTCCGGGGGCGAGTACGAGCTGATCAATCCGCACAGCGGGGAGGTCACCGGCCGGCTTCTGGCGAAGGAGGTCTTCGACCGGATGGTCCGCGCCGCGTGGCGGACGGGTGATCCGGGCATGGTGTTCATCGACCGGATCAACGCGAGCCCCGCGAACCCGACGCCGGCGATCGGCGTGGTCGAGGCGACCAATCCATGCGGCGAGCAGCCGCTCCTGCCCAACGAGGCGTGCAACCTCGGCTCGCTCAACGTCTCGAAGTTCGCCCGCCGGAGCGATGCGGGCGAGTGGTCGATCGACTGGGACGAAATGGAGCGCGTGGTACGGCTCGCGGTGCGCTTCCTCGACGACGTGATCGAGATGAACCCGTACCCGCTGCCGGTGATCGACGCGACCGTCAAGGCCAACCGGCGCATCGGTCTGGGCATCATGGGCTGGGCCGACCTCCTGTTCATGATGGGCATCCCGTACGATTCCCAGGAGGCGATCAAGCTGGCCGACCGGCTGATGGCGTTCGTCAAGGAAAAGTCCCACGACCAGTCGGCGAAGCTGGCCGACGAGCGCGGGACCTTCACGAACTGGGATCGCTCGATCTATCGAAACGAACGGCCCATGCGCAACTCGACGGTCACGACGATCGCCCCGACCGGGACCATCTCGATGATCGCCGGGTGCTCGTCCGGCGTCGAGCCCATCTTCGCGCTGGCCTTCGAGCACCGCGTGAAACAGCCCGACGGCGAACGGGTGCTGACGTTCGTGAACGAGACCTTCGAGCGGATCGCGAAGGAGCAGGGGTTCTACTCGGACGCGCTCATGCAGGAGATCGCCAAGCGCGGCTCGCTTCACGGCATCCGCGGGCTTCCGGAGCATGCCTCGCAGGTCTTCAAGACCTCGCATGACATCGGCTTCGAGTGGCACGTGCGGCATCAGGCTGCGTTCCAGCGCTCGACCGACAACGGGGTCTCCAAGACGATCAACCTGCCCAACAACGCGACCGAGGAGGACGTGGCGCGCGCGTACCGCCTCGCGTGGGAGCTGGGCTGTCTGGGCATCACGGTCTTCCGCGACGGGTGCAAGGGCGAACAGGTCCTGAACATCGGCGTCTCGGCCAAGAAGGACAAGAGCCCGGCCGTAGCCGCGCCGACGGGCCCGGCCACCATCAAGCCACGCCCGCGCAGCCTCAAGGGCTCGACCTACCGGACCCAGACGCCGATCGGGACGGCGTGGATCACGATCACCGAGAACGACGAGCACGAGCCCTTCGAGGTCTTCGTGCAGGTCGGCAAGGGCGGCTCGGACACGATGGCGGTGGCCGAAGCTCTGGGACGTCTGATTTCGCTCATTCTCAGGCTGCCTTCGCCGCTCTCAGCTCAGCGAAGGCTCGAAGAGGTCATCAGCCAGCTCGCGCGCATCGGCGGCGGCCAGCCCACGGGCTTCGGCCCCGGCAAGATCCTCTCGCTCCCGGACGCGCTGTCGCGCACCTTGGCCGAGCACATCGGTGACCTGAAGCCGTCGCCCGACGCGCCGCCGACCGCCGACACGCGCAAGCAGATCGGCGACCTCTGCAAGGAGTGTGGCCAGGCGACATTCGTCTACGAGGAAGGCTGCAAGAAGTGTCTCTCGTGCGGCTTCAACGAGTGCTGATCAGCGATCCAGACGAAGGGGCCGGTCGCCGGCCCCTTCGTCTGCTTTCAGGAGCGCGCCGGGAGATGATCGCTCCGATCTCCCGGTGCTAGAATGCCGCCGTGTTCTCGGGCGGAACCTATGAGGAAGTCGCTCGCTGGCTGTGGAATTTCCTGACCGCGCACGCCAAGCGCGTCGATCCGCGCATCGAGGTCGTGCTCGACGCCGGGGACGAGCGTGAAGGAAAGTCGTACGGCGCGCGGCTCAGTTTTCGCGGACAGTTCGGACCGGCCATCGAATTCGAGTTTCGCGACGTCGCCGACAACCGTGGCAGCCTCGCCTGGTGCTCGGCCTTCGCGGAACGGACGAAGAGCCTCGCCCGGGAACTGGTCGCCGCTCGAGGGGTAGCCGACGTCCGGACACCCTAGCTCCCCGCGCTGGATCCGGGCGGGGGACCTGAACGGCTTCCTCGGCCTCGCCCTCGACAACGTCACGCAGCTCGTCATCCTGTCCTCGCTCCTGATCGGCGTCTTCAAGTTCCCGGCGGACCTCGTGCTGCAGCGGATGGTACCGGGCACGGCGCTCGGCGTTCTCGTGGGCGATCTGGCCTACACGGGGCTGGCCGTGAGGCTCATGCGCCGCACGGGGCGCGCGGACGTCACGGCGATGCCGTTCGGGATCGACACACCGACCTTGTTCGCGATGGTCTTCGGCGTGCTCGGCCCGGTGATGATCGCGACCGGCGATCCGGTGCTGGCGTGGAAAGTCGGGATGGCCGCGACGATCGCCATCGGTGTCGCGAAGCTCGGACTCGCTTTCGCCGGGGACTGGGCGCGACGGGTCGTCCCCCGTGCCGCGCTGCTCGGATCGATCGCCGGCATCTCGATTCTCCTGATCGCGTTCCTCCCGATGCTCAAGATCCTCCGCGACCCGCTGGTCGGCCTGGTCGCGCTGATTCTCCTGCTGCTCGCGCTCGTCGGCCGCGTGCGCATGCCGTTCGGGCTTCCCGGGGCGTTCGTCGCGGTGCTCGTGGGCACGTCGATCTTCTGGGGACGCGCGGCGCTCGGCCTGGGCCCGAGCGGGACCATCGGCCTGAGCCCGCTCCGCCTGTCGCTGCCGTGGCCCACGCTCGGCTGGCTCGAGGCGCTGCCCGAGACGTTGCCCTATCTTTCGATCGCGCTCCCGTTCGCGCTCGTCACGATCGTCGGCGGGATCGACAACACCGAGAGCGCCGCAGCCGCGGGCGACGAATACCGTGCCCGCGATATCTTGTTGATAGAGGCCGCCGCCACCGTGCTGGCCGGGTGCTGCGGAGGTGTCGTCCAGAACACGCCCTACATCGGCCACCCGGCCTACAAGGCGATGGGCGCGCGGGCGGGCTATACCCTGGCCACCGGTCTCCTGATCGGCGCCGGCGCCGCGACCGGCGTGCTCTCGCTCCTGGTCGCGGTGCTGCCCGAGGCCGCGATCGCCCCGATCCTCGTCTTCATCGGGCTCGAGATCACCGCGCAAGGCTTCCTCGCAACGCCGCCGCGCCACGGCGCCGCGGTCGCGATGACGTTCGCGCCGGTCGCCGCGGCGGTGGTGCTGATCGAATCAGGAGGCCTCCTGGCGGCCCTCGGGACCACGCCCGCCGCCCTCACCGGGGACGCCGCCCACGGCTACCAGGCGCTCCTCGTGCTCGGCAATGGGTTCATCCTGACCGCGGTGCTGTGGGGCTGGGCGCTGGCCGCGATCATCGACCACCGATTGGTGCTCGCGGGGCTCCTCTTCACGGTCGCGAGCGCGGCCTCGCTGTTCGGCGTGATCCATTCGCCGCTCGCGAACGGCGCGCTCTTCTGGCCGTGGGCCCCGCCGTCCGCGATGCCGGGGCACCTCGCGGGCGCCTACGGTGTCCTGGCCGCGGTCTGCTGGCTCGCCGCGAAGGGAAATCGTCGAATAACTGCTTGACCTCTTTCGTCGGAGGAGTGTTAAATGGGTTCCGTTTTGTGAACATGGTCACGATCGCACGAGAGGAGGCTTCATGAGCGCGTTCGAAAAGTCGCTGGGCATCGCCGTCGCGGCGGTCACTCTCCTCGTCTCCGCCGGCGCGGCGGTGGTGTCGGCTCAGGGGCCCTGGGTTGCGCCGCCTGAAGCGAAGGCGCTGAAGAATCCAGTGAAAGGTATCGGCAACGCCAAGAAGACGGTCGAGACGAACTGCGTCTCGTGTCACGGCCCCGGGGGCAAGGGTGACGGCCCGGCCTCCGCGGCGCTGCCTCCGCCAAAGCCGGCGAACTGGACTTCCGAAGCCGTCCAGAAGGAGTCCGACGGTGAGATCTTCTGGAAGATGTCGAACGGCCGCGGCGCCATGCCGCCGTGGAAGCACCTCCCGGAAAACGAGCGCTGGGAGCTCGTGAACTACATCCGCACTCTGAAGGGGAAGTAACCGACACCGTTCAGATGTCCATACGCCCCGCCGGGAGTCCCGGCGGGGCGTCTTCGTTTTCGGCCATGCGGCTCTGCGCGATCGACGTCGGCAGTAACACGGTGCGGCTTCTCGTCGCCGACGTGATCGGCGCCGCGACCTGGCGAATCGCCGACCAGGATCAGACGATCACCCGACTGGGCGAGAACCTCGCGCGAACGGGCGTTCTGGGCGAAGCGCCCATGGCGCGAACCCTCGCGGCGGTCGGCGAATACGTCGAGCGCGCTGCGCGCCTGGGGGCCAGAGACATCCGCATCGTGGCCACCAGCGCCGTCCGCGAAGCGTCGAACGGCCGCGTCTTTGCAGCCGCGGTCGAGCGCGCGACGAGCCGGCGTGTCGACGTGGTGACCGGCGAGGTCGAAGCCCGGCTCACGCTCCGCGGCGTGCGTCATGGGCTGGGCCCGCTGGCGGGGCTCGTGCTGACCTTCGATATCGGCGGCGGCAGCACCGAATACGTGCTGTCCGAGGACGAAGCGATCCGGTCGATGGTGAGCCTGCGCCTGGGCGTCGTGCCGCTGGCCGAGAGGTTTCCGTTTCCCGGAGTCGTCGACCCCGAGGTCTACCGCGAGCTCCTGGATGAGGTGCGGCGACGCCTCGCCGGCGAGCTTCCCGAGGCGGTCCGCACGGCCCGCGTCACGCACCTGGTCGGGACCGCCGGCACGGTGACGGCACTGGCGGCGCTCGACCTCGGTCTCGTCCGCTACGATCCGGATCGCGTCCACGGATATGTGCTGCGCCGCGCCGCCGTCGAACGGCTCCTGGTCCGGCTGTGCGGGCTCACGGTCGAAGAGCGCGCGACGCTCCCGTGTCTCGAGCCGGGGCGCGCCGACCTCATCGTTCCGGGCACGGCGATCGTGATGGCAACCTTCGACCAGATCGGAATCGACGAGCTACGGGTGAGCGAATTCGGGTTGCGCGAAGGCGTCCTGGCGGACGCGATCGAGGCGTACCACGGATCTCGGCCGAGCACTGCTCCTTAGCCTCTCGACGCATCGGAGAATCGGCGATGCGATGGACCGCCTGCCGGCTGCGCGGCGGTTCGTCCGGCGCTTCGTGGCGGGCCCGGCGCTCGAGAACGCGCTCGGGGTGGCCGCGCGCCTGAACGCCGCGGGCGTCGACGCCGCGATCACGCACCTGGGCGAGAACGTCGCGACGACCGACGACGCCGCGCGCGCGGCCGACGCATACCTCGAGGTACTGGACGAAATCGCCCGCCGGCATCTGCGGGCCCTTCCGTCGCTCAAGCTGACCCACCTCGGCCTCGACCTCGGCGAGGCGGTGTGCCGGGCGAACCTCGAGCGCGTGGCGGCGCGAGGGCTCGCCGGCCGAACGCTGGTCTGGGTCGACATGGAGTCGTCGGCCTATACGGAGCGCACGCTCGATCTGTACGACCGTCTTCACGGGACCTACTCCAACCTGGCCTGCGTCGTTCAGGCCTACCTGCGCCGCACGGCGCAGGACATCGAGCGTCTGATCGACAACGGCGCGACCGTGCGCCTGTGCAAGGGCGCCTACCGCGAGCCCCCGCAGATCGCGTTTCCGGACAAGCGCGACGTCGACGCGAGCTACGCCCGCGGCATCGACCGGCTCCTGGCCTCCGACGCGATGGCGCGCGGCGTCTATCCGGCCTTCGCCACCCACGACGAGCGCCTGCTCGGTCGGGCCCGTGAGACGGCGAGGGCAGGAGGGGTGGCGGTTGACCGGTTCGAGCTCCAGATGCTGTATGGGATCCGTCACGACCTGCACGCGCCGATGCGCGCCGCGGGACTCAGGCTCCGGGTGCTCGTGCCCTACGGGGAAGACTGGTACGGCTACTTCATGCGGCGCCTCGCCGAGCGGCCGGCCAACCTCGCCTTCTTCTTCCGGCAGCTCCTCCGGGGGTGAGGTCGTGATTTGACACCCCGCGACGCGCCGACTAGACTAACTCGGTAAGTATGGATGAAATTGCGGTATTAGTGCTCAACTACACTTTTGAGCCGCTGCATTTCACCAACGCCCGCCGCGCGATCACGCTGCTCCTGGCCGGCAAGGCGGAAGCCGTCGAAGCGTCGCCGCGCGTGGTGCGCTCGCCCTCGGTGACGTTCGCGCTGCCGGCGGTGATCCGGCTAGCCATGTACATTCGCAAGCCGTTCCTCGACCGCGTGGCGTTCAACAAGAAGAACATCCTGCGGCGCGACGGCTACACCTGCCAGTACTGCAACCGGCGTGGCGAGCGGCTCACGGTCGACCACGTGGTGCCGCGCTCGCGCGGGGGGGAGACGAGCTGGGTGAACGTGGTCGCGGCCTGTCTGCGCTGTAACCTGAGAAAAGGCAACCGCCTGGCCGACGAGGTCGGGATGCGACTCACCCGGGAGCCGGTGCATCCCAAGTTCGTGTTCTCGACGCACATGCTCCGGCACCCGCACGCGCACTCGCTCTTGGATTCGTGGCGAAAATATCTCTTGGCTGTCCCGACTCTTTCCTGACGTAGCGCGACACCGTGTTCCGGTTGTCGTCAGAGTATTCGCCGCGCGGCGACCAGCCGCAGGCGATCGCCGCCCTCACGGGGTTCGTGCGCGAGACCCGCCGCCACATGGTACTGCGCGGCGTGACCGGCTCGGGCAAGACGTACTCGATCGCCAACGTGGTGGCGAGCGTGGACCGGCCGACCCTCGTGATCTCGCCGAACAAGACCTTGGCCGCGCAGCTCTTCAGCGAGTTCCGGGCCTTCTTCCCGACGAACGCCGTCGAGTACTTCGTGTCGTACTACGACTACTACCAGCCCGAGGCCTACATCCCGCAGTCGGACACCTACATCGAGAAGGACGCCCTCATCAACGACGAGATCGATCGGATGCGCCACTCCGCGACCAAGTCGCTCCTGGAGCGGCGCGACGTCCTCGTCGTCGCCTCGGTCTCGTGCATCTACGGCATCGGCGAGCCCGACACCTACCAGGGACTCCACCTCGAGCTCAGCGAGGGCGACCGGATCGACCGGGACGAGATCATCCGGCGGCTCGTCGCGGTCCAGTACGAGCGGAACGACTACGACTTTCACCGCGGCACCTTCCGCGTGCGTGGGGACGTGGTGGAGGTCTTCCCGGCGAACGAGGAGTCGATCGCGCTCCGGATCGAGCTCTTCGGTGACGTCATCGACGCCATCTCGCGGATCGACCCGCTCCGGGGCGCGGTGCTCGAGCGCGTCGACCGGGTGCACATCTACCCGGCGAGTCACTATGTCACCGAGGCGGCGCAGCTCGAGCGCGCGTTCGAGACGATTCAGGAGGAGCTCGGCGAGCGGCTGGCGTTCCTGCGCCAGCGCAACCGCCTGCTCGAGGCCCAGCGGCTCGAGCAGCGGACGCTGTTCGACATCGAGATGCTGCGCGAGCTCGGGTACTGCCACGGCATCGAGAACTACTCACGGCATCTGACCGGGCGGCGGCCGGGGGAGGCCCCGCCGACGCTGATCGAGTACATGCCGAAGGATGCGCTGATCATCATCGACGAGAGCCACGTCGCCGTGCCGCAGGTCCGCGGTATGTACTACGGGGACCGGTCGCGCAAGGAGGCGCTGGTCGAGTACGGGTTCCGGATGCCCTCCGCGTTCGACAATCGACCGCTCACGTTCGACGAGTTCACGCGACTGACCGGCCAGACGATCTACGTCTCGGCCACGCCGGCGCGCTACGAGCTCGACCTCGCGGCCGACACGGTCGCCGAGCAGGTGATCCGGCCGACCGGGCTCACCGATCCTCGCATCACCGTACGGCCGGCAAAGGACCAGGTCGACGACCTGCTCGGCGAGCTGCGGGCACGGGCCGACCGCGAGGAGCGCGTCCTGGTGACGACGCTGACCAAGCGCATGGCGGAGGACCTCACCGAGTACTACCAGCAGCTCGGGCTCCGGGTGCGCTACCTGCATTCCGACATCGACACGCTCGACCGGGTCGCCATCATCCGCGATCTGCGCCTGGGCAAGTTCGACGGCCTCATCGGGATCAACCTCCTGCGTGAGGGGCTCGACATCCCGGAGGTGTCGCTGGTCGCGATCCTGGATGCCGACAAGGAGGGCTACCTCCGCTCGGCGACCTCGCTGATCCAGACCTCCGGGCGGGCGGCGCGCAACGTCAACGGCGAGGTCATCATGTACGCCGACCACGTCACGGACTCGATGGCGACCATGATCCAGGAGACCGAGCGCCGGCGCGAGCTGCAGCGCGCCTACAACGACACCCACGGGATCACGCCGGAGTCGATCAAGTCCTCGATCCGCGAGCTGCTCCAGACGGTCTACGAGCGTGACTACTACACGGTGCCGGTGGAGGAGCCGACGACGGAGACGTTCGAGTCGCCGGCGGCGCTCCAGTCGCGTATCGTCGAGCTCGAGGCGCGGATGAAGGAGGCGGCCAAGCGCCTCGACTTCGAGCAGGCGGCCGAGCTTCGAGACCGGCTCAAGTCGCTGCGCAAGCAGCAGCTCAAGTGACCAGGGCCGGCGGCGAGGCGAGCCTGTGAGTCTAGAAGACAAGATCGCCCGGGTGCCGGACCGGCCGGGCGTCTATCTCTATCGGGACGGCAAGCAGCAAGTCCTCTACGTCGGGAAGGCGGCGTCCCTGCGGAGCCGCGTGCGGTCCTATTTTCAGGAATCGCGCCCGCGGGATCCCAAGACCGACGCGCTCGTCCGCCAGATTCGCGACCTCGAGTACATCGTGACCGACAACGAGCTCGAAGCCCTCATGCTCGAGGCCAACCTGGTGCGGCGACACCGACCCCGCTACAACATCATCCTGAGAGACGACAAGCACTATCCGTTTCTGAAGCTCACCACGAACGAGGAATTCCCGCGCCTGCTGGTGGCTCGCCGGGTCCAGCAGGACGGCGCGCGCTACTACGGCCCCTTCTATCCGGCCACCGCGATGCGCGAAACGCTCCGGCTCACGCGTCAGCTCTTCCCGTTGCGCACGTGCTCGATCACGATCGACGGCTCGCTCGAGCGGCCGTGCATCCAGTACGCGATCCACCGCTGCAATGCCCCCTGCACGGGCTGGGAGACCCGCGAGGGGTACGCGAAGACGGTGGACGACGTCGTGCACTTCCTGGAGGGTCGCGACGAAGAGCTCGCACGGCGCCTCACCAAGGAGATGGAAGAAGCCGCCGCCGAGCTCAAGTTCGAGCGCGCCTCGGTGCTCCGCGACCAGATCCAGTCCCTCAACAAGGTCCGCGAGCGCCAGAAGATCATCTCGACGGACGACGTGGATCAAGACGTCGTCGGCGTCGTGCGCCAGGGCGGCGACGCGTGCGTCGAGCTCTTCTTCGTGCGCAAGGGCCGGCTCGTCGGCCAGGAGCCGTTCTTCTTCGACCGAGTCGCCGGATGGAGCGACGGCGAGATCCTCTCGGCGTTCGTGCGCCAGTTCTACGGCAAGGCGGTCACCCCCGCGCCCGAGATCCTCCTCTCCGAGGAGCTGCCGGAGGCGGAGCTGACGACCGAGTGGCTCGCGACGCTCGCCGGCCGGCGGGTGCAGGTGCACGCCCCGCAGCGTGGGACCAAGCGGGAGTTCGTCGCGATGGCCGAGTCGAACGCGGCGATCGCGCTCCAGAACCGTCTCCTCTCCCGCGACAACCGCCAGCAGCTCGTCCTCGAGGAGCTCCAGCGGGCGCTCGGCCTGCCCGGACTCCCGAACCGCATCGAGGGATATGACATCTCCAATATCCAGGGGACCGAGCAGGTCGGGTCGATGGTCGTCTGGGAGAACGGCGGCCTGAAGAAAGACGACTACAAGCGCTTCCGGATCCGGACCGTCGCCGGCGCCGACGACTTCGCCTCGATGGCCGAGGTGCTCACGCGGCGCTTCGCCAAAGCGCTCGAGCAGGGGAGTGTGCTGCCCGACCTCGTCCTGATCGACGGTGGGCGCGGCCAGCTCAACGCCGCGCTCAAGGTGCTCCAGGATCTCGGGCTCGACTACATCCCGGCCGTCGCGCTCGCGAAACAGGCCGAGGAGGTCTACCAGGCCGACAGCCTGCACCCCCTGGTCCTCGATCCGACGTCGCCGGCGCTCCACACGCTCCAGCGGGTCCGGGACGAGGCCCACCGCTTCGCGATCACGTACCACAAGAAGCTCCGGGCGAAGCGCACGATCCAGTCGGTGCTCGACACGGTCCCCGGCATCGGGCCGACGATCCGCACGAGCCTGTTGAAAACGCTCGGCTCGGCGCGCCGCGTCCGGGACTCGTCGGTCGCCGAGCTGGCCGCGGTGCCGAAGGTCACCCCGAAGCTCGCGCAGCGGATCTTCGATCACTTCCATCCGTCGACGAGTATGGAACCGCAACTCACGACCGACTGTTACAATGACCGGAGCCAACCGGGCTCAGAGGGGAGGTGACGTCTCATGAAGAAGCTCATGGCAGTCATGGCGGTTACGGTCGCGCTGGCCTTCGCCGCGGGTGGAGCGTTCGCGAGCTCCTGCCCGAAGGTGATCAAGGAGGGTCGGGATGCGGCCGCGAAGATGAAGGCGGACGATCCGAAGGTCAAGGCGGCCGTCGCCAAGCTCGACGAGGCGCAGAAGCTCCACGACGGGGGCAAGCACGCGGACTCGCTCAAGCTGGCCAACGAGGCCGCCGCGGATCTCGGAGTCAAGAAGCAGTAGCACCGGTTTCGGCGTGGCGCGGCGCATCGATGGGCCGCGTCACGCTCCAGTTCCGTCGGCGAAACGACCTTCCCACCATTTCTTGCCCCTGCTCGCTAAGTATGTTAAAAGTTTAGCCTAATCATGTCGACCGACCGCTATCCGTTCCGTGAGATCGAGGCGAAGTGGCAGCGGATCTGGGAGGAGACGAAGCAGTTTCGGGTCCACGAGGATCCGCGCCGGCCGAAGTTCTACTGCCTCGAGATGTTCCCGTACCCGTCCGGGCGGATCCACATGGGCCACGTGCGCGTCTACGCGATCGGCGACCTGCTCGCCCGTTACAAGTGGATGCGCGGGTACAACGTGCTCCACCCGATGGGCTGGGACGCCTTCGGGTTGCCGGCCGAGAACGCCGCCATCGAGCACGGCGTGCACCCGGCGATCTGGACCTACGAGAACATCGACTACATGCGCTCGCAGCTCGTGAAGATGGGGATCTCCTACGACTGGGACCGGGAGGTCACCACCTGCGACCCGGCGTACTACAAATGGGAGCAGCTCATCTTCATCAAGATGCTCGAGCGGGGCCTCGCCTATCGGAAGCGTTCGACGGTGAACTGGTGCCCGTCCTGCCAGACGGTCCTCGCCAACGAGCAAGTCGAGAACGGCCGGTGCTGGCGCTGCGACTCCGAGGTGACTCCGCGCGAGATCGACGGCTGGTTCTTCAAGATCACCAGCTACGCGGAGGAGCTGCTCGCCTGGTGCGACCGGCTGCCCGGCTGGCCCGAGCGCGTGCTGACGATGCAGCGCAACTGGATCGGCAAGAGCGAGGGCGCCGAATTCGACCTGCCGGTCGAGGGGCGCCCCGATCTCTCGATCCGCGTGTTCACCACGCGGCCGGACACCGCCTTCGGCATGACCTACGCGGTGCTGGCCCCGGAGCATCCGCTCGTCGACCGCGTCGTCCACGACCCCGCCGAGCGCGACGCCGTCGCGCGCTTCCGCGCCGAGGTCGCGCGTCAGTCGGAGATCGAGCGGACGGCCGCGGACCGGCCCAAGCGGGGGCTCCGGCTCTCGGCCCGAGTCGTGAATCCCTTCAACGGGGTCGCCGTCCCGCTGTTCCTCGCCGACTACGTCCTCATGGGCTACGGCACCGGAGCCATCATGGCGGTCCCCGGCGAGGACGAGCGGGACTGGGAATTCGCCGAGCAGTACGGTCTGCCGATCGTCGAGACGGTCAAACGCCCGGACGGCTGGACCGGGAAGGCCTATACCGGCGACGGCATCAAGATCAACTCCGGTTTCCTCGACGGTCTCACGGTCGCCGACGCGAAGCGTCGGGCGACCGACTGGCTGGTCTCTCGCGGTCTCGGCACCGCCAAGGTCAACTACCGGCTCCGCGACTGGGGCATCAGCCGCCAGCGGTACTGGGGCGCGCCGATTCCGGTGCTCTACTGCGACGCCTGCGGCATGGTCCCCGAGGCCGAGCAGAATCTTCCGGTGACGCTGCCGCGGGACATCCAGCTCTCCGGCAAGGGCGGCTCGCCGCTGGCGAACGTCGCGAGCTTCGTCAACGCGACCTGCCCCCGCTGCGGCGGGCCCGCGCGGCGTGAGACGGACACGATGGACACCTTCGTGGAATCCTCGTGGTACTTCCTGCGCTATTGCTCGCCCGCCTACGACTCGGGGATGTTCGAGCGGAGTGCCGCCGACTACTGGATGCCGGTCGACCAGTACATCGGCGGTATCGAGCACGCGGTCCTTCACCTGCTCTACGCGCGGTTCTACACGAAGGTGCTCCGCGACCTCGGCCTCACGAAGATCGACGAGCCGTTCATGGCGCTGCTCAGCCAGGGCATGGTCATCAAGGACGGCGCGAAGATGTCGAAGTCGAAGGGCAACGTAGTGTCCGACGACTTCGTCCGTGAGAAGTACGGGGCCGACACCGGGCGCCTCTTCGAGCTCTTCGCGGCGCCGCCGGAGAAAGACCTGGAGTGGAACGACCAGGGCATCGAGGGCGCCTCGCGCTTCCTCAACCGCGTCTGGCGCTTCGTGCTCGGGCATTTGGCTGAGATCGGGGGGACGAGACGCCCCCCCGATGGCCCCCCACCTCGGCTCACTGAGGCCGGGCGCGCGTTCCGGCGGACGATCCACGAGACCATCCAGCGGGTGACCGACGACATCGAGCGCGAATTCCACTTCAACACCGCGATCGCCGCGATCATGGAGCTCGTCAACGCGCTCCACGCCTTCGAGGCCGCGTCCGGCGACGGCGCGGGCACCGGCGCCACACCGGAGCGCACGGCGCTCATGCGCGAGGCGGTCGAGACGACGCTGCTGCTGCTCGGCCCCTTCTGCCCGCACGTGACCGAGGAGCTCTGGGCGCAGCTCGGTCATCGCGAGAGCCTCTTCAAGCAGCGCTGGCCGGTCGCCGACCCGGCGGCGCTCCAGAAGACGGAAGTCACGGTCGTCGTGCAGGTCGACGGCAAGGTGCGCGGACGCCTGCTCGTCGACGTCGATGCCGCGGACGATCGGGTCCGCCAGCTGGCCCTCGGCGACGACCGTGTGAAGCCGTGGGTCGAGCGGCGCCGCGTCGAGAAGGTCGTCGTCGTCCCGAACCGCCTCGTCAACATCGTGACCCGCGCATGACACACCCCGGCCGCGCGCGGGCACTCGGCCTCGCCCTGCTCGCCGTCGCCCTCGCGGGCTGCGGCTATTCGTTCCGCGGGAACCTCCCGGACCACATCCAAACCGTGGCGGTGCCGGTCTTCACGAACAAGTCCGGCGAGCCCGCGGTCGAGAACCTCCTCACCAGCGCCGTCGTGGAGGCCTACTCCACCAACGGTCGGCTCCGCGTGGTCAAACCGGAGGACGCGGACGCCATCCTCGATGGGGAAGTGGTCGGTTACGACGTCCAGTCCATCGCGTTCGATTCCCAGGCCAACGTGCGCCAGTATCGGCTGGTGGTGACGATGAATCTCCGCCTTCGCGACGTGCGGCGGAGCACCATCCTCTTCGAGCAGGAGCGCCTCCGGGAGAAAGCCGACTTCCAGATCCTGGGAGCCGTGTCCCAGACCATCGCCCGAGAGGAAGGCGCGGTGCGCACGGCCGCAACCGAAATCGCGCGGGCGATCGTCAGCCTCACCGTCGACAGGTTTTGAACCAACAGCGGAGCGCACCATGCCTTTGACCGGGCGAGCGGAGCCACCCGCACCATGCATTTGACCGGGCGAGCGGAGCCATCCGCACCTGCAGCAGGCCACCCTCGGTCGCCCCGGCCTCCGAGCCCTCGATAAATGGACTACGCAACGTTCATCCGGCTGGCCGAGCGCGGCGAGGCGCCGCCGATCAACCTGCTTCACGGCGGCGACGTGCAGCTCCTCGACGACGCGCTCGACGCCGCGACCCGGGGGCTCTTTCCGGATCGCGCGCTCGCGGCCTGGGGTCGCGAGGTATTCGACGGGCGTGAGCGCGGTATCGACGAGATCGTGCGGTCGGCCCTGACTCTGCCGCTCGGGGTCGACCGGCGGCTCGTCGCTGTCCGGCGCGCGCAGGCGCTGGTCGCGAAGGGATCGGACGCTCTCACCGCCTACGTCACGAGCCCGAACCCGGCGACCTGCCTCCTGCTGTTGGCCGACGAGGCCCTGCGGGCGTCGCGCGACCGGCGGGTCGACCACTGGCTGCTCGGCACCTTGCCGTCCGCCGGGATCGTCGAGCTTCCGACTCGGGCCGGGCGCGACCTCGCGGGGTGGCTGCGCCAGCGTGCGGCGCTCGAAGGGTTGACGATCACCGACGAGGCCGCGCGCCTGCTCGTCGAGCTGACCGGCGAGGACACGGCCACGCTCCTGGGTGAGGCGCGCAAGGCCGCGCTCGTGGGGGGACCCGACAATCGGGCCGTCGGCGTCAAGGACGTCGGCGCGATCGTGGGCGAGCAGCGGCTGGACGCGATCTTCGACCTGACGCGCGCCGTCGAGCGCCGAGACCGCGCCGGCGCGCTCCGCACCCTCGACCGCCTCCTCGCCACCGAGAATGCGCTCCTCTTGCTCTCCGTCCTGGCGCGTGACGTGCGGACGGCGTGGACGGCCGTCGCGTGGCGACGCCGGGGCCGCCCGGTCGAGGAGATCGCCCGCGCGCTCCGCCGGCCACCGGTCGTGATCGAGACACTCACCGGTTCCACGAGCGGCTCCGAGACCCTCTTCGCGTGGAAGCTCCGTCGGTGCTGGGACGCCGAACGCCGGCTCAAGAGCAGTGGAGAGCCGCGGGCGGAGATGGTTGCCCTGGTGGCCGATCTGTGTGCGGAGAGGTGATCGGTCGCTCGATCCTCCTCGGCCTCCTCCTCGGAGGAGCGGGCATCACGGGGATCGCGGGCGCCGCCGAGCGCTGCGCGGAGTGCGTGACCGCCGGCGCGGCGTACGCCGCGCTGCGTGTCCCCCCGGGGACGCCTCTGGCGGGCTACGGCAGCCTGAAGCGGCGGCTGCTGTTCCCCGACGTCCTCGGCCGGTACGCCCACGCGTTCTGGTTCACGCCCTCGGTCGGCGAGCGCGATCCAGTAGCGGCACGCGCCCTCGTGCTGGAGAGCCGCGCCGCGCGCCTGGCGTGGGTCACGCTCGACCTCATCGCGGTCGACCGCGCGTTCACGCGCGCCGTTCAGGATCGGCTAACCCGCGCGGGCGTTCCGGCGACGGCGCTCGTCGTCTCGGCCTCCCATACCCACTCGGGGCCGGGCGCCTTCATGGACTCGGCGCTCATGGGCCTGGTCGCGGTGGATCGCCTGGACCCCGCGGTGCGAGAGGCGCTCGTGGAAGGGGCGGTGGCGGCGATCCGGCAGGCCGACGGCGCGCGGGCGCCGGCGCTCGTCGCGGCGACGCGAGTCTCCGCGCCCGCCGTGACCGCGAGTCGGCTCGCCCGGCCGCTCGACCAGGAGATCGTCGTGCTGAAGCTCACGACCGTCAGCGGGGCGCCGCTCGCGCTGGTGTGGAACTTCGCGATCCACGGGACGATGCTCTCCGCGAGCAACCTGCGCCTGTCGGGCGACGTCATGGGCGCCGCCTCGGCGCGGCTCGAGCAAAAGCTCGGGGCGCCTGCCCTCTTCGTCAACGGCGCGGTCGGCGACGTGAGCCCCGCCCGCCACGGGGAGGCCGCACTGCGCGACACGGCCAGCGCGCTGGCGTCCGCGGTCGAGGCGGGCTGGGCGCAGGCCAGGCCGGTGCCCGTCACGACGCTGCGCGTCTCCGAGCGCAGGGTTGCGCTGCCAAGGGCGGCCCTCTCCCTGAAGAGCTGTCTCGGTCGCTGGGTGCCGGGCTTCCTCACGATCCCACTCGGCTCCGCCATGCCCCGCGAGGCGTCGCTCGTCGCCGCGGCGCTCGGCGACACGGCCTGGGTCACGTTTCCCGGTGAGCTGCAGACGTCGTTCGGAGCGGCGATCAAGCGTGAGGCGCGGGCGCCGTTCGCGTCGGTCTTCGTCGCGGGGCTGTCGAACGACTATCTCGGGTATTTCACGACACCCGAGGACGCGGGGCGCCGGACGTACGTCGCGTGCGCCACGATCTACGGGCCCGCCGCAGGCGCCTGTCTCACCGACGCGGCGATCGAGCTGCTTCACGGACTCGGCGGAGGTTCGCGACCGGTGACGCGTCCGTCATCGGCCTGCGAGACCGGTCCGGAGTCCCGGTGACCCGCGGGGGCTGGGGGCGAGGCCGGCAGAGGAGCCGGGGCTAGTGCGCGGCGACGAGCCGCCGGGCGAGCGCGGATTTCTTGCGGGCCGCGGTGTTGCGGTGGACCACACCCTTGCTGACGGCCTTGTCGAGCGCGCGAATCGCTTCGAGGACCGCCGTGGGGCGCGCGGTGCCCTCGACGGTGCGCGCCGTCTTGATCGCGCCGCGGAGCTTCGAGCGCAGCGCCCGGTTGCGCAGGCGCCTCCGCTCGTTCTGTCGCATCCGCTTCACTGCCGACTTCGTGTTCGCCACGTGAACGCTCCTTACTTTTTCATAAGCGCGCCTCGGCCGGCGGGGCCCCAGCCCCGCGACGGCCTGCGGCGCGCACCACAGAGTCGATCTCGAGTACGCGCTGCATCATGCCGCAGGGGCCGGGGAATATCAAGGTGAGCGGGAGCGAGGGCCAGGTCGTCCGGGCGCTCGGCGGGATCGCCAGCGCGACCCTGCTGAGCCGGCTGCTCGGCTTCGTGCGCGACATGGTCGTGGCGCGGGCGTTCGGCGCGGGCCCCGTCACCGACGCGTTCTTCGTCGCGTTCCGTATCCCCAACATCCTCCGGCGGCTCCTCGCCGAGGGGGCCCTGTCCACCGCGATGATCCCGGTCTTCACCGAATACGTGGCGCGCCACGAGCGGCCCGAGCTCCTCCGGATGCTTCGCGCCGTGCTCGGGCTGGCGCTCGTGGCGCTGACCGTGACGACGGCGCTGGGCATCCTCGGCGCTCCCTACATCCTCGAGGCGATCGCGCCGGGCTTCATGGGCGACCCGGCGCAGGCGTCGCTGGCGGTCGTTCTGACGCGGATCATGTTTCCTTACTTGCTGCTCGTCGGCCTCGCCGCGATGGCCACCGGCGTGCTCAACTCCCAGGGCCGGTTCTTCGCGGGCGCGATCGGGCCGGCCGTGCTCAACCTCGGGATGATCGGCGCCGTCGTGCTGCTGGCCCGCCATCTCGAGCCGCCGATCCTCGCCCTGGCGATCGGCGTGCTCGTGGGCGGGGTCGGCCAGCTCCTCGTCCAGGTCCCGAGCCTCTCCGTGTGCGGACTCCTGGTGGCCCCGTCGAGCGAGCTTCGCCATCCGGCGATCGCGCGCATCACGCGTCTCCTGCTGCCCGCCGTCTTCGGCCTGGCGGCGGTGCAGGTGATGGTGTTCGTCAACACGCTGCTCGCATCGCTCTTGCCGCTGGGCTCGATCTCCTATCTCTACTACGCCGACCGCGTCATGGAGTTTCCGCTCGGGGTGTTCGGGATCGCGCTCGCCTCCGCGTCCTTGCCCGTGATGTCACGCCACGCCGCGGCGCAGGACCACGACGCGCTGGCCGGCACCCTGAGCTTCGCCCTCCGCCTCGCCCTCTACGTGTCGGTGCCGGCCACCGTCGGGCTGGTCGTGCTCCGGACGCCGATCGTGCGCGTGCTCTTCGAGCGCGGCCGGTTCGGCCCCGCGGAGACGTCGGCCACCGCGGACGCCCTCGCGTGGTACGCGGTCGGCCTCGCCGGATTCGCGGGCTCGCGCATCGTGGCGCAAATCTTCTACGCCCGCGGCGAAGCCGCGACGGCCGTCCGCTGGGGAATCGTGTCGATCGTCGCGAACGTCGTGGCGGCCGTGCTCCTGATGGGCCCGCTGGGGCACGCCGGCCTCGCCGGCGCCGCGTCCTTCGGCGCCTACGTGAATCTGGTCGCGCTCCTGGTGGCCGCGCGCCGGCGGCTCGGCCGGCTCGGCGGGCGCGCGCTCGTGCGCAGTGCCTATCGAACCGTGCTGGCGTCGCTGCCGCTGGCGGGCGTGTGCGGGCTCGCGCTGGCGTTGTGGCCGACGCGGCGGTCGCTCCCGCTCGACGCGGCGTGGCTGGCGGCGACGATCGTGGTCGGCGTGGGATTCTTCTGGGCCGCGAGCGCCGCGCTCGGCATTTCCGAGCGCAAAGCGCTCCTGAGTCTCTACCGGCGGCACGAGCACGACGGCGTCGAGAGCGCCTGAAGCGGCGCTCGAGCGCGGACGGTCGACCGACGCGCGCCCCGACCCGCGCGCGCTTCTCGATTGCCGAGCGGCGTGATAGAATCCGACGTGGTCACTCTATGACCGATGTGGTGGTCGAGTATCTCGGCGCCCTCCAGGCAGAGCGGGGGGCCTCCCGAAATACTCTCACCGCCTACCGCCGCGATCTCGCCGACTTCACGGAGTTCCTGAACGCCCAGCACCGCAGCCTCCACCGGGCCGGCCCCGACGACATCGTCGGATACCTCGAGCGCCTGCGGACTCGCGGGCTGCGGCCGGCCAGCGTCGCCCGCCGCATCTCGGCGCTCCGGGGGCTCTACAAGCATCTCGTCCGCGAAGGCGGGCTGCGGCGCGATCCGACCGAGCACCTCGAAGCGCCGCGGTGTGCACGGGCGCTTCCGCGCACGCTCTCGCGGGAGACCGTCGCGGCGCTCGTCGAGGCGCCCGACCTGACGCATCCGCGCGGCGTGCGCGACCGGACGATGCTCGAGCTCCTCTACGCCACGGGCATGCGCGCCTCGGAGTGCCTGGGCCTCACGCTGGACGATGTCAATCTCACCGCGGGCTACGTGGTCTGCACGGGAAAGGGGCGCAAGCAGCGCCTCGTCCCCGTCGGCGGCGAAGCCGCGCAGTGGGTGAGACGCTACCTCCGGGAGATCCGCCCCCTGTCCACGCGCGTCCGCGACAGCGGCCGCCTGTTCGTGAACCCCCGCGGCGGCCGCCTCTCGCGGCAGTCGCTCTGGGCGATCGTGCGGCACGCCGCGGCCAGAGCCGGCCTCCGCCACCGCGTCTCGCCCCACGTGCTCCGGCACTCGTTCGCGAGCCACCTGCTCGAGGGCGGCGCCGATCTGCGCTCGATCCAGGTCATGCTCGGCCACGCCGACATCGCGACGACGCAGATCTACACGCACCTGCCGTCGGCGACGTTGCTGACGATGTACAGGCGCTTCCACCCGCGGGCGTGAGCATGGCGAAGCGGGCGCACGCGTATCCCCAGGTCAGCCTCGCGGCCGCCGACCTCGCCGACGTCGCGATCGCGACGGCTCCGGCCGGCATCGCCGTGGCCGACGCGCTCGCCCTCGCGCGCAAGCGGAACGCGGGCCTGCTCACGGCGGGTGCCGCGTACGTGCTGCGGGACGACCTGGTCCGGGCCGCCTCGCTCGGCCTCGGAGCGCTCCGCGCCGCGGAGCTTGCGCGCCCGCTGCCCGCGGTCGATCCGGGCACGGGCGAGGGGATGGTGCGCCGTCTGCTCGCGGCCGGGGCGCCGCTCGTCGTGGTGCGAGGCTCCCGGGGAGCCACCGGCGCGGTCAGTGGCCGACTCCCCGGCCTCGGCCTGGCCGACGCGTCGGCGGCCGGCCGCGTCGGGCGGAGCCTACCGGCGCACGTGCGGGAGCTGCTCGACACGATCGGACGAATCGCCGAGGAGGAGCACGACGGCCGCGCGTACCTCGTGGGTGGGCTCGTCCGCGATCTCTGGCGCGGCGCGACGCTCGATCGACGCGATCTCGACATCGTCGTCGAGGGCGACGGCCCGACGGTGGCTCGCCGCCTCGCGCAGGCGCTCGGCGGCTCCGTCGTCGAGCACCGCCGATTCCTGACGGCGTCGGTGCAGACACGCGCGTTCGGACGGATCGACGTCGCCACCTCCCGCTCGGAGCGCTACGAGGCTCCGGGGGCGCTCCCGCGCGTGATGCCCGCCGGGATCGGCGACGATCTGCGGCGGCGCGATTTCACGGTCAACGCGCTGGCGATCGAGCTCTCCTCGGGCGAGTTCGGCCTGATCGATCCGCTCGGCGCGCGCCTCGACCTGGCGCGGCGCCGACTGCGCGTGCTGCACCCGCTCTCGTACGTCGAGGATCCGACCCGCATCTTCCGCGCGGCGCGATACGCCGCCCGGCTCGGCCTCTCCCAGGATCGAGCCACGACCCGGGCGCAGGCGCTCGCGCTGCGCCTCGCGCCGTATCCCGTGCTGTCGGGCCAGCGAATCGCCGCCGAGCTCGAGCGCGTCCTGGGCGAGGCCCAGTCCGGGGTCATCCTCGCCCGGCTCGGGCGCGCCGGAGCCTTCCGTCTGCTGGACCCCGACTACCGGTTCACCGCGGCGAGCCGGCGCCGTCTCGGCGAGCTTCCCGAGGCGCTGGCCTGGGCGCGCGGGCGGGCGCTCGACGTCAACGCGGTCGGACTCGCCGGTCTCGCACTCGCCGAGGGCCGGCCGTCGACTGCCTCCGCCCTCCTCGCTCGGCTCGGCTTCGCAGGCGGGCCACTGGCCGATCTGGCGCGGGCGCACGCCACCGCCGGGGAGCTCGCCGCGCGTCTCGCCGGCGCCGCCGCGCCCAGCGAGCGGGCGCGCCAGCTCCGCGGGCGCGCGCCGGTCGAGCTCGCCTGGCTCTGGCTGACCGGCGATCGCGGCGTCCGCGCGACGCTCGACTGGTTCGTCGGGCTCGACGCGCGAATCGTGTCCTTGAGCGGCGACGACCTCGTCGCGCTCGGGGTCCCGCGGGGTCCCGCGGTTGCGCGCGTTCTCGCCGAGGTGAGGGACGCGCGGCTGGACGGCGCGCTCGCCAGCCGTGCCATGGAGGAAGCACACGTCCGACAATGGATCGCGAGAGGAGGATGATTTGGCCCCGAAATACATCTTCGTGACGGGCGGCGTCGTTTCGTCGCTGGGCAAGGGCCTGGCGGCGGCCTCGATTGGGGCGCTGTTGGAGGCACGCGGCTTCCGCGTGACGTTGCAGAAGATGGATCCCTACATCAACGTGGACGCGGGCACCATGAGCCCGTATCAGCACGGCGAGGTCTTCGTGACCGACGACGGGGGCGAAACCGACCTCGACCTCGGGCACTACGAGCGTTTCACGTCGAGCCGGGTGACGCGCGACCACAACGTGACGACCGGCAAGGTCTACTACTCGGTCATCCAGAAGGAGCGGCGGGGCGACTATCTCGGGCGCACGGTCCAGGTGATTCCGCACATCACCGACGAGATCAAGGCGTCCATCCGCAAGGTCGCGCGCGACACCGACGTCGTCATCGTCGAGGTGGGCGGAACCGTCGGCGACATCGAGGGGCTGCCCTTCCTGGAGGCGGTTCGCCAGTTCAAGAAGGACGTCGGGCGCGAGAACGTCATCTACGTGCACCTGACCCTCGTGCCGTTCATCCAGGCGGCCTCCGAGCTGAAGACGAAGGCGACGCAGCACTCGGTCAAGGAGCTACGGGCGATCGGCATCCAGCCCGACATCCTGCTCTGCCGCACGGACCGCTACCTGCCGCCGGGCATCAAGTCGAAGATCGCCCTGTTCTGCGACGTCGAGGAGGAGGCCGTCATCACGGCCAAGGACGTCGACACGATCTACGAGGTGCCGCTCGTCTTCCACCGGGAGGGTCTCGACGAGATCATCGTGAAGCTCCTCGGCCTCGAGCCCCGACCGACCGACCTGTCGCGCTGGGAGAGCGTGGTGCGCCGGGTCAAGTCGCCGCTGGTCGAGACGCGCATCGCCGTGGTCGGCAAGTATGTCGAGCTGAAGGATTCCTACAAGAGCCTCGTGGAGGCACTCGCCCACGGCGGCATCGCGAACGAGGCGCGCGTGGACGTGCAATGGGTGGACGCCGAGCACATCGAGCGCGACGGAGCCGAGGCCCAGTTCACCGGCGTCCACGGCATCCTGGTGCCCGGCGGCTTCGGCGACCGCGGAATCCTGGGAAAGATCGAGGCGGTCCGTTACGCGCGCGAGCGGCGCGTGCCGTACCTCGGCATCTGCCTGGGCATGCAGTGCGCCGTGATCGAGTACGCGCGCAACGTCTGCGGCCTCACCGGCGCGAGCTCCGCGGAATTCGATCCCGCCGCGCCGCACCTGGTGATCGACCTCCTTCCGGAGCAGCGCGGGGTCGCCCAGAAGGGTGGCACGATGCGGCTGGGGCTCTACCCAATCGTCCTGGGCGAAGGCAGCCTGGCCTCGCGCCTGTACGGCCAGGGCATCATCGAGGAGCGCCACCGCCATCGATACGAGGTGAACAACGACTATCTTCCTCGGCTCGAGAAGACCGGCCTCCGCGTCTCCGGCATCTGGGCGGAGAAAGAGCTCGTCGAGATCATCGAGATCGCCGAGCACCCGTACTTCGTCGCCGGCCAGTTCCATCCGGAGTTTCGCTCGCGGCCGTGGGAGCCACACCCGCTCTTCGCGGGCTTCGTGCGCGCCGCCCTCGAGCACGGCAGTGCGAGGTGAGGCCGTTCGACGGCCGAGCCGAGCCCTTCAAATCCGAAAGGGTAGTGACGCGGTCCCGCCAAGCCCAGCCCTTCAAATCCGAAAGGGTAGTGACGCGGTCCCGCCGAGCCGAGCCCTTCAGTTCCGCAACGCGGTTCGCGGGGAGTGCGAGGTGCAGCGAAACGCCGACCGTCAAATCCGAGACGTACGAGCTGAAACCGTGCGAGCGCGTCAGGACGTGACATGAGCGGCCAGCCCACGACCGCGGTCGTCCGGATCGGCGCGCTCGCGATCGGCGGCGGCGCGCCGATGGCGCTGATCGGCGGCCCGTGCGCGATCGAGGACGAGAAGCACGCGCTGATGACGGCCGAGCGATTGGCCACCATCGCGGCCGAGCGCCGCGTGCCGTTCGTCTACAAGTCGTCGTACGATAAGGCCAACCGGTCGTCGATCAACGGCTATCGGGGACCCGGGCTCCGCGAAGGGCTCCGAATCCTGCGCAAGGTGCGCGACACGCTCGGCGTCCCTGTGCTCTCCGACGTGCACCAGGTGTCCGAAGTGGCCCCGGCGGCGGAGGTCCTCGATGTGCTGCAGATTCCCGCCTTCCTCTGCCGGCAGACCGACCTGATCCTGGCGGTGGCGCAAACCGGGAAGGTCGTGAACGTCAAGAAGGGGCAGTTCCTGGCGCCGGGCGACATGAAGAACGTCATCGACAAGATCCTCTCGGTGGGGAATCGCTCGATCCTTCTCACCGAGCGCGGCACCTCGTTCGGGTACCACAACCTCGTGGTCGACCTGCGAGGCCTGGCGGACATGCGCGCACTCGGCTTTCCAGTCGTCTTCGACGCGACCCACGCGGTCCAGCTGCCGGGCGGCGCCGGCGACCGGTCCGGCGGCGAGCGCAAGTACGTCCCCGCGCTCGCGCGCGCCGCGGTAGCCTTCGGTGTCGACGCGCTCTTCATGGAGATGCACGAGGACCCGGACCGCACGCTGCCGGACGGCCGCCCGCTCTCGGACGGGCCGAACATGCTGCGCATCGACGACCTGCCGCGGCTCCTGCGGCAGCTCGGCGCCATCGAGGCGGCCGTCCACCCGTGAGCCCCGAGCAAACGCCCGACCTGCGCCGGCTCGCGGAGCGGGTGCTCCGACTCGAGGCCGAGGCGATCCTGGGGCTGATCCCGAAGCTCGACGAGCGCTTCGAGCGCGCGGTCGCGCTGCTCCGCGCCTGCGGCGGCCGGGTCATCGTCACGGGCATGGGTAAGTCGGGCCTGATCGGACGCAAGATCGCGTCGACGCTCGCGTCGACGGGGACCCCGGCATACTTCCTCCACCCGGCCGAGGGCGTCCACGGAGACCTCGGCATGGTGGCACGCGGCGACGTGGTCCTGGCGCTGTCGAACTCGGGTGAGACCGACGAGGTGCTGGCGATCCTTCCGCCGCTCAAGCGGCTCGGGGTGCCCATCGTGCTGCTCACGGGAAATCCGAGCTCGGCCCTGGCCCGCCAGTGTGAGGTCGTGCTGGACGTGAGCGTGCCGGAGGAGGCGTGCCCGATGAACCTGGCCCCCACGTCGAGCACGACCGCCGCGCTCGCCGCCGGGGACGCGCTCGCGCTAGCGCTCCTCGACCTCCGCGGGCTCCGCCCCGAGGACTACGCGGCCTTGCACCCGCGCGGCTCGCTCGGCTGGCGCGCGCTGTTCCGCGTGGCGGATCTGATGCTCACCGGGGAGGCCGTGCCGGTCGTCCCCGAGAGCACCCCCCTCCGGGAGGTCATCGTCGAGATGACACGGAAGCGCAAGGGCGTGACCACCGTCATCGACGGAGCCGGCCGGCTCGCCGGCGTGATCACCGACGGCGACCTGCGTCGGCTTTACCTCCGGGGCAAGTCGATCGACGATCTCACCGCGGGCCAGGTGGCCAGCCGAGAGCCCAAGACGATCCACGCCGATGACCTCGCCGCGAAGGCGCTCGAGGTGATGGAGACCTGGCAGATCACCAGTCTGGTCATCGTCGACCAGGCTCGCCGGCCTGTTGGCCTCATCCACATGCACGACATCCTCCGAGCGAAGATCGTATAGTTTTCACGGTGTTTCCGCTTTTTCACGTCTCGACTCTGTGCTAGCGTGGTATCGAAATTGCATTCCGATCCGTCTTCCCTTTAGAATCGATGGAGTGATGAGGACACAACACGTGGCCGCGGTCATTCTCGGAATCGTTCTCGTGTTCGTGCTGCTGGTCGCGGGCACGCTGATCGCGAAGAGCCGGACGCCGCCCACCGAGCCGACCGGCTCGGTCACCTCGAGCGCCGACCTGAGGATCAAAGAGGCCCACATCGAGGAGGAGGCGGGCGGCGTACGCTGGCGGCTCAAGGCCGAGCAGGCCTTGATCTTCGACGCGGAGGGGCGCACGGCGCTCCGCAAGATCTCGGTCGACGTGTTCGAGCGCGACCGCTCGTGGACGATCGTGGGCGAGGAAGGCGATCTGTTCCAGGCGACGAAGAATCTAGAAATCCGGAATAACGTCGTGGTCACCTCGAGCGACGGCATCCGCCTGGAGACCAGCGTGCTCCGCTGGCAGGGCGCCGAGAAGCGGCTGTGGACGGACGCGCCGGTTCGGCTCTCAGGCGGCGGCGCGGTCGCCGACGGGACGGCGCTCGACGTGAGAATGGCGGAGGAGTACACGACGCTGGCCGGGCCCGTCCGGACGATCTTCAGCGGGGGACGCCAATGACCTCGAGGACACTTCTCGCCGCCGCCCTGCTCGCGCTGGCGCCCGCGGTGGCGGCGACCGAGTCAGCCCCGAAGGGCGCAACCCCCTCGGCCGGCCAGCCGCACGCGGCGGTCGCCGCGCCGAAGCCGAAGGACGACAGGACGCAGCCACTCACCGTCGACGCCAAGAAGATGGAGCGGTTCGGCAAGGAGAGCCTCGTCGTCTTCAGCGGCAACGTCGTGGCCCGCCGCGACAACTCCGTCCAGTACGCCGACCGGGTCGAGGTCTACATGGACGAGAAGGGCGACCGGGTTGTGAGGACGGTCTCGACCGGGAGCGTCCGGATCCTCACCCGCGATTGCCGCACCGGGACGGCGCAACGCGCCGAGTACTACGAGCCCGAGCAGCGCGTCGTGCTCATCGGCGACGCCCGGGTCTGGCAGGAGGACAACGTCGTGTCCGGCGACACGATCACGATCTTCCTCTCCGAGGACCGCACGACCGTGGAGGGCGGCAAGCAGGAGCGGGTCAAGGCGGTGTTCTATCCCCGCGACGAGCAGAAGCGGAACGACCAGGCGAGCGCCCGTCGCCCCGCGGATCCCTGCAAGAACTGATCGATGGAAGGGCTCGTGGCGCAGGGACTCGTGAAGTGGTTCAAGACCCGCAAAGTCGTCGACTCCGTCTCGCTCGACATCCAGCGGGGCGAGGTCGTCGGCTTGCTCGGCCCGAACGGCGCGGGCAAGACGACGTCGTTTTACATGATGGTCGGCCTGCTCCCGGCGGACGGGGGCAGGATTTTCCTCGAGGGCCAGGAGATCACGGCGCTGCCGATGTACCAGCGGTGCCGGCTGGGCGTGGGCTACCTGCCGCAGGAATCGTCGGTGTTCAGGAAGCTGACGGTGGAGGAGAACCTCCTGGCGATTCTCGAGACGCTCGATCTCTCGGGCGACGAGCGCCGAGAGCGGGCGCGTGAGCTTCTGGCGGAGCTGGCCCTGACCCCGCTGGCGCGCTACCCGGCCTACACGCTCTCCGGCGGCGAGCGCCGCCGGCTCGAGATCACGCGCGCGCTCGTGACCTCGCCGCAATATCTGCTGCTGGACGAGCCGTTCACCGGAATCGATCCCATCGCGATCGGCGACATCCAGGAGATCGTCGGCCGCCTCCGCGAGCGCGGGATCGGCATCCTCATCACGGACCACAACGTGCGGGAGACTCTCGCCATTACCGACCGCGCCTATATCCTCTACGACGGCAAGATCCTGGTGGCCGGCACCGCCACCGAGATCGCCCACAACCCCGTCGCCCGGGAGATCTACCTGGGCGAGCGGTTCGCGCTCTAGGCCGAGGCGACAGACCCCCCATGGCCATGGAGGCGCGCCTCTCGTTACGGCAGAGCCAGCGGGTCGTCATGACGCCGCTCCTGCAGCAGGCCATCCAGCTGCTGCAGCTCTCCACGCTCGAGCTCCAGGAGGTCGTCCAGAAGGAGCTGCTCGAGAATCCCTTGCTGGAGGAGGTCACTCCCGACACACCGGAGACCCCCGCCGACGCGCCGGTCACCGCCGACTCGCCGCCCGCGCCGACGGTCGAGCAGCTGACGACGGACCCGCCGCCGACCACCGAGCGGCAGACGGACGAGCTCCCGTTCGATTTCACCGCGGTGATGTCGGCCGACGACGACCACGAGGAGCGGTCGCTGGTCTCGCAGGAAGACCGCGAAGACATGCCGTTCGAGAACGTCGTCCGGACTCAGGTCTCGCTGACCGACCATCTCGAGGAGCAGCTCCGCTTCGCGTCGGAGGACGCCGCCGTGCGCCGGATCGGGACCGAGATCATCGGCAACCTCGACGAGGACGGCTACCTCCGCGCCGAGATCGAGGAGCTCGGCCACCGCTGCGGCGCCACCGCCGAGCAAGTGACCGGTGTCCTGACGCTCGTGCAGGGCTTCGACCCGGCCGGCGTGGCGGCGCGGACCATCCAGGAGTGCCTCCTGCTCCAGCTCAAGCGCGACCCGCTCCCGGATCCGGTCTCGGTCGAGATCATCGAGGCGCACTTCGACGACCTGAGCCGCCGGCGCTACCCGGACATCGCGAGGGCGCTGAAGCTCCCGGTCGACCGGATCATGGAATCGGTCGAGGAGATCATGGGGCTCGAGCCGAAGCCCGGCCGGCGGTTCGGCGGCAACGACTCGCGCTACATCGTGCCCGACGTCTACGTGTACAAGCTCGGCACCGAGTACACCATCGTCCTCAACGAGGACGGCATCCCACGCCTCCGCGTCAACTCGCTCTACCGGTCGCTCCTCCGGAACTCCGGCGTCGACGAGGCCCGCCAGTACGTCGAGCAGAAGCTCCGGTCGGCGCTGTGGCTGATCAAGAGCGTGGACCAGCGGCAGCGGACCCTGCGCAAGGTGACGCAATCGATCGTCAAGTTCCAGCGCGAGTTCCTCGACCGGGGATTGCCGCACCTGCGTCCGCTGTCGCTGCGGGACGTCGGCGAGGACATCGGCATGCACGAGTCGACGATCAGCCGGGTGACGACGAACAAGTACGTCGAGACCCCGCAGGGGTTGTTCGAGCTGAAGTTCTTCTTCCACAGCGGCATCGCGTCAGGCGACGGCGAGATGGTCTCGTCGGTCTCGGTCAAGAAGATGATCCAGGACCTCCTGGCGGCGGAAGACCCGGCGAAGCCGCAGTCCGACCAGGAAGTCGCGCAGGCGCTGCAGAAGCGCGGTCTGACGATCGCCCGCCGCACGGTCGCCAAGTACCGCGAGGAGCTCGGCATCCTGCCCTCGCATCAGCGTCGCCTGGCGCCGCGGAAGCGGTGAGGTGCCGGACCCGAGCCGTGAGGGGAGGACCCCCATGCAGCTCATCATCAGCGGGCGCGGAGTGGTGCTGACGCCGTCTTTCCGGGCGCTGGTCGAGCGAAAGGTCGAGAAGCTCACGCGCGGAGGGGCGGTGCCGCTCGCGGTGCGGGTCACCTGCGGGTCGCAGCGGTTTCAGCGGACGGTCCGGCTCGTCGCGCGGGCGCGGCGCCGCAGCTTCTCGTCCGAGGCGAGCGCCGACCACCTGCTGACGGCCGTGGAGGGCGCCATCGATACCCTCGGCCGCCAGCTGCGCGAAGCGCGGACGCGCCGGCGACGGGCTCGGACCCGACGCTTGCCGGTCGA
>Ga0137403_10001081_pt1 | contig 34531 bp, 40 predicted proteins | sample CZOMad2_1_16fung_FD_122057 | JGI IMG/M metagenome (GOLD analysis project Ga0137403, IMG submission 122057) | Vadose zone soil fungal communities from Angelo Coast Range Reserve, California, USA - CZOMad2_1_16fungal (Hybrid Assembly) | ecosystem: Environmental > Terrestrial > Soil > Vadose zone... | reverse complement strand
TGACGTCCTTGACGAGGGGTTGGGCACCGAAGCCGATGGCTAGACCGGCGATTCCGGCGCTGGCCAGCAGAGGGCCGAGATTGAAGCCCAATTGCGAGAGAATCTCCAGCGACGCGACGAAGAAAATCGCAAAGTTGCCCACACTTTCGATGACGCCGGCCATGGTCTTAACCTGGCGTGCTCGCGCTTCGGAATAGCGGTCCGTAACTTTCAAGGTGCCTAAGCGGGCGGTGATGGCGCTCAGCAAACGGATCAAGAAGAAGGAAACCACCGCGACAAACACGATTTTGGGCAGGTCGTGCTGCACGAACTGATGCGAATCCTGCCGCCAGTCGCGCAGAAGTCCCTGGAGGTCGAATGTTTCCGGAATGATTGCGGCGAAATCGATCATTATTGCTGGCATTGTCGCTGGGCCGGATTATAACAACGACGTTGCATATAATTGTGAACAGGGAAATCTTCGAGGTGAATGTGATTGTTTCACGATGGCGGGTTCCTCTCCTACTGCTGGCTTTGAGTTGTGGGCCGGTATTCGCTGCTCCGACCCAAGAACCGCTGGTGACTCAGGCAACAGGTGAAAGCGGGTTTGGTTGGAATCCATCAGTTGCACTCCTGGGGAATGGCGGGCGTTGGCCTACTGCCACGAAGTTCGTCGAGACTCAAGGGCAGCCCGCTCGTCACGGTGATGCCGAGAATCAGGACCCGGTCGAGGACGAGGCGCACCGCAAGTTCGAGCGCGATCAGCAGAAGAAGGCGAATGAGGAGCGTTTCCAGAAATTGAAAGAAGATACCGAGAAGCTGGTGCAACTTTCCAACGAGTTGAAGGAATATGTGGGCAAAGCCAACGAGCACACGTTGTCGTTGGATGTGATTAAGAAGGCCGAAGAGATCGAGCGTCTGGCGAAGAGCGTGAAGGACAAGATGCGGGCGAATTGATTGTTCAACTAGCTGCGCGAAGCCCGGTGGCGGTCAGCCCAGGCTGCTCATAGTGGCATAAGCCACAGCGAAAGCGCGCCCCAAGCCATGGATTTTTCGCTGGGTGGCGGTCCTCCGAACATGGCGCCCATCCAGACGAAAATCAGAAAAAGGACGAGTGAAATCAAGGCCCAGGTGCCGATGCGATCCTTCGGGCGGGTTTCGTGCCAGTAGAACCAGAACCCAATCGCGAAGACGGCGCTCTCAACGGCCAGAGTGGCCGGCAGGCTGTTCCAAAGTCCTAATCCATAATGGCCTGTGCCACCAGGCCAAAGGGGCAGGTCCGGGCGATGCACGATCCAGTCGAGAAACCAGTGGCTGAGCACGCCCAAGCCAACCATCCAGGCTCCCGTGCGATATCGGTGCAGGGCGAAGTACGCGAGGCCAACTGCGAGCGACCATCCCACGACCGCGAGCAGGCTGTGCGAAATAGGATAGTCGTAGAAATCGAACGGCGTGACACGGGTGATACCTGGCGCGATGCGGACATGCTCGAGGCCGAGGAGCAGAAAGATTGGCCAGATGAGATCCAGGAATCCTGTGGCGAAAACAAAGGGTGCCGCCGAGCGAGGTCTTGGTGGCGAAGCGTTTTGCGGCAAAGGCTGCACCCATGTGGCCGATAAACATGTCTTAGAAATCCGGATTCCAGAGAGACTTTAGCAGAAATCGCGAGAGCTTGGCCAAAAAGGAGGGAAGAGTTATTATTGCAACTGGGTAGCAACTAGAATGCCTTTACCTCAAACCGAAGCACCCGGAAGACTGCAAGCGGAGTTGATGTCGCGCGGGCTGCGCATGACTCGGCAGCGTCGGACGATATTGGAAATCGTCGAGACGGCGAAGACTCACCTCGATGCCAGCCAGTTGCTGCGCAAGGCGCGAAAGGTGGATCCAGGGATCGACCGCGTCACCGTGTATCGAACATTGGGATTGCTGAAACGGCATGGGTTGGTGGACGAGCTGGATCTGATGCACCTGCAGGGCGAGAAGCACTTCTACGAGCGGCGTCCGGAGCGGGATCATATGCATATGGCCTGTTTGCGCTGCGGCAAGATTCAGGAGTTTGAAAGCAATCTGTTCGACCGGTTAAAGGGTCAGATTCAGCGCGAGTGCCGGTTCCACATCGTCGTGTCGCGCTTTGAAATCGGCGGATATTGCAGCGACTGCCGCACGGTCGCCAAGGGCTAGCCAAAAACAACAGCGAAATCAGTTATTTCCGACGGGCGGCCGACAATTCTCTTTGTTGGCCGTCAAGTTGCGTTGCATCTAGTTGCAACTGACTTGCAACAGAATATCGCGAAGATTCTTGACTGAAAGGGTTCGGCCTTTTACACTTGGACCAGTATTTTATTGCAACCGAGTTGCAACTGGAGCAATCTGTGGGGAGTTTTCTTAAAGTTAGCCTTCTGGCAGGGATTGCCGCAATGGCACTAGCGGTGCCATCGCGTCTACAAGCGCAGGAGAGCCCTTATATGGTCACTTACGATCACTATCTGGAAGAGCCTGGCAGCCTTGAGGTTGCGTACTTTTCAACGCTGGGAACGCAGCGCGCTGGCCATGACTTTCACGCTGGGTGGCTGGAACTGGAATATGGAGTGAAGGCTTGGTGGACGACGGAATTGTATCTGGATGGCCAGACGACCTTTCACGACAGCACGGTGTTCACGGGGTTTCGCTGGGAGAACCGGTTTCGGCTATTGCAGCGCGAGCATTTCATCAATCCGGTGCTCTATATTGAGTATGAGCAGATCAGCGAAGCGGACAAGATCATTAAGGAAGTAGAAGGGCACGATATCGAGGCCGATCATGCGGTCCCGAATGCCGAAGCGCGGCAGGGACACAATCACGAACTGGAACTGAAGCTTTTGTTGTCCAAGAACTTTAAGGGTTGGAATGTCGCCGTGAACCCGTTGGCCACGAAACCTTTGCTCCCGAGCGCGCCCTGGGAATTTGGCTATGCCGCAGGTGTGAGCCGTCCCCTGGCGCTGAAGGCATCGGCGCAGAAGTGCAACTTCTGCCGGGAGAATTTTTCTGCTGGCGTGGAAATGTACGGCGGACTTGGGGACACGATCAGTCCGGGGCTGCACGAGACGTCTCACTATCTGGCTCCCGCTGTGGCCTGGAATCTTCCTTCGGGGTGGTCGTTTCGCGTGTCGCCGGGGTTTGGATTGAATGACAACAGCCACCAGCTGCTCATGCGTTGGGGAGTCTCGCGGGAGTTTTCGGGTTTTGGCGAGACGATCAGTAAAATGTTTCGAGGCCGGCAATGAAAGGGCTATTTCTCTCACTGAGCATGCTGCTGTTGGGTGCAGTGGTGGCCCTGGCGCAGGCCGACCGTTCGAAAGCGCGGAACGCTGGTGATTCCCGTTTCGACTATGCCGAACTATCGAAAGCTCCGGAAAAGGCTCGTGCCCGCCAAAATCCGCTGGCTGGGGACGAGACAGCGGTTGCCGGCGGCAGGAATCTTTTCGAACGACACTGCGCGGAGTGCCACGGCCTCAGCGGAGAGGGCGGGAAGAAGGGACCGAGCCTGGTCGTCCCGGAAGTTCAAGATGCGACACCGGGGACAGTTTTCTGGGTGCTTACGAACGGCGTGGTGCGTCGCGGTATGCCGGTGTGGTCGAAGCTGCCGGAGGCGCAGCGCTGGCAATTGGTGAGCTACCTGAAGACTCTAAAGATAGAGACACCGACTGCGGCGGCAAAATAAAACGCCACCCGGCTTCGCGGGTGGCGTGGTTTCTTGCGGCTCCCGTTTATTCTGCTGAGCCGATCCTCATTCCGAAGAACGAACGGTACACGAACGACACCGAGACCAGGAAGAACGCCACCGCGAGGATGTGCTTCAGGTTGCCACCCTCGAGTTTGACCGCCAGTTCTACGGCTAGCAGGCCAAACAGCGTGGTGAACTTGATAACCGGGTTCAGCGCCACTGAGGATGTATCTTTGAAGGGGTCGCCCACCGTGTCGCCGACGACCGTGGCGTCGTGCAGGGGCGTACCTTTCTTCTTGAGTTCCGTTTCGACAATTTTCTTGGCGTTATCCCAGGCGCCGCCCGCGTTGGCCATGAAGATGGCCTGATAGAGGCCAAAGATCGCGATGGAAATCAAGTAGCCAATGAAGAAGAACGGTTCTACGAAGGCAAAGGCGAGGGTGCCGAAAAATACGGCGAGAAAGATATTGAACATGCCTTTCTGGGCGTACTTGGTGCAGATTTCGACTACCTTTTTGCTGTCTTCGACCGAGGCTTTTTCCGCGCCTTCAAGTTTGATGTTGGCCTTGATGAACTCGACCGCGCGATAGGCACCGGTCGTGACCGCTTGCATGGACGCTCCGGTAAACCAGTAGATGATGGCCCCGCCGGAGATCAATCCGAGCATGAAGGGTGCGTGCAGCAGGGACAGCTTGTTCACGTCCTGGGTCAGACCCGCGGTTAGTGCCATGATGATGGAGAAGATCATGGTGGTTGCGCCGACGACGGCGGTGCCGATGAGAACAGGCTTGGCTGTCGCTTTGAAGGTGTTGCCTGCGCCGTCGTTTTCCTCGAGCAGGTCTTTGGCGCGCTCAAAGTTGGCATCGATCCCGAAATTCTTCTTGAGATCGGCCTTGATGTTCGGTACTAGTTCAATCAGTGAGAGCTCATACACCGACTGGGCATTGTCCGTGACTGGTCCGTAGGAATCGACGGCTATTGTTACCGGGCCCATACCTAGAAATCCGAAGGCCACCAAGCCGAACGCAAACACTGCTGGAGCCAACATCAACTCGCTCAACCCCTGCAACGAAAAGTAATAGGAGATGGCCATCAGGCCGACCATGGAGAGGCCGAGCCAGTAGCCGGAGAAGTTCCCGGCCACCAAGCCGGAAAGGATGTTCAGGGATGCGCCGCCTTCTTCCGATGCGGTAACGACTTCGCGGACGTGACGGGATTCGGTGGAGGTGAAGACCTTTACTAACTCTGGAATGATTGCGCCGGCCAACGTTCCGCAGGAGATGATGGATGCCAGCTTCCACCAGAGCGAGCCGTCGCCATTCAAGGTCGGAACGACGAGATAAGAAATCACGTAGGTCATGGCCATGGAAATGATCGACGTCAGCCATACCAGCGAAGTCAGGGGATGCTCGAAGTTCATTTTGTCGGCGTTGGCGTACTTCGCTTTTACCACCGCGCTGTTGATGAAGTAAGCGAGCGCGCTGGCGACGAGCATCATGATGCGCATGACGAAGATCCAGACCAGCAACTGCACCTGGATTCCCTGGTCTTTTACGGCGAGCAGAATAAAGGTAATTAAGGCCACGCCGGTTACACCGTAGGTTTCAAAGCCATCAGCGCTCGGGCCGACGGAGTCGCCCGCGTTGTCTCCCGTACAGTCGGCGATTACGCCGGGGTTGCGCGCGTCGTCTTCCTTGATCTTGAAGACCACCTTCATCAAGTCGGAGCCGATGTCGGCGATCTTGGTGAAGATGCCGCCTGCGATACGGAGTGCGGCTGCGCCCAGGGATTCGCCGATGGCAAAGCCGATGAAGCAGGGGCCGGCGTAGTCGGCGGGGACGAAGAGAAGGATAAAGAGCATGATGAGCAGCTCGACGCTGATCAGCATCATGCCGATGCTCATGCCGGCTTCGAGCGGAATCTGATGGAGCGGGTACGGTTTGCCGCGCAATCCGGCGAATGCGGTGCGCGAGTTGGCGAAGGTGTTCACGCGAATGCCGAACCACGCCACTCCATAACTTCCCGCGATACCGACGAGGCTGAAGCCGAGGATGATCGGCAGCGTGACGGCCACGGATTTGCCTTGCACCGGCGCCAGCCATCCGAAATACATGGCGATGACGACGGCAATGAAGGCCCACAAAATCATGATGAACTTGCCCTGCGTTGTTAGATAGGTTTTGCAGGTTTCGTAAATGAGTTCGGAAATTTCGAGCATCGATTGATGCACTGGCAAGTTCTTCAACTTCGTGTAGATGGCTAGCCCGAACAGCAGGCCGAGAACGCAGAACACCAACCCAATCAGCAAGAGGGTGTGGCCATCGATTCCGCCGAGAAACTTGACGCTGGAAAGGTCGGGCAGCTTGAGAGCGGCTTCGCCGCCTCCTGCTTCCTGCGCCCATGAGGGCAGGGAACCGAGCGTAACGATGCCCGCTAACGTGGCGAGTTTTCTTGCGACTGCCGAACTGCATACCTTCGCTTGCAAGGATGCGAACCGGGTGAACATGTAGGAATCCTCCAGGGGATTAAAACGTGTAACGGAGATGAGAATGGGGTCCCGAGCGCGCGCTGAAGGCGTGTCCTGCTCCGGAATCGTGGCCTTCGGAATCGTGGTTCAGTCGCATCGGAAAAATTGCTTTGAGGACCCGACGAAGCCAAGTAGCGCGTCCGACAGGTCCGTACAAAGCCCTTCTTTATAACATTTTAGCGAGGGTGGGTCAAACGAGTGTGGGGAGGGCAGGGAGGAATTCACCACGGAGACACAGAGACACGGAGGAAGCGACGCCATTGCGAGGATGGTCAAAATCTGGTATGTTAGCTAAGCTAAGTTAGCTAACAGGGTATGGCCACTGTCACGATCCACGAAGCTAAGACCAACCTCTCACGGTTGATCGAAAAAGCCTGTCGCGGGGAGGAAATTGTGATCGCGCGCGGTGCTCATCCGGTGGTGCGCCTGGTGTCGCTGAAAGACAGTAAAGGTTCGCGCCGACCGGGTTCGCTTCGCGGGAAATTCCAGGTAGGTCCTGAATTCTTCGAGGCGCTGCCTGCGGAAGAACTCGACAACTGGGAATAGGCGCTTTGCGACTGCTGCTGGATACCCACGCTCTGCTCTGGTGGTTGACCGACGACCCCTCACTGCCGGCTAGCGCGCGGAAACTCATCGCGCGCGGAGGCAATCGTGTTGTCGTCAGCGCTGCGTCCGCCTTGGAGATCGCGACCAAGGTTCGGCTCGGCAAACTCGCGATCGCTGCGGAATTCGCAGAGGATTTCGACCGCGTTCTAGTCCAAGAGGGCTTTGAGGGCCTTGCGATTTCGGTGGATCACGGCGTACGAGCGGGGCTACTTCCTGGGCCGCACAAAGATCCGTTTGATCGCATGTTGATCGCGCAATCTCAGGCGGAGGGTGTTCCAATTCTCAGCAATGATGCAGCACTCGATGGCTATGGCGTGCGACGAGTCTGGTGATCGGGTGTGTGGGTCTCGGCGACTTCCTCGGACACGGAAGGTGGCACGAACGCCGTGCTCAGATACTGTTTCATGCACTGGATGCAGGGTGTATAGCCTTTGAGGAGCGCCTCGCTCGCGGGCATGCTGCGGACTTTGGTTTTGTCGTGCAGGAAACGGCATCCGGCCACGTGAAACATCTTCCCGTCATCTGCAACGTAGACGACTAGAGTGGCGGGCACGCCCGCAGCGGGGTGCGCCATCTCGGAACGCAACCGCGGTTCGCGAAAGGCTGAGCTGGTCGCTATGGCTGACGCCGCAATTAGGAATGCCGCCGCTGTTGCCAGGACGAGCCAACTTAAGTAGTTCTTCCGCGGAGCGAGAGCCGGACCTTCGGCGTCGAGCCGCTGGCGCAGCCGTTTCTCGAAACCGAGGGGCAACTCCAGTACGCGGTCATCGCCGACGAGCTGCAGCACGTTGCGTGTGCCATCGAGTACCGCGGTGCAGCGCTTACATCCGCGCACGTGCGCCTCAACGGCAGCCCGCAGTTCCGCGTCGATCTCGCCGTCGAGATAGTTCGAGACTTCGCGCCAGACGTGTTCGCAACTGATTTCCATAGAACTATTCGACCGGATAGTCCGGTTCCTCTTTCCAGCCAGTCAGCATGGACATGAAATTGTTCCAGCCATGCAATGCCACCATGACCAGGTGTCCCAAAACAAATGCTACAAATGCTACCATCACAGCAAAGTGCCACCAGCGGGCCCAGTGGAAGCCGCCGAAAATCCAACCCAGCCAGGAGAATTGTACTGGCTTCCAGACTACGAAGCCGGACATGACGGACAAGAGGCCTAGGCCGATCACCGAGGTGTAGGCCTGTTTTTGCAGCGGGTTGTAGGCCTCGCGGCTTGGGGGTTTCGGGCCGAAGAAAAAGTAGTGGCGCACCATCGGCCAAATTCCGGGAATGTCCCGGGGTACAAAGAGAATCTGCCGGTAGTTGCCGCTGAAGAGCTGGTAACCCAGGTAGATTAGTCCTGTGCCGATATAAATCCAGGCGAAAGTCAGGTGCCATTGCAAGGCCCCGCCGAGCCATCCTCCGAGCGCGAAGGCTCTGGGCAGGTCGATTAAGTCTTTTTCCGGTAGCTTGGGTCCGAAGCTGGGGAACGCGCGGAAGATTTGCAAGCCGCTGCCGATCATGATGAACAGCGCTATCGCGTTCACCCAATGGCAAAGGCGCACGATGAGCGGGTGCTCGCGGACGGCTTGCGCGGCGTCGCCTGTTTTCGTGTTTTCAATGGTTAGGACTTGCGTTGCCATGTTCGCCTTACAGCCCGTAAAACTCCGAATAGCCCTGATCTTCCCAGTAGCCAAACTTCTGCACTACATTCGTCACCTTCATATCGGTCAGATACTTGGCTTGTTTGTATCCCACCTTCGTTGGGATGCTCAACCGAAGTGGTGCGCCGTGCTCACGTGTTAGCGGCTGGTCGTACATCTCGTAGCAAAGGAGCGTCTGCGGATGCAGGGCTGTGGCCATATCGAGCGTTTCGTAGTAATCGTCGGCGCATTCCACCGTTAGAAATTGGGCGCTGAGGTCCGCGCCTACACTCTTCAGGAAGTCGGACAGCCGCGCGCCGCCAAAGTGGCCGATTACGTCCCAGCCCTCGACGCAGACGTGGCGGGTGTTCTGCGTGATTTTGGGAAGAGCTTGAATCTGAGGCAGTTTGTAGTCTCCGGGTTTCTGGACCGCTCCGCCTACGGTCAGGCTCCAAGCGGCGAAATCGACCTCGGGATCTTCGACGTCGTAGCCGTTGATGGGGAACTTGTCGGGAGGCGTCAACTCGGCGTCGGTAAACGTTGTTGCCAGATGGCCCGCGCGGAAGAGCTTTGCGGAAATCCAGTCGCTGGTCGCCAGGCCGGCTTGGAGCAGAGGAGTCCTCAGAGCCGGAATCGCGAAGGCGCCCAACGCCGCTACCGGCGCTAGCTTCAGCAGCTCGCGGCGGCTCATTTTGCGGAAAGCCCGGCGATCTGTCCGCGTAATCATTTACGTCTCTCGAAGCACCGATCCTCAAAGGGGTAGGATTCGACTGCGCTTAGAAAGTTTCGCGCTCGGTCGACCCATTAATTTGTGTAAATCCTAACGTAGTCGACCAGCATTTCCGAGGGGAAGGGCGTCGTGCCATTCGGGAAGCCGGGCCAGTCTCCGCCGACTGCCAGGTTCAGGATGATGAAGTTGCTTTGGCCAGTGTCGAACGGCCAGACTGCGCCGCTGAGGCCGTTCAGGCTCGCGGTGGTGAAGGTCGCGTAGGGATGGGCTGGGTCATCAATATAGTAGGCCACGGTTCCTGGGGACCAGATCATGCCGTAGGTGTGCCAGCCAGCCGCGGTTTGTCCCGCCGGAAAGTTGTATTTCGTGCCCAAGCCAGCGGCGCCCGTGAAGCCTGTGCCGTGGATCGAGCCTTCGTTCCAATCGGGCGTGAGCGGGGCGTTCACGCGTTCCAGTACGTCCTGCTCTCCGCACGCGGGCCAATTCAGGGTATCGATGTTGTTGCCCAGCAGCCAGGCGGCTGGCCAGAAGCCCTGCGCTTCCGGCACTTGCGCGCGAAATTCCAAGCGTCCGTACTGAAAGCTGAAGAGGCCTTGTGACTTCAGGCGCGCCGAGGTGTACACCCCAGCCGATGGCTGCTGCGCCGTGATGTGCAGATACCCATCCGTTCCTACGAATGCGCTGGGGTTGGTGGTGCTGCACGGCGAGGTCGACGAGCCCCAGGCACAGTAGTTTTCGAGCTCATGGTTGCCGAAGCCGCTGTTGCCGGTGTCGTAGGTCCAGGTATGCGGATCGGGCTGCGCTGGTGTGCCGGTTGTGTTGGCAAACTCGTCGCTCCACACGAGCGTGCCCGAGGCGACATTGGGCGAGAAGCTCTGACTGGTGACGGTACTGTTGATTCCCGAGGCGACGGCGATCGCCTTGATGGTCAGATTCGACGCGACCAGAAACGGAGCCTGATATTGCTGCGACGCGGCGGTCGGCGTGCTCCCGTCGACTGTGTAATAAATGATGGCTCCCGTCGTCGTAGACGCCAGACTCACGATTACGGCGGTGCTCTGCGCGGGAGTTGTGGAGACGGTGGGGGCTGCCGTGGTTGGAGTGGGAGTGCCGATGCTGCTGGCGCTGGCTCCGCCGCATCCGGACAGCAAGGCGATTGATAAGAGGATCCCCATCAGTACCGTCGATCGTAGTTTCATGGCTAGCTCCAAAGGGAGGAAGGTGACGGACTATTCTCACCCAGCAGGTCGAGTTTGTCATCATGCTTTGGTGGTGCAACGCTGGCCTGTCTTACGGAGACTTCAGTCGCAGCGTCGCATCCCGAGAGCTGGTTTTGCGTTTGATCGCAAGCGAGAACAGGCCGATGAGGATCTCGATCCTGCGTGGGACAGCCCAACTCAAGCCAAAGAAGGCTGGAGTTGGCCAGTTTTCGTCAATAAAGAGCTAGGGCTTCATCCCCAGCTGCCAAAACAAGAACGAGTAGATATCCGCATACTCTTCGATCTGCTTGCTCACCGGCTTCCCGGCACCGTGACCCGCTTTACTCTCGATGCGGAGGAGGATTGGGCGGTCTTTGCTGGCGCCGTTCTTTGCCTCCGCCTGCATGAGGGCAGCCATTTTCTTGGCGTGCATCGGGTCGACGCGGGTGTCGGTGTCGGCGGTCATGAATAGGATTGAAGGGTACTCTGCTCCAGCCTTGACGTGGTGGTAGGGGGAGTAGGCATAAAGCCAGTCGAATTGCTTGGGGTCTTCGGCGGAGCCGTACTCCGGAATCCATAGCTTGGCGATTTGGAAGTTCTGATAGCGCAACATGTCCAGCAGTGGGACCTGGCATACCACGGCGCGAAACAGGTCTGGACGCTGTGTCAGCATTGCGCCCATGAGCAGGCCGCCGTTGGAGCCGCCCGTGATGGCGAGATGGTCTTGGTCCGTGTACTTTTCGGAGATCAGATATTCGGCGGCGGCGATGAAATCGTCGAAGACGTTTTGCTTTTTCTCCAGCATTCCAGCTCGGTGCCAGTCCTCGCCGAATTCGGAGCCTCCGCGCAGGTTGGCTAGAGCGAAGACGCCTCCGTGCTCCAGCCAAACGTAGCGTGCGCCGCTGAAGGTGGGATTGTTGCTCACGTTGAATCCGCCGTAGCCCGTGAGCCATGTAGGATTCTTTCCGTCTAGCACAAGGCCCTTCTTGTGCACTACGAACATCGGGACCTTCGTTCCGTCTTTGGATGCAAACCAAAGCTGCTTTACTTCGTAAGCTGCGGGATCAATCGGGGCATCAACCTTTGCCCACAGCGCACCCTTCCCCGCTTTCAAATCGTAGTGATAGACCGACGGGGCGACTGCAAAGGAATGGAACGCGTAGAACACGTCGTTCCGGTCATGGCGGTTGCCGGTGGCAAAAATGCTGCCTAGGCCGGGTAGAGGAATATCGCCGAGGGGTTTGCCTTCCAAGGTGAATAGCTTGAGCAGGGAAGTTGCATTCTTCTCGTAACTAGCCAACAGTCTGCCGCCCGCCACCGAGACGCCTTGCAATACTGCGTCGGTTTGCGGAATGATTTCGCGCCAGTTCTCGCGTTCGGGTTTCGCTGGGTTCACGAGGAATAGGTGATAGCGCGGGGCATCTTCATTGGTTGTCACATAGATCGCGTCGCCGTGCGCCTCACCGCGATACAGAAAATTCTTGCCGGTTGAAATGCGAACCGGAGCGGTGTTGGACTTTACGTCCCTAAGAAAGAGCTCGCTCTTGGTCCAGCCCTGCGACACTTCGATGATCAGCCAACGGCCATCTTCCGAAAGGGAGATGTTCGGCCAGTCCGCGGGATCGCGGCCCTCGCCGAAGATCAAGGCATCTTTTGCCGAATCCGTTCCCAGAACATGATAGAAGACGTGCCGGTTGTACATTTCCTGGCCTTCGGCTACGTCTCCCTTCTTGGGCAGTCGCGTGTAGAAGAATCCGGAGTTGTCCGGCATCCAGGCTACGCTGCTCGCGCGTGCCCGCTCGATGGCATCCGGCAGAATCTTCCCCGTGGCTGTCTCGATCACGTGCAGCGTGCTCATTTCCGAGCCGCTCAGGGACGTTCCATAGGCAACCAACTTGCCATCGTCACTTGGGTACCACCAGTCCAGCGCGACGGTGCCGTCCGCGGAGAGGCCGTTTACGTCCAGCAGTACTCTGTCCTTTCCCTCGATGCCCTCGCGAACGTACAGTACAGGCTGGTTCTGCATGCCCTGGCGTTTGGTATAGAGGAAGTAAGGCCCGGCGATCTGCGGGGCGCTGATGCTGCCCACGGAGAGCAATTCCGTCAACCGCTTTTCAATCGCCGTCCGCCCGGGAAGAGGGTCCAGCATTGCCCTGGTGTAAGCCAGCTCATCCTTCACCCATTCTTTGGTTTGCGGGGTGGTTCCATCCTCCAGCCAGCGGTAGTTGTCGACGATCTTGTGACCGTGCCAGGTGTCCTCGACCGGCTGAACGGCGGCTTTTGGCGGACCCGGTGCGGCTGCACTTGAGCTATCCGCAGCGGAAACAATTGCGGTCAATAAGAAGAGAGAAGCCAATATCAGGAGCAAGCGAAAACCTCCAAACATGATCCACCCCATGTTTTAAACCCCATGTCTTGAACTGGACTCGTTGTATCCGGTGCAGATTGACGGAATCGTAAACCAGCGACACTCCGCATTTCAAAAATACAGAGCTCCCAGAGATGTCTAGTGTCTTCCCTCGTGTCTTGCCACGGCGGAAGTGAAATCGAAACAGACAATACGGAACAGCCAATAAACGACCAACCGGTCGGTGTTTGTTACAGCATATTCTTTTTTCTTTGTCGCGCGGTCTGTTGTCTGAGTCTACGTTTTGTGTGCAAGAGTCTGCACATTGCAAAACTTCAGAAAACCACATTGACAACTTCTTGCGCCAGACGTATTGATACCAAGTCCACTTTTTCTAAACGGAGAGGCGCTGCAGGGAACGTTCTGTAATCGCCGTTTCTGCCTGCTCGTGGGCCACGCGCAATCCCAACCGCCGACTTGGCCAACGTCGAATGCAACCGCCGGGAATTTCCCGGCCTAACCCCTGGTTGTTCCAAAAATCTTCCTCCGAGGTCGGTTCCATGAAAGCAAGCATCGCTCCTAACATTTTGCTGCCGGGAATTTTGCTGGTGGCGCTCGTAACACTTCCAGTCCAAGCCAAACAGATGGTAAGCACGAAACCTCAGGAAAACCGCATGTCGCACGCGGGCCAGTTAGCTACGAGAGTCCGAGAGGCGCTGAGGACGGGCGCGCCGCAAGGGCTCGCGGCGGCGATGAAAGCGGCCGGCGTTGGCAATTGCGTGAACACGCAAGACGATTGCGACGCCGATCAAGACGGCCCGGCCGGTGGCCAGGCCGAGACCTCGATCGCCGTTGACAGCACGGGGCAGCACATCGTCGTTGGGTACAACGACACGCGCGGTTTTAGCCTTAATCCAATCTCGGTTTCCGGCGTGATGTACTCCGACGATGGCGGCAAGACCTGGGTGGATGGCGGACAGCTTCCCACGTCTCCAGGGAACAATGTTTTCGGTGACCCCGACATCCAGTATCTTGGGGGCTGCAATTTCGTCTATTCGTCTATTCTGCTCACGCCTTCGGCCCAGACGATGTCGGTACATGTTTCTAGAGACTGCGGTCACACCTGGGCGGGTCCCATCGAGGTAACCTCCGCTACGGATCCCATCGGCGCCGCGGACAAGGAATTCATGAGTGTCGATCCCGAGACCGGACGCCTCGCCCTCAGCTGGAGCGACTTCACTTCTGCTGCCGCGGGTGGCGTGGCAATCTCCACCACCTACACCGACAACATCCTGGATACCAACAACCCCGTAGTCTGGTCCGCACGCCAAGTCGTATCTGCCACCGCGGTGGACGGCCAGTCTTCCGATCCTGCGTTCGCCAAAGGCTCCAACAACGCGTACATCGTCTGGCGCCGTTTTCCGGGCTTCTATACCAATAGCATCGGCTTCGCCCGCTCTACCGACAATGCTCAGACGTGGAGCGCTCCGATCGAAATTAATTCCAACTTCGTAACCATGGACCAAGTCCTGGGAAACGACCGCGTGAACACGTCGCCTTCACTGGCCGTCGATAACTCCAGCGGAAGCAATGCCGGCAACGTCTACGTCGTCTATGCCGACAACAACAACTTCGACGGCGCGGATATCTACTTCCAGCGCAGTACGGATGGCGGCGTTACTTTCTCAGCACCCAGAACCCTCAACGCCAGGCCTGGCTTCGATCGCGCACAATGGTTTCCGTGGGTCACAGTCGACAAGGACACCGGTCGCGTCTACGTCTTCTATTACGACCAAGGTGCTGCGAAATCGGGAGACCTGACACGCGTTTCCTACGTCTTTTCCAATAACGGAGGCAAGAGTTGGTCGTCGCAAAAGGCACTCACCGACGCCAACTTCAAAGCCGGATGGGGCAATGACACGGGTCAACCCAACCTCGGTGATTACAACCAAGCGGTCGCGCAAGGAGGAGAGTTCTTCGCTGTATGGGCGGGCACAACCCTTCCCGGATTCACCGACGGCCAACCCAGTGGCAACATGACCACCCCGGACGTCTTTTTCAAGCGTCTGTCTATCACCGGCGGCGGTGAGGACGTCAATGTCAGTCTGGTCGCCGGCCTCACCCAAGTTAGCAACGTTGTCACTTACCCCGCCGAAGCCGAAGGCAAGAAGACCGTTCTCTTGTCCGAAAACTTCGACGAAGTTGCGCCCGGTGTCATGCCCGCTGGTTGGGCATCCGCACACGGCCGCGGCTTGAACGTCGTGCCCTGGACCACCAGCAGCTCCTTCTGCGGCAGCACCTCCAACGCCGCGTTCCATACCAACGCCAACGATGGATTGCCCAACAGCGATCCCGCCCGCTGGGAGCGCCTGATCGGCCCAGCTTTCGCCGTCCCTGCGGATTCGAGCTTTGTGACCGTCGAATTCAACGTTTGTACCGATACCGAGGATGACCCGGTTCTTCCCATCCTCGCCTATGACGGCGTTTTCCTCCGCGTGACCGACCTAACGCCTGGCAGCCTCGCTCGTTCCGAGTTGGCAGAAGCCTTTGAGCAGTTTTTCACAACTGGCAACGTCAATCACTACCCGAAGCATATGCCCCGGAATAGTGACCCCAACTACTTCCCGAATGGCGACATGTCCATGTGGGCGGGCGACTCGCTGGGCTTCCAGCATGTGAAGATGCGGCTGGTGGGAATGGAAGGCACAACTGCCCAACTCCGTTTTGAGTTCGCTCAAGACGGTGGCGGGATTTGTTCCGACGTGCGCCCAGGACACACCTGCGGCGTGGCGATCGACAACATCGTGGTCAAGAGCGTGAAGGTAGGGGCCAGCCACTAGAGCTCTGCCAAACAGTGAAAACTCAAGCAGGCTGGCGATCCCAGCCTGCTTTTTTCGCGAGAAATCCGGGTACTTCGGTGCCTCTACCGAAGCTCGGAAACGGATGATATATTTGTAGGAACGCAGTACGACACTCCTCAGTAGCTCAATGGCAGAGCATCCGGCTGTTAACCGGAGGGTTGTAGGTTCGAGTCCTACCTGAGGAGCCATTCTAAAATCTGCCCTGTCATGGGTTTACGCCGCCTGCTGGGAATCAATTGCGACAACTTTTGTAGCCCAACGTAGCCCAAACCCTAGCCCTACACGTTCGCACCAATTACGCCGCCATGCCACGTCGTGCTGTAGCCCGGCTGCGTACAAGTCGGTGACGGTGCGCCGCGCGTGCCCCAACCAGAAGCCAATCAAGTCCTCGGGCACACGTGCTCGCCTCAACTCTTGGGTGCGGAAGCGACGGAAGGCATGAAAGCCTGCCTTCGCGCCAGTATCGTGCAAAGCCCGATGCACGTTGCGCTGAGCAAGGGGGGCGTCTGCCGTTTCGCGTGGTAAACAGATACCCGGTTTTGTCGGCCACGTACTCAAGGAGCACGGCGGCCAAGGACTCCGGAATGTCAATCATGCGAATTGCAGCCGGGGTTTTGGGTTCCTGCTCCCGGCCATGCCAGATTGACCGCTGCACAGACAGTACTCGGCAATCTGGCGAGAGATCACCGCGTTTCAACGCCAGTGCTTCCCCGATGCGTAGGCCGGTGCCTGCCAGCAAGGCAAACAGCGGCGCATATCGTGGTAGCGTTTTCGCGATGATTGCGGAAACCTCGGTTTCGTTAAATGCGGGCCTAGGCTGCTTTGCCGATTGCACAATCGGCATTCCAACAAAATCGTGATTCCACTTTCGCGGGTAGACTTCGTCGCCGTTTGAATCAACAGCCGAGGCAACAACGAGCTTGGCTACCAGTGAATAGCTCACGATTGTTTTTGCGGCAAGGCCGCCTGCCGCCATTTCTTCGACCAACAGCTTGAGCGCCGCGTTGGAGACATCCGACAATGGCATATCGCCAAGCGTCGGCAGAACCCATTTATCCAGCGCGTGCCGCCAGCCGGAGACTGTGGCGGGTTTGACCGGCTTACGCCGCCGCGTTGGCAGCACTGCGATCCACAGCCGAAGCCGCGCGATACCTGATAAAGCGCGTAGGGTATCCCTGCGATTGTGGCAGCTTCCATGTCGTAAAGGTCGGCAAGAGCCAAAGGCAAGAACGCCGCGAAGCGTATGACGATTACTACGGCGACCTGCTGAAGATTTGCCGTACGATGATTGACCGGGAGATCGCGCGCATGGGGGTGCGGAGGCGTAGGCGCAAACCACAACCGTAATAGCGATGCTGGATTTCAACTACCCCTACCTATGCGGGCTTGCCTACTGGCATGGGCAGCCCGCGTTTCTTTTTAGGGGCGGTTCGATGCCTGCGGCGCAAACCTAGGGGAAATCGAACTAACTTTCCGCCAAGCTACCTTTCCTATCGCGGCTGCGTTGTGCCGCTGGTCATCTTGTTCCAAACTCTGCACGCATCGCAGAGCATCCGCGATGGCTTGCCGTTCTTCGGTGTGCATTCCCGGTAGCGCTTGCAACTCCACTAAACACTTGGAAATTTCTGCCCGTACATCCCAGATGCGACCAGCTAGAAGCGCGTCTTCGATTTCCCACATTGTTTTGCTGTACACTTCCGGCCACCCCGTTGGTGCGTTATCTGCCATATGCCTCCCTCCCCCAACACCGACTAATATTATCTAAGCCACCGGTCGGTTGCACGTCCCGGCGGGGCAGCTTGGACCGTACCGACTTTGGTGCTCCCGATACAGTGAACGCTGTATGCAATAAATCGAGCGGGTAGTGTAGCCTACATATCGCGCCACTGCATCTGAATGCAACGCGCCGGGCCCCGTCGATGGAAGATGAAATCCGCAAGCTGTGTCAGGAGCTGCTTGCTGGCAAGGACGACGACCAGCAGATTCAAAAGCTGGTCGAACTGCGTGCCGCGTTACGCCTGCACATTGAACGCCTGCGCGCCCGCGCGGCGGATTACACCATCATCCTAGAACGGCGGCAGCCAACGGCACTTCCACCAACGGAAAGCACCGGCGACTAGCCCGGCTGAAATCCGCAACGCCATCACAGGCGGCTGCAATGGTAGCTGCTCATACACAGCGAGGCGCGCAGGCATGGCCGGGCACCGCCCGTATCCACCCGCCATCGCGCCGCCTGCCCAACAGGACTGCCTGCGCGTCAAGCTATTGCCCGAATCGCCCGATGATGACGCCAACGATGACGCCGCCCAGTGCTCCCATGCCGATGATTGGCGCATAAGCCTTGGTGATAATCGCATCAGGGATGCTCAGCAACAGCCCAAAGCACAAGCCCACTGCCCAGCCGGGCCAAGGCAAGCGAGCTGCCCCTATCGCGAACCCAATCCCAAAGCGGGCGATGAAAGCCGCCGTGATTGCAGCCTTCTTATCGGGAAAGCTCATCGGCAACATGATTGCGATATCGACGGCACCGAACACCAAGCCGCAGATAATGCCCAGCAGGATTCTAGACATTTTCTCCCCCGTGATAAGGCTGCTGCTGATTGCAAAACGTCCCCCAGTAAACCAGCTAATCGGAACCGTGTCCACAACCCCACGTCAGACTGTCAGGTCAAAGTACGCCGAGGAGATATCGGGTCCACTCAAGACCGGACTTCCGAACTCCAAGAAATGTGTGCCCGGCAGCACACTGTTAACATCAACGTCGACTCGCAATCCGGTAACGTGATCATTCAAATGCGCCGTGCCTGCCGCGCGCAGAATCTGATCACCTGCTTCGGTGAGTAGCTCGGGTCGTAGGGTTCTTCTTTTTTGCTCCCAACCGACAAGTCCAGACTCAGGTCCTTAGCTGCTCGAGGAGTCTCCAAATCCGAAAGCCGGGAACATCAAAGCCATCACCGATCCACAAACGAGTGGGTCAGTTGCGCGCTCGGCCAATTTGAGTAGACTCGACGCAGAAGACAGCGGAGTCAGAGCAGACAGTTACGGGCAGGAATCCTGTTCCCCGGAGATTGCGGTTGAAGAAGGCGAAACTTCCCCCGATGCGCAACACTGCCGTCCAACTTCAGCGCCTAGCCAGGGAGCGTGCAGACGAACAATCCCGCCGTATCCCTTGGCAACGCCTGCTGGATACACGTACCCAGTACATCGACTGGCAGGAGTTCTACCTGTGGGCCCGATCGATCTTGGAAGTCGAAGGGCAAGTCCCGAATTGGCTCGTTGATATTCTGAAGGAGCGTTGCCCAGGATTTTTCGAACGCGACAAGAAGCTCACGGCGAAGGTCGTGAAAGAGAAGCCCCTCGCTCTCCGCCTGGAGGATTGGATTGATGAGCACATCTTTGGCTTTGCCCAGAACGAAGGTTGGTTCAACGCGATTACGTACTACGCCGTGCGAGATCCGCGTTACCAGCGAGCCGAGGTCTGCTGGTCGGAGTGCTTGGAGAAATGGAGAAGATCCAAACCGATCGCCTACCCCTCATTCGAGGAATGGAAAGGCATGGCGTCGCAATGTGACGACACGGCCCATCTTGTGCCCCATGAGAGAAGAGCCAGAGCGACTTCTAGGCTCGTCGATCCGGATCGCCTGGCTGCGGCGGCATCCCAATACATGGACTGGGAGGCTTTCGCGTATTGGGCTCGCCCAGTACTGGAATGCCAATCCCAACTCCCCGCCGAAGTTCGAAGCGAGCTCCGGTCCCGTTGTCCGGGATTCCTGGGCCTAATCGACAGTCAACGCGGACAAGACGGCAAGGCTACTTCGCAACGCTGGCACCAACTCATGTGCTGGTTCGCTGACAACTTTTTCCAGCATGCAAAGACTGAAGGATGGTTTTACGCCATTCTTATCCAAGTACAGAACCACCCGCGAGCGATTCGCACCATGGAATATGCAGATCATTGGGATGAGATGCAGGGAGCGCACCTACCAAACCCCTACCCAGCATTCGAAGCTTGGCGGAGGGACGCGGACGCTTACGTTGAGCTTGCCGCCGATCAGCTGTGATCGTTCGAGGAACTTGAAGTTCGTCCGCCAACTATCGGATTCAGAGGCGCGTTAAAGGTTTACACAACATTTCAACTTCGGTTTGCCCATGATCCACCCGCAATCGCGAGCAAACCTTCTGACAAGCCGACTTCTCAGGGCCGATCACCGTTCGCTAAGTGGAATTTGCAAGTGAAGGCACTCGACTTTGCCGCGTGGCCGACGAGTTCGACCTGCGATCGAAAAGCTTTGAATGTAGACGGAAAGGGGACGCACCGTCGCTTCCGTGAGGGCGTCCTCTCTGTTATTCCCGCTTGGAGTCCTGATCCCGTATTCACCGAACAGCGATGCGGCGGAGAACGGTGATCGGGATGGAGCCGTCGGGACGAGGGCTGAGGCGCCAGCTTAAAGTTTCGCCCTTCAGTTCGTAGTCACGGACGGGAGTCGTGTCGTCGTTGTTCGGATAGGTGCTGCGGTCGATATGGAAGGTGACCTTTCCGGCGGTGGTGTCGACGGAATAGGTGCCGAAGCTGCTACTCGAGCCCAGTTGCGCCTCCTTGTACTCCTCGAAGGTGCCCTTTTCTCGGTCTTTGGCGGCGAATTTTGTGCGCACATCGCGAAATACGTCAATCATGTAATGGCCGTCAGCAGTAAAGATGGCCAGGCCGTGCGGCTCAGCGCCATAGTCGACGACGCGCGTTCCGTCTGGCAATATCTTGTCCGCGGCGATGAGCTTCCATGTGCCGACAAACGGGTTCGCGGCTGGCGCCTGGGCATGCGCGGAGGAAATGGCGAATGCCCCGGTAGCAATCAGGGAAACGATGCGAGCGATCATGGGTACACCGTACCAACTACGGGAACGCTGCACAATTTGATTCTTTTTACCGAACGATTGAATTGCGCCTACGCTTTCCGTAATACGCGGGAGCGTTGCGGCTGCGCAAGTTCGGCCAGAGCACCTCGTGTGGCCGCGCCAAGCAAAGAATGGAAAGCATCAAGAGCAGAGTTGGCGGCGTTTTGGCCACGGTGCAGCGCCACGGGAAAACTGGGTTGGTCCTTGGTGCCCACCACCCGCAACCCTGATCGCATGGGATTTTGAACTGGGCCGGGGGCGCGCGCTAGCGAGAGGGGCGGGAGTGCGGGCTAACTATTCGGCTAAACTGCCAAATCTTGGGCGGCTTTCGTTTTGGGGCACTTTTGCAACGACGTGAGTTCTCAAGAACTTAACAGCCTTCAGCCTATGGCCCGACAATTGCAATCCGCAATCCAGGAGGCCTCGTTCCATTATGGAAATCAGCTTTGCCCTTCGTCTTGAAGAACGTCTTTCAGACCTCGAAGACGAACTCCGCCGAATAGACACTCCAGAAACACCAAGCAGCGAGCGCGACGCCCTCAAGGCCACGATTGAAGATGTGCGGAAGCTCATTCGGAGGTGGGTCTCTTGATGCCTATCATCACTTGATAGGGTGTAACGGTTCAACAGGTAAAGTATCGGGCTCTCGTCCCAGCCTAGCTACGTTACTCCTATGCTGCTGACCACCCAGATGCGGACTGACACTCGCTGTAACCGACCATTGCATCTCTGAGTTGGGAATCAACCTCGTCCGCGATGGTCATAACGTCAAGCAACACCTTGCTGAAATCCACACTGGACAGGTTATTTTGCAGCGTGCCAAAAATGCTGACCTGAAGGAATCGCGACTCTTCCACTACCATTGCCACGCTGTAGCCTTGCTTGCGTCGTAGTTGTCCATGCTGACGCGCTGCGATGGAGTTGAATTTCGTCGTCGGATGGACACGCAGACGGTAAATCAGGTCTGCGATTAGATTGGGAAGATGTCCAGCACGGTCCTCAAAGCCAAGAGGGATACGGCATAACTCTTCGTCGTGCTCCACTAGTACCATCCAGTCGCGAATCGTAGCGGCGAGGTCGTGTTCCAATATGGAAGCAACGCTCGTTACCACACGACGATCCGAATAGGCCAACGGTTTGGCCAGTCTTTCGCGAATCACTGTCCTGAGGGAGGCGATTGCGATTGGCTTTACGAGGATTTCATCCACCTGGATGCGGATGGCGGCCAGCGCCTCGTCGATCACGGGGTAGCCACTGAGTACCAGCGTCGGTGCGCGCGGGTGGGTGTGGCGCATGGCGCTGACGATGGTGAAGCCGTCACCCGCCTGCGGCATGTGAAGGTCAGAGAGAAGCAGGTCGAAGCTCTCTGTTGCAATGCGCTGGAGTGCTTCGGCCACACTCCCTACGGCAATGACATCTAAGCCGTCGCGTTCCAGTGTTGTCCGCAGCATATCGCGGACCGCGCCGTCGTCCTCAGATAGTAAGATTCTGGGCATCCCCACCGTCCTTCTGGGGCCGAACGTTCGATTTGGGTCCCTGAGCCAATGGCGATGTTTCTCGATAGAGTCTGCTCGCGACACGAAAGGCGGCCCTGAACCCGTCGTGTCGCGACGCTCGCTAAACAACGCCCCGATTGCGCAGTCTGATATAGATTGTACTATTCTATCTGATCAATATTGCTCACTGTTGTCAATGTTGGAACAACGTGTCCCACGTGCTTGTGTCTTAATCTCAGAACAATGCAGCGAAGTGCCGAATATTCGGCACACAAAGCACCCCTTGATTGTCTGCTCTCGTGGGCCTACTATTTCCTTGTTGTTCTTCCATCGGGCCACGCTCTCAAGTCTTGCCTTTGCAAAACAGAGAATGAATCATGGCCCTCTACAAGTACGCAAAGTGTATTCGGCAAGTCGATAGTCCCGCATTCGACAAAGTACATCCTCCAAGAACGCCTGCACCGTGGCCAGGGATATATCAGTGTGATTTCTGCGGGCACGAGATTGCCATTGCACAGAGTTACATCCTTCCATCCGACAACCATCACAAACACAAATCCACCGCGCCGATACGGTGGCGTCTCATTGTTGGTCTGCGAGAAGAGTGAGGTGAAGATGACTCACGACCGCCTCATTGATCTCACCACCAAACTCCACCAGACCAGTCGTCTGTCCACACATGAAGCGCAAGAATTCGCCAAATTGATTGGCAGGGCTAACCCCGAACTCGAAGGGGTTGCTTTCCGCCTTGTGACGCAGACATGCAGCCTTGAAGATGCTGAACGATTCAGCGTCGCTTGCAAGCTTCTTTTTGGCTGTGTACTGACCAGAAGGTTGCAATGAACGCCGGCGAGATTGGGAGCTCTTCTGTGCCTGCCGCGCAGTATTTACGAGCGTCCTCAGAACATCAAAAGTTCTCCACTCTGAACCAGAGCCAAGCCATCACTCAGTATGCGATGGATAACAATTTTCATGTAGTCCAGACCTATATCGACGAAGCGAAGAGCGGGCTGGTGTTGAAGCGTCGACTCGGTCTGCAACAACTATTGCGAGATGTTGTATCAGGTTCGGCCCCCTACAAGGCAATCCTGGTCTACGACGTGAGTAGATGGGGGCGATTTCTTGACGCGGACGAGTCCGCGCACTACGAGTTCCTTTGCAAATCAGCGGGCATTCCCGTTCATTACTGCGCAGAGATGTTCGGAAATGACTCCTCCCTGTCGAGCCTAATCATGAAGTCGCTCAAACGCGCCATGGCTGGAGAGTACAGCCGCGAGCTTTCCATCAGAGTTCATCGCGGGATTGAACGTACCGTGCGGAATGGCTGTCGGGGTGGAGGATCGCCCGGATACGGTCTTCGTCGCCTTCAGGTTGGCGCTGATGGCATCAGAAAGCATCAACTCAACCTCAATGAACGCAAAAGCATTTCATCGGATCGAGTGGTCTACGAACTCGGGCCGCCTGATGAAGCGCACTGCGTCCGCGAAATCTATCGAATGTACATTGACGCTCGGATGTCTCACAGCGCAATCGCAAGAACACTTAACGAGCAGCGTATCCCAGCACATGCGAAGAGAGGGTGGACACACTTTGCCGTGCGCTCAATCCTCACCAAACCTAAGTATATGGGAGCCTTGGTCTACAATCGCACGACGCAGTATCTGCAAAGTCCACAGAAGCACCGTCCTGAATCCGAATGGATTGTTGTTCCAGACGCTTTCGAAGCAATTGTGGATTAGACACATATGAAAGCCTTGCTCCGTACCGCGATCGGGAAAAAGTGTCGGCCCGGGCGGGATTGGACCCAGCGGGGACGGACCGGGGCGCGCGAGCTTAGCGGGGCGACGATGAGAGGAATCGTGAGGCTGCGCGATTGTGAGTGTAATCGCGGTTAACGACAGTAACCCACTGCTCTATTCCCCGATAAGGGCTACACTTCTCTCCAGCTTCGCGAGGTGTTTATGAAGATCATTCGGATGATGATGCTGGGATTGTTGATGTGCGCGGTAGCGCTCGCTTCAGGCCTGAATTCGGGGGCATTGTTCGCAACCTGCACTGGTTCCGATCCATGCAATGCCTGCAAAAACTGCAAGTATTGTCAACACTGCGCTAAAGACGGCGGAACATGTGGTGTTTGCAAGAACCGTCTTCGGACAGAACGTGCGTCGCTAAAATGAAAACTGTCTGCGGACGACAAGGACTCCGGTGCAAGCGAGTCAACTGTTGAAATATCGCCATAGCGCTCAATGGCCAGGAGACAAAGCGTGCTACCGCCTGCTAACAACAGTTGCTTATGAAATTGACGTAGCTATAATGCTTTGAATCGAGGTGAATCATGTCCAAATCGTCCCTTAGGGTGTTTCTAGCTGTGGCGTTTCTGCTGATCGGGTCCGCGGCTGCTGTCACCGAAGTTGCGATGGTTATGGCTACGCAGCGCTCAGCCCCCGCACACTTTGTTCAGACTGCTCTCGAACATCCCAACGTTTTGAAAGGCGCTCGACTGAATAACGACAGCGGAAAGGCGATTGCTTCGTACCGGATTGGCTGGGCAAACGTCTATCCGAACGCAATTGAACTCCGCCGGGGCAGCCCCATCAATGTTCGGAGGGGGATAAAGCCAGGTGATACTCATGACGTACCTGACCAAGTCATGCCTTTCAACGAGAGCGCCCAGAGCGTTATTTTCTTTGTCGCGGAAGTAACTTTTGCGGATGGGAGCAACTGGGAGGTAGACATCAAGGACATCGCCCCCGAGGCTGCCCTCCAGTTTTCTCGATGAGCATTTGGGTACGCAGCCCATACGCAGGAGTGTACGCGGCACCCCGGTGCGGACCCCAATTGGTACGCACGCGTCGCCTCTACGTTATTGATTCCAAACAGGGACAACCGTTGCAGGTACGCAGGTAAGGCCGTTGGTTAGGGAATTGCACCTGGTGCCGCGGCCTGACGACTTTCCGGCGCAAACGCTGTCCACAATACAAGGGCCGACCCTACGGCCCGTCCAGCCTGATCGCCAGTTCGAACGGTACCCCTAGGGTCGGCCACTAGTTGGCCCGGGCACATCACAAGCTTGCTACCAACCGCCATGCGGCACAATGACACTTCGAGGCTTTCGCGTGCACCGCAGTGGCATCCTACAGGCACGTGGGAGGAAGACTAAAACCGCAAAGCGGGAGCACGCCCGTACCCACGACAAATCGGATCTCAATGAACCGGGATACTATAGTGCGAAACAACGACTTGCCACCGGCCATTTATGTTCATCCAGACATCCGTGAAGCGGTCACGATATTCGTAGGATTTGCCACTCGAAATTCCTTTTTCGTGATAGCCGCCCGTCACAACAACGGTGTTACCGTGCACTCGAACACTTAGGCCCGTCATTTCTGTAACCTCCACGTGGAGGGTAGAGTCGCTGTTGTGGGCAATGTATCCAGACTTGCTCAGTGTGCTTCCATCTTCCAGAGTGATGATGAAATCTTCCGCCAACAAAGACCCCATCGCCGCGACATCCCCACGCTTGTAGGCGGCATTCCATTTGTCCTCGATCGCGAGAATCTTGGCCGACGTGCTCTCTGGCTTGTTTTGCGCAGTCCCAGAAGCGCAACCCCATATTGCGCCTAAAATGAGAGCCAAGATCTTGATATTCATTCGCACTCTGGTTTCTCCGTCTCTCTATTTCTGCAGCAGACCCAAATGGCTGGCAACGCAAATCCATTCATCGTTGTGCTTGACCCACGTATCCGTGAATCGTCCATAGTGCTCGTAGGGTTTTCCATTTTGCTTACCCTTTTCATGGGTGGCCCCCGTCACGACCACTGTGTCGCCATAGCGATGCAGCTTCATGTCGTCCGAAACTTCCAACGTCACCTTATTGGAGATATCGCGGATCGAAGTGAGGAACTGCGGTTTTGCCATAACTGTGCCATCAAAATCCGTAAGCACAAAATCTGGATGTAGCATGCTGCCCATGGCAGTCGCGTCGTGGTTGATCTGGGCTTGGTTCCAGATGTTTTCCATGGCGATAATTCGCTTCTCGTCGCCTTCCGATGATGGTAGTCGTTGTGCGAAGAGAACCCAAGAGAAGAAGGCACAGAGGATCAGCATCCGTGACATTGAGAGGGCTCCTTGCCTAGAACAATGAGAAACGGCAGTTCCACGGGTGAATTCTAGCAGGAAGCTCGGACCGACGCGGATTAGTGAGGTGAACAGGCGACTGCGCTCATGATCCGACTTTGGACTAGGCATTCGAACACGAAGAGGATTGCTGCGGGGTACTGCTCTGCCCCGGCTCCGCCCATGCAGATCCGTGTGGAAGGGTGCAACTTCGGAATCAGCCGATTAACTCGAGCGAAAACATTCTACCGCCTCTTTGACGTAGCGCATTGACCAAAGCTCTAAACGGCGCTATATCTTTGCACGATCCCCCACATTCAACGTTCTCTGCCCGCCAAGGCTGGACAGGTAGCGATGGAAATACGTAATCTTTGCGTCGTCAAGTGGCTTGCGACCATACCAGTAGTAGGTGTCTGCACGCTGTGCAATCGCGAGTTCAGCGTCTCTATCGCTAAGCTGAAGAGCACCGAGACAAAATGGAGTCTGCGGGCTCAATTCGACTGCCACATCTGCGCCCCAGGAACCGAGTCTCAGATTTCGCGCACAAAGCCACGACATCAGCGAATCGCGGGGCCTGGGTCCTTCGATTCGAAAAAGCTGTAGTAAAACTATAGTAGTTCGATAGTCAAAACCGGGCAAATCAGATCACAACGCGTCAAGTCGTTGGCTTTGTAAGCCATTGAAAAATCAAGTAGAGTAGAGAATTTTCCAAACGGATCAGAACCCACTGGTGTACTTGAAAACCGGCATACCTGAAAGGGTACCGGGGGTGTAGCTTTTCCGGACATTCCGACACCAGAAAACACTCCCCAACAACCTAGTTTTGATGGCGAATTGATGGCAGGTTTCCGGTGGCTCCATACGCCGACATGACCATTCGCTCCCGGGGATAGTTTCCGGATTCTCAATTGGCGTGACATCGCCATAACGCTCAATGACCAGCGGTCAAAACGTGCAATGGCCTGGTTACAACAGTTACGTCCAGAGAGAACCGTAATCCAAATTCAATACCGCAAACACTGCGCGTATACTTGCTGCCGATAGCAAAGGGCGCAAAACCGTGGTTGGCCCTGAAAGGGTACCAACGTGAATATTTGGGCTTATCGAAATGACACTGGAACATGGTTGAATCCCCAAGGTAGTGGATGGGACGAACAGTTTGAAATTAAGGAGGGATGGCCGGAAATCATCGAAACATTAGGCGCTCTGAATCTCAGAGGCAATGTCGACAAATTGGCAATCGTGGCGCATGGAGATGAGGGCGGCTTGGTACAGCTAAAACCGGATTTTACTCCGAGCATGGTAACGGCATTTCGAACCGAAATTGCCCAACTTGGTCAATATCTCACACCGAACGGCAGACTCATATTTTGTGCATGTGTCGCCGGAGCATGTGGCCTCCATGGCATTGATCCAGGTGGTGACCTGTTGAACCGAGTGTCAACTCTGATACCAAATCGATACGTGATCGGATTTGAGGTGCAGGCGTTTCTCGCGGCTGTTGGCCAACCGAATAGGACCGGAATGCTGCGAGTTTCTAGCCAAAGAGTGGCACTGAAGGCGAATACCGTCTGCGATGACAAAGGTAGTCTTTTCCTCACAGAAAAGTCGTGGTTCTCGAAGTGGTCGCTTAATGGAAGAGTTGTGCAACTGCCGATGATCGAGCAAGGTTCCAGACCCAACAACCGTTGCGCAACCCCCGGATGCATAGGACATGGGAAGCCAACAGACAGATGCCGAACCTACGGATAAGAACTGGTCTGTTGGCGTTATATCGCCTTAGCGCTCATCGCGGGTTTTGAGCGATATGGCCTGATAACAGCAACTGAGCGTGCGATAATTCGCATCATGCAGAAGGCCATCTGTCTAATCAGTTTCGTGTTGTTCCTGTTAACGAGCGGCCAATCGCAGACATCCCAACCTGCCGCAAACCTCGCAGTTAGGAAGATCGCGTTCGAGGTTAGTTCCGAGGTTAGTCTTGGAGGCTTTCCGTTCCCTAAAACCGATATCTTCGTGCGAGATTCACCGAATTCGAAGCCGAAGCGACTGGTGGAAGGGATTATGCCAGTGTTGTCCCCAGATGGACAAAAGCTGGCGTTTTGCACACGTGAACGAAGGGGATTCGGACAGGTCCAGCTCATAAACACAGATGGTTCGGGGCGTAGAGAACTGACACACTTGCAAGGCGGAGCCTGCCCAACGGATTGGTCCCCAGATGGGGAGAAGATACTCTCGATAGCCTATGGCACTTCAGGCCCTACAATCTTCGTCATGGGCAGCGACGGCGGAAATCTCAAACAGATCACGCCTGGATTTGGAGCCCGATGGTCACCCGACGGGAAGAGACTGGTATTCTGCCGTAACGCGGAAGGTCGCGGAACGAGCGGTTCGATTTGGACCTCAAACTCAGAAGGAACTGATGCAGCGAAGGTGATCGATGATAACTCGAATGTCTTGGAGGTGGCGTGGTTTCCCGATGGGAAAAACATAGTGTTCTCTTCGGAACGCAAAGACAAACGCAAGTCGTCGTTGTTCCGCATCAGTTCCGACGGGAGCGGCCTTGAAACCATCGCGGTCGATAAGCACCTCTCGTTGTACTTTCCTGTACTGTCGCCAGACGGGACACAGGTTGTGGTTGACGGCATCGAAGATAGGGAGACCAATGTCGTGCTGCTGGACCTAGTCAACCATCATGTGAAGGTATTGGCTAGCGGATTACATCCGAGCGTATTGTGGGACAAGCCGTAGTTGGCGAAACATCGCCGTAACGCTCATTGAGGGGTTCTGAGCGCAATGACCTGGTTGCGCCACGGAGATTGGAATAGGATATTCGGTGATGACTGCCCGATCTCTCATTATCTTCGTCGCATTCGTTGGCCTAACGGTCGGCGCTGCCGCAGACAAGGACTGTACTAAGACAGGGTCCGGGAAGTGTTGCGCCGAAACACAATTCGGAAAGTGCTTCGCCGTTCATGGCAGATACGCGGTTTATGTGAAGAACAATGGAATATGGGTTATTGGGGAGAAGCGGCTCGTGACCACTGCTGGGGATGGAGACCTCGACCAAATGATTTATAACCGGGGTGATTGGCAAGACTTTGATCTTGACGGCGACTTTACAGTGTGCCCGCGCTCAAGATTCGAACAGGGACAGATGCAGTCGGTGTGCGTCCAGAGCTACAAGAACATTCGAGTGACAAAGCGACTACGCAACCATTAGACCCGTACAGCAATTACAACGCGTTCGTTGTTGGCGAAAAATCGCCGTTGCACTCAATGGCCAACGGTCAAAACGTGAAATCGCCTGTTATCGCTAGCCGTCTATTCCGTGTGATAATCCTGCGATGAAAAGAAAGCTCACTGGCGTGTTGTTTTTGTTGGGATTCCACACGTCCATACTTTGTGGCCCATTAAAACAACCCACTTCTCCGATGCAGATTACAGCAGACGAGCGTTCATCCGTTGCTCTCAAGAACACTTCCCAAAAGGCGATCACGCAATACCAGCTCGCGTGTTTCAAGATGGCGGCTGGGAAATACGCTATTGACTGGAGATTCGAGGCTGCCAGTGGGGTGATTGCGACGGGCGAAGCTACACATTACAGTGTGTCGAATAAGTCACCGATGGACGTCTGCCGCACTCGTAGCAGTCATCTGGGGCTCGAAAGCGTCATCTTCCAAGACGGAACGACGTGGAGTTCGGGAAGATAGATGGTGAAAAATCGCCATAGCACTCAATGACCAGCAGTCAAACGCGCTACGGCCTGCTTACATCAGCTAATATTTCATCGGCGAGGTAATCCAATGAAACGGATCGCATTTGTGATCTTGCTGGTGGCGGCAACACGCTGCATTCTCGAAGCACAGGCTTCCGCACCCCCCGTCGTTGTTCGCCACAACTGCGCAACTGGGCTACCGCGATTCGAAGAATGGTTCGAACGAACAGGATTGCCTCATGAGCCGTACGTCGTTACCGACAAGCGTAAACAACAGATGCTAGATAATTATCCAAGGTTGAAGTTACAGATGTCATTGGAAGACGTTGAAAAACTTCTCGGTAAGCCCGACTTTGCCACAGGGATATCCGCTGCTCATTTGGCCACCGCGCCAGAGCCGACAGACAAGCGGTGCAAGGACCAACTCGCGTACATCGTGAAGAAGAAGCATGAAAATATGACTGACATGGAAGATGTCGCCATTTATCTCTTCCTTTCGCGAGATGGCAGGCTGTACTGGGCTGCTCCCCAGAATCTTCCCTCCCTTAAGCAGTTGGGCTCCCCAACCGAAGGAAAATAGCTCTCCGCATCCAATGTGCCGGAATTAAGTTCTGATGCTAGTTGTTAAATAGCGCTCACTGACCGGGACGGCCAGTTCTCACGAGCGAAATGGCTGTTTTCGTCAACGCTCCGCTTGAGACGGGCATCACCCGAAATGTTTCATGTACATCAGGTACAGGTTACGTCCAAATCCCACTATTCCGGTCATGAGCAGTGCGTATGTGATTAGGCTTCGCGGCTTCCTCAAAAATGCTAGGAACGGTTCCCCCTTTTTTCTGGCCGAAAGGGTCAGCCACGCGAGGCCCATGCTTGCCCACGGCAGCCACTCGAACCGACGAAATCCATCTGCCCACAGCGATAGAACCGCGTTGGCCAGAAACAGACACGGCAGACCAACTTGCTGCCAGCCGCCAACGGATCGGGCCTGTGACACAGGAACCATTTCCTCCATCGAGTCCTCCACGCGGAAGTATACCCCGCATTGTTGTCTGGCCGGACCGTTGTCGCAAAATCGCCGTAACGCTCATTGAGGGGTTCTGAGCGCAATGGCCTGTTATCGACAGCAATCTTCTCCGATTGACAGCCCTGCCGGACGGGAGCAAGCTAGTAGGCTGAAATGAAACGGGCAACGATACTGACGCTTCTGCTCACCTCCGCGCTGGTTTTAGGGCAGAAGTTCGACGTATCAGACCTGTCCGCATCGGACAGCCCGATCTCCTTCAGCGGCACTGCGAAGGTCTCCAAGACCGGGACTACCTGCATGATCACCATGATCAATAACTCTAGCAAAGGCCTGCTGGCTGTGGAGGTCACGGGCGAGGTCACCAGCCCGGAGGGACGGAATCAGTCGACGGGGCTGAGCTATGACCATTTCTTCAAAGAGGCTGGGATTCGTCCTGCTGGTGAGGATTTTGATGCGGTCGGCGCCGACTTTTTTGATTCCAAGAATCAGGGATGCACATACATGAATGGGGTCGAGGTTAAGCCGCAGGAGCCGAAGAAGGATCTCGTCTGCCACGCCGCATTCAAGGTGCAGTTCATTCAGTTCGAGGATGGATCAACTTGGGGAGACTACCAGACCAAGGAGGATGTGATGGCAAGACGGGCGAAGAATATGGCCGTACTCAGCCATCTGGTTGACGCCCATGACACAGGTGGAGAAGCTGGCTTCGCCGCCGCTCTGGATGAGCCCGAATCGAGGTCCATGGCGTATCGCCTGAAGTACGAGGCTGCCTACTTCAAGGTTAGAGTGATAGACCTCGTCAGGAAGAAATTAGGTGCTGCGCAGAAGCGGCAGGCGTCTGGCATTTTCTAAACGCCCGGCGCTATCTCCCTCGTCCCCAAAACTACTCTGCAAGACACAGAAATCGCAGGTTCGGCGTGTCAGTTAACGTAATATCGCCAGTACGCTCATTGAAGAGGCGGCGCAAAACGCCTGATTCGGGAGGCTCACCCTACTCCACAACCTGATTCAGGATCGCTGAAGAGCTTGTGCCGGAGATAGTATCCCCCTGATATGTCGCCGTGATCGAGTGCGCGCCCAGACTGAGATTCGACTTGCGCAATATAGCTAGACCGTGAATCAACGTTGCGGTGCCGGTGGCGAGGGTTCCATCCATGAATTTGACTTTTCCTGTCGGCGTGGAAAACGCAGACGAGACATGGGCCGTAAACACCGTGACCTCTCCGGAACGCGAAGGGTTCGGACTCGACGTCAGCGACGTAGCGGTCGCTTGCTTCTTCACGACCTGTGTAACCCCTCCTGAGCTCGGCTTGAAAGAGACATCCCCGGGATACGATGCTTTGATGATGTGCTCTTTTGCAGAGAGCGAGGAAGTTTGTAAAACTGCAGCGCCTCCCGCGGTAGCGCCTGTTCCAATCGCCACCGTCCCATCATAAAAGGTCACAGATTCTCCATCCGGAATATTTCCCCGCCCGGAAGTTACGGTCGCAGTGAATGTGACGACGGCACCCACGGTCGATGGCGTGTGCGATGTCGTGATCACCGTCTTCGAACCGCCACGAATAAGCTCAGTCAGGGCGGCGGACTTACTGCTCGAATTGTGCGGATCACCGGAATAGGTTGCCGTGATCTCGTGTTGCCCGATTTGTGGGTATCTCCTCGTGAGTGTCGCCTGGTTGCCTGTGATCGTCGCCGTCGCGATGATCCGGCCTCCGTCCTCGAACGCAATCGTGCCCGCAGCCACCCCGCCAGATTGGGTTGTCACTGTTGCGGTATAAGTCACAGGCAAGTCGGGACTCGTTGGGTTCGCGCTGGAGACAACCGAAGTCGACGTGGGAGCGTGTGGCCCACGGCCAGAATTGTTGAGCAGCACCCCAAATAACCCAGCCAACCCGTTCGCATCGGCAGCAATGACGTCTGGCTGTCCGTCCCCATTTAAGTCCGCCGCTTCGACCCAAACGGTGGCCGAGCCGCCAGCAGGATAGAGTACCGGCGGCTGGAACGTGCCATCTCCATTGCTGGCTAATACGGTAATCGTGCTTGGTGCCGTTGTGCATTTGACCGTGCATTGGTTGGCGATGATTGCGTCCAGCTCACCGTCCCCATCCAGGTCAGCCAGGGCGAACTGCCATGCTCCGATCGCCCCGGTATCATATGTCACTGAAGGTTGGAAGGTACCGTCGCCGTTGCCAAGTAGCACCCCTAAGCAGCTCTGGCCGCCGATGCTAGATCGAACGCAACCTCCATTCAGCACGAGGAGATCGGGTTTGTGATCGCCGTTCACATCGGCAATCTCTAACGGCGTCGCGTACAACCCTCCCGTGCCATAGACCGTCGACGGTTGAAAGGTTCCGTCGCCGCGGCCGAGGAGCACGGTTAGCTGTCCACCACCGCCAGTCTCTTCGGTCACCACCAGGTCTAGCGCACCATCTCCGTTTAGATCGAAAGCTCTTGCGAAGCCAGGGCCAAATAGGCCAGAACTATAGCTCTGGGGTGGCTGAAAGGTACCGTCGCCGCGGCCCAGCAACACGCTGATGTTCCCTAGACAGTTGTTGCACACTTTGGAGTTGAGAACGAGCAGGTCGGGTATGTGGTCTTCATTCAGATCAACAGCGAGCACGAAATCAGCTTGAAGTCCCCCGGAGTCGTAGCTCACGACAGGTTGAAAAGTGCCGTCGCCATTGTTCAACAGCACCCCGACTTCTCCGTTCCCGAATGGGCAAAGCGCCAAAGCACCAGCGCAATTGGCGACGACCAGGTCGGGCTTGCCGTCACCATTGAAGTCGGCCAGCGTCATCCATGTGGCCGAACCCGCTGTGCTGTAGTTGCGCACGGGCTGGAAGTTGCCGTCGCCATTTCCCAGAAGCACTCCCACCGATCCGTTCGAGGGGCAGCCTGAAGGAATGTCGGCACACCCGTTCGCCACCAACAAATCCATCTTGCCGTCACCGTTCACATCTGCCGCCAGCACCAGAAACGCGTGATAGTCGCCAGAATCGTACGTCACGACCGGCTGGAAGCTGCCGTCACCATTCCCGAGGAGAACGCCCACCGAACTGTGAATGCAGGGATTGGCAAAGACATCGCACCAGTTCGCCACTACCAGATCAATCTTTCCGTCTCGATTGAGGTCGCCAACCGCGACCCATGGAGGGCCGCCGCCATTGGGGAAGACGGCATCGTACCCACCGGTGCTATAGGTCGCCGTCGGCAGAAATACTGGCGGACTCGAAGGGAATCCAGGAACAAGGGCGACCAACACAATCGCTAAATAGCGATTCAAGCCTATGAGAACTCTTGCTTTAGCCGTAATGTTGAGGGTCACAGGAGACCTCCAGACCAGAAAGAGGGACCTCAATTACCCATCCTGGTCCGGCAGGAACTCTTAAGGAAAGCAGTTCTGGGAAGGAGGAGACTCTTGCAGGCGAGCGTAGCCTTGGGAGGCTGTTCTGTCAAGGGAATCAAGTCAGGGGCAGATCAGGTCAAATGTCAGAAACGATAGCATCACGAAACGAAGCAGTGCCTCAAGCTGGACAGTTCATGCCGAGGGGTAGTAGACAGCAACACAATGATCGTTGGCGAAACATCAATAGCGCTCAATGAGCAGCAGTCAAAACGTGCTATGGCCTGTTCTCAACAGTTACCGACACTTTGTGGGACAGTACCTCCTATAATTGCGTGTCCTCACGATGACGGCAAAGATGATT
>Ga0137403_10001080_pt1 | contig 34537 bp, 30 predicted proteins | sample CZOMad2_1_16fung_FD_122057 | JGI IMG/M metagenome (GOLD analysis project Ga0137403, IMG submission 122057) | Vadose zone soil fungal communities from Angelo Coast Range Reserve, California, USA - CZOMad2_1_16fungal (Hybrid Assembly) | ecosystem: Environmental > Terrestrial > Soil > Vadose zone... | reverse complement strand
CCGCGTCCTGAACTCCTTGCCCCGGAACGCCCCGGCGAAGTGACGGCGGGTGGCCTCTTCGAGGCCACCCCGAAACTTCTGGTAGCACGCGAGGAAGTCGCGGCCGGCGGGCGTCAGGCGCATGCCGCTTCGTGGACCGGCGCCGGGTGTCCGCTCGACGAAGCGGAAGCCGGCCGCTTGCTCCAATTCCTGAAGGTAGCCCCACGCGTTGCGATAGGACATGCCGAACTCGGCCGCGGCCTTCCGCAGCGACCCGCGCTCGTCGATGAGACGGAGCAGCTGAGCTCGGCCGGCGCCCAGCTTCAGCTGCTTGTCGAAGACGACCCACACCCGGATCTTGGGCTCCACGGCGTCAGCGGGGAGAGCACGCCACGACGGGCTACTCGATGATCCGATCGGCACGAACCTGCAGCGCCGGCGGGATCGTCAGGCCGAGAGTCCTGGCGGTCTTGAGATTGATGATCAGCTCGAACTTCGTCGGCTGCTCGATCGGAAGGTCGCCCGGTCTGGCGCCTTTCAGGATGCGGTCCACGAACGTCGCGGCGCGCCGGAACAGATCGTAGTAGCTCGTCGCGTAGGTCAGGAGCCCTCCGGCCTGCGCGTGCTCGGGGAAGGGATAGACCGCCGGCAGCCGGCTCTTGCTCGCGAACGCGGCGATCTGGCCGCCCTGCGCGATCAGCGATGGCTCGGCCATGACGAGGAGCCCGTCCGGACGCTGCCGCCCGACGAGGTCCAGGACGGCCTCGAGCGTGGGCGCTTCGGTCACGGAGACGAACGAGAGCTTCAGGCCCAGCGTCTGGGCCGCCGCGCTCGCGGTCTTCGAGGACACCTGCAACGCCGGGTTGTCCGGGTTCCAGAGGACCACCACCCGTGAGATCTGCGGAGCGAGCGCCTTGAGCAGCTCGAGCCGCTTGGCTTCCAGCTCGATGGCGAGCGACGAGAGCCCGGTGATGTTGCCGCCGGGGCGGGCGAGACTGGTGACGACGCCGACGCTGACGGGGTCGCCGATGGCGCCCATCACGATGGGAATGGTCGCGGTGGCTTTCTTGGCGGCCAGGGCGGCGGGCGTGCCCCAGGTGATGATGAAGTCGGGCTTCCCGCGGACGAGCTCGGCGGCGAGCGAGTCGAAGCGCTCGGAGCGTGTCCCCGCCCACACGTACTCGAGCTTGAAGTCGCGACCCTCGAGGTAGCCGAGGTCGCGGAGCCCATGCGGGAGCCCATCGAGCGCGGAGGATGATTCGTTCGCGAGGACGGCGATTCGATACATCTTCGCCGCGGCCTCGCCGGGCGGCGCGGCGACGACGAGCGCGACGATCAGAGCCAGCACGCCGGGAAGCGGCATCAGCTCACGCACCGATCATGGTCAAAGCCACGCTCCCTGTTGCCGCTCGTGTGGGAGGCAGGATAGGTGATCGCATACGGCGCAGCAAGTCACTATTTCACCGCGGCGGCGCGCCGTATACTTGGCTGCCACGGAGGTGGTCAGCGCATGAAGATTACGGCGGTCACGCCGTTCGTCGTCGATCCCGGCTACGGGAAGAACTGGCTCTTCGTGAAGGTCGAGACCTCCGACGGGCTCCACGGTTGGGGCGAGTGCTACACCCAGGCGGACCGGGACCAGTCGATCGTGGCCCACGTACGCCAGCTCACGCGGTATCTCGTCGGCCGCGACGCCGGACAGATCCGCCACTTCACGCACTGGGCCTACCACGACTTCGCGGGCAAGCGCGGCGCCATGGACTTCTGGAGCGCCGTGAGCGGGCTCGAGCAGGCGCTCTGGGACCTGGCCGGCAAGCGGCTCGGCGTGCCGGTGGTGAGCCTTCTGGGCGGACCGTGCCGCGAGCGCATCCGCGTCTACGCGAACGGCTGGTATTCGGGCGCCAAGACGCCGGATGCCTACGCGGCGAAGGCGAAGGAGACGGTGGCCCGCGGCTTCGGCGCGCTCAAGTTCGATCCGTTTCCCGGGCCGTGGCGCACGCACATCTCCCGTGAGGCCGAGCAGCAGGTGGTGGAGACCGTTCGCGCGGTGCGGGACGCGGTGGGGCCGAAAGTCGACCTGCTGATCGAGGTTCATCGGCGGCTGGCGCCCATGCACGCCGTGCGGGTGGCGCGGTCGCTGGAGCCCTTCGAGCCGTTCTGGTTCGAGGAGCCGGTGTCGGCCCGGGACATCGGCGCCCTCGCCGAGTGCCGGCGCGACATCCGACTGCCGATCGTCACCGGCGAGGAGCTCTACACCAAGTTCGAGTTCCGCGAGGTGTTCGAGCGCCGCGCCGCGGACATCATCAATCCCGACGTCTGCAACGTGGGCGGCATCGAGGAGCTGCGCGAGATCGCGGCGATGGCCGAGGCCTATCACGTGGTCGTCTCGCCGCACAACTACAACAGCACCACCGTCGGGCTCGCCGCGACGCTGCACGTGTCGGCGGCGATCCCGAACTTCCTGATCACCGAGTACTTCGTGAACTTCGAGTCGCGGGCGGCGGAGGTCGCGGTGAACCCCTTCCGGGTCGACCGCGGCTATCTGACCGTGCCGACGGGGCCCGGGCTCGGCGTCGAGCTCCGCGAGGACGTGCTGGTCCGCTACGCCGACCGGGAATTCCCCGCGCGGACGATCCCGACGCCCCGGGACGAGGGCCCATAGCCCGCGTCATGCCCGAGCTCGCCGCCCGCCCCGGCAAGCGCGGATAGCGCCGTGGCCGGCTCGCTCCCTGCGCACGCGCGGGTCGTGGTGATCGGCGGCGGCATCGCCGGCTGCAGTGTCGCCTACCACCTGACGACGCTCGGCTGGCGCGACGTGCTGCTGCTGGAGCGACGCGAGATTTCCTGCGGCACCACCTGGCACGCCGCGGGGCTCGTCGGCCAGCTTCGCGCGACGCAGAATCTCACCCGGCTCGCCAAGTACGGCGCCGATCTCTACGAGCGGCTCGAGGCGGAGACCGGGCAGGCCACCGGCTTCCGCCGCCCCGGCAGCGTGAGCCTCGCGCGGAATCGGGAGCGCATGCACGAGCTGAAGCGTCTCGCCTCGATGGCGCGCTGCTTCGACGTGGACGTCGAGGTCGTCACGCCCGCGGAGGCGGGGCGCCGCTGGCCGCTCATGCGCACCGACGATCTGGTCGGGGCCCTGTGGCTGCCCCGCGACGGACGCACCAACCCGATCGACACGACGCTCGCGCTGGCCCGCGGCGCCCGGCAGGGCGGCGCGACGATTCTCGAGAACACCGCGGTGACGGCGATCCGCGTCGAGAACGGGCGTGTCGCGGGCGTGAAGACCGCCGCCGGCGACGTCACCTGCGAGTTCGTGGTGAACTGCGCCGGCATCTGGGCGCGCGAGATCGGGCGCATGGCGGGCGTCACGGTGCCGCTGCACGCCTCCGAGCACTTCTACATCGTCACCGAGCCCATGGCCGGCGTGTCGCCCGACCTGCCGGTGCTCCGCGACACCGACGGCTACATTTACGTGCGCGAGGAAGTCGGCGGTCTCCTGATGGGCGGCTTCGAGCCGGTGGCGAAGCCGTGGGGCATGGAGGGTATTCCGGCCGACTTCGCCTTCTCGCTCATCCCCGAGGACTGGGAGCACTTCCAGGTCCTGATGGAGCAGGGGATGCACCGGATCCCCGCGCTCGAGACCGCGCCGGTGCGGCGCCACGTCAACGGCCCCGAAAGCTTCACGCCCGACGGCCGCTATCTCCTGGGCGAAGCGCCGGAGTGCCGCAATTTCTACGTGGCCGCCGGCTTCAACTCGATCGGCATCGCCTCCGGGGCGGGCGCCGGCCGCGCGGTGGCGGAGTGGATCGTCGGCGGCGAGCCGCCGATGGATCTCTGGGACGTCGACATCCGGCGGGTGGCGGCATTCCAGGCGAATCCGCGCTACCTGCGCGACCGCACGGTGGAGATGGTGGGAGCGCTCTACGCCGTGCACTGGCCGTATCTGCAGCCGGCGACGGCGCGCGGCGTGCGCACGAGCGTGCTCCACGACCGCCTCGCGCGGCGCGGCGCCTGCTTCGGCGTGGTGATGGGATGGGAGCGCGCGAACTGGTACGCGACGGCGGGCATGGAGGCGGTCTACCGCTACAGCTACGGGCGGCAGAACTGGTTTTCGTGCGCGGCCGAGGAACACCGCGCGGTCCGCGAGGCGGTCGGGCTCTTCGACCAGTCCTCGTTCTGCAAGCTCCGGCTGGAGGGGCCCGACGCGCTCGCGGTGCTCCAGCGCCTCTGCGCCAACGACGTCGACGTCCCACCCGGCCGGCTGGTCTACACGCAGATGCTCAACCCGCACGGCGGCATCGAGGCGGATCTCACGGTGACCCGGCTCGGCGTCGACGCCTTTTTCATCGTCACCGGGGCCGCGGCGGCGACGCACAACACGCACTGGATCGCCCGTCAGATCGGCGCCGCGCGGGCGGTGCTCACCGACGTGACCTCGGGGCAGGCGGTCCTCGGGGTGATGGGCCCGCGCTCGCGCGAGCTCCTGACGCGTCTCACCGACGCCGATCTGTCGAACGCGGCGTTCCCGTTCCTGGCGTCGCGCGAGATCTGGCTGGCTTCGGCCCCCGTGCGCGCGTCGCGGGTGACCTACGTCGGCGAGCTGGGCTGGGAGCTGTATGTTCCGACGGAGCTCGCGGTGGGCGTGTACGACGCCGTCGTCGCGGCCGGCGAGGATCTCGGGCTGCGTCACGCCGGCTACCACGCGATGGACTCCCTGCGCATCGAGAAGGCCTATCGCGGCTGGGGGCACGACATCGGTGGCGAGGACACGCCGTTCGAGGCCGGGCTCGGGTTCGCGGTGCGCCTGGACAAGCGCGCGTCGTTCACCGGGCGCGACGCCCTGCTGGCGCGGCAGGGGAAGCCGCTCACACGGCGGCTCGCGGTGTTCGTCCTCGACGACCCGGATCCGCTCCTCTATCACGACGAGCCGATCTGGCGCGACGGCGCGCTCGTCGGGCGCATCGCGTCGGGCGCCTACGGCCACACGCTGGGGTGCGCCGTCGGGCTCGGCTGGATCGCCTGCCCGGACGGCGTCACCGAGGCGTTCGTGGCGAGCGGCCGCTGGGAAGTGGAGATCGCCTGCGAGCGCGTGCCGGCGCGCGCCCAGCTCGCGCCGCCCTACGACCCGAGATCGCTTCGCGTGCGCGGCTAAGCCGGATCGACCCGCTTGACGTTCGGCCCGCTTCCGAGAGTGACGCACCACCGCCGGGCGTTCCACCGCGCCCACAGGGCCGCCAGGAGGAGGCCGACGGGGAACAGGGCCCACGAGGCTCCGGGCCAGTAGGCGACTGCTAGCGGCCTGGGCAAGTCCAGGTACGAAGCTGCACGGTCCGGGACCAGCACGTTGAACCAGGCCGCGCCAACCAGCCCCATCACCCCGTACGTGACGGCAATCATGCTCACCCACGCCCGCACGCGCGACCCGGCAGATATGTAGCCGCGGATCCGCTCCATCAGCAGCGCGCACCAAATATTCATCTCCATCCACAAGACCACGGAGGTGAACAGACCGAGGCAAGAAAGGGTCCACTGGCGCGCGCTGAAGCGCAGCGTCCAGCCAAACAGCACTCCCCCTGCGCTCGCGGCAACGATCAAAGGCAGCCAGAAGACCGCGATTCGGGCGTGCAGAATCCCGAACAGCCGCCAGTGAGAGAGGGGCAACGCCAACAGGTAATGGCGTGACCACCCATGCTGCGTGCGCCACAGAGAGCCGAGCACGTAGTTCATGGGAAGGTTGGCGAACATGAGGTAGGCAAGGAAGAGCAAGAAGTACCCGGAAGGCAGCAGCAGCGCCGGCCCCAGTGAGTCGCCGGAGACCAGGTGGAGGAGCGCGAATGTGATCGTGACGATCCCGATGACGATCCACCACAGCAGAAAGTCACGAAAGTCGCGCTTAAGGAAGTGCCCGAGCATGGGTCGTCAGCGTGTCGGCGATAGCATCGGCAAGGCTCCCCCCGTCCGGGACGTACGACGCAATACGAGAGAAGGCCACCTGGCGCCCCCGGCTGATCACCAGCACGTGGTCAGCGTACGGATCCAGACCCTCCGGCACGTTGGTGGCCAACACGGTGGTCAAGCCCATCGTCTGCTGGCGCTCCTTGAGCAGAGCGAGGAAGAGGCGGCGTCCCAAAATATCCAGCACGGCCGTGATCTCGTCGGCGATCAGGAGCTCGGGGCGCGCGGCTAGCCCCGCGACGATTTGAACGCGACGGTTCTCTCCGGCCGACATCGTACCCAGCCTGGTATCCGAGCGCAGGCCGAGACGCCCCATCAGCGTGCGTTCTTCGTCACGGTCGTACGATCGATAGAACCGCCGGTGGAATCCGAGAAAGTCAGCGACCACCCAGTCGCCCGGCATGTCGATCTTCTCCGACAGATAGGCGATCCGCGACCGGGCCTGCCAGGGGTCGGTGTCGGGATCCTGCCCGAGCACTGACAGGCTGCCGCGCGCGCGGCGGCGGAATCCCATCAGCAGGTCGAGCAGCGTGGTCTTACCCGCCCCGTTCTCCCCGACGACGGCGAGGAATGATCCCGGCGATAGGGTGAAGTCGATCTCGGCAAGAATGTCGCGACCGCTCCCGAGCCGGTAGCCGAGACCACCTGCACTGACCATCGACCGTTAGTATGCTGGCGCGGCCGCCGTCCACCAAAGAGCTTCTGCGCTGCGAACACCGGGCATAACTCGCCCAGCTCCCGTGCTCGTGGAGCGAATTAGCTCGTCAGGCTTCGTTCCGGACGGAACGGCCAGGCGAGCTGGCGCCAGTAGCCCTCGGGCACGGGATGTCCGTCGATCCCGTACGCCGCCGGCCAGCGCCCGTCAGGCAGGTAGGCGGTGCCGAAGAGGCGATCGAGCCACGGCAGGTGCACCGCGAAGTTCTTGTCGACCGGACTCGCCGCGTGGTGCCAGTGATGGAAGCGCGGCGTGACCAGCACCCAGTCGAGCGCCCGCAGATCGAGCCGCACGTTGGCGTGGATGAAGACCGCGAGGAAGGAGACGAAGACGAGGTACGCGTAGACGGCCGGCGCTGCGAAGCCCAGGACGTAGAGCGGCACGAACGAGAGCCCGCGCGTCACGACGATGTCGACCAGGTGCAGGCGCGAGCCGGCCAGCCAGTCGAGTGTCTCGGACGAGTGGTGGATGGCGTGCAGGCGCCAGAGCCACGGCACCCGATGGAAGGCCCGATGCACCCAGTACTGGCTGAAGTCGGCGACGAGCACGATCTCGAGGAGCTGCAGGACCACCGGCTGGGACGCCACCGCGTCCTGGAGCCAGGGATGCGTGGCCCACCGGAAGAACAGGGCGGCCGGCAGCATCGTCAGCACGACCGTCACCTGCACCAGGAGATGGCTCATCGCGAAGTGCATGAGATCGGTCGTCCAGCCCCGGCGGAAGATCGGCTGCTCGCGTAGCCGCGGAATCACTCGCTCGAGCGGGACGAAGATCAGCGCCAGCACGAACAGGTTCAGCAGGAACCAGTCGAGCCCCACGGCGGTGGTGCCGCCGAGCGTTCCAACCTCGGCGGTCGAGCCGCCGAGCAGCGTGCCGGCGGTGGCGAGGGCGATGCCGGTGAAGCCGAGGACACGGCGGCGGCGCAGGACGACGCTCAGCGCGCCCAGGCCGAAGCCAAGGACGAGCATGACGTAGATCAGGAACCGGACGAGGTCCAGCGGATAGAGCGCGCGCGCCGACGGGGTGGTCAGAAAGCTCGGGAAGAGCAAGCAGAGCACGCCGCCGTAGCCGAGCGCCCCGCACGTGACCGCCAGGATGCCGCTGATCCAGCCGGAGCCGAAGCCGTGGCCGGTACCGCGGCCGAGCCTACCGCTCGGCGCCGAGCGCTTCGGACCGCTGGCGGCTTCGCTCACACGAAGGCGAAGGCGCGTGCGGGGTTCTCGACGAGCAGGCGGTGCAGCCCGGCGTCGTCCACGCCCTTGGCGCGCAGGCGCGGCACGACGTTCACCAGCAGATGGTGATAGCCGTATCCGCCGTACTTCACGAGCGAGGTCTTGTAGGCGATATCGTGCGACAGCAAGATCTGGTCGCGATGGCCGGCGGCGACGAGGGCGAGGACGTGAGCCATGCGGCCGCCGTCGTTGGGCATGTCGAAGCTCGGGTTGTAGGGATAGAACGAGTTCTCCATCCCGAACAGATCGTACTCGAGCCAGATGCCGGTCTGGGCGAGATCGATCACGGCCCGCACGTCCGCGATGGTGCGGCAGAGATGGCACATGATCGTGCGGCGCAGATCGCCGCCTTCCTTCTGGACGAACTTCGCCAGCTCCATGGGCATGGCCGGGTGACGGCCGGGATGGACCATGAGCGGCGCCCCCGTCTCGCGCTGGGCGATCACCGCCGCGCGGAGCACCTTCTGCTCGTTGGCGGTCCACGGGTAGGTCGTGCCGATCTCGCCGATGAGCCCGGCGCGGATGCCGGTGTCGCCCACGCCCGACGTGACGTCGGCGATCATCTCGCGCGCGAGCTCGTCGACCGTGCGGCGGTCCATGTCCGGGGGATGCGAGGCGGCCACGTAGTAGCCCGCGCCCATCACGACGTTGAGCCCGGTGGCGCGGGCGATTCGCGCGAGGGCCCGGGGTTCGCGGCCGATCGTCGTCGGCGTCGGGTCGACCACGGTGCGGCCGCCGGCCTGCTTGAAGAGCAGGATCTCGTCCTGCGCGACCTGCTCGTCCTGGAGCCGCAGGTTGTCGAGGTTCGCGTTGAAGTTCTGGCGGACCCAGCCGAGGTTGGCGAGGCTCACCGGCTCCCGCGTGCGCGCCTTGTCCGCGGCCGCCGCCGGCTCGGCGAACATCACCTTGAAGTCGATCAGCAGATGCTCGTGCGGCAGCGTGATGCCGATCGCATCCGGCGCCACCGCTCCGAGCACCGTCTGGATCTGACCGCCGAGCGGCCGGGACATCCGTTACCGGAACGCGGGAGCGATCTCGGCGCTGAACCGGTCGAGGTCGCGGCGCAGTTCGTCGAGCGGCCGGAACATCGTCGGCACGAACACGGTGTCGACCCGGGCCGCCCGGAGCTCATCGAGCTTGTCGCGGATCTGGTCCGGGGTGCCGGCCAGACAGGTGTCGCGGGCGTCGGCGGCGTGGCGGCCCATGCGCTTGGCGATGGTGTCGGCGAGCGCCTCGACGTCATCCTTCTTGTCGGTGATGTGGAGCGCCATGTTGACCGAACGCCTGATGGTCTTGGGATCGCGGCCGACCGCGGCGCAGTGCTCGTCGAGGATTTTCCCCTTCCGGGTCGCGACACCCGGGCCGCCCCACACGTTCCAGTGATCGGCGTGCTTGGCGACGATCCGGAGCGTGATCCGCTCGCCCCCGCCGCCGATCATCAGCTCGGGGTGCGGCGTCTGCACGGGCTTGGGCTCGAGCGGCGCGTCGGAGAGCTGGTAGAAGCGCCCCTTGAACGTCGCGCGGCGCTCGGTCCACAGCGAGCGGATCACCTGGCACGCCTCGTCCAGGCGCTCGAGCCGCTCGCGCATGGTGTAGAAGGGGATGCCGTAGGCTTCGTGCTCGTTCTGCTGCCAGCCCGAGCCGAGGCCCAGCAGGAGACGACCGCCGGAGATGATGTCGACCTGCGCGGCCATCTTTGCGACCACCGCCGGATGGCGGTACGTGTTGCCCAGCACGATGGTCCCGACCCGGAGGCGCGGCACCAGCGCGGACAGCGCGGCGAGCGTGCTCCACCCCTCGAGCGTCGTGCCCTCCCGTTCCTTGTTGTTCGGCATGAAGTGGTCGGTGACGCACGCGATGTCCCAGCGGGTCGCCTCGAGGTGCCGCCAGAGGTCCAGCACGTTGGCCCACGTGGTGTTGCCCATGCTCGTGAAGATCCCGAAACGCATGTCTCGCTCCTTTGTTCGTTCGAGTCCGCCGGCGGTCATACTAGCGCAACTGGGGCTCGTCTTTCTCCCCGCTTTGACATATCTTGCGTGCGAAACCACGAGGGAAACCATGACACGTTTTGGACTGAGCCTGCCCGCCGGGGGACGAAGCTCACCAGCGCCCGGCGCCCGCAGCCTCGCCGACGCCGCGCAGCGAATCGAGGCGGCCGGGTTCGAGAGCATCTGGGCGTTCGACGCCATCGGTCGCGGATGGCTGATGGCGGACCCGCTCACCGCGCTGTCGGTCGCGGCGACGGTGACGCGCTCCGTCGAGCTGGGGACCGGAGTCCTGCAGGTCCCGCTGCGAAATCCGGTCGAGCTCGCGCAGCGCGTGCTGACGGCCCATCTCGTGTCGGGCGGCCGGCTGCGGCTCGGTGTGGGAGCGGGCTCGACCGTCGGAGATTTCGAGGCGCTCGGCCTCGATTTCGCCTCGCGCTTCCGGCGCATGAACGAGTCGCTGTCGATCATGCGGCGGCTCTGGGCCGGCGAGCGAGTGGGCGCCGCCTCGCTGGCGCCGGTGTGGCCCGCGGCCCTCGGCGGGCCGCCCGTGCTGATCGGCTCGTGGGCGGGCTCGCGCTGGATCGAGCGGGCGGCCCGCGAGTTCGACGGCTGGGTGGGATCGGGCGCCCGGAGCAGCTGGGGGCTCTTGCGCGAGGGGATCAAGCGGTTTCGCGACCTCGGCGGCCGACGCGCCGTTGTCACCAACGTGGTCGAGCATCTGGGGAGCCAGCCGTCCAGTCCTGATGGCCCCGACGATGCGTGCGACCTCAAATGCGCTCGGGATACGGCCCGCGAGCGGCTGCATCGGTTGCGCGAGCTCGGCTTCGACGACATCGTCATCGTCCCGAGGAGTCACGAGGCTGAGCACCTCCAGGAGCTGCGCGCGCTGATCGTAAGCTCCCGGTGACGCTGTCACTACTTCACACGTAGCCCATCCGGAGAGATCACATGGCCATCATTCGCATCTACGCTGGTTCCGACGGGAAGTCGCACTTCGAGGAGATCGTGCCGAAGCTCGAGCCGCGCGGCGACAAGTCGGCGAGCGCCGAGCTGATTCCCGGCAGCGGCATCGTCATCCGCCGCTTCGACGCGGACCGGTCGAACCCCTGGCATCACGCCCCCGGCCGCGCGGCCGTGTTCACGCTCGGCGGCGCGGTCGATATCGAGATCGGCGACGGCACGGTCCGGCGGCTGGGCCCGGGCGACATCCTGATCGCCGAAGACCTCACCGGCCAGGGCCACGTGACCCGCGAAGTCGGCCCCAACCCCCGAGTCTCGATCTTCGTCCCCCTTCGCTGAGCGAGTCGGGCCCGCGCAGCGCCGGAGCGCCGAGAGGGTCGAGGGCTCAGAAATGGAGACGCTGTCCTGGCTGCTATGCAAAGACTTCACGCGCTCGCGTGGACGGGGCGCGGGGGCGGCGGGGGCGGGTGCGGTCGGGGGCGAAGGGACCCGTTCCCGTCCGGCGCGCGGCGGGTGTTGAGCGCCCGGATGGAGCCCAGACGAGTGGGGCAGCGCACGCGTGCCGCGTGGTCGTCTCGCCCCCGACCGCACCCGCCCCCGCGGCCCCGCCTCCAAGCGAGAGCGTTAGATGACGCCGCTAGCCTTCCAGCGAACGAGATCCTCGCGCGAGTGACCGAGCAGACCCACGAACACGTCCTCGTTGTGCTCGCCGGGCATGGGAGCGAGCCACCGCACGCGGCCCGGCGTCTCGGAGAGCTTCAGCGGCGTCCCGGTCGTCTTCACGGGTCCGTAGGTCGGATGGTCGAGCTCCACGAACATCTCGCGGGCCTGCACCTGCGGATCGGCGACCATCTCGACGACGTTGTTGACCGGGGCCGCGGGGACGCCGGCCGACGACAGCACGCGAACCACGTCCGCCCGGGAGCGCTGCCCCGTCCATCCCTGGATGATGGTGGCGACCTGGTCCCGGCGGTCGCGCCGCGCCGCCGCGGTGGCGAACGCCGGATCGCGCGTGAGGTCGCTCCGCCCGATGAGCTCGCAGAATCGGCGCCACACGGCGTCGCTCGCCCCGGCCGCGATGGCCACGTGGCCGTCGGTCGCCGGGTAGATGCCCGAGCTCGAGCCGCCGAACGAGACGTTGCCGGCCCGCGTGAGAATCTCGCCGCCGACGGTGTAGCGCTCGCCGAGATTGTCGAGCGCGATCAGCAGGCTGTCGAGCAGCGCCAGATCGATGCGCTGTCCCTTGCCGGTGCGGTGGCGGTAGTGCAGGGCGGACACGATGCTGAAGGCGCAGAGCATCCCGGCGTAGTAGTCCGAGATGGACTGCCCGGATCGGGTCGGCGGCCCTTCCGGGAAGCCGGTGATGCTCATGTACCCGCTGATCGCCTGCGCCAGCATGTCGTAGCCCCGCTGCGGCGCGTACGGCCCGTGCTGGCCGAACGCGGTGATCGAGGCGTAGATGATGTCCGGCTTCACCTGCCGGAGATCCTCGTAGCCGAGTCCCAGGCGGTCCATCGTGCCCACGCTGAAGTTCTCGGTCACCACATCCGCGTGGCCGACCAGCTCCTTGAAGAGCTTGATCCCTTCCGGCGTCTTGAGCTCGAGCGTGATGCCGAGCTTGTTCCGCTCGCGATACTGCGCGGCCGGCACCCGCTCCTCGACGCCCTTGCGCGTGCGCTTGATGCCGAGGGACACGCGCTCGCGGCCCCGCTCCCGCGACTCGACCTTGATGACGCGCGCGCCCATGTCGGCGAGCAGCATCGTGCAGAAGGGCATGGCGATGACTTGACCCAGGTCGAGCACGGTGACGTCGTTCAGCGCGAGATCCATGTGTCCTCGTGAGGGGCTGGCTGTCGCCGATACTGCGCTGGATCGGCCCGCGCGGTCAAGGCATGATGATCGATCCGGGCGGGGCTGGTGATAGCATTGAAGCCTGCACCGCGTGTCATCTCGGATGCGGGGGAGCCGACATGGATGTGACGCCGAAGCGGTACGCCGACACGGTCGTGCTCGCCACAGCGGGCCGCATCGATCACTCCACGTCGGAAGGCTTCAAGACGGCGCTGGCTCCGCATCTGGCCCGCTGCACCGCGGGCCAGGACCGAATCCTCATCGATCTGGCCGGCGTCGAGTACATCAGCAGCGTCGGGCTCCGCGTGCTGATGCTGGCCTCCAAGCAGGCCAAGGCCCAGGGCGGCACGATCGGCGTCGCCGCGCTGCAGCCCAACGTCAAGGAGATCTTCGACATCACGCGCTTCACGATGGTCCTCAACGTGTTCCCGTCGGTCCGCGAGGGCCTCGCCCAGATCTCGCCGCCGGCCCTGGCCGCGTTCGATGCCACCTGACGCGGGCCTGCGCGTAAGGTTCTGGGGAACCCGCGGCTCGATCCCCGTGTCCATGACCTCGGCCGAAATCCGGCGCAAGCTCATCGCGACGCTCGTGCGCGCCGCCGGGCGCGCGGTCGACACGCCGGAGAAGGCGGCGAGCTTTCTCGAGCGCGAGATCGACTTCGCGGTCTCCCACACGTTCGGCGGCAACTCGTCCTGCGTCCAGATCGCCACGGGCTCGACGGACTATGTCCTGTGCGACCTGGGGTCGGGCGCCCGCGTCTTCGGCAACGACGTCCTCGCCGCGCGCGGGTCCGGCGATCACACCTTTCACGTGTTCATGTCCCACGTGCACTGGGACCACATCATGGGCTTCCCCTTCTTCCTGCCGATCTACACGCCGACGAACCACATCCGGATCTACGGCTGCCATGCCGGGCTGGAGGACGCCTTCCGGCGCCAGCACGCGGCGCCGTTCTTCCCGGTCGATTTCTCCGGGCTCAGCGCCCGGATCGAGTTCGTGCGGCTCGAGCCCGGGCGCGAGTACGAGGTCGCGGGGCTCTCGGTGAAGGCCAAGCTCCAGCGCCACGGCGGCGACTCCTACGGCTATCGATTTCAGCGGGCCGGCCGCGTCGTCGTCTACTCCACGGACGCGGAGCACAAGCAGGACGACCTCGGAGAGGTCCAGGGCTTCGTGGAGTTCTTCCGCGACGCCGATCTGGTGATCTTCGACTCGCAGTACTCGCTCGCCGAGGCGACGTCGATCAAGGAGGACTGGGGGCACTCGAGCAACATCGTCGGCCTGGAGCTGTGTCAGCGGGCTCACGCCAAGCGCCTCTGCCTGTACCATCACGAGCCCCTCTCCGACGACCACAAGATCGCCGCGCTGCTCGCGGAGACGCGGCGCCTGGAGGAGATCACGCGCGGGGACCGGCGCGTGGAGATCCTGGCGGCGTACGACGGCATGGAGATCGCTCTCTGAAGCCCGCGTTCTGACCGGGATGCACTGGTCGGAGCAGGTGTGGGTCCGGGCTCTGCGCGGCCGTCGCGGTCAACCCCTCGGCTTGCTGCTGCTGGCGGTCTTCCTCGGTGTCGGGCTCGCCCCCGACGTGCTCGGGCTCGGGGCGCTTCGCCTGGCGGGCTTCGACGCCTATCAACGATGGGCGCCGCGGGCTCGCCGCTCGGCACCCGCCGTCATCGTCGCGATCGACGAGGAGAGCCTGCGTCTGCACGGACAGTGGCCGTGGCCGCGGACCTGGCTCGCCCGGCTCGTGGGCCTGCTGGCCGAGGCGCACCCGGCGGCGATCGGGATCGATCTGGTGATGCCCGAAGCCGACCGGCTCTCGCCGGGACGCGTGCCGGAGTTCGTCCCGGGCATGGGCCCCAGCCTGGTCCGCGAGCTCTCGAAGCTGCCCAGCAACGACGCGGTCCTGGCCCAGGCCCTCAGCGGACGACCGGTCGTGCTGGGCGTCGCCGGCCTCGAGCGCGATCCGGGCCGGCCGGCGCAGCCGCTTCGCCAGGCACCCCTGCGCACCATCGGCGGAGATCCCAGGCGCTTCGTGCCGCGCTACGAAGCGACCCTGCGCAGCGTCGAGGAGATCGATCGGGTCGCGAAGGGCCACGGCCTCCTGAACTTCGAGGCCGAGCGCGGCGTGGTCCGCCGCATGCCGCTCGTGGCCGCCGCGGGCGACGCCGTGCTCCCGTCGTTCGGAGTCGAGATCCTCCGCGTCGCCACCGGGGCGCCGCTGCTCACCGTGCGGGTCGGCGCCTCGGGGGTCGAGGGCGTGGGCATCAGCGGCCTCCTCGTTCCCACCGAGCCGGACGGGAGCGTGCGGCTCCGGTTCTCGCGAACCGATCCCTCGCGCTTTGTCTCGGCCGCCGACGTTCTCGCCGGCACCGCCGACCTCCATGTGTTCGAGCGCAAGCTGGTCCTGATCGGCGTCACCGCGCTCGGCCTGTCCGACTACCAGGCGACGCCGGTGACCGAGCGGATGTCGGGCGTGGAGATCCACGCCCAGCTGCTCGAATCGATCTTCGACGGCGATCTCCTGTCCCGTCCCCGCGCCGCGGCGTGGGCGGAGGCTGCCGTGCTGCTCCTGGCCGGGCTCGGACTCGTGCTGGTGGTGCCGCGACTGGCGGTCCGGGCCTCGGTGGCGGCGTTCGCGCTCCTGGTCGGCCTGATGTGGGCCGGCGGCTTCCTCGCCTATCTCCAGCGCGGGGTCCTGTTCGACGCCGCGCTCCCGTCGCTCGCGCTCGGCGCGCTCTTCACGGCGATGCTGGTCGTCACGCTGGCCGAGGCCGAGAGCCAGCGACAGATCCTGCGCCGCTCGATCGAGCAGCAGCGCGAGCAGGCAGCCCGGGTCGCCGGCGAGCTGGAGGCGGCCCGCCGCATTCAGATGAGCAGCCTGCCGCAGCCCACCACGGTGTTTCCGAACGAAACGCGGCTCGACCTCTATGCGTTTCTCGAGCCGGCCCGCGAGGTGGGCGGCGATCTCTACGATTTCTTCGCGCTCGATCGCGACCGCGTCTTCTTCCTGATCGGCGACGTCTCCGGCAAGGGAGTGCCGGGCAGCCTCTTCATGGCCGTCAGCAAGGCGCTCTACAAGAGCGCGGCCCTGCGCCAGGCGCGTCACGTCGAGACGGTGATGCGCGAGGCCAACGCCGAGATCTCGCGCGATAACGCCGCGGGTCTCTTCGTCACCGTGCTGGCCGGGATCCTCGACACGCGCACCGGCCTCCTCGAATACTGCAACGCCGGCCACGAGCCGCCGTACCTGTTGCCGAGCGGCGAGCGGCCCATCCTGCGCCTCGCGGACGGCGGCGGGCCGCCGCTCTGCGCGGTCGATTGCTTTCCCTACACGGCGAGCTCGCGGCATCTGGAGCCCGGCGACACGCTCTGCCTCGTCACGGACGGGGTGACCGAGGCGGCGGGCGCCGGCGGCGAGCTCTACGGACGAGAGCGGCTCGAGGTCCTGCTGGCGAAAACGGGCCCGGGGACGAGCGCCGCCGACGTCGGGGACGCCATCCGTCAGGAGGTCGGCCGGTTCACCGAGGGCGTGGAGCCCTCCGACGACCTGGCGATTCTCGTGGTGCGCTGGAAGGGGCCGAGCCCCGGCGAAGGATGAGGGGGTCGGCTAGCGGACGTTGATCTCGACGCGGCGGTTGCGCGGCTCGGAAACCTGGGTGGCGGTCCGCACCTCGGGCTCGCGCGCTCCGCGACCGGCCACCGAGATCCGAGCCCTGGGGATGCCGAGCTTCACCAGCTCGTCGCGCACACGCTCGGCGCGCCGGAGCGAGAGGGCGTCGTTGTGCGGAGCCGATCCGACGCGATCCGTGTGGCCGATGACGACAACGTCCGGCGCCTGCCGGCGGGAGATCTCGGCGAAGATCTGGGTGACGACCTGCTTGGACTCCGGCGTGAACTCGTCGGTGTCCGCGAGGAAGTAGAGATAGAAGGACACCGGCCGCCCCGGCTGGGCCGCGAGCGCCGGCCCGAAGGTCTGCCGGACCTCCGCCTCCGAGGTCTTCTCGGTGGAGACGCTGCCGGGCCGCGACACGCGCGCCGCGGCGTAGGGCTGATCGAGAGTGCGCGTCTCGTCGCCGCTGGTGACCGTGAGCGCGCCCGGGCTCGGGCCCTTGCCCGGGAGCAGCACGTATACGTCGTTTCGGGCGGCGCAGCCGGTCAGGACCAGCAGTGCCAGCGGCGCGAGACCGACGAGATTGCGCCGGAGCTCGGACAGGGCGATCAGTCTTTCGCGCCGGTCCGAACGAGGAACTCGGTTCCGCGCACGCCGAGGATCGCCGCCGGCGTCCGGACCTTCATCGCCTCCGGCGATTGCTTGGCGAGCTTGCCGGAAACGACCGCCAGTGTGCCCTGCTTGAGCGAGCTCTCGAAAGCTCCCTGGTGGGTCGTCGAGTCGAAGACGAAGCGGTCGATCGAGAGCACGCTGTCCGGGCCCACCGAGAGCAGGCTGTTGTCGCGGAAGGTGATACCCACCGAGCCGTCGGCGCCCGTGATCACGAGGTCGCCCTGCTGGACCACGCTGCCGACCGGCGCCGGCGTGCGCTGCCCGGAGCGCTCGATCTGCACCGCGCCCTTCGAGACCTTGATCTGCCCCGCATTCTCGGCGGCGCCGGCCTGCAGCACGCCGATCGTCAGCGCCAGCGGCAGCGCCAGGAAAATCATTGGGAATTTCATCGCTTTCTCCTCGACATCGCGCGCGTCGGTGGCTTTCCGGAATGAGCGCGGCACGACGTCAAACCCGATGTATATATAGTAGCCGAGTCGGTCTCGCCGGCATCGCAGATCGGAGGCCGCGCACGAGCGATCACGCCGTTACCGGAAACCACAACAGAGTCTTTCCGGCCCGGAGGGACACGCTACCCGCGGTGGCGGAATTCATCGCCGCCGTGTGCGCGGCCGGGGGTGTGCCTCGCAAGACCTGCCTCCGGCTCACGCTCCTGGTCGAGGAGCTTTTCACCAATACCGTCGTCCACGGCCACGGCCGCGACACCGAGGCTCCGATTCACGTCACCTTCGCCGTCGGCGTCGACGTGATCGCGCTGACCTACGAGGACACGGCGCCGCCCCACGATCCGTTCGCGAGGGTCGGCGTTCCCGACGAGGCCGCCGGCGTCGAGGAGCGCCCGGTCGGGGGACTCGGCGTCATGCTGATCGCCGCGATGGCCGACCGTGTGCAATACGCGCACATCGGCGGCCGTAACCGCATTTCGCTGATAATGCCGACCGGGAGGACTTCGCCATGACCTCGCAACTCGTCACGTACGCCGTCGACGGCCGCGTCGGCATCGTCACGCTCAATCGGGCGGACAAGCTCAACGCCATCAGCGCGGAGCTCAAATCGGCGCTCGTCGAGCGTCTCCACGCGGCCGATCGAGACCCGGCGACCGCCGTGGTTGTCCTCCGGGCCGAGGGCCGAAGCTTCTGCGCCGGCTACGACATCGGTCCCAATCCGAACCGGGCGGCGCGGCGCCACAACGCGCTCGCCTGGCACGAGTCGCTGACCGACGACGTCCGGCTCGAGATGACGCCGTGGGAGATGAAAAAGCCGGTGATCGCGTCGGTGCAAGGCCACTGCCTCGGCGGCGGCTGCGAGCTGGTGATGATGTGCGACCTCACGATCGCCGCGGACGACGCGCTGTTCGGCGAGCCGGAGATCCGCTTCTCGAACGTCGGCCCCGCGCTCATCATGCCGTTCATCATCGGGCTCAAGCGCGCCCGCGAGCTGCTCTTCCTCGGTGATCCCATCGACGCGAAGACGGCGCTTCAGTACGGGATGGTGAATCGGGTCGTGCCGCGGGCCGAGCTCTCCGCGGCGACGCTGAAGTTCGCGCGGCGGATGGCGCTCATTTCCCCGGAGGCCCTCGCCGGCACCAAGCTCGCCGTCAACCGCGGCGCCGAGGCCGCCGGGTTTCGCAGCGCGATCATGGCGGGGCTCGACATCCTGGCGTCGGTGTATGCGGCGCGCACCGAAGTCGGGACGCGATTCGACGAGATCCGCGAAAAGGAGGGCCTCGGCGCCGCCCTGCGCTGGCGGGCCGCGCAGTTCGCGGAGTAGCCGCTACCGGCCCTTGAAGACGGGCTTGCGCTTCTCGACGAAGGCGCGGGCCGACTCCTGGAAATCCTCGCTCAGGTGCAGGCCGAGTCCCTGCGTGTAGAAGCGGGACTGCCGCTGCATCTCGTTGACGAACCACCGCATGACCCGCACGTTGGCCCGGACCGAGAGCGGCGGGTTCGCCAGGATCTCGGCGGCCAGCGCCTCGGCGGCCGGGATCAGGTCTTCGGCCGGGACGACGCGGTTCACCATGCCGTGCTGGAGAGCCTCTTCGGCCGTGAACATCCGTCCGGTGAGCGCGACCTCGTTGGCGAAGCGGCTGCCCGTCCAGAACCAGGTGGCCACCCAGTGCTGGCCGCTGGCGAGGCCCCGCTGGACCTCGCGGATCTGGAACTTCGCGCCCTGCGCGGCGACGACCAGGTCGCACGACTGCGACAGGGAATAGCCCAGGCCGAGCGCCCAGCCGTGCACGGCCGCGATCACCGGCTTCCAGTTGACGGTGTCGCCCAGGCCGTTCTCGCGCGAGCGCCGCCCGGCCGGCCCGCCCAGTCGCTTGAGCTCCTCGCGCGTGCGGAGCTGCCGCTGCTTCACGTCGGCTCCCGAGCAGAACGCGCGACCGGCCCCGCTCAGGATCGCCACCTGCAGCGTGGGGTCGGCGTCGAACTCGAAGAGCGCGTCGTTGACCTCCTCGACGAGCTGATCGTTGGCGGCGTTGAGCTTCTCCGGCCGGTTCAGGACGATGTGGCAGATCGGTCCCTTCGGCTCGTAGCGCACCGTCTCGAACTTCGGGGTGCCGTTGTCGCGCGCGGTCATGGTCGCTCTCCTGGCGCCGCTTGCCGGCTACTTGAACGCGGGCAGCACCTGCTGCGTGAGAATCTGCAAGCTCCGCTTCTCCTGCTCCATCGGCAGGCGCCCGCCGGGGTTCAGCTCGGCCGCGACGCCGTTCAGGCTGAGCTCCTCACGGAGCCGCGTGAAGCGGTCCACGAGCGCGGGGCCGGTCCCGAACGCCACCTTCGTCTCCAGGATTTCCGGGTAGGAAAGGCTCGACAGCGTGCGGGCCTGGGTCACCCGGCGCTCGACCGGGCCGGTTCCAGCGCGACCGAGCGGCGCGCGGGTGAGATCGGCCTGTCGCTGGAAGTAGTACATGATCGTGTCCTCGGGCTCGTCGATCGCGGCCTTCTCGGTGGGGGCGGCGTACACCGGGATCCGGAGGCACACGTTGCCGTCGCCGGGATGGCCCGCCTCGCGCCAGGCCTCGCGATACTTCTTCACGTGCCCGGCCAGCTCGGGAACCGCCATGCCGCGCAGCCCCACGAAGATGGGCAGCCCCATCCGGCCGACGTTCGGAAAGGTCTCGGGCGTCGTCGCCGCCATCCGCAGCGGCGGATGCGGCTGTTGATACGGCCGCGGCGTGACCGTGGTGTCGGTGAAGCGATAGAACTTGCCCTCGTAGCTGAAGGGCTCGCCCTTCCAGGCCTTCATGATGATCTCGAGCGCCTCGAAGAAGCGCGCCTGACTCTCCTCGTACGGGACGCCGAGCGCGTCGTACGCGCGCGGGCCGCCGCTTCGGCCGATGCCGAAATCGAACCGGCCCTTGCTCAGGTGATCGAGGGTGGCGACCTCTCCGGCGACGCGCAGCGGATGGTTCAGCGGAAGAAGCTGGACGGCGGTGCCGACCCGAAGACGGTTGGTCCGGGCCACGATCCAGCTCGCGACCAGGAGAGGCGCCGACAGCACGGAGCGCGCCGGGTTGACCAGCATCTCCGCCAGCCACACGACGTCGAGTCCCCACGCTTCACCCGCGTCGGCGAGCTCGAGAAGGTCCTGGAACCACTGGTCCTGGGTGCTTCCGCTCCGTATCTGCTCCGTGAAGATTCCGAAGTCCATGGTGCCTCTCTTCTCCGCAGACGCCGCGGCGGTGTCGATCGTCAGATCCCGCGCTCCGCCAGGAACTTGGCGTAGTCGCGCTGCCCTGCCTTCGCCTTCTGGATCTGCTCGGGCGAGTAGAACTTCGCGAGGTCCACGACCTCGACGTTGTACCGGGCCCGCTCGAAGGCGTCCTTGTGAATGAACGGCCGCGTGGCGTCGATGCCCATCGCGCCCGAGAAGCGGATGTTGCTCTGCGTCCACTGGCGGTCGCCGGCCGAGCTGCGCTCCGCCGGCTGAAAGGTCTGTCCGAAGCCGCCCTCGCAGATGGTCAGGATGTCCTCCTTCGGGTTCACGCGCGTCGTGAGCGCCCACAGGACGTCCTCGACGTTGTAGATGTCGACGTCCTCGTCGACGACGATGCCGAGCCGGGCGCCCAGCGAGATCGACAGGGCGGCGGTCAAAATATTGCGCTGCAGTCCCTCGTCGCGGGCGCGACGCTTCTTGACCTGGAAAATCACGCCGCCCCAATCAGTCATCCCCATCGGAATGTGTGTATCGACACAGAGTCCGGGAACTATTCGTTCCGCCAGCTCCAGGAAGCAGGCTTCTCTCACGATTCCGTCTATGAAGTGCTCGTCCATGCCGTGCACGATCAGACCGTAGTAGAGCGGCCGGTCGGCCTGGTGGGTGATCGCCGTCGCCTGGAACTTGTAGGTGCGGTACGACTTGCCCATGTAGCCGGACCATTCCGGATGGAACGGGTGCACGCCCTGCGCGTCGTCCTTCTCGGCGAGCGGGCTCTCCCAGACCTTCTGCGTCGTGTCGATGTAGCCCTCGACGACGTACTCCGCGCTGGCGATGGACCAGGCGTCCTGCGTCCGGGCCTTGACGAGCTCGACCGGGAAGCCCTGGAGCGCGCCCGCGACCCCGAGCTCGTCGCAGCCGCGGGGCAGGATCACGTACGTGAAGCCGGAGCCCGCCATCATCGTGCAGGTCGGCGGGATTCCGATGTTGATCGTCACCGGAATCGGCCCCTTGCGGTACCAGTGCGTCGCCACCTGATCCATGTGGGACCCGGGCGAGATCTGAAAGCTCGAGTAGTCGGGGCCGCGGAAGTTCATGCGGTTGTAGCCGATGTGCGAGCCGCCCCAGAAGTGCTTGCCGCGAACGACCGTGGTGCCGGCGCCCAGCGTGCGCCCGGGATCGCTGTCGGAGTGCGAGATCATCGGCACGACGTCCCACACGTCGATGTCCTTGGTCAGCACGACTTCCTGACAGGGGCCGTCCTTCACCTCGACCGGCGGCAGCGGATCGCGCAGGGCCTCGGCGACCTTCTGCTTGAGCTTTCGCGGATCGTCGACGTCCAGGAGCCGGGCGATCCGATCGGCGCTCGCGAAGATGTTGTTGCAGATGCGCGCGTTCGGGTAGCCCTTCACCTTGTTGAAGAGCAGGGCGGCGCCGCCGTCGAAGTGCTTCTGGATCGCGGCGACCTCGAGGTGCGGGTCGACCTCCACGTCGGTCGAGACCAGCTCGCCGACGGCCTCGAGGTACTCGAGCGTCGACCGAAGGCTCGAGATGTCCTTCTTTGTCGCACCCCTCTGCGTCATCGGGCTCCTCCCCGGGCCGATACTGCGCCGGTGCCGCGGGCGCCGTCAAGGCCGCGTCGACGCGTGGGGCGTGATCCCCGGCCCGGGCCGGCGACCGCCAGCTCGACGATCTCGGCCCGGGGGCCCGCCGGTGCCAGGTGAAGCCGCGCCACGGCGACCGGGAGGCTGAAGCGGCGGGGCCCGGCGCTTCCGGGATTGAGGAGCAGGAGCCCGGCCCGGCGTTCGACGCGCGGGCGGTGCGAGTGGCCCGAGATGACGACGCCGACGCCGGCGCTCGCCGGATCTTCGGCGAGCTCCTTGAGGTCGTGCACGACCCAGATGCGGGTCTCACCGATCTCCAGCCGTGCGATTTCCGGAAGCGCGGCGGCCCACGCGTCGCGATCGTTGTTGCCGCGCACCGCGATGACCGGCGCGATGCGGCGGAGCGCGTCGAGAATCTCGGCGCTGCCGATGTCGCCGGCGTGGACGATCGTGTCGACGCCCGCGAGCGCCGCGACCGCCTCGGGCCGCAAGAGACCGTGAGTGTCCGAGATCACGCCCACGAGGGGGCTGCCCGCGCCTCTCCGGCGGCCGATCCGCTGCATGGTCGTCGAGTGTATCCGCTCCAGTCTCCGCTTGCCCAGGGGGTCGCTCCGGGACTAGCATCGCGGAGCGGAGGAGGACGACATGCTCTACACGAGGATCTCGGCCGACTGCCACATCGACATGCCCTGGCTCCCCCCCGATCTCTTCACGGCGAACGCCTCGGCGCTCATGAAGGACCGCATGCCCTACGTCGTGGACGGTCCCGACGGCCCCCAGTGGACCACGAAGAAAGGCGCGCCGTTCGGGCTCGTCGGCGGCATCGGCTCGACCGGGACGAAGTACGTGCCCGGACAGAACCAGCGCGTGGACGTGATGGCCTCGACCGGTCTCTACGACGATGGCAAGAAGGGGATCCGCCGCCCCGGCGATCCGCACCTGCGAATCAAGGACATGGATCGGGACGGCGTCCAGGCCGAGGTGCTCTTCGGCATCCTCGGAGCGGCGACGCGGCTCGGCGACCACGAGGCGGCCGGCGAGATGTTCCGGATCTACAACGACTGGCTCGTCGACTTCTGCACGCACTATCCCGAGCGCCATATCGGCCTGGCGTGCCTGCCGTACGGCAATCTCGACGCGGCGGTGAAGGAGATCTATCGCGTCGCGCGGATGGGGCTGCGTGGCCTCGAGCTGTCGTGCTCGTGGGACATGGAGCCCATGTGGCATCCGATGTGGGAGCCGCTCTGGCAGGCGGTCAACGACGTGAACCTGCCGCTGCACTTCCACACGTTCCCGTCGCTGCCGCCCGGCGTGCGTGAGAAGCAGACGGGCATCACCCGGCGCGCCGCGTTCTTCACGAGCACCGCGGGCTTCCAGATGAACCTGGTCAACATCCTGGCCGCGGTGATCGGCGCCGGCGTGCTCGAGCGGTATCCGAACATGCGGATCTCGTTCGGCGAGAGCGGCATCGGCTGGATTCCCTACGCGCTCGACCGCATGGATTTCGAGTGGGACGATCGCTTCCGCGACCTCGGCCTCAAGATGAAGCCGAGCGACTACTGGCGCCGGCAGTGCCGCGCGACCTTCCAGTTCGACAAGATCGGGACCAAGCTGATCGACGACATGGGCGTCGAGACGCTCATGTGGGGGTCGGACTATCCGCATCCGGACGGGGTCTGGCCGCAATCCTCGCGGTTCATCCAGGAGCAGTTCGGCCACCTGCCGGCCGACATCGTCCACAAGATCACCTGCGAGAACGCCGGGAAGTTCTACGGCCTGATCAAGTAGCGAATGGCCGACGAGAACCTCTATCGGGCCCGCGCCGAGCGGGGCGAGGTGCAGATCGGCACCTGGGTGAACATGATCCGGACGCCCTCGGTGCTGATGCTGCTCCGCGCCGCCGGCCTCGACTTCGCGCGCATCGACATGGAGCACTCGCCGTTCTCGATGGAGACGGTCGCCGACATGGCGGCGCTCGCGCGGGCCATGAACTTTCCGATGGTGGTGCGCCCGCCCGAGGGCAACCGGGAGTGGATCACCCGCCTCCTCGACGCCGGCGTGTGGAACCTTCACGTGCCGCAGGTGGACACGCCCGAGCAGGCGCGCGAAGTCGCCGCGTGCTGCCGCTACGCTCCCCTGGGTGAGCGGGGCATGTACGGCTTCGGGCCGAACACCGAATTTCGCTCGCGCCCGCTCGCCGAGCACACGGCCCACGCGAACGCGCGCGTGCACGTGACGATCATGCTGGAGACGAAGCGCGCGTTCGCCAAGCTCGACGAGATCGCGGCCACGCCGGGGATCGACGCGCTGACGATCGGGCCGACCGACCTCGCCCAGGATCTCGGCGTGCTCGGCACGCCGGGTCAGGCCGCGGCGCTCGACGAGCACCGCCGCCATCTGGTGGCGGCGGCGCGCAAGCACGGCAAGGCGGTGGCGATGCTGACCGACACCGCGGAGGGCGTGCGCCAGATGATCAGCCTCGGCGCCACCATCATCAACTACTCGTCGGACGCCGCGGTCCTTCGATCGGGCTACGCGTCGGTGGTCGACGAGATCCGCCGGACGGTCCCGCGCTCGTAGGCCGCTGACGATCCCGACCCGGCGTCAGACGGCGCCGAGCTGCAGCTGCCGCAGTGCCGAGTGGGGCAGGGCGCGGATCAGCTCCTCCAGATTCGTGCGGCCCTGACGGAGCCTCTCGGCGGCGTCGTCGGCCATCGGCAGGGTGGACTTCAAGGCACTCTGCCGGATCTCCTCGAACGGCGCCCCGCGGTTGATGAGCACGACGTCCGCGTCGTTCGGGGTCCACAGCTCGGAGAGGATCATCCGGCCGCGATAGCCGGTGTAGTTGCAGCTCGCGCAGCCGCGGCCCCGGTACCAGGCGAAGTCGGCGGGCGCCGAGTCGATGACCTCGCCGAGAAGATCGGCCGGCGGCGTGTAGCGCTCCCGGCACTCCACGCACACCTCGCGCACCAGGCGCTGCGAGAGCACCCCGAGCAGGGACGACGTGATGAGGTTCGCGTCGACGCCGAGATCCTGGAGCCGCGGCACGGCGCTGATCGTATCGTTGGCGTGCAGGGTGCTCAGGACGAGGTGACCGGTCTGGGCGGCCCGGAAGGCGAGGTCGGCGGTCTCGCTGTCGCGGATCTCGCCGACCATGATCACGTCCGGATCGTGCCGGAGGAACGAGCGCAGGTACTTGGCGAACGTGTTCCCGAGGCGGTCGTCCACCTCGTGCTGGCGGAACGCGTCGCAGACGTACTCGATCGGGTTCTCGGCGGTGAGGATCTTGATGCCGGGCTGGTACACGCTCTTGAGCGCGCCGAAGAGGGTCGTGCTCTTGCCGGAGCCGGTGGGGCCCGTGACCAGGATGATCCCGGTCGACGAGCGAAGGAGCTGACGCACCCGCGCCCCGACCGGTTCGCGAAGGCCGAGCGCCTCCACGGACTGGGGCAGGCCGCGCGGATCGAGGATCCGGATGACGGCGCTCTCGCCGTAGTAGCCGGGGATGACGGAGATCCGGAAGTCCACGGTGGCGGTGTGGCCGTCCCGCTCCACCCGGGCGCGGAAGCTCCCGTCCTGCGGGCGCCGCCGCTCCGCGATGTCGAGCTTGCTGAGAATCTTGAGCCGCGACATCAGCTTGCCGCGATTCAGATTCAGGAGCTCGGCCACCCGCTCGATCTCGAGCTCCTGCAGCACGCCGTCGACCCGGAAGCGCGTCTGGATCCCGCGGTCCACCGCCTCGAGGTGAATGTCGGAGGCGCCGCGCTCGACCGCGAGCGTCAAGAGCTGGCGGACGATGGCGGTCGTGCTCTCGGCGGTGCGCTGGACGTCCAGGAAGACCGAGCGATCCTCGGAGAGGTTCTCGATCTCCTCCAGGGCGAGGACGTGCGCCTCGCCCACGAGCGGCTGCGGCTCCCGGCCGGCCACCATCGGCGCCTGATCAGCCGAGTCCACCGCGACGGGTCCCGGGTACATCTGCGCGAGTGCCCGCCGGAGGCTGGCGCGGGTGGACGTGATGACCTCGATCTCACAGCCGGTGCTCGCCTTCAGGTCATGGACGACGGCCGTCCGCGTCGGATCGTCCATCGCCACGACCAGCGTGTTGCCGACGCGCGCGACCGGCACGACGAGCGAGCGCCGCGCGAAGCGCGGGTTGATGAGCGTGTGGAGGGATCGGTCCAGCCCGATCGTGTCCAGGTCGAAGAAGTTGATGTGCAGCTGCAGGCAGAGCGCCTGCCGCACCTGCTCCTCGGTGACGTACTTCAGCCGGACGACGACCTCGCCGAGTGACTGCCGCCAGCGCCGCTGCTCGCCGAGCGCGTTCTCGAGCTGCTCGGCGGTGATGACCTTCGTCTTGACGAGGATCTCGCCGATCTTGGAGTAACGCTGGTGGCGCTCGAGGACCGACAGGAGCTGCCGTCGCGTGATGACCTTCTGGGTGACGAGAATGTGGCCGAGCGGCCGGTAGGTCCGGGAGGCGCTCTGAAGCCGGAGCGCTTTCTGGACGTCGTCGTGGGTCGCGAGCCCCTCGTCGATCAGGATGTCACCGAGCCGCAGGCTCGCGACGCGTCGCAGGGTGCTCTTGCGGGCGGTCGCGGTCCCGTTCACGTGCGCTGCGCGAGGCACTTCGAGCTGGAAGGGAGATCCGGCATGCATGGCTTCGTAGAGGTAGCAACGAACCTGCCAGATCTCGGTGGGCCACAACTCTGCGCAATAACGGAATGGTGCGCTCCGGAATTTCTTTCCGGCGTGGCCCGTTCCGCTCCACTGGTACGTTTCTTACTTGTAGAGGATGTCCTTCAGCTTGGCGACGAGGGCGGGTTCGAGCGCGAACGCCTCGGCGACCATTCGGTCGAGCTCCTCGGCGGTCGCCGGATCGAGCGTGAGCTTTGCCTTGTCCGCTTCGGCCAGGAAGGCTGGGTCCTTCAGCGTTTCCTGGAAAGCCTTGCGCAAGGCGAGGACCCGGTCCTTCGGCGTCCCCGGCGGAAGCGCGAACGGACGGGCGAACGCGGCGGCGTTCTGGATACCGACCTTGATGAGCTGACGCGCTTCATCGGACTTCGCGAGGCTGTGGGCGAGAGGGATGCCGGGCAGATCCGGAAATCCCCTGGGACTCGTTTGCAGAACCGCGACGACCTCGCCGGTGTCCAGGCCGCTGCGCCACGTCGAGCGCATCGACTCCCATGACCAGCAGGCCCCGGCCAGCTCGCCGGACGACGCGGCGAGGCGAATTTCTGCGGTGCCCTTGTAGCCCGAGACGAGCTGAATCGGGAGCCCGAGCGCGGCCTTCAGGATCCTCGCGTTGGCGTCGGGCGTGCCGCCGGGCGCGACACCGCCCAGCTTGACGGGCGTCTTCGCCGCGAGCCATTTCTCCACCGAGGTGATGCCGCTCGCGCGGGTCATCGCGCAGACCGCGTCTTCCCGGATGGGAGCGCCGATGAGCTCGAACTTCCGCGCGTCGAACTCGATGCCCGGCTGTCCGAGGACCTGTCCGAGGAAGAGCGCGCCGTTGAAGTGTCCGATCGTGAGCCCGTCGGGCTTTGCCACCCGATACAGGTGATTGGCGGCGATGAGGCTCCCGGCGCCCGTCATGTTCTCGACGACGATCGTCGGGTTGCCGGGGATGTGACGGCCCATGTGTCGGGAGATGACCCTGGCGTAGGTGTCGAAGCCGCCGCCGGGCGCGAAGCCGACGACGAAACGAATGGTCTTGCCGTCGAAGAAGGTCTGGGCGTGGAGACTGCCGCCGCCCAGGGCGAGCATTATCAGCAGGGTCGAGAGCGCCACGAGTCGTTTGTCCATGGGGTTCCTCGCGAACCGGAAGAATTTACCATGCCCTCACCGGGTCCACACCGCCCCACAATGAAGGTAAATGCGGGGGGCGGCAGCTTCGTCAAAGGGTTGACAATCAACGCTAGGGAGGACCACCAGATCATGACCTCACGGCAGATCGTTGCAGGGCTTCTCGCGTTGAGCATGCTGGCCGGAACGCCGGCCCCGGCGTGGAGAGCTCCTGACGCTCAGGCCGCTCCCGCGGAGCCCGCCGCTCCACCCGCTACGGGCGACGCGCCCGCGCCGACGGAGGCGACCGAGGTCATCCCGCCCCGCATCAGCTACATCAACGGCCAGGTGTCCTTCTGGAGGCCGGGCGCCGACGACTGGACCCCGGCGAAGGTCAACACGCCCCTGGCACCCGGCGACGTTCTCTACGCGGGTCCGGACGGCAACGTCGAGGTCCAGGTCGGCCCGCGCGCGTTCGTTCGAGCCGCCGAGGGAACCCAGATCGGTCTCGACAACCAGGAGTCCGATTTTCTCCAGCTCAGGCTGACGGGCGGACTGGCCGCTCTCGACCTTCGTGAGCTGCCGGCCGGCCAGACCGTCGAGCTCGATACTCCCAACGCCGTCTTCACGGTCGAGCGCATGGGGTTCTATCGCGCGGAAGTGGAGTCGGATTCGACGACGTTCCGGGCGCACCGCGGTGGCGTCGCCACGATGACCCCTGCGGGGGGCGAGGCGACACAGATCGCCGGCAACCAGCAGGTCGTGGTCACCGGCGCCGAATCGCCGCGCGTCGAGACGGGTGCGGCGCCGGCGCTGAGCCCGTGGGATCGCTGGAACAACGAACGCACGGACTACGTCATCCGCTCCGCGAGCACCCGCTACGTGCCCCGCGGTACGTACGGCACCGAGGAGCTGGACCAGCACGGCAGCTGGCGGACGGTTGAGCAGTACGGAGCGGTGTGGGCGCCCGCGGGCGTGCCGGCGGGCTGGGTGCCGTACAGCACCGGCCGCTGGATCTGGGATCCGCGCTTCGGGTGGACGTGGCTCGACGACGCTCCCTGGGGCTGGGCGCCCTATCATCACGGCCGCTGGGTCTTCGTCGGCAGCTACTGGGCGTGGGCGCCGGGGCCCATAGTCGTCAGGCCCGTGTACGCGCCGGCCCTCGTCGTGTTCCTCGGCGGCGGCGTGCGGGTGGGCGTTCGCCCGCTTTGCTGGGCCCCGCTCGCCTGGGGCGAGCCCATCATTCCGTGGTGGGGGCGTCCCGGATTCGTCGGCGTCGCCACGTGGCGCGGCTGGGGCGGTCCGCACGTGGTCAACAACGTGGTGGTCAACCGGACGACGACGGTCAACGTGACCAACATCAACGTCTACCGGAACGTGACCGTCAACAATGCCGTGGTCGGCGTCTCGGCCGATCGCTTCGGGCACCACGAGCGGCCGCGGCGGATCGATCAGGCCGAGGTTCGCCAGCTCGCGCCGGTCCGCGGCGCGCTCGACGTGAAGCCCGTCGCGGCGAGCGTGACAGTTGCGTCCGGCGCGGCCGCGAAGCCGCCCGCCGCCATGGAGAAGCGTGCGGTCGTGGCCACGCGGCCGCCGCACGACGTCACGACCAGACTTCGTGACCAGGGGATCGCTCCGACCCGGACCGCCGAGCCCAATGCGCCGCCCCGGATCGTGCCGGCGCCCAGGCCCGTACGCGGGACCGAGCCCGCGTCCACTCGCCCGCAGCCCTCCGGGCCGCGGAATACGCCTGCCCCGCGAGCGAACGTCCCCGAGAGCCGGGGCGAGCGGCCCGATCGCAATGGGCAGCGTGAGAGAAACCAGCCGCAGGCCATGCCGGCACCGTCGCAGAGTCCGACACCCTCGCAGGCTCCGACAGCGCCGCAGACTTCGACACCGCCGCGAGCTCCGGCGCCGTCGCAGGCGCCATCGCAGAAGCCGGCGCCGCCACAACCGCCGGGGCAGTCACAGACTCCAGCGCAATCGCAGGCGCCTGCACCGCAGCGCCAGCCAGCCGCCCCGCGATCCGATCCTGCCGCCAAGGGCGGCGAGCGGCCGGACGACCGTCGCGCACGAAGCCAGCCGCAGAACCAGCCGGGACCGCCGCACCCGCCCCACCCGGCCCGGCAACCAGCCCCCGCGAGAGCCGAGCCCCAGGTGAATCGCGGCGAACGGCCGGATCACGGCCAGCGGCCCCCGAACGCTGCGCCGGATCGTCCAGCTACGCCGGCGCCTGCAGAGCGCGGCGCGGGGCAGGATCGCGGCCAGCGCCCGGAGCGGACGGAGAAGCCGTAGCGAAGCGAGCGCCGCGGTCAGCGGCGCTCGCTTCGGTCGTCGGCGTCGGTCCGCGCGCCGGTCAGCGTGAGCTCTTCGGCTCGATGGCAACGCACGAGATGGCCGGCCGCGATCTCTCGCAGGGCGGGGCGCTCCGTCCGACACACCTGGGTCGTGAAGGGACAGCGCGGATGGAAGTAGCAGCCGGGCGGGGGATCGGCCGGGTTGGCGACTTCGCCGGCGAGCGCCACGTCGCCGCTCGTGTCGTGCGGATCCGGTACGGGGGCCGACCTTAGCAGGGCGGCCGTGTAGGGATGCCGAGGATGCGCGAAGACGGCCGCGCTCGTCGCCAGCTCCACGATCTGCCCGACGTACATCACCGCCACCCGGTCGCTGATGTGCTTGACCACCGACAGGTCGTGCGCCACGAAGAGGTACGTGAGGGAGAGCCGCTGCTGGAGCTCCAGGAGCAGATTGAGCACCTGCGCCTGCACCGAGACGTCGAGGGCTGACACCGGCTCGTCGGCCACGACCAGCCGGGGCTCGGTGGCGAGCGCCCGAGCGATGCCGATGCGCTGACGCTGACCGCCCGAGAACGCGTGGGGGAAGCGATGCAGATATTCCGCGCGGAGGCCCGTCAGCTCGAGCAGCGCCGCGACGCGCTCGATCCGCGCCCGCCGGTCGCGCAGGCCGTTGACGAGGAGCGGCTCGCCGACGTTGTCGAAGATGGTCATGCGCGGATTCAGCGAGCCGAAGGGATCCTGGAAGATCATCTGAATCTGAGGCCGCAGCGGCCGGAGCTCGGCGCGGGACAAGGGCGCCAGGTCGACGACACGGCCGTCCGCCGCGTGGAAGAGGATCTCGCCGCTCGTCGGCGTCATCGCGCGCAGGATGCAGCGCGCGGTCGTCGTCTTGCCGCAGCCCGACTCGCCGACGAGGCCGAGCGTCTCACCCTGGCGAATCGTGAAGCTCACGTCGTCCACCGCGCGCACGGTGCCGACTACCCTTCGGTTGAATCCGCGACGGATGGGGAAGGACTTTCCCAGGCGCCGGACGTCGAGCAGCCAGGGAGTCTCCGTCGCGCTCATGGCGCCTCGGCCTCGTCCGGACTGTAGAGGAAGCAGCTCGCGAGCTGCTCCGGCTCGACCGGCCGGAGCGCCGGCACACGCTCGGTGCACACCCCGGGGATCGCGTCCGGGCAGCGCGGGTGGAACGGGCAGCCGCGCGGGCGTCCCAAGGGGTGCGGGATCGATCCGGTGATCGTCGGCAGGAGCGTTCGCGGCATCGTGTGAACGCTCGGGATCGACTTCAGCAGCGCGCGCGTGTACGGATGCTTCGGCGCGTGAAAGATGCGCTCGACCGGGCCCTGCTCCATCACGCGCCCGAGGTACATCACCACGACTCGCCTGGCCATCTGGGCGATCACGCCGAGGTCGTGGGTGATGAACACGATCGCGGTGCCGTGCTGCCGCTGCAGGTCGCGCAGGAGATTCAGGATCTGGGCCTGCGTCGTCACGTCGATCGCCGTCGTCGGCTCGTCCGCGATCAGGAGGCGCGGTTTGCACGACAGCGCCATCGCGATCATCGCCCGTTGCCGGAGCCCGCCCGAGAGCTGCCACGGATACGCGTCGACGCGCTGGTCCGGCATGGAGATGCCGACGCTGCGAAAGAGATCGACCGTCATCGCGCGCGCCTCGCCGCGGGAGAGGCTCCCCCCCGTCGGCCGCCACTGGCGCTCGTGGAGGCGGAGGGCCTCGATGACCTGATCGCCGACGGTGTGGACGGGGCTGAAGGCGGCCATGGGCTCCTGCGGGACGAGCGCGATCTCGGCGCCGCGAATCGCGCGCATGGCGGCTCCCTTCGGGGAGAGCTGCGCCAGATCGACGGCCGACCCGGCGTCCCGGCGCCAGAGGATCTGGCCGCCGACGATCCGGCCGGGCGGCTCGACGATCTGCAGGACGGCCTTCATGGTGACGCTCTTCCCGCACCCGCTCTCGCCCACGATGCCGACCACCTGACCGGCCTCGACGTCGAAGCTCACGCCGTCGACCGCCCGCACGACTCCCTCGTCGAGCGCGAAGTGAACGCGGAGGTCCTTGACCTCGAGGACGGGCGTCGTCACTGGCTGTAGGGATCGGCGGCATCCCGCAGGCCGTCGCCCACGAGATTGAACGCGAGGACCGACAGGATGACGACCAGGCCGGGGATGAGGAGCCACGGCGCCAGCGCCACCGTCTGGATGTTCTGCGCCTCCTGGAGCAGGACGCCCCAGCTGATGGCGGGAGGCCGGATCCCGAGGCCCAGAAACGACAGAGAGGTTTCGCTGATGATCATCGCCGGGATCGCGAGCGTGCTGGTGGCGATGATGTGAGAGAGGAACGTCGGGACCATATGCCGGACGATGATCCGGCGCCGGCTGGCGCCCGCCAGCTCCGCGGCCAGCACGAAGTCCTCCTCGCGAAGCGCCAGGAACCGCCCGCGGACCTCGCGCCCGAGCGTCGTCCAGCCCACGAGCGACAGGATGACCGTGATCGCGAGGAACACCTGCTGGGGCGACCAGTCTCGCGGCAGCGCGGCCGTGAGGGCGAGCCAGACCGGGATCGTCGGCAGGGACTGCAAGAGCTCGATCAGCCGCTGGATCACGACGTCCGCGAGCCCGCCGACGTAGCCGGAGATCCCGCCGAGCACCACCCCCAGAATCACCGAGAACGTCACGGCGGTGAGGCCGATCGTCATCGAGGTGCGGGTGCCGTACACGAGGCGCGACCACTGGTCGCGGCCCAGGCGATCGGTGCCGAGAACATGGACGCGGTCACGATCGCCGGCCGCGGCGGCGCCCAGCAGGTGAACCCGGGCCGGGACGATCCCGAGCAGGTGGTACGGATGCCCCGCGACGAAGAACCGAACCGGGATCTTCCGGCTCTCGTCGAGGCGCCACTCCATGCGGAGCGTGGTCGGGTTGCGCTTGCCCGTGACCGAGGGAACCCAGGGGGAGAGACGCCAGCCGTCGAGCAGGTGCAGGCGCTGGACGGGAATGAAGGCGAGCCGGGCGTCGGTCGCCTCGGGATCCTGCGTGCTGACGAAATCGGGAAACAGCACGATCGCGTAGAGGACCAGCAGGACCAGCGCGCTCACGATCGCCAGCCGGTGCCGGCGGAACCGCCACCACACCAGCCGCCAGTTCGACGCGACCGAGATCCGCTCTTCGGGCGTTACCGCGGTCGCCGCGCTCTCGGCCATCTCATCCTTCCTCGATCCGGATGCGCGGATCGAGCCAGGCCAGCAGGATGTCGGAGATCAGCGTGCCCACGATGGTGAGAAAGCAGTAGATGAGCAGGATGCTGCCGGCCAGGTACATGTCCTGGTTGATCAGCGCCCGCAGCAGGAGCGGGCCGATGTTGGGGAGATTCATGACGGTCGCCACGATCAGGCTTCCCGAGAACAGGAGCGGGAGGTACCAGCCGATCGTGCTCACCAGGGGATTCAGCGCGAGGCGCGCCGGATAGCGGAGCACGAGACGCCACTCCGCCAGCCCCTTCGCGCGCGCGGTCGTGACGTAGGGCTTGTTGAGCTCGTCGAGCAGGTTCGCCCGCATGACTCGCGCGAGCCGAGCGGTTCCGGCGACGCCCAGCACGACGGCCGGCAGCCAGACGTGCTTCAGGAGATCGACGATGCGCGCCGCGCTCCACGGGGCGTCCACGAAGTCCGGCGAGAAGAGGCCGGTCACCGACAGCCCGAAGTGGGCGAAGGCGACCCACATCAGCACGAGCGCCAGCATGAAGTTCGGCGTCGCGACGCCGACGTAATTGAGGACCGTGAGCACGTAGTCGAAGAGCGAGCGCGGATGCATGGCCGAGTAGATGCCGGCGGGGATGGCGACGATCCAGGTGATGACGAACGCGAACAGGGCGAGGACCACGGTCAGCACGAGCCGCTCGCCGATCAGCTCGGCGTTCGGACGCTGGTATTCCAGCGAGAGTCCGAGATTGCCGCTCAGGAGGTTCTGCATCCATTTGAGGTATTGCACCCACACCGGCCGGTCGAGTCCGTATTCCTGTCGAAGGGCCTCGATCTGCTCGGCGCTGATCGAGCTGCCCGACGACGCGAGGGTGGCCACGTACGTGGTGAGGAAGTCGCCCGGGGGCGCTTGCACGATCGCGAAGACGGCTACCGAGAAGAGGAAGAGGAGAACGGGGAGCAGGAGGAGACGCTTCAGGACGAATCGAGTCAACTCATAGCTCCCTCTC
>Ga0137403_10001079_pt1 | contig 34544 bp, 40 predicted proteins | sample CZOMad2_1_16fung_FD_122057 | JGI IMG/M metagenome (GOLD analysis project Ga0137403, IMG submission 122057) | Vadose zone soil fungal communities from Angelo Coast Range Reserve, California, USA - CZOMad2_1_16fungal (Hybrid Assembly) | ecosystem: Environmental > Terrestrial > Soil > Vadose zone... | reverse complement strand
AAGGATACGCGCACCCTTTCGGGGCTGCCCCCGCTACCAGTCTCCTTTGACGGTCCTTACCGATCTTCCCGCTCCCAGTACTTCGGCCGGCCGTGATGCTCGAAGAGCCGGGTCTCGTACTCCCGCTCGAACGCCCGGCTCGGATCGTACTCGGGCGCCGCCTTGATCTCGTCCTGATGGAGACCAACGTGGACCTTCGAGTCCGGCCAGCTCACCGTGTTAATCCACTCGGGCGAAAGCACCACCTTCTTGGCAGGTTACCAGTTGCGCGTATCCACCACTAGGTAGCGGATTGCCCACGCCCGGTCGTCGATCAGGAAGTCCCCCACGTGACCGATGTCGCCGTCGAGTGCGGCGATGTAGTAACCGGTCACGTCGCGCGCGCTCCGCAGGTAGGGATCTCCTTCGGGACGGTCGTTGGCGGCCATCTCCTCCACGACCGGCGTGGGGATCGGCATTGGCCCCATCCCGGGATAGGCGAGCAGGCCCCAGCGATACGGACCGTCCCAGTAGTATTGCTGGTTGTAGTAGCGCGCGAGCGCTTCCTCCAGCTGACGGTCCACCGGCTTGTCCGCGTCGATCGGTGGGCTGTTTTTCACCTGCTCCCGACTGAGATTCACCGGCACTTTATCGCCTTGCCGCTCCCCGCGCACCGACAACGGCGAGATCAGCACCTGGCGGCCGGGCAGCCAGCTGCCGGTATCCACCACCAGGTACCGGATGGTCCACGTGATGTCGTCGAAGTACAGATCGCGGATGCTGCCAATGTCTCCGTCGATCGCCGCGATCGAGAGCCCGTTGAACCCGCTAGCCGGACTGAGCATGGCGTTCCTCCCTTTCCTCTACACGTACGTAGCATTTCCCGTGCAAGCGCTCGATAGCGAGCAGCAGGGCGAGATGCCACCAACGCCGATGCCGGGCCGTTAAGGTTTACCGGGAAAGAGTAGTAGAGCCAGTAACTCGCCGCGCGCGGGTGCGAGGCTACCCGGTGGGGTGAAGCTCGCCGGGTTTTCGCATCATCTTATCGACCTCGGCGATATGCTGCTCCTCGAGGGTGATCTGTTCCCGGGCGTATTCTTCAAGCCACACGCTCTTGTCCACTACGAGTCCGAGCAGGTTGTAGTACTCGCGAAGTGTAGCGCGCTCGTGATCCAGTGCTTCACTCAGAATCTGGGTGATGTCATGTTTGTGGGACTCGACCAGTTTGCCGATGTTGAGGGAAGGATGTCCGCCAAGCGACGTTACATGTTCGCCGGCCATGGCCGCATGGTTCATGCCCTCCGTGGCTTGGTTGCGCATCCAGCTGATGATCGGAATGCGCGCGTGGCCGAAGACCATCAGCGAGTAATGCAGGTAGCGCACTACGCCCGCGAGCTCGAGCTCCAGGATGGTATTGAGACTACGGATGACTTTCTGGGAATCGATCTTGTCGTGGCTACCGAGCACGGTGTCCTCCTTGGTTGCGGATTCTCCATCCAAGATTACCCCCTCTAGTGACCCGAGCGCACCGTTCGTCGTCACCGCTCGACGGCTCGAGTTCGATCCAAGCCGTTATGGCCCGACGGGGCGCGGTGCGGGCTGAGCTTCCATTCGCCTCGACTGGCGGCAGTTCCTTGGAATTCCGCCCGGAACGCTCCTCGGCCTGGGATGTGACGGAAATTCACCCGATCCTCACAGGCTTCCCCTGCTGCTGCGCCTCAGCGGCGAGCGGCGCGGCGAGCAGCGCGGCCGCACCAGCCAGGAACGCGCGGCGGTCCATCACTCACTCGATCACCTGATCCGCCCGCGCCAACACGGATGGCGGGATCGTCAGGCCAAGCGCCCTCGCGGTCTTGAGGTTGATGACCAACTCGAACTTCGTCGGCTGCTCGACGGGCAGGTCGCCGGGTTTCGCGCCTTTGAGGATCTTGTCCACGTAGCTGGCGCCGCGCCGAAACAAGTCCCGCAGGTCGACGCCATAGCTCATGAGGCCCCCGGACTCCACGAATTCCCTGACGGCGTACATCGCAGGCAGACGTTCCCTAGCCGCGAACTCCGCGATCAGATGTCGCTTAGCAAAGGTGACCGGATCGACGAGCGTCTGGAGAGCATCAGGGCGCTCCCTTTTCGTCGCCGCGAATACGCCGTCGAAGTCGTCAAGGCCGTACACCTCACGCGATTGAAGAGTGACACCTAGTGCGCGTGCGGCACGCTGGACTTCTCCCATGTCGAGACGCTTGATGCGGCTTGCGGCGTTCCAGAGAACCGCTACCCGAGAGATGTTGGGGACCGCCTGCCTGAGAAGCTCGAGTTGCTTGGCGGCCAGCTCGGGGAGCATTTGGCCCAATCCGGTCATGTTTCCAGCGGGACGTGCGAGGTTTGCCACCTGACCGCCGCCGACGGGATCACCGTGAACCAGGAAGACGATGGGGATAGTTCGGGTTGCCCGCTCCGCCGCTCCGGCCTCGGGTGCGGCCCATGCGACGATGAGATCTGCGTTGAGGCGGACCAGGTCTGCCGCCAGGCTAGGGAGGCGCTCGGGTCGTCCCTCGCTGTACCGGTATTCCAGGACGATGTTCTGGCCGTCGATCCAGCCGAGATCACGCAACCCCTTCCGAAACGCATCATCCAGGTGCGGGGATGGACTGTTGCCGAGCACGCCGACGCGCCAAATTTTTCCCACCGCCTGCGCCTCGACGGCAATGGGCGCGGCGAGCAGACTACCTGGGACCATCGCGAGAAAGGTGCGTCGGTCCATCACGGGTCTTCCCCCAGCTTTTCCAGTGCCGCCTCGAGCAGCGTCCGGATCTCCGCGTCGCGCTCCCGTCGAGCCTGGGCCTCCCGCTGCGGGCTCCAGTTGGCCCGGCACCGGCCGGAGCAGACCGCCTGGCGGGCATGAATCGGAGCCTTGAGGCCCACTGGGCACGTCCGGGAGGCTAGCACGGGGCCCCCGCAGGCGCACGTACGCGGGCTGGCCTCGCCACCGAGATCCGGTGAGATTCTCCGGTATCAAATGCCCGGCCGCTCGGGATCCACGAAGCGGAAATACATGAGGGGGATCAGGTAGAAGAGGAGGAGCTGGCCCGAGGCCATGCGCACCGCGCCGGCTTCGGCGAGAAGGGAAAGGCCGAAGTTGAGCACCGAGTAGGCGGCGGTGGCGGCCACCAGCGCGCGCAGCGGCGGCGGCACGCGGCCGGCCAGCGCGCGCCAGTCGTAGATACCGAGGTGCTTCCACCGCCGCGCCGGCGTGTCGGCGCGGCGCAGCCGGATCAGCATGGCGCAGAGGAGCGCGAAGGCGCCGGCGAGGAGGGCCACCACCCACCCGTTGTCGATCCGCTCCCCCAGCGGCGTGAAGCTCGCGAGGTGCAGGAGCGCGCTGGCGCCGAAGCCCACCACCGCCGCCGCGTGGAGCACGCGCCCGAGCATGGCTTTTTCTATCACGGAAATTGACGCCTCCCGGCAACGGCCGGTATGATCGCTCGGTGGCAGCACGTATCGGCGCGAAGTTCTGGCTCTTCATCGTGCTCGTTCCCGCGCTCGCGATCGTGGGTGGCGTCTCCGTGCTCGCCTGGCGGCAGACCGTTCCCGCCGCCAAGGCGGAGTTCGTCCCCACCCCGCGCTTTATCGGGGTGAAGACGCCGCTCACGGTGGTGCTGCGCGCGGCGAAGGGCGGCCTGGTGAGCGCGGAGCTGCGCCTCGTGCAGGGCCAGGGGCGCGTGATCCTGGCGAACCTCGCCTTCACCGGGGCGCCCGCCGAGCAGCGCCTCGATCTCACGGTAGAGGGGCGCGCCACCGGGCTGCGCGAGGGGCAGGCGGTGCTGGAGGTCCGCGCGCGTGACACCTACTGGCGGCTCCTCCGCGTGGACGACCGGCCGGTGCTCACCCTGCCCGTCACCCTCGACTTCACGCCGCCCACGCTGGAAGTGCTGGGGAGCACGCGCTATCTCGCCCGGGGCGGCGGCGGACTCATCGCGCTGCGCGCCCGGGGCGCCTCGCGCGTGGGGGTCAACGCCGGCGGCGTCTTCTTCCCCGCCGTTCCCGCCGGTGCCGAGGGCTCGGGCGCCATGGTGGCGATGCTCGCGCTGCCGTGGGACCTGCCCGCCGGCGCCACCGTCAGCGTGCTCGCCCAGGACGAGGCCGGCAACACGGTGACGCGCGGGGTGGCGGCGGAGATCAAGGCCCGGCGCTTCCCCTCCGACACCGTCGAGCTGAAGGAGGAGTTCCTCCGGCAGAAGGTGGCGGAGCTCCTTCCCGAGAAGGCGAACGCGGGCCCCGCCGAGCTCATTCCCGCCTTCCTCCGGATCAACCGCGACCAGCGCAAGGCCGCGGATCAGACCAAGCGCGAGCTCGCCGCCCGCAGCCAGCCGCGTCCCCTGTGGGAGGGGGTCTTCGTGCAGCCGCGCAACACCAAGGTGTTCTCGAACTTCGCGGAGACGCGCTCCTACCGCTACGAGGGGCGCGAGGTGGACGTCCAGGTGCACCTGGGCATCGACCTCGCCTCCAGCCGGCACAGCCCGGTGCCGGCCGCCAATTCGGGGGTGGTGATCTTCGCGGCGCCGCTCACCATCTACGGCAACACGGTGGTGCTGGACCATGGCTGGGGGCTACAGACGCTCTACGCGCACCTCTCCTCGATCGCGGTCAAGGAAGGCGACACCGTGCAGAAGGGGCAGGAGCTGGGCCGCACCGGCACCACCGGCCTCGCGGTGGGCGATCACCTCCACTACGAGGTCCTGATCCACGGCATCCCGGTGACGCCGCTCGAGTGGTGGGACGGCCGCTGGATCCGCGACCACATCGGCCGCCCGCTGCGGGACGCGAGCCTGCCCGCGGTGATGACCGGCATCGCGCCCGCCTCCGAGGACGACGACCGCGCCGCCGCGCGCCGCCGCCGCGGCGCCCGGAGCCGCTGAGGGCGCGTCAGCGTGGCCCCGGCATCATCTGGCGGGGGAGCCAGAGGGCCAGCTCCGGGAACACGAACAGCAGCGCCACCAGCACGATCATCAGCACGACGTAGGGCGTGGTGCCGACGGTGATGTCCCGCGCGCGGCAGCCCGGCATGAGGTTCTGGATCACGAAGAGGTTGAGCCCCACCGGCGGCGTGATGAACCCGATCTCCAGCCACACCACCATGATGATGCCGAACCACACCGGGTCGAAGCCGAGCCCGGTGATGAGCGGAAAGAGGATGGGAAGCAGGATGATCATCACCGACAGCTCCTCCAGCGCGTAGGCGATCACGAGGAGGAAGGCGAACACCGCGGTGAAGAAGGCCCATTGGGGCAGCCCCAGCCCGGTGACCACGCCCAGCAGCGCCTTGGGCGCGCCGAGGAGCGCGATCACGTGGGAGAAGGTCGCCGCGAAGACGATGATGAGCATGACCATGGCGGTGGTGCGCACCGTCTCCTGGAACGCCTGGTTCAGCGTTGTCCAGGTGAGGTGGCCGTACCAGCGAGCCAGCGCCAGGCTCACCACCGTGCCGAGCGCGGCCGCCTCCGTGGGCGTCACCACGCCGAAGTACATGGAGCCGAGCACGACGAAGATGAGGATGGCGACGGGCGCGACCTCCCCGAAGGAGCGCAGCTTGTCCCGGAAGGATCCGCGATCCTCCGCCATCCGCGGCGCCGACTGCGGCCAGAGGGCCGCATAGGCCAGCACCCAGCCCGCGAAGAGCAGCGACAGCACGAGGCCGGGGATGATGCCGGCCATGTAGAGGTGGCCGACCGACGTCTCCGTCATCACGCCGTAGATGATCATCGGCACCGAGGGCGGGATGAGGATGCCGAGGGTCCCGCCCGCCGCGATGGCGCCGATGATGAGCGGCTTGGCATAACCCCGGCGCTCCATCTCCGGAATGGCGATCATGCCGATGGTGGCGGCGGTGGCCACGCTCGAGCCCGACACCGCCGCGAAGATGGCGCAGGAGAAGATGCTCGCCACCGCGAGCCCCCCGGGGAGGAAGCCCACCCACCGCGCCACCGCGCTGAAGAGCCCCTTGCCGATGCCGGAGTGCAGGAGGATGCCGCTCATGAAGACGAAGAGGGGGACGGCGACGAAGGTGAAGCCGGTCGCGTTGGACCAGGCGATGGAGCCCACCACCCCGAGCCCCACCGTCCAGCCCTTGAGGTAGAGCAGCCCCACCACGCCCACGACGCCCATCGCGAGGGCGATCTCCATCCCCATCGCGAAGAGGAGGAACATCAGCGCGATCAGCAGTCCGCCGAAGGCGGCCTCGCTCATCGGGGCTCCGGCGCGGGCGGCACCTCGTCGCGGCGGGCCCGCGGGCCCAGCGCGGCGCGAAGCTGGCGGCGGAGCGTCCCCACCATGCACAGCGCCATGAGCAGGAGGCCGGCGGGAATGAGGAGCATCGGCACCCAGAGGGGGTACAGCAGCACCGCGGAGACGCGGCCATAGCGGTAGGCGGTGAGGGCGGACTGGGTGGTGACCCAGATGACCACCGCGAGGAAGGCGAGGCCCAGCACGAGGGTGAGGAGTCGCAGCCACGCGCGCGCCGCCGGCGGCAGGTGGGACGTCACCAGGTCCACGCGCACGTGGCCGCCCACGCGGTAGGTCTGGGCGGCGGCCCCGAACACCACCAGGAGCAGGAGGAAGGGGCCCACCTCGTCCACGATGAGCTGCGGACGGTTGAAGAAGTACCGCATGAGGACGTCGAAGGAGATGAGCAGGGCCAGGACCAGCGTAGCCAGTCCCGACACCAGCGCCGACGCCCTCGACGCCCTCCCGATCACGCGGGCGTGACTACCGGCCCAGGGCCTTCAACGCGAGCTCGAGTCCCCGCTTGCCGTCAGCCCCCGTGCGCTGGAGCCAGGTGTCCCAGGCGGCCTTGGCGATCTGCCGCGCCTTCGCCATCTCGTCCTTGGACGGATCGACGATGGTCATGCCCAGCTCGGGCAGCCGCTTGCGCGTGCGCTCCTCGGCGGCGGCGGCGTCCTGCCACTCCTTCTCTTCGAGGTTGGACTCCTTGACCGCGTCCAGCACCATCTGCTGGAGATCCTTGGGGAGCGCGTCCCACGCCTTCTGGTTGGCCACCAGCCACTCCTGCGCGGCGCCGGCGAGGTACCAGTAGTCGAGGAACTTCGCCACCTCGAAGAACTTCATGGGCTCGGCGTTGGTGGCGGAGGTCATGGCCCCGTCCACCGTCTTCTTCTCCAGCGCGGAGTACACCTCGCCGAAGGCGATGTTGACCGGCGACCCGCCCAGCAGGCGGGTGACGTTGGCGGAGTCGGCGCCGTACACGCGGATCTTCTTGCCCTTCCAGTCGGCCACGGTGCGGATGGGCACGCTGGAGAAGATCTGCTGCGACGGCCAGGTATTGATGGACAGGAGCTTGAGCCCCTTCTTGGCCAGCATCTCCGTGTAGAAAGGCCGGAGCTGCATCGCCGCCTTCTTGTGCTCGGCCACGCTCGAGGTCATGAAGGGCAGCTCGAGCGGTCCCATCTCGAGGAACACGTCGGTCAGGTACGACGCGAGGACGGTGCCGACCTCCGAGCGCCCGTCGAGCACGGCCGGGATCAGCTCCGGACCTGGATAGAGCGAGGAGGCGGGGTGGACGCGGATTTCCATCCGCCCGCCCGACTTCTCCTTCACCTTCGCGCCCCACGCGTTGTAGTTGACGGTGTGGTAGTAGGTCGGCGCCGCCACCGTCGGCAGGTTCCAGACTATGGGCTTGGCCTGGGCCTGCACGGGCGCGGGCCCCATCGCGGCGCCGCCGGCCGCGAGGGCCAGCGTCATTGCCGCGAGCAGAGTCACGTTGAGCGTCTTCATCGACGTCTCCTCTCTAGAGGGGTTGGATCAGCCGGCCGATGATAGCAGGGAGGGCCGCTTCGGCCTTGCCTCTTTGGTCGTCGGCCGTCTCCCCGCCCTTGCGGTGCGGGATCACCGCCAGCTCGAGGTCGGGCACGCCCTGCAGACGCGCCTGCATCCGCGCCGCCGTCTCGAAGTTGTCCCAGACGATGGTGACGGTGTGAATGCCCCGCTGCTCCAGGGCGGCGGCGTCGAGCACACTGCCCGACGTGCAGGACCCTCAGAGGCCGATGCCGACGATGGCGGCGTGGGCGGTGGCCGCGCCGTCGATCAGTTCCCGCGGCGAGGGCGCGGTGCCCGACGGCTTCACGAGCCGCTCGATCTTGGCGCCGTGACGCTCGCTCAGCAGCGACGCGAGGTGGGTGGTAAAGGGAATGTCGAGGTTGTCGTCCACGAGCGCGATCCGCGCGCCGCGCACGTCGCGGAGTCGTTGCGTGGCCGCCCGGGCCGACGCGACGGCCGGCCATACCGGAACCAGGATCTCCATGCCGGGATCTCCTATCGCGCGGGGCGAATGATGGGACGGGTGACCGCGAAGCCGCCGAAGCCGCCCCAACCGGGCAACACGGCGCCGAAGTAGCTCCGGCCCCCCGCCACCACGATGTGGATGTCCTCGGGGGTCGGCGTCACGGGGAGGCGCGTGGTGGGGTTGTCGAGGTCATAGCGCAGGGGATAGCGCCCCGCGTCGCGCTCCATCTTCCTGAACTGCTCGTGCACCACCCCGCAGGCGCGCACGTCCGACAGCGACCGACGCGCGTGCTCCCAGAGGTAATGGCGCACGTCCCCCTTGGACCAGCCGCGCTTGGCGAACTCCTCGGCATTGAGGGGGTTGAGGGTCACGAGCGTCTGCCCCATCACGTGCATGTTGTTGTTGCCGAGCGCGCACATCGAGTCGGCGAGGACGTGGAGCATTTCCTCCGGCGTCCCGTAGCAGAAGATGCTGTGCGGCCCCTCGCAGGCGAACACCGTGACCGCATCCGATCCCGGCGGGCATCCCCGGTCGACGTGGAGGGGCGGCCAGGGGTTGTCCTCTTCCTCCTCGGCGATGCAGAACGCATACTCGCCGGGATGGGACAGGGTGGACTTGTCCGTGTCCCACGGCACGGCGCCGCCCAGATTCCACAAGGCCAGCCGCGCGGCCCGGCCCACCGCGGCATTGGAGCGGTAGCCGTTGCCGAAGACGCCGTCGCGCGAGTTGAAGCCGAGCTCGCGCGCGATGGGCCCGTTCACGATGATGAGCGACACGCACATGTGCGTGGTCTGGCTCACCCCGTTCAGATTGTGGGCGGGGTCCATCATGGCTTCCATGGCCGCCAGCACCACGGGAAAGTGCTCGGGACGGCAGCCCCCCATGACGGCATTGATGGCGAGCTTCTCGATGGTGGCTTCCCCGCCCCTGGGCGGGACAGGGCCGAGGCTCTCCTGGGGATCGCGACCCACGTGGGCGATCATGGCCTCGACGCGCCGCCGGGTGGGCAGCACCACGGGCAGCCCGTCCGTCCAGCCCCGCTCGAAGAATAGCTCGACGGCCTCGTCGTAGTCGTCGAGGGACAACGACTCCGACACGAGCTTCATGCCGGCGGCTCGCCTCCAAAGCCCATGACGCGGGAGAGTTCGTGGGCGCCGTCGACCACGAGAGCGGCGAGGCGGGCCTGCTCCGCCTGCACGCGCTGGCTGGTGGCGCCGAGTACGAGGCCCGCCATGACCACGCCGTGACGATCGAAGACCGGCGCGGCGATACCTGCGGCGCCCTCCGCGATCTCGTCCACCGACACGGACAGCCCGGTGCTCCGGATCTCCTCGAGCACGCGGCGCAGGGCCGCGCGCGTCACGGGCGTCTGCGGGGTGAAGGCCTTGAGCCGGGTCGTCTTGAGATACTCCTGGCGTCGGGCCGGCTCGAGATATGCCAGGAGGAGCTTGCCGATGGCCGAGCAGTACAGCGGTCGGCGCTCACCGATACGCGCCGTGTAGCGGATCGCGTTCTGGCTTTCGACCTTGTCGATGTAGACGGCAGCCGGCGCATCTCCGGCCAGGGTCGCCAGCAATGCCGTCTCCCCGCTCTTGGCGGCGAGGTCCTCGAGGAAAGGCCGAGCGAGGTCGGGCAGCTCGCGGTTCGCCAGCGCGGCCATGGCCAAGGTGAAGGCGGCCGGGCCGAGTCGATAGCGCCCGTCGGCATTGCGCACCAGATAACCCAGACGAGTCATGGGGCGAAGCAGGTAGAGGAGGCTGCTCTTGGGCGACCCCAGCCGCTGCGAGAGGGCCGACAGCGTGGCGCCGTCGGACCGTCGGGCGAGAGCCTCCAGGACCTCGAGGGCGCGGCCAAGAGCACGGGGGCCCGCGTCGCGGCTGTGCGCCCGCGAGAGGGCAGCGATCGATGGCGGCTCGATTGATGTTCGCATTTGTGAACGCAGGTCGAAACGACGAACCGCAGAGTGACACGCCGGCCATGATTGTGTCAACTGCGGCAGGTTTTTAGCCGCGGCGGGAAAGGATCGCGCCGAGGAGCTCGCGAGGCGGGACGAAATCGCCGAATACGCCGAGAAGCGTATGCAAGAGGTCGGGGCGTCGCGCGAGGACACGGGCGGCAAGATTGGAGAGCCGCCGGCGGGCGATCAGGAACTGGAGGCCCCGCGTCACGCGCGCCTTGGCCGCCAGCTCGCCCCGGCGCCGGGCCGCATACACGCCCAAGGTGTCCACCGACAGATCGTCGCGGGTGAGCGCAGCATGGGCCGTCTCCGTGAGGAGCTCCGCCGACCGCAGCGCGGTGAAGAGTCCTTCACCCGTGAACGGATCGTAGAAGCCCGCCGCGTCCCCCACGAGCATGACCCCGCCCACCCGCGGCTCGCTCACCCGGTAGGCCAGCGGTCCCATCGCGGTGAGGCGGCCTTCGGCCTTCATGCCTTCGAGACGCGGGGCGAGATGGCGGAGCTGCTTGAGCCGCGCGCCGAAGAACATCTCGAGGCGTCGCGCGAAGGGGCGCGCGTGGCCGAGCGGCACCACGAGGCCCAGGTTCACCAGCCCGGGCGCCACCGGATTCAGAATGGCGTAGTCGGGAGGATCGAGGTAGATCTCGCCGCAGTCCTCGATGCCCTTGAGACCGCTCACGTACTGGATGAGAGCCATGCGGCGCAGGCGATGCGGTCGCACGAGGCCGAGGCTCGACGCGACAGCGGAGGCTCGGCCGTCGGCGCCGATCACGAGGCGCGCGGGGATCTTCAGATCGCGTCCATCCTCGTCCTGCGCCGTCACCCCCGCCACCGACCCCGCCGTCTGCAGGAGTCCGGTGACGCGGTGGCGCTCGCGCACGTCCACGGGGAGACCCCTCGCCCGATCGACAAGAATGCGGTCCAGCACTTCGCGGGGAATGGCCACGGCGTGATCGCGATAGCCGCGCCACGGACCCGAGGTGGGATAGAGCCCCTCCAGAGCCGTGCCGTCGGGAGCGACGATCGTCATGCCTCGCAGGGGCTGTGCCCCCGCCTGGTCCACCGCCTTGAGGACGGCCAGCCTGTCCAGCACGCGCGCGGCTTCGGGCGAGAGATACTCGCCGCAGATCTTCGGACGAGGGAAGGCGGCCTTGTCGAGGAGCGTCACCGACCAGCCGCGCTCGGCGAGCAGGATGGCGGTGGCGGCGCCCGCCGGCCCCGCCCCGGCCACCACCACGTCGACTTCCTTCATCGCTTCGTCCGCACCGCGCATTGCCGGATGAGGGTGAGGTGATGCACCACGCGCACGTCGAAGAAGCCCGCCTTCTCGCAGAGCGCGGTGACCTCGGGCGGGGTGTAGGAGCGCAGGATGGACAGGGGCCCGTCGTGGCGAGCCATCGCGCTGCGGGTGAGGAGACGCGTGAGCAGCCACACGAGCCCATGCGCGGCCCGGCCGCGCACGAGGTCGTTGACGACCCAGCCGCGCCGGGCCGCCCCGTCGATCTCCGCGAGATAGCGCGGCGCCTCCTCGGGGCCCAGGTGATGAAGGGTCATGGCCGAGATCACGATGTCCACGGACTCCGGCCGCACGGGCAGGGCCAACGCATCCCCCTGGATCAGCGTGATCTCCGGGTAGGCAGCGGTGTAGGCGCGGGCGTACTTGAGAGTGGCGCGGCCACGGTCGAGCGCGAACACGCGCAGAGCGCGCCCGTGCCGACGCGCCCAGCGCACCAGGGTCACCGGGATGTCCGCCGCGCCCGCGCCCACGTCGAGCACGGTGACGGGCCGGTGGGCGGGATGGGCGCGAAGGAGGCGGCGGACGTGGCGCAGGGTGATCCACCGACCGCCGAAGAGTCCATTGAGCCGCGTGATGACGTCGAGGCAGCCGGCGATCTCCTCGGGGGACGCCGGCCGGTCTATCATCTCGATCGCGTGGTGATCGCGCTCGAGAGGAGTCAGAAGCGGCACGTCACCATCTCAGCAGCGCGCCCTCGGCCGCGAAGCCCGGGCCGAGCGCGATCATCAGCCCCCAGTCGCCCGCCACCGGCCCGCCGGACCGGAGGGCCTCCTCGAGCACGAAGAGCACGGTGGCCGACGACATGTTGCCGAAATGCTTCAGCACGTGGCGCGAGTGGGCGACCTGTGCGTCGTCGAGGCCGAGGAGACGCCGCGCCTCCTCGATCACCCGCCGGCCGGCGGAGTGGAGCACGAAGTGACGGACGTCTTCCTTCTTCAGGCCCTGCGATTCCATGAGGCGGTCGGCCATCTCCCTCATCATGGACGCGCCGATGCGCCGGACTTCTTTCGACAACACCACGCGCTGGCGACCGCCGGGAAACTCGAAGCCCATGGCGGGCAGGTGCTCCGATCGAAAGAGACTCTGGTGGTCGACGACGGCCGGCCCCTCGCCGTGGCCGCTCACCGCGAGGGCGCCCGCACCGTCGGCGAAGATGGCGTGAGCCACCGCGCTCTCGAGGCGGTCGTCGAGAAAATACGCGGCCGAGCAGATCTCCACCGCCACCACCACCGCGCGGTGAAGCGGAAAAGCGTGCACGTGATTGACGGCCTGCTGGAGGGCAACGAGGGCGCTCGCGCATCCCGTGTCGCCCACGTGCACGCGCTGGATCGAGGGCTTGAGCCCGAGGGCGGCGATGATGTGCGCGTCGAGGCTCGGACAGAGGCGGCCCGTGCAGGTGGTGGTCGCGAGGAAATCCACCTCAGACAGATTCCAGCCCGCGCGCTCCACCACGCGCCGCACCGCCTGCGCGCCCAGCTCGATGGCGCCGCGCCGGAAGCGCTCGCCGAGCTGATCCACGCTTTCGTTGGGCGTGAACGTCTCCGGATCGAGGTAGAGATGGCGGCCGTCGATCTGGCTGTGACGGAAGAATCCCGCGCGGAGCGTGTCATGGTAGCCCGCGATGCGCAGGAGGGTCGTCTGGTCGAAGCGATGGGGCGGCGTGGCAGTGGCGACGGCGACGATTCTCGGCGCGCCCATGGGCGAAGGCTACACCCGGCCCCTTGCCATGTCCACCGAACGGGTGCTATCAACGGGCAGGCATCTTCGAAAGGAGCCGTCCATGCCCCTCTTCTCGTTCGAAGGCAAATCACCGCGCGTGCATCCTACGGCGTTCATCGCCCCCACCGCGTGTCTCATCGGCGACGTCACCGTGGAGGAAAACGCGTCCGTCTGGTACAACGCCGTCGTGCGCGCGGACTTCTCGCCCATCATCATCAGGCAAGGCGCCAATGTCCAGGACTGCTCGGTCCTCCACGTCACTCCGATGGGCGGCGTCGACGTGGGGGCGGGCGCGACCGTCGGGCATCTCTGCCTGATCCACGCGGCCACCCTCGGCGAAGAGTGTCTTGTGGGCAACGGCTCTACGGTGCTCGACGGCGCGCGCATCGGTGGGCGGGCCATGATCGGCGCGGGCTCGCTCGTCACACCCGGCACCGAGATCCCCGATGGCGTGCTCGCCCTCGGGGCACCGTGCAAGGTGAGAGGCCCGCTCGCCGGCACCGCCGCCGAGGGCTGGGTGGCGAGGAACCCTGCCGGCTATCAGGCCCTCGCCCAGCGACATCGCGCCGGCGTCAAGCCCGTCTGACGGTGGCCCGCCGCTCCTTCGCCGGACGACTTCTGCGATGGATTCTGCTCCTGTGCGTTCTGATCATCGCCGGCTGGATGGTCTGGGAGGCCGCCACCTGGCCCGACGTCGCGGGGCTGGCCCGGCAACCACCCGCGACCACCGCCTTCATCGAGCGCTACAAGGAGCGCGAGCGCTCCGCCGGACGCAGGGCGCAGGTGGCCATCGTCTGGACACCCTACTCGGCCATCTCGCCCAATATGAAGCGGGCGATCCTCGTCGCCGAAGACATCAATTTCTTCTCCCATCATGGCTTCGACTGGGGAGAGATCAAGAGCGCGCTCGAGGAGAGCCTGGGCGAGCGGGAAACGGCGCGCGGCGCCTCCACCATCAGCCAGCAGCTCGTCAAGAACCTCTGGCTCTCTCCGGGTCGGAACCCGCTGCGAAAGGCCAAGGAGGCGATGCTGACCTGGCAGGTCGAGCGCACCCTGCCGAAGCGCCGCATCCTCGAGCTCTATCTCAACGTGGTCGAGTTCGGTCCCGGGATCTACGGTGTGGGCCGGGCCGCCCAGACCTACTTCGGCAGGCCCGCGGCCGATCTCGGCGAGGAGGAATCGGCGCTCCTCGCCGCCTCACTTCCGCGGCCGAGATCGTGGCATCCGGGTAGCCGGAGCTCCGCCTACCATCGCTACGTGGCGTCGATCCGCTCGCGTATGGACAAAGCCGAATTTCTCCGGAAGCAGATCTAGCGGCCGCTCCCTTCAGCGCGTCGGACGCCGCGGTGGGTTCCCGGGCGGAGGGGGCGGAGGCGCCGTGGCGGCTCGGGCTATACGGTGGAAGTCGCTGCTGTTCGAATCGGTCTTCCCTCCGACCTGGGTGCCACACACGCTACAGGCATAGTCGTACTTGTTGCCGCTCGGGAGGACGAGCAGGAGTCTCTTCCTTACCGGGTTTGCCCGCTGGCAACGCGGGCAGAAGAGGCTCGACGCCTCCAGTTCCCCAAAGCTGTCAGCCATGGCGCAATTCTAAACCAGGTTGTGGGCTCGCGCAGCAGCGCGGGAGTGGCTATTCGCGATCGTCGGGCACGCGCACCCACTTCTTCTTCGTGTCGCGATAGAACCACACGCCTCCTGCGTCGTCGAGAGCGTAGATGAGGTTCGCCTGCTGGGGCGCCATGGCCACGGCGATTTGGACGAAGCGGGCCGTTCCCTCCTGCTTCATCGCGTCACCGTGATCGTGGCGGCCATAGGCAGAGGTGCTGCTGGTGCCCTAGTCATGTGAGCTCCCTTCGTCGACGGAATTCACGAAGAACCGCCTGCCAATCTCTTCCGCGAAGAGGCTACCAGTATATAGGAATGAGGCCCGGACAGATCCCGCTGGACCCCAGGCTCATTCCCGGTCCTCGTCTCGAGACCGGGCGAGGAAGCGGTCGAGCTGGTTGGCGAAGAGGTGCCGGTCGCCCTGGCCGAACGGCGCGGGACCGCCGAGAAGGGCTCCGGCGGAACGAAGGTCTTGCATCAGATTGCGCATGGCGAGGCGCTCGCGGACATTGTCCTCGGAGTACAGTTCCCCCCGCGGGTCGAGGGCATGCCCTCCGCGCGTGATCACCTCGGCGGCGAGGGGGATGTCGGCGGTGATCACGAGGTCCCCCCGCTCCAGCTCCTGCACGATGCGGTGATCGGCCACGTCGAAGCCCTTGGCCACCCGCATGGTCCTGATGTAGTCCGACGAGGGAATGCGAAGCGGAGTATTGGCAACCAGCGTGGTCAGGACGTGGGCGCGCTCGGCGGCCCGGTACAAGATGTCCTTGATCACCTGCGGGCACGCGTCGGCGTCCACCCATATCTTCAACTGTTCGCCCGCATCAGATCGGTTGTCGCCGGCTCATTGCTGGTTGCCGTACAGTCGCCAGACTCCCTGTTCCCGTCGGGCCACTTCCCGCTCGTGCTTCCAGGAGAGAACGGGCATCCACATGCCCACGCCTCGCAGCCGCCCCGACACTTCGCCCGTCGAGTAGACCCACGCCTCTTCGCCCACCGTTCGCACTTCGTCGATCTGAACGTTCGGCCGGAGCGTGTCGTAGAGCGAAAAGAGCAGACGAAGCTGCTCCCGGACGGCAGCCTTGGTGAAGGAGTCGGAGCGATACCGGTCGGACAGGTGGCTCAGCACCCCGGCCTCATCCATGGCCTGCAGCCGTCCCGTCGCGTGCGTCAGCTCCTGCTGGAGCTCGAAAACGACGTGGCGCGGGGCGGGAACACCAGGCGGAGGCTTCCCCTGCTCCGTGGCCGCGGAGGCGACCAGCACGGCGAGGACGCTCGTGACGAGGAAGACGAGCGTCCCGACTCTCGAGCGCACATTGGCCGGGCTCATTTTGAACGGTCAGGCCTCATCTCGACTCTAGCATCTCGATTCTTTCTGGGGCCTCGGGACCACGATCCGGCCGTGCGGAGAGACGAGGGTCCGCCTGCCCGAAGGGCCGCGGGAACCCAGCCAGTACGACGGCCTGCTAGAGGGCTCGGACCAGATCCAGCAGGCGCCCGAGGGTGGTGAGGCGCGCGTCGAGGGTGTCACCCGCGGGCTCGACGCGAAGCGTGGTCACCCCGGCGTCGCGATAGAGCTCGAGGCGGCGGCGCACCATGGCGTCTGTCCCGAGGAGATTCGTCTTGAGCACCAGCTCGTCGGGCACACGGGCCGCCGCTTCGTCGCGGTGGCCGTCGAGCCACAGGCGCTGCACCTCGAGCGCGACGTCGGTGTAGCCTGCGCGCTTGTAGGCGTCGTTGTAGAAGTTGTGCTGGCGCGAGCCCATGGCGCCGAGAGAGAAGGCGAGCCCGGGCTTGCGGGGCGGGATGAGCCGGTCGACGTCGGCGGAAAAGGCGACCACGCCCCCCGCCTGGAGATCGAGGCTCGCGAGGGAGCGGCCGGCCCGCCTCGCGCCCGTTTCGAGGTGGTCGAAGAACACGCGCGCGTGTTCGGGCATGAAAGACGTACCGAGCCAGCCGTCGGCGATCTCTCCCGTCATCTCCAGACTCTTCGGCGAGAGGGTGGCGAGATAGATGGGGATGTTCGGCTGAGGCTTGGCGGCCGAGCGCAGCGCCTTCCCTTCCCCGCCCGGGAGCGGCAGCTCGTAGATGCTGCCCTTGAACTCGAGCCGCTCTCCCCTCGTCGCGCGCCGCACGATCTCCACCATCTCGCGCATGCGCTGGACGGGGCGCTCGAAGCGGATGCCGTGCCAGCCCTCGATGACCTGAGGCCCACTCACCCCGAAGCCGAGGAGGAATCTCTCCCCCGACATCGCGGCCAGGCTCATGGCCGTCATGGCCACCAGCGCCGGGGTGCGCGTGCCCGCCTGCATGATCCCGGTGCCGAGGCGGATGCGCGAGGTGCGCGCGGCCATGAAAGCGAGCGGGGTGACCGCGTCGTGCCCCCACGCCTCCGCGGACCAGAGGCAGTCCACCCCCATTCGCTCCGCCTCCACCACATAGGCGCTCGCCTGCCCCCAGTCCTCGCTGGCCAGACGTAGCGAGATGGCAACCTGCATCAGGCAGGCCGAGGCGCGGCCAGGGCAGTGGCGATCTTCTGCAGCTGGCCGGCGTGGTCGAGATCGTGCAGGCGCATGAAGAGAAGCGCCTCGCGCCAGTTGAGCGGCCCGAACATCCCATGCTCGATGGGGCGCTCGAGATTGGCGAGAGGATCGGCGCGCAGCACGCGCTCGAACAGGACCTCGCGGTCGCGCGAGAGGAGACCCGTCCACTCGGAAGCGGAGCGACTGGTCGCTCCCGCCACTCCTTGATCCTTCATGGGCGGGGGCGGCGGCGTCCCGTCCAGAGCACTCACGATTCCGCCCCCGAAATAGGTGCCGGCGGCGACGACATGGGCCATCACGTCGTTGGCGGACCACTCCTCGGGCTTCGGACGCTCGCCGAAGCGCGCGGCGGGCACGGCGAGCGCCGCTTTGCCGAGGTCGGCCATGGCCGCGCGGACCTTGTCGACGATAGCGGGAGGCGAGAGCTTCGCTCCCTGCGCTTCGAGATAGCTCTTGATCCGCTTCTGCTCGTCCGTCATACGGGCCTCCTCACACGAACTCTTCGCCCAGGATGCGCCAGATCTCGCGGAAATCCTCGAGGTACTCCTCGCCGTCCTTGACCTTGATGGCGTCGCGCGGCCGGAGAGCTTCCGCGCCATTGCGGCTCCCCCTTTAGTGGCCCGCGCCGTGGCACGTGTGCCGGCTATCGTAGACGCGCGCTTCGGCAAAGGCAATCCCTCGCTCGGCGAACGCATCGACCCGAAGGCTGTGCTACGGTGCCCGATATGATCGACGGCCAACTGATGGTGACGGCGGCGGCGGCCGCAGACGCAGCCGGCGTCATCGCCCTCATCGGCCGCGTGTTCGCCGAGTACGGCTTCGTCTACGATCCCGCGGTGGAGGTCGCGGACCTCGTGCGCTTCGGCGCCCACTACGAGGCGCCGCGCGGCGCCTTCTTCGTCGTACGAAGCGGGGGCCTGATCGTCGGTTCCGTGGGCGTCGAGCGGCTCGATGCGGACACGGCGGAGCTCCATCGCCTCTATCTCGACGCGGAGCTCCGAGGGCGCCGTCTCGGCCGCGCGCTCGTCGAGGTGGTGCTCGACTGGTGCCGGGCCCACGAGATTCGTCGAATCATCTTGTGGTCGGACACGCGCTTCGACCGGGCCCATCGCCTCTACGCGCGCATGGGGTTCGTCCAGACCGGAGAACGGGATCTTCCCGACGACGTGAACGGGACGCGCGAATACGGCTTCGCGCGGATCGTCTAGGAGGCGAGGGTGGTCGCGGCGAACTTGCGGTTGCGGTACTCGCCCGAGGTAATGGGCGGATACTTGGGAGGGTTGCCCGGTCCCTGGCAGCTCGGCAGGCACTCGATGAGCGCATCGTAGTTCGGCTGGTGAAAGAAGACGAGGGACAGGCGCCTCGTCCCCAGCGCCGCGTGGCGGGGCGGATTGAGCACGCGATGGAGGGTGGAGATCCACCGGTCGTTGGTCCAGTGCATCATGAGGTCGCCGATATTGACCACGAAGGCGTCCGAAACCGCTTCCACGTCCAGCCACTCGCCCTGACGCGTCTTGACCTGGAGCCCACCCGGCGCGTCCTCGATCTTGAGGATGGTCAGGCTGCCGTAGTCGGTGTGCTCGCCCGCGCGGAGCTGGCCGGGCAACGGGGCCTCGCGCTGGTCCGGATAGTTGATGGCGCGCACCCGGCTTACGTGCTTGTCGATCTTGTCGTCGAAGAAATGCTCGGGCAGATCGAGGGCGACCGCGAAGGTGCGCATGATGTCGCGGGCGAGGCGTTCCATCTGCCCGTAGTAGGCGCGCCACACCTCGGGCAGCTCGGGCGGACGCGCGGGCCAGATATTCGGCACGAAGTGCGGCGCGCCCTCCGGGCCGCGGAAGTACGGCGTGTCCGGCACGTCCATGGGGCCTTCGTAGAGGCCCTCCTTGACGTCGGCGGGGGCCGCCTTGCCCAAGCCGTAGGAGAGCGCCTCCTCACCGAGGGGGCCGTAGCCGCGGCTCCGCTCGCGCCCGTGCGTCTTCATCTTCTCGTCGAGAGGCAGGTCGAAGAAGCGCTTCGAGACATCGTACATCTGGCCCACCAGCTCGCGCGGGACGCCGTGCCCCGTGACGATGAGAAAGCCTATCTCCTCGCAGGCCCGGCCCACTTCGGCGGCGACCCTGCGCCGGCCCTCGGGCGGGCCGGAGAGAAACGGCGCGATGTCGATGACAGGAACGGAGCGGATGGTCATCGGAACCTCAGTCCTTGGGTAGTCCGAGCACGCGCTCACCGAGGATATTGCGGAGGATCTCCGAGGTGCCGGCGCGGATGCCGCTGCCCCGCGCGAGGAGAACGTAGAATTCCCACTGGCCGTCGTCGGGGGCGAGAGGGCTCGGGGCGGCGATCTGCGAGTAGGGGCCGATGATGTCGGTGGCGACGTCGGCCAGATCCTGGTCCACCTGGCTCCAGAAGAGCTTGGAGGTCGACCCCTCGGGCCCCGGGTGTGCGCCCTGGAGAATTCTCGTGAGGCTGCGATAGCCGTTGAGCTGGAGACAGCGCTCGGCAACCTGGAGATTCGCGATTTTCTGGCGCAGCACGCGATCCTGGGAGGCGGGGCGGCCGTCTCTCATCGTGCGCTTGGCCAGCGCGATCAGGCGCTCGAGGGCGGTGCGCAAGCTGATGTGGCGGATCATGGTCAGCACGTCGCGCTCGTGGGCCAAGGTGGTGATGGCCACGCCCCATCCCTCGTTGATCTTGCCCACCACGTTCGAAGCGGGCACACGCACGTTCTCGAGAAACACCTCGTTGAACTCGGCCTCGCCGGTGATCTGCCGGAGCGGCCGGATGGTGATGCCCGGCGTCTTCATGTCTACGAGGAGGAAGGTGATGCCCTTGTGCTTGGCCGCAGACGGATCGGTGCGGACGAGGAAGAATCCCCAGTCGGCGACATGGGCCATGCTCGTCCAGACCTTCTGACCATTCAGCACGTACCAGTCGCCGTCGAGCACCGCCCGGGTCTGGAGATTGGCGAGGTCGCTGCCCGCATTCGGCTCGGAGAATCCCTGGCACCAGAGCTCGTCCGCGTTGAGGATCTTGCCGAGATGCCGCGCCTTCTGGGCGGTGGTCCCGTGCTTCATCAGGGTGGGCCCGAGCATGGAGATGCCGCCGCGGTTCACGGGCTGCGGCGCCTCCGCGCGCGACATCTCTTCGTAGAGCATGATCTGCTCCATGATGGAGACGCCGCGACCCCCGTACTCTGCGGGCCAGTCGATGCCGACATAGCCGGCCTTGTGCAGCGTGCGCTGCCATTCGCGCAGACGATCGACTTCGCGCCTGTCCGCGCGCGAGGCGGCAAAGGCCCGGCCCTTGAGGTCGGCCGGCACGTTCTCCGCGAGCCAGGCGCGCGCCTCGGCCCTGAAGCGTTGCTGCTCGGGCGTGAAATCAAAATCCATGCTGTGGTCCCCTCACCTCTGGTCCCCTCACCTCTGGTCCCCTCACCTCTGGTCCCCTCACCTCTGGTCCCCTCACCTCTGGTCCCCTCACCCTGCCCTCTCCCCAGAGGGGAGAGGGGAAAAAACCACGCCCGGGTCGGGCTTGGCCGCGACTCCATTGATCTTCCACTGGCCGCTCTCGAGCACCAGCTCGTAGAATGCCTCGATGTTGTTGCCGTTGGCGCCGCGCACCTTGGCCGCGACATACGCGTGACCATCCGCCGCGAGGGCCGACCCCACGACGGCGGCGAAGGTGGACTCCGCGATCTCAGGATAGCCCCCCTTCACCATCTCCTCGAAGGCGGGGCGGTCGAACTGCTGCTGGATGTCCGCCGAGGCGAAGGTGTATGCGGTGTCGAAGTCGCCACGACGGAAGGCCTCGAGCTGCTTCATGACGGGCTCCGTCGCCTCCTTCGGGGCAGGCCGGGCCGGCTGGGCCGTGGCAGGCAGGGCGACGAGAACAAGCAGGAGCGCGAGATACACCGCCTTCACGCCGAGCCTCAAGTGATAGGTCCGGACACGCCCGATCTTCATGGCGAACGACATTCTATACCGTCGCGCGTGACGCCGGGAGTTTGGCTCCCTCAAGCCGCCGGGCGGGGGAGGGGGCACCTCCGTAGACCACGCTGAGTCGCATTCCGTTGTGCAGTCTCTGGCCCGCCACGAGATTACCGTCTGTGGCTTCGACCACACGCAGAAGATACGGGTCTACGGAGGTGCCCCCCTCCCCCACCCAGCTCACGCGTGGCAATTGAGAAAAACTCGAAGAGCTCGAGTCGTTGACGGAGCGGAGAGGGTGGGGTTGGGGGGCTTCCCTCCCCGGACCCCTATCTTCTGCGGGGATTCTCGAAGGCGAAAACCACTGTCTCGTGCCGGGCCGGAGTGGCCCCGGGGAATGCGACTCAGGGTGGTCCGGGGAGGGAAGCCCCCCAGCCCCGCCCGTGTACCCTGCACGAAAACGCGCTAGCCCCTGAGGGCGCGGCCCAGGAATCCGCGCGCAGCGCTGAGCCGTCGCCGCGCCGCGACAGCGGACTCTCCGCGACGCGCCATCACGATGGCGACCTTGGCGCTCCCGCGTGCTTCCAAGAGCAGACGCCGGGCGCGTGGCACGCTCACGCGCCCCAGTTCGGCGACGAGACGCTGGGCGCGGGCGCGGAGCTTGGCGGACTTGGGCTGGAGATCCACCATCCGATTGCCGTAGACCTTGCCGAGTCGAGCGAAGGCGGCGGTGGTGATCGTGTTGAGCGCGAGCTTGGTGGCCGTCCCCGCCTTGAGCCTCGTGGAGCCCGCGAGCACTTCTGGTCCGACCCGGAGCGCGATCACCAGGCGCGCTGAGCCGTGAGGGGCCGCGGGGTTGCAGGTGACCAGCACGGTGAGCGCGCCGCGCGTGCGGGCCTCGGCAAGCGCCGCCCTCACGAACGGCGTCACGCCGCTCGCGGCGATGCCTACCACCGCGTCGCCGCGCCGGGCGCGGCCCCTGATCGCGCGAGCGCCCGCCCGCGCATCATCCTCGGAGCCTTCCACCGACCGGAACACCGCCCCCCGCCCGCCCGCCATGACCGCCTGGACCTGCCGCGGAGACGTATTAAAGGTAGGCGGGCACTCCGCCGCCTCGATCACCCCCAGCCGGCCGCTGGTACCGGCGCCCACGAAAATGAGCCGCCCGCCGCCGGCGAGGCGCTCCACGATCGCCGTGACCACGCGCCCGATGGACGGCGCCGCACGTCCCACCGCTCTCAACGCGTCCTGATCGGCGCGATTCATGAGCCGCGCGATGGCGGCGGGCACGAGACGGTCGAGCGCTCGGCTTCGAGGGTTGGGGCGCTCGGTGGGCAGCCGGTCGAAGCGAATCCTCGCCATGGCGTCAGAGCCTACCCTACTATAAGGATCCATGGCCGCGGTCCTCCCGGGTCTCGACGTGCTCGTCTCACGCCTTCCCTCTCTCCTTCGCGGGCTCTCCGTGGGGCTTCTCTGCCACCAGGCCTCGGTCACCCGCGACCTGACCCCGGCGGCGGAGGCGCTGCGGTCGATCAAAGGAGTGAAGCTTCGCCGCCTCTTCGCGCCCGAGCACGGGCTCACGGGCGCGGCCCAGGATCATGCGGGCATCGGCGCCGAGCGCGATGCGCTGACCGGACTGCCCGTGGTGAGCCTCTACGGCAAGCGGCTCGAGCCCGCGCCGGGCTCCCTGGACGGGCTCGACACGCTCGTAGTCGATCTCCAGGACGTGGGCTCGCGCTACTACACGTTCGTGTGGACCATGACGCTCGCCATGCGCGCGGCCGCGCGGGTCGGTCTGCCCGTGGTCGTCCTCGATCGGCCGAATCCGCTCGGGGGACAGAGGCTCGAGGGCAATATGCCGGATCCGCGCTTCGCGTCCTTCGTGGGCCTCTACCCTCTGCCCACGCGCCACGGCATGACCATCGGCGAGCTCGCAGGTTACCTGAACAACACGCATGAGCTCGGCTCCGACCTGACCGTGGTCCCCATGCTCGGCTGGCGTCGTGCCATGCCATGGGAAGCGACGGAGCTGCCATTCGTCGCCCCTTCGCCGAATATGCCTACGATCGACACGGCGCGCGTGTACCCGGGCGGCTGCCTCGTGGAGGGCACCAATCTGTCCGAGGGCCGCGGCACCACGCGCCCTTTCGAGTGGATCGGGGCACCCTATCTCGACGGGCCCCGCCTCGCGCGTGCCCTCGAGCGGCGCGGCCTGCCGGGCGCGCGCTTCCGCGCCATCGGATTCGAGCCCGCCTTCCACAAGTGGAAAGGCCGACGCTGCGGCGGCGTGCAGGTGCACGTGACCGACCCCGACCGCTTCAAGCCCGTGGCGACCTACCTCGCCCTGCTCGCCGAGGCTCGCCGGCAGGCCCCGCGCCACTTCAAGTGGCGGAAGCCGCCCTATGAGTTCGAATGGAGGAAGCTGCCCATTGACCTCCTCGGCGGCGGTCCGTCCATGCGTCGCGCCGTCGAGCGCGGCGCGTCGCAGAAGCGCCTCGAGGCATCATGGCGCCGCGACCTCGCGCGATTCATGCGCGTGCGCCGTCCCTTTCTCCTCTACGGATGACCCCGCTTGCCCCGCTCTTCACCCTCGCCTTCCCCGTGTCGGTGGATGCGCGCATCCTGGGTCCGGTGCTGCCTTCCATCGCCGCCTTGCTGGGCTCGACGCCCGGCTCGGTCGGACTCGCCATGCTTGCCATAGCGGGAATCGGGCTCGCCCTCGTCGGCGCGGCCACGGCCGGGGTGAGATTCGGGAGCGCGCGGTGAGCCTCGACGCGATGGTGGGAAGCCGGCTCATGTTCGGGCTGCCCGGGCCCGATTTGACCGACGACGACGTGCGGCTGTTCCGCGAGACGCGGGCGGCGGGCATCATGCTGTACCGGCGCAACTTCGAGACGCCGGAGCGCCTCGCCCGGCTCGTGACCGGCCTCGAAGAGGCGGTGGGGCGCCGGATCCTCGTCGCTACCGATCACGAAGGCGGGCGCATCATCATGCTGGGCCGAGCCGTCACCATTTTCCCCGACAACCTCGCCGCGGGCGCGGCGGGCGAGGTCAACTTCGTGCATCGCCAGGGTCTCATCGAGGGGCGCGAGCTCCGCCGGCTCGGGGTGGACGTGAATTTCTCGCCGGTGCTCGATGTCCTCACGGAGCGCTATAGCCCGAATATCGGCATCCGCTCCTACGGCAAGGACCCGGCCCTCGTGGCGCGCTACGGCGCCGCGCGCATCCGAGGGCTGCAGGCGGCAGGCGTATCGGCCTGCGCCAAGCACTTCCCGGGCAAGGGGCATGCGCCCGTGGACGCACATCTGGGCCTGCCCGTCATCGACTCGGACTGGTCGGAGATGCAGGGCGGTCACCTGCCGCCGTTCCTCGCCGCCGTGGAGGCCGGCGTGGACTGCATCATGACCTCGCACCCGCTCTATCCTCGCCTCGACCCTCTGCCCCGCATGCCCGCCACTTTCTCGCGCCTCATCGTCGAGGAGTATCTGCGCGGCGAGATGGGCTATCGGGGCGTCATCGTCTCCGACGATCTCGAGATGGGCGCCATCGGCGAGCTCTGCCCCATCGGGGAGGCCACGGTGCGCGCGGCCGGGGCCGGCCACGATCTCCTCCTCGTCTGCCACACGCCCGCGCGCCAGCGCGAGGCGCATGCCGCCCTCCTCGAGGCCTATCGCACGGGCGCGCTGCCCGTACGCGGGCTCGAGCAGAGCGTGGCGCGGCTCGATGCGCTCCACGCGAAGCGCCCCGCCCGCTTCGACGGGGCCGCGCCGAGGCCGGAGCGCGACGGCGAGCCGCTGGCCAAGGCGCTCGCGACCCGCGCCGTGACGTCCGTCGCGCCACCCCGGGCGGCGTTCGGGCGCGCCCTCAACGGCAAGGTGGTGGTCGTCTTCCCGCGGCTCTCCTCGCTGGCCGAGCGGATCACCATCGAGGACGCCGTGCTCGACGAGTCGCGCTTCGTCGTACAGGCCCATGCTCCGTACGGCATCGAGCCCACGGTGGAGGTGGTCGGCGTCGAGCCCGACGACGCGGAGATCGCCCGTGCGGCCGAGGCAGCGCGACGGGCCGACGCGGCCGTCCTCTTTCTCTACGACGCGCATCTCTACCCGTCGAACCGCACCCTGCTCGACGCCCTGCAGACGGCCGTGCCCGCGCTCGGCGTCATCCTGATGCGCGATCCCTGGGACGCGGAGTATCTCGCTCCCGGCGTGGCCGGCGTCACCGCCTATGGCTGGCGGCGCTGCCAGCTCGAGGCGGCCCTCGCCCGCCTCCTCACCCCTGGCTCCTGAGAGGGACACCATGCTGGCCACGGACACCATCGACGCCGCCGCGCGCATTTGTCTCGACATGTATCGCACGCGGACCCGCTATCGTCCGCTCGATGCCACCCTCCGCGCCGCGCCTCTCGCCGACGCCTATCGAATCCAGGATGCGGTCCACCGGCTCATGATGGACGGGGGCCGCGGAACGATTGCCGGCTGGAAGATTGCCGTCACCTCGAAGGCGATGCAGGAGATGACGGGCGTAGACCAGCCCGTGGCGGGGGCCATCTTCTCCACGGTGGTGCTCGCCTCGGGCGCGCGCGTCGATCTCGGCGCCTATCACCACTTGGGCGTGGAGTTCGAGGTGGCGGTGCGACTGGGTGACGATCTGCCCGCGAGTGGCGGGCCCTGGACGCGCGCGTCGGTGGCCGACCGCGTGGCCGCCTGCCTGCCCGCCTTCGAGTTGGTGGAGGACGGCGACGCCGACTACAAGACGCTCGACGCCTTCACCCTGGTGGCCCAGAACACCTGGAACGGGGGCGTCGTCCTCGGCGCGCCGGTGACGTCGTGGCCCCAGGTCGATCTCGAGACCGCGGTGACGCGCTGCTGGATCAATGATCAGCCGGGCGGCCAGGGCAAGGCCGGTGACGCGCTCGGCCATCCCCTCGAGGCGGTGGCGTGGCTGGCCAACCTCCTCAATGGCCGCGGGCGCATGCTCAGCCGCGACATGATCGTGATGACGGGCAGCAGCATCACCACCAAGTTTCCCGCCCGCGGCGACCGGATACGCTTCGCCATCGACGGCCTCGGCGAGGTTTCCCTCGAGGTCGTGCGGTAGCGACGTAGTCAGCGCCGGCCGGGGGAGGGGGGCACCTCCGTAGACCACGCCGAGCCGCATTCCGTTGTGACCTCTCGGGCCCGCCACGAGATTTTGGTTTCTGGCGTTGAAAAGCTCCCCAGAAGATACGGGTCTACGGAGGTGCCCCCCTCCCCCGGCCGGCTCCCCGCGTGGCAAATTCCGAGCCTAGCGCAAGGCATGGGTGTCTTGGCGGCTCAGCGGAGAGGGTGGGGTTGGGGGGCTTCCCTCCCCGGACCCCTATCTTCTGCGGGGATTTTCGAAGGCAACGGCCACCATCTCGTGGCGGGCCAGAGTGGCCCCGAGGAATGCGACTCAGGGTGGTCCGGGGAGGGAAGCCCCCCAGCCCCACCCGTGAATCAACCACACGTTCCTATCGCGGCGAAGGATGCCTGCGCCGGCGAATCAGGCGGCGCGCGAGAACAGCCAGCAGGATGATCACGATGACGGCAGCGACAAGGGGGGCGAGCAGGCCGAGTACGGCGAGAGCGAGGGAGCCCACCAGCTCGCCGGTGGCCACCACCGGATTGCCGACCCCCGCCGTCAGCGCCGAGGACTTGAGTCGCAGGAGTGTCGTGCCGAGCTGGGCGAAGCCGGCGATCCCGCCCCCGGCAATGATCGCGACCGTCCAGCGCAGGAGAGGGGGCAACTCGGGCGTTACTGCCGCCATCTCGATGATCCCCGCGGTAATCGCGGCTGGGACGGCAACCGCGTCCGCGATATTGTCGAGCCAGGGCACGTAGTAGGCGACGATCTCCACGATCGCCGCCGTGGCGAAGGCGATGAGGGCCGCGTCGGAGGCGATCCAGCTCATGCCCGGGGCGAGCGTGAGGTAACCTGATCGCGCGGCGAGAGATGTCAGGAGGAGCGGAACGAAGACGCGCAGGCCGGCCGCCGTGCTGAGAGCGAGGCCAACCGGGATGCCGAGCAGCGGGTCCACGCCGCGAGACTAACTCACCGGCAGCTCAAAAAGGCTGCGCCCCACATTCCGCTTGCCAATGGCTCGGAGGGCCCTCGGCATGCCTCCCGTTACAGCTCTTGGGCCAGTCGCTTGATCTCCCGGCGTAGATGGTCCCACTGGGCGACCAGAGGGCGGATCATCTCCGGGGCACTTCCCGCACGGAGCTTCTTGATCTCGCCGCCCAGAATGTTCCGATAGCGCGTGGTCTTGCTCAGGATCGCGTAGAGCCGATCGTGCCGCTCTTCGAGATTGGTAAGAAGATGGATGTCGAGCTCGTCCATCGCACCGCGTCGCGTTGTCAGCCCCGTCCGCCTCATGGCTTCCTCCCCAAGTTCATCCGATAGCTCTTTCGACAGTTCCCTTCTCCGGGTGGAAAAAGAAGCATCTTCCGTACCGTCGGCACGATTGCTTGAATCATCAGGCATTACGGGCCGCCTCCTTCGGGAGCGCGCTCAAATCGTAAACTTTGGCTACGCTGGTGCCCCGCTTCTGGGCATATCGGGCTGCACCACCTCCTCCAGGGTGAGGGGCGTCAGCTTGAGGAAAGGCTCCCGGCGAATGGGGCAATCCTCGAGATCGCACGTGACGCAGTAAACGCGATGGCAGGGGTCGGTGTGGAAAACCATCTCGCCTTCGGCTCCGAGGTCTCGAATGACCCGCGCCGCCACGTCTTCGGACAGGTCGTGAGCCCGCTCCACGCTCCAGAACTCCGGCACAACCAGATGCGCCTCGACGTGCTGGAACCGACCGGAGCGAATGGCGCGCAGGTGGTGAACGCGGATGACGCCGCCACCCACGTACTTCTGGAGCGCGTCGAGAACTCGCTTCAGGAGGAGCGGGTCTTCCTCGTCGAGCAGCCCCCCCGCGGCGTGTCGCACCAGCCGGAAGCCGGTCAACATGAGCCACAACGCCACCAGCAAGGCCACCAGGGGATCGAGCCAGGCCCGGCCCGTCAGCTGAACGAGTCCCAGACCGACGATGACGCCCGCGCTGGTCCAGACATCCGCGAGCACGTGCTGGCCGTCCGCGACCAGGGTGAGCGAGAGATAGCGGCGCCCCGTGCGCACGAGATATGTGCCGAGCGCCAGATTGACGAGGCCGGTCCCGAGGACGATCAGGAGCCCGGCGCCGATCTGGCGGACGTCGGGTCCGCTTACCAGGCTGCGAACCGCCTCGTAGACGATGAGGATGGAGGCAAACGCGATCAGACCACCCTCGAAGGCCGCCGAGAAGAACTCGATCTTCCCGTGCCCGTACGGGTGATTGCGATCGGCGGGGCGACCGGCGAATATCAGGCCGCCCAAGGCGAAGACGGCGGCGAGGACGTTGACGATCGACTCGAGGGCGTCGGACAGCACGGCGGTGGACCCGGTCATGCGATAGGCCTGGTACTTGGCGGCCAGTATCAAGGTGGCGACGACAAGGGAGAGGAGAGCCGCGCGAAGGCGGACGCGGGCGTCGTCGACGACGGGAAGCTCGGCGCTCACACCCCAATTCTACCGCGGGGGCCGGCGGTCCACTGGAGATTGGGGGTGGCGATCGAACAGGGGGGCGAGGAGTGGGGCGAGCAGCATGGTGCCGGCCGTGCCCAGGATGACCAGCCACGACCAGGCAAAGACGATGACGCCCATCTCGGACAAGATGAGCAGAACCAGATTGACCGCCCCCATGATGACCATGGCCGCCACATTCGCGTGGTTCGCGCGCAAGCGGGTGATGAGCCCGAGCAGAAAGACGCCGAGCAGCGAGCCAAACGTCACCCCCGCGATCTTGAACGCGAGCCAGAGAATCTTGTCGAAAAAGGAAAAGCCCCAGGCGAGGGCGGCCAACGTCAGGCCGAAGCCGACCACGGCCACCCGCGAGACCCAAAGATAGTGGCCCTCGCTTCGTCCGGGCACGAGGAGCGGCCGGTAGATGTCGGTCACGAACGAGGCGGAGAGCGAGCCGAGGGGCGAGTCGATCGAAGCGAGCACGATGGCCGTCAGCATGATCCCGCGCAGAATCACGGGCATGGCCGTGCGGATGAAGAAGGGAAAGATCTCGTCGGGCCTCGGCAGCGTCACCCCGGGATGCTGGGCGTAGAAGGTAAAGAGACCGGCGCCGATGGCGAGATAGAGGAGCAGGGTCACCAGCGTGCCGATCGGCGTGAGGGAGAGCGTGCGCTGGCTCTCCCCCCGCGTCTCCACGGTGAGGAGCCGCTGCATCAAGTCGTGATCCGTGCCGAAGGCGGCCATGGAGCCGATGAACCCGTTTAGAATGGCCAGCCAAAAGATGTTGGGGTCGGTCAGCACGCGATGCCAGAAGTCCGGTGCGCCCGGGGCGGGGCCCCAGTTGATGACGCTGAGCCGGCCGGCCTCCGCGGCCGTGCCGAGCATGGCGCCCAAGCCGCCATCGATCCGCCAGGCGAGGAAAGCGACGGTGAGGGCGCCGCCCACGAGAAAGGTGGCGGCCTGGAAAACGTTGGTCCAGATCACGGCCTTGACGCCGCCCAGCGCGATGTAGGCGATGGACACGATGGTGAAGAGGGTGATGGTGGCCCATAGCGGCCAGCCCACCAGCACCGCGACGGCGAGGGCCGCGGCCATCAGGCGCACCCCGGAACCGAGCAGGCGCGTGATGAAGAAGAACACCGAGCCGGTTACCTGGCTCGCCTGCCCGAACCGGAAGAGCAGGAACTCGTAGATCGTCGTGCAGTTGTAGCGATAGAAGGCCGGGATGAAGAGAAACGCCACGGCAAACTTGGCCAGACTCGATCCTACGAAAAACTGCCCGTACTCCCAGTTCTCGCTGTAGGCGGTGGCGGGCACCGCGATGATGGTGACGGCGCTGATCTCTGTGGCGAGAAACGACAGGCAGGCGGCCCACCATGGAATGCGGCGGCGCGCGAGGAAGAAGTCTTCCGTCCCTTGCTGCTCACGACTGAAGGCGCCGCCGATGAGGACCAGGGCGGCCAGCGACGCCGCCAAGATGGCGAAGTCGGGCCACGTCAGCGCAGATCCTGCGGACTCGGCCATGGGCTCGCGCCATTATGGCTCACGCCCGCAGGATTCGCGGAAGACTAGGAGCCGGCCTTTTGTCTGAGCTGCTTCAAGAGCTCGGCGAAGGAGCCGCGCTGGAGGAGACGGTTGAACTGGGCCTTGTAGCTGTTCACGAGGCTGATGCCGTCGACCCTCACGTCGTACACGGCCCAGCGATTCTCGACCAGATAGAGGCGGTACTCTATCCCGATCTCGGCTCCCTTGGGCGTCACCACGCGGGAGAGGACCGACGCTTCGGTGCCGTCCACCTGCTCGCTCTCGTACCTGATCGGTTCGCCGGTGTATTGCTCGATCTTGCCCATGTACGAGTTGGCGATGAGGCTGGTGAAGAGATGGATGAACTCCTGCTTCTCGGCCGGCGATACCGTATCCCAGGTCGGACCCAGCGAGCGCCGGGACATCTCCTGGAAGTCGAAGAGATTCTCAGCCACCTTCCGGATATCCGCCCGCCGCTCCGAGGTGGAGACCTTCTTGACTGCCGGACCGTCCTGGCTGGCAAAAACCTGCTGCACTGCTCCCTGCACAGTCTGCGTCGGGCTCGCGGCCATTGCCCCGGGCTCGGCCGCCGCCAGCAGAACCGCTACCATGATGTTCAACATGTTGCCGTTCTCCTCTCCAGCGTATCGCCACGATCTATAAGCAGCTCAGTTTCGCACAGAACGCCGGGGCTTGCGAGGGACCGAAATATCGCTGCGAAGACGCGCGCCGCCGGGCCAAAATGCCTCACATGACGCGCACATGGACGGTGGGCGTAGACGCAGGTGGCACCTGGATTCGAGTGATGGCGACCGATGACCGCGGGCGGCGCTGGACGATGAAAGAGCGCGCTCCCCGCGACCTCGGCGCGATGCTTCGTGCGCTTTGGCGCCGCCGGCGACTCCGCCGCGCGAATGTGGTGCACGTCGTGGTTGCCGCTCGCGGAGTTTGGACGGCCGCGGAGCGCCGCGCCGCCATCAGAGAGCTCCATGGGCTCGGAAGACGGGTCAGCGTGCTGTCGGACGTCGAAGCGGCGTATCGCGGTGCTATCGGCGAGCGCTCAGGGCTCCTCGTGCTCGCGGGCACCGGCTCCATCGTGCTCGCTCGGACCGCGCGGGGACGCTGGATTCGCGCGGGCGGGCTCGGCCCCCTCTTCGGCGACGGCGGCTCCGCCTTTGCCCTCGGCCGCGACTGGCTGGCCGCCGCGGATCCATCACGCGCGCGCCGGCTCGCGAGGTTGCCGGACGCCGTGGCGCGCATCGCCGCCTTGGCGCCTCGAGTTCTTCGTCTCGCCCGTCGAGGCGACGGCCCCGCTCGGCTCGCCGTGGCTCGCGGGAGCTCCGCGCTGGCCTTGGGCATCCGTGCCGCCGTTCGCTCTGCGCCCCTCACCAAGCCGACCACGGTGAGCTGGGCGGGCACCCTTCTCGACGATCGCGCCTATCGCGCGCTCGTCTGGCGGGCGGCAAGCGGGCTCGGCCTGAGCCTCGCGCCGATGGCCCCTCGGGCGAGCGCGCTCGAGGCCGCCGCCCGGCTCGCGGACAGCGGAAGCGCGGGCGCTAACCGCGGCGCGCCCGCCACCACCACGCCGCGGGCCCGGTGAGCGCCGTCGCGACGCCGGCCGCGGTATTCTTCCAGCCGGCCGTCGCCATGGCGAGGAGCGCTGCCGCCGACGGCAGCGCCGCGGTGAGCCAGAGCCCGAGCGGGCCTCCGCCAACCCGCCAGGGTCGAGCGAGCGAAGGCTCGCGGAGGCGGAGGGCCACGAATGCCGCCAGCTCCAGGAGCAGCGTGAGGGAGTAGAGCCACACGTTCAGGACGATCAGATCTTTGAAGGAAGCGAGAGCGAAGAAGCTGTAGCCGGCGCTCGATACGAGCACGGCCGCCCACGGCACGCCGGTTCGCGCGTGTATGGCCGCCAGCCAGCGAGGCAGCTGGCCCTGGACCGCGAGGACATAGGGCAGGCGGGAATTGGTGAGCACGAGGGAGAGAAAGAGTCCCGCCGATGCGGTAACCGCCCCCGCCACCACGGCATGCGCGAGCCAGGGACCGCCCACGGTGGCGGCGGCCACCGGCCACTGCCCCGTCTGCCATCGCTGCCAGTCCCCTGTCACCGACAGGGTGGCCGCGACGGGCATGATATTCGCGAGGGCGATGAGGGGCAGCGCCCACCACAGCGCGCGACGATAGGCCGTCTCCGGCTGCCGGGTCTCACCCAGTACCGTGCTCGGCATATCCCAGCCGGAGTAGTTCCACATCATGACGGCGACGCCGACGCCGAGGCCGCTCAAGAGTCCCTGGCCCGGCGCGGCGAATGGAGACCAGGGGGCGACGTGAGCCCGGGCGGCGGCCATGCCCGTGAGAGCGACGATGGGCGCGAGCGCGCCCACGGCCAGGGCGACCGCACCCCAGCCCGTGATGCGCACGCCGGTCAGATTGAGAGCGGTGAGCAGCCAGACGAAGCCCAGGGCCACGATCCCGCGCTCCACAGCGGTCATCTCGGGGCGCCAGAAGCGCAGGTAGTCGGCGAAGAGCGCGGGGTAGACGGCCACGTCGACGAAGCTATTGAGCCAGCTCCACCACCCGACCTGAAAGCCCCAGAACGGCCCGAAGGCGCGCTGCACCCAGGTGACGTAGCCGCCTTCCTCCGGGAGGGCGCCGCCCATCTCCGCCATGGCGAGGGCCACCGGCAGGGCGACGAGGAGCGGCGTGAGGGCGAGGAGGAGCAGGGTCAGGCCGGGCCCGAAGACGGACACGGCATCCTCGACGCCGTAGGGTCCGCCGCTCACGTTGAAGAAGACAACGGCGAGCAGGGGAAGGAAGGACAGGCGTCGGGGCGCCGCCCTCACGCCGATTGGGCGGCGCGAATCAGGTCAGGCAGTCCTTTCAACCACTCGTCGATCGGCATCTCGGCATCGACGATGATCTCGAGCTTGCCGCTGGGCATCCGGCGCACCCGGCCCTTGCCTGTGCCAAGCGGAATGACGACGTGCTCCCGATGGACGCCCATGGCGTCGATGACGGCAAAGATCTTGTTGATCTCGTTCATGCCGACCGCGTCGAGCATTGAGCCCTCCCCGACGGCATCGTAAGTTGTGGTAGCCTCGGGGTCAATGAGGCGCTGGCTCGTTTTCCTCATCGCGTTGGGCATGCTCGCGGGGCGGGCCGTCTCCGCGCCGGCGGCCGAGGCGCCGCTCGCCGACGCGCACATCCACTACAGCGCTCCCGACTGGAACGTCTACTCGCCGGATCAGGTGATGATGATCCTCGACAAGGCGGGCATCTCGCGCGCCTTGGTCTCGAGCACGCCCGACGACGGAACGCTCAAGCTCTACGACCGCGATCCCAAGCGCGTGGTGCCCATGCTGCGCCCGTACCGCACGCGCGACGACATGGGCACGTGGTGGCGCGATCCGTCGATCATCCCCTACCTCGAGCAGCGTCTCACCCGGGGCATCCACAAGGGCATCGGCGAGTTCCACCTTCACGGCTCGAACAACCGCAATCCCGTGCTGACGCGCATCACGGAGATCGCGGTGCAGCGCGATCTCTACCTGCAGGCGCACTCGGACGACGCGGCGGTGAGCGAGCTCTTCGCCATCGAGCCCAAGTCGAAGATCATCTGGGCCCATGCGGGCATGGGGTCGGGCGCGGCGGCGGTGGGCGCTCTCATGGACAAGCAGCCCAATCTCTGGGCCGATCTCTCCTATCGCTACGGAGACGTGGCCCCCGGCGGCACGGTGGACCCGGCCTGGCGCGCGCTTCTGATCCGCCACGCCGATCGCTTCATGCTCGGCAGCGACACGTGGACGACGTCACGCTGGGAGCAAGTCGTCGGCATGGCCGCCGACGCGCGCCGCTTCCTCCAGCAACTCCCCCCCGACGTCGCCGAAAAAATCGCCTCCAAGAACTTCGAACGCCTCTTCCCCTAGGTTTGTCTGCGTAGATTCACGGGCGGGGCTGGGGGGCTTCCCTCCCCGGACCACCCTGAGTCGCATTCCCCGTGGCCACTCTGACCCGCCACGATAGAGTGGTCTTTGCCTTCGAGAAGCCCCGCAGAAGATAGGGGTCCGGGGAGGGAAGCCCCCCAACCCCGCCCTCTCCGCTACTTCAGCGACTCGAATCGAGAATCTTCTCG
>Ga0137403_10001078_pt1 | contig 34544 bp, 37 predicted proteins | sample CZOMad2_1_16fung_FD_122057 | JGI IMG/M metagenome (GOLD analysis project Ga0137403, IMG submission 122057) | Vadose zone soil fungal communities from Angelo Coast Range Reserve, California, USA - CZOMad2_1_16fungal (Hybrid Assembly) | ecosystem: Environmental > Terrestrial > Soil > Vadose zone... | reverse complement strand
GAAAAAGCATGACTACGCGCTGCGGGTCAACGTGAAAGAGAAAGAAGCAGGGACACACCATCCGGACCGTGATACGCCATTCCACCACATTGAAGCGCAGATACCCCCTACCACTAAATCCGATGGAGTGTGAAAAATCCAGATTCAGACGCTCGACAAACGCGGTGTTGATCGTCCACCCCCGCTTGGCCAGGATGGACTCGATGATCGCTGCCGGGCCGAAGATGACGCGGTGTTTGACCCCGACGATGCGCCGACGACGGTAACGCTTGACCACCTGCGCATAGAGCAGCTCGGGCTGGGGCATCCAGCGGGGTCTGGGCTGCGGCCCTTTGTCACGTCGACGCTCAGGCTGGAGCCAGCAGCCGTAGTGGGTCACCAGCGCGGTGAGGTACTCGCGAAACCCGTCGCTGAGAAACAGCGGGGTACAGTGCGGCACCAGCACCCGGGTGACCTGATGCACCAAGCGTTGTGCCATGGCCAGGGTGCGATCCCCGACGTCCACGGCCAGGATGAGCTTGCACACGGGGTCCATCGCGACCCATACCCAGTTGGGAGAACGCGACAGGCGCTTGATCGCCTGTCGCTCGCTGACTTCGCCGTCTTTGACCGCACTGAGCAAGGCGAACAGCTCGTCCATCTGCACCTGCTCGACGTCTAGGTCGCGCAAGAAGTGACGTGAGAAGGCCTCCAGGTGATCGGCTGCCTCGACCAGCCAGCCCAACACCGTGGTGGGATCGGTCTCGAAGACGCGGGCCACGGCGCGGATACCAAGCCCCTCGGCCAGTGCTGCAATGGCCCAAACCAGCTTGTCCGGCTCCACCTGCTTGCCGTGAAACGGCGTGCCATGGGTCTCCAGGAAGTGTCGCTTGCAGCTAAGACACACCAGTTGGCGCCAGCGTCGGCCGCTGGGATGGCCATTGGCGCGGATATTGCCCCAGCCCACCCGGCCGTGGTACGAACAGGGGGCATGGGGGCAGAAGTGGCCGCTGGTATCGACGTGTCGGCGACGGCCTCGAGTGAACGTCATGCGGGGTGGAGGGGCGTGGGGCGCTGAGGCCGAGGGCTGCACCCCTGCTTCCTGCTCACAGGCGGAGCAATCGGGCTTGCGGGTGAGGCCAGCAAACGGCTTGGGGTCGCGGGTGGCTCTTGGCGGTTTGGTGGCTGCGGGTGTGGCCTTGCCACTGCAGCACAGCCGGCGAGATAGGATGATCAGCAGAGTGAGAAGAACACCTACGACGAGAGCAAATACCAGGTCGGATCGCATTCATCAGCCCCTCCACGGTAGTGGTCTACGGGCTGATCATACCTCGTTTTTGAGACAATCCGAATTACCCGCACGGTTCGCGTACACGACCAAGTTACTCGAGGACCTGGCGCAAGGCATCGCCGATGGCACGATCCCCGTTCCGCCCGAAGGCTGAACCATACTGGCTCGTCGAGGTCCTGGCCCATGAGACCCGCATTGTCTGGCTCCTTGATCCGGCCCGTTTTGAATACGTCCGGCAAGCCGCGATCGTCACCCGGACACCGAGCGGGCCGCCATCAGACTCCCTTGGCGGAACACGTCTCCTCGCCGGCTATGGCGAAGCGCGCGAAAGCGGCAGGGGTCTGTAGCGGCGGCGCATCTTTTTTCTGCGAGACACCGATTGCGACTTCGACCCGTTGGGCGCGTATCGTGATGGCACTCCGGCCGAGGCGGTAGACCCAATGACCGTGTCGGCCGGAAGATCGCAACCACAGAATTGGCCGGCGTGTTTCAGGATTGTTGACGTGCGGAAATGAGACGGAGTTCTCGACGGCTGCATAGGGAACATTCGTCGCGGCCTGCTGTTGATCCGGAAGTGTCACTGATGCCAGACGCGATGAAGCACCGGAGTTTCTGCAAAGACGTGTCAGATGACGGAGGCCTGCATGTATCAGCAACCCTCGCCGTTAGACGGCCTGGACGCCTGGGTCAGCGCGCATAATCCCGACCCGTCTTTGTCCTACGGCAAAGGGTGGTGGGATTGTATTGAATTCATGCGGCGCCTGCACGATCAGCACGGGCTGGAGGCCCTGGACGTTCCCGCCACGTACCATATGGAAACCCCGCCGCCGTGTGAAACCCTGCTGATGCCGGTATACCGGATTCGGCACCACGGCCTGGTATGCTATCTCAAGACGGACTTTCACACGCTGCCGCCCAACTGGTTTCTCAGTGTCAGCACATCGCAGCCCCTGACGCAGACCTACGGCCTGTTCGATCCCGCGAGAGACTGGCGGCAGGAGCCCCGCTATCTTGACGGGTTCCGGGAAGAGTGGCGCTATCCGCCCTGTGCGGAACGCCCGATGCGCTTTACCTGCGCCGTGGATGGCGAGATGGATGTGTATATGCTCCTCCGTTTGCTGATCGGCGCGCCCGGCCCCGGCCGCCGCGATGCCGCGCTGCGCCGTTGAATGAGCAGGTGCAGCGGAGTATAGAGCGGTTTCCTGAGGATTTGGCGTTTCAACTCACGCGCGGGGAATTCGATAGTGTGATATCGCCATGGGTGACATCTCCAAACACAGGAAGGGGCGGACGCCGGAAGCGGTCCTGGATTTTCAGCAATCGTGAGCCGGACAGCTTAACGGTCAAGATTACGTGGGGGTTCTGGAACACTCAGGGCTGATCTCGACAGACGTTCCCCAAGTCTGACAAGCAGGTCCATCTGCTCATGCAGCACGGCAAGAATGAGGGGTTTTTGCCCTTCCGGATGGATGTAAAAGGCATAGTGATGCTGGCACCGGGCGACCCGCACCTGCGGATAGCGTTCTGAAAACTCCCTCGACGGGGCGCGGCCTTCCGCAATCCGCCGAAAACAGGCCTCCAGCTGGCGGGCGTATCGCTCCTGCTGCCGGGCTCCCCATTGGCGTAGCGTGTACCGGGCGATCTCCCGCAAGTCGGCCTCGGCGGCCGGCGTCAGGTCGTACGACGGCATGTTCAGGCCCGGAGCTCATGCCGGACGTCTGCAAAAATCTGCTCCACGGATGTGCCCGCTCGCTCGCCGCGTTCGGCTGCCTCGAGACGCGGCTTCAGGAACGCTTCCAACTGCCGCAGGGCTTCCTCCTCCGACAGCACTTGGTGCTCCGGCAGGGGCGGCAACGTCCGCTGCAGAATGTACTCCTTGATCGTCTGTCCGGACAGCGCGGCCAGGGCTTTCAGACGCTGATGCTGCTCCGGGGTGATTTCGATCGACAGACGGCTCATCAGGGGCTCCTTGCTGTAGGGGTTCCTCTCTCCAGCATAGACCAAAATGCACAAATGTACAATATGTGCGGAGAGATGCTGGTAGCCTTACCAAGGCTTTCGGGGGAGCAAGCCGGCAGGCCTGCGGCATAGAGAGCGGATATACTGTTGTCTCTTGTGCTGTCTGGGCTATACTCAATGACGGCTGTTGACCCCCGAGGAGTGACATATAGAGCAGGTGATCCCGAACCTGTGGGTCCCGAAAACCCGTCGCACCATTCAGGGTTAGCGTCATTATCTCGGGCAGGCGGTGGATCAGGACAGCCATCTCCTCGAGATCCTGGTCCAGCATTGTCGCGACAAGACCGCGGCCCAAAAGTTCTTTCGGCAACTCCTCCGGAAGCTCCTCAAGAAGCTGACCTATGTGCCGCTGGTGATCGTCACCGATAAACTCCGCGTCTATGGTGCGGCGAAGCGGGAAATGCTACCCGGTGTGGAACATCGGCAGCACCGTTATCTCAACAATCGGGCCGAAAACTCCCATCAGCTCACCTGCCAGCGCGAGCGGCGGATACAGGAGTTCAAGTCGCCCGGGCATGCCCAACGTTTTCTGGCCGCCTATGGTCCGATGGTCCAACACTGCCGCCCGCAACGGCATCGATTATCCGCTCCTGCATCTCGTCGCGAAAGGCAGAACAGAGTCCAGACCTGGCAGGACATCACGAGGCTCCCCACCGCGGCATCAGGGCGATGATCGAGGTGGTTATACCCCTTCTTAGCAGATAGTCAGGTTGACCTCCAACAGGCATTGTCAACTTGACGGGTGAGCGGTAAAACCTCTCCCACTTCATGGGTCTGGAGGGCGCTCATACCGCTCAGACGTCCCACTGAAGGTCATAAAATGACCTCGAAATGGGCTCAGTGTCCCACTCAACCACTCCGTTTGGCACATGTTACCATTAAGTTGACAATGCCCTGAGATTTTCGCACTTGATATAAACCTACTGTATCTCTCGGCGTAACTTCTGTGGTGGCATACACTTACGGGCGCGATGATGGTAGAATCGAGCCAATTCGTTGCGCATTAATTGACGGTGCACTTGGCGACAGATGTAGTCAACGCCGGGCGTGCAGTACAAACCTCGCCAACATTTCCTGGCTCTCCCGCACTTTTGGTGATTCGGGTGAACCGAAGCAAAATTGCCACGAGTGAGGCGAGGATAGTAAGCTCGAAACTCCTTGTGAATCAATGGAGAAGCGAACCATCTTCTCGCGATCCACTGGGCCATTAGCTAGCATTCACCAAAAGTGCGGATGAGCCCATTTCCTTTACACCAGTGCGGAATGAAGCCGACTGTACCGTGCACTCCTCCTGAGGTGCTGTCCCTGCGTACCTTCTAGGTGACAGTCGCCTTCCGGTATGTTACACCTATGCCCCTCTCCCTCAGAGCCTGTGGAAGGGGCACCGGTGGAACCGACGACGGAGTTTGCCCAACTGCAGTTGGACTTCGTGGATCAGATCCAATGGCGGTACGAGCTCATCCGCCCCCTCGTCCTCTTGGCCGATGGAACAGCCATGCAGCGGGCGCAGGAGACGCACACCCATCCCGATACCGCGCGGCGGTTGATACGCCGTTTCCGGCAGCAGGGCATGCTCGGGCTGCTCCCCAACGACGTCTCGGGAGCGAGGCAAGGCAGGCCTCCCCGGGTGCCCAAGGCTGTGCGCCAGGAGATCGATCAGCTCAAGGCGCTCTATGCAGGGTTTCATGCACGAGAACTCGCTCGGATCGTGTTCTGCAAGCTCGGGTACCACATTGACCATAAGACCGCCCAGAAGCTGTGGCAGCAGAGTCCGGTGGTGACCCAAGAAACCCTGCCGCGGCGGCAGTCCTCTTCCCATCCCGACCGCTACCAGGCCCGCCTTCAGGTGATCAAACTCTACTATCAAGGCTGGGACAAGGTGAGTATCAGCCGGTTTTTGCACATGGCGCGGACCACGATCGATCGGTGGATCAGACGATTCGAGGCCGAGCACTTTGCGGGGCTCCTGGACTACAAACGCGGTCCCAAGGAGCCATCCCGCAAAGTCTGGTTGCCGCGCATGGTGCAAGTGTATCGCCTCCAGAAGGCGCATCCCGATGCGGGCGAGTTTCGGATCTGGAGCCTGCTGGCGCAGCCTGACATCTCCGTCCGCACGGTCGGTCGTATTATGGCGTTAAACAAACGGGTGTACGATGACATCCCCCACGTGCCCAAGCCAGGACGGCAACAGCCTCCGCAGCCCCATCCCTACAAGGCCCAGCATCGCCATGAGTAGTGGTTCATTGATGGCCGCCAGATGGACTTTACCCTGGATGGCGTCAAGTGGTGGAGCATCGTAATCCACGAGGGGTACTCCCGCACTATCCTCGCGGGCGCGATGGCCCCCACGGAAGCCACGTGGGCTGCGCTGATGGTCCTCTATACCGCCTGCGTCCAGTATGGGGTCCCAGAGTTCCTCGTGTCGGACAGTGGTGGGGCCTATACCTCCAACGCGTTTGAATCGGTCTGCGAGCGGCTCGCGATCCAGCATGTGACGATCGTGAGTATGCAGGGGGAAAGCTTGTGCTCCGCAATTATTGTATCTCCTTGCCGCAAGCGGGCTAGCTCGTAGAGTGCTTGTAGAGGGAACTCGTGGCGAAGTAGCTCTGGACGATGGCCCTCACAGGAGGGATAATAGCCAAGGATGATACCCTATGCTTCAGGGGAGCACCTTGGCTATGACCCGATGCCTCCGCCTGCTCCGCTACCTCATGCCGTTTGCTCATATGCTGCTCACGTTTGTGTGTGATGCCTCGCGTTTCCTTCTCCTCTGTCTGCGCCCTAGTCCCACACTGGCCGCTGAGAATCTCTTTCTGCGCAAACAGCTCGCGCTGTATCAGGAGCGAAATGTCAAACCTCGGCGTGCCACCAACGCCACGCGCCTTGCCCTCGTCTGGCTCGGTCGCTGGTTCGACTGGCGGCACGCTTTAGCCGTTGTACAGCCTGGGACCTTTACCTGCTGGCATCGCCGAGGATTCAGGCTCTTCTGGCGTTGGAAATCCACGCCTGGGCGACCACCGATCCCCGTTGAGCTACAAGCACTCATCCGTCAGATGGTGCGTGATAACCCGATCTGGGGCCAGGAGCGCATTGCCAACGAACTGTTGCTCAAGCTCGGCCTGCGTGTCTCTCCGAGAACCGTGCGGAAGTATATGCCCCACTCTCTGGAGCGAGGTCCAGGCAAGCGTGTTCAATCCCAACGCTGGGCAACGTTTGTGCGCAACCATGCGCAAGCGATCGTGGCCTGCGACTTCTGTGTGGCAGTCACGGCGACCTTTCGTCTCCTCTATGTGTTCCTGGTCATTGAACACGCCAGCCGCAGACTCCTCCATGTGAATGTGACGGCATATCCCACGGCTGCATGGACCCTCCAGCAGCTGCGTGAAGCCATTCCAGCAGACCATGGCTATCGCTTCCTTATCCACGACCGCGACAGCATCTTCTCACCGGCCCTTGACCAGAGCATACGGCATCTGGGCCTCAACGTCCTCGAGACGCCGGTACGGACGCCCGTGGCCAATGCGATCTGCGAACGGGTCCTCGGGACGCTGCGGCGCGAGTGCTTGGACTTTATGATTCCGCTGACGGAGAACCACCTGCAACGCCTACTGCAAGAGTGGGGCTGGCATTACAACGCAGGCCGCCCTCACATGGCCTTGGGACCAGGTATTCCGCAACCGCCGTCCAAACTTCCCGTGCCTCTCCAAGCACATCGGCATAAGGTTCCACCGGACCTCTGCATGGTGGCCCGTCCAATTCTTGGCGGGTTGCACCATGAATATAGACTTGAAAAGAAGGCGGCGTGACAGCGGTACACGATATTTGCGGAGCACAGGGCTCGGCTCGCAGCACCAGCATAGGCGGCGATAGGAGGGGATCAGTCATGGTGAGCCCTGGCGGCAGCCGCAATTGCGCGGGCATCAGCAATATATAATTTAAACCGGGTTTCATGTGAGATAGATCCAGCCGCAAGACGACTTCGCGGTTGAAGGCGAGGGGATCTTTGGCGGTAAATTCGCCGGTGACCGCAGGGGGTGGTTGGAAGCGTAAGGACGCCGGTGGGTTGCAATACTCGACGCGGATGGGGATGCGGCGCCGCTCGGATGTCGCGCCTGACACCGCCGCAGTCGGGACTTCGGTGGCACGCATCGGCGGCCCGCTCAAGGATGGCCCGGTGGTCGGCGTGTGCAGCACCCAGGCCCAGCCCAGGAGCCCCAAGACGAACACCGCCGCTAGGCTGGCCGCCATGACTCGCTGGCGGGGATGGGATAGGTCGATCACCTCGGGCGCCGGCGCGTCCAGCTTCCGGGCCCGCACGGGCGGGTGCGCCTTCGTGAGCACGAGGCAGGATTCCTCGTCCAGAGGTATGGCAACGATTCGCCTCGAAGTGGGCCACTTTCTCATTGTACCCTAGCCATTTCAACTACTTACGGCTGGTGATCACCAAACGTGGTACTCAGCGAGTACGTTGAGAGGCTGTTGTTTTGGTAGTGCTATCCATGTCATGCTGGCCAGATGATTCTGTGCTACGGTTGACCCAAAGTGCTTAGAGGCTGTCTGAAAACTGGTCATAGCTCCGAGCCGTGGATACATTATAGGGGCTATGAACCGACGACTATATTCAACTGACCTGACTGACGCCGAGTGGCGTGCTCTTGAGCCGCATGTGCCTGCGCCGAAAGGCGTGGGGAGACCTCGGCGCCATTCCATCCGTGAAGTGCTGAACGCCATTTTCTATCTGTTACGCAGTGGCTGTACCTGGCGCCTGTTGCCGCATGACCTGCCCCCGTGGAAGACGGTGTATCATTATTTCCGCCTCTGGCGCGTGCAAGGGCTTTGGGAGCGACTGCACGCCGAGCTCCACAGGGCCGTACGCGTGCAGGGAGGGCGCGATCCCCAGCCCAGCGCGGCGATTATTGATAGCCAATCGGTCAAGACCTCTATTGTGGGCGGCCCCCGAGGCTACGATGGGGCGAAGAAAGTCAATGGGCGCAAGCGCCATGTTCTGGTGGATACGCAAGGCCTGATCATCCGGGGGCTCGTGCATCCGGCTGATATTTCGGACCGCGACGGCGCCAAGCTGCTGTTGGCTCCGCTGCAAGGCCAGCTGCCCCGCCTGCAGCATATTTGGGCGGATAGCGCATACGCTGGTAAATGCGCTGAGTGGGTGCACACGACGTTGGGTTGGACGCTGGAGATCGTTAAGCACTGGTGGACCGGAGTCCGCTGGGTCTGGGTAGGACCAGGCCAGACACCTCCAACGATCCCGAGTGGCTTTCATGTGCTGCCGCGCCGGTGGGTGGTGGAAAGTATCCAACTATAATACCCCTATCCAGACAACGACCGTCTATCCTATTATTGGCCTGACCGGTTTATTGAAGCTCATCACCGTGGCAAACACCACCGAGAGATGCTGCTGGCCATGACCATAGTTGTGTTCAAAGTTGTAGCCCTGGTTTTTCAGCGTATTGAACGTCTCGTTTTCAATCTTCCACCGCGCTCGCCCACCCCGCATGAGGTGATACACGTTCCGCTGGCTCACGCGCAGGTCCGTTACCCAACTAAAGGGCTTTGTCGCAATTTTCATTTGAACCGATTTGCGGTATGATCTCTCTCCTTGACCAAGGGTATATGACGAGGGAGAACGACGATGGCGATCAGCTTTAAGGGAGCCCATTTCCCACAGGATATTATTCTCATGGGAGTACGCTGGTATCTCGCGTATCCGCTGAGCTATCGCCATGTCGAAGAACTGATGGAAGAGCGGGGGGTGCCGCTCGACCATGCCACCATCCAACGCTGGGTCGTCAAGGACAGTCCTCTCTTAGAAGACGCCTTTCACCGCCGGAAGCGGCCGGTGTGGGTCAGTTGGCGCATGGATGAGACGTACATCAAGATCAAAGGCCAATGGTATTATCTCTATCGGGCGGTGGATAAACATGGGCAGACCATTGACTTTCTATTGACGAAACACCGCAACGAACGGGCGGCCAAGCGCTTCCTGACCAAGGCCATCCGCCGCCACGGCGTGCCCGAGACGATCACCATTGACGGGAGTGCCGCCAACAAAGCGGCCATCGAAGGCTACAATGAGGAACACGGCACGACGATCAGCATTCGCCAAGTCAAATATCTCAATAATATTGTGGAACAAGACCATCGGGCCGTGAAGCGGGTCACCCGGCCGATGCTTGGCTTCAAGTCCTTCCACGCGGCCCGCCGGACCCTGATCGGTATTGAACTCATGCACATGATTAAGAAAAAACAGATGCGGGGCGAGACCGAAGACGAGGGCCGTACTGCGGCCGAATTGTTCTACTCCCTAGCTGCCTAAGCCGCCCCCCAGACACGGATACCTGCCCCTTCACGACCTCCTCAGCAAAATTTGCGACAAAGCCGCCGACAGCCCGTGAGGTTTACCGGTTCCCATGCTGCTGAGTTGCGCCCCCGGTAGGCCCTTCCTTTTCCCCGGCGGGAATCCTGGTCCATCGGTCCACGGAACCGGAAGCCGTAGACCCACCCGCTTGCCTTTTGGCCAGGCCCGTTAGTCCCCTGGGCCTGTTGTCAATGACGAGGTTTATCGGAAGTTCGCTTGTGCTGGCCCTGGGGAGCTTCCTCTAGCCCTTGCCGGAGGGGACTCTCCGGTGTTGGTACGTTATCAGCCGCTTCATACCTCCCCGTTACCAGGGACGCATGGACTGATTGAGGACAAGTCGATGGACAGACTTGGGGATCTCTCCCACTCACACGGCATGGTTTTCCGTCGCACTCCGGTCCTTGACCAGGTTTGTACAGGCGCCCTCCACCACGCCCGTCGCCATGGGCCACCCCTGCCGGAGGTAGGCATCGTCGCGCATGCGGCCACGCTTCCGGTACAGATCGCTCGCCACCGCCTCCACGACTGTGCGCCGTTGGCCACGGAGGCCCCGCCGTGTGGCACTCTGGCGCATGCCCTGCACCACGCCAGGGCGTGTCACGCTTGGTCCGCGATGCGTTGTCGTTTTCCAAGAAACTCGCCAATCATATCGGTGCCATCAAGCTGTTCATCTGCCACTACAACCTGACGAGAGCTGCGGCGTAAAGCGAGCATTACATGGATATCACTACCCTGGCGCTAACATGGCGTTTGATTTATCTATACCGCTCAGGAGTTGCATACCCGAGATACTGGCGTTAACATGGTGTCCGATTTACCTCTACCCTCACTCGCGCGTTCGCTAGGTAGAACAGGTAGAAGATGAGCCGATCGTATTTTGTCCCTGCTGCGGATCTCTTGCCGTATTGGCCGCACGATCTGCTGGCGCCGACGGATATCGGCGGTATCGGGTCGCTGACAGTCTATGTTGGCGTGAGCGACCTGGATCTGCTCGAGTTCGGCGGTCACGTCATGCTGACCGGACAACTCGCCCTCTGGCAGCAGATCGTGTTCGATCTTCCGCTGGTGAACGGGGTGAGCCTGGTCCTGGGCCAGCCCGGTCCTAACGTCAGCACCTTCCCATTCGAGCTCAGCTTCGGCCCAGTTTCCGAGGACGATGCCGGCAACGTGACCGAAAAGGCCCTGAGCCTGTTCCTCAAGGGACGGCCGGGTCCGTACGAGTTGCGGCTGCCGCAGGTCGACATCGGCCTGCGCTTCGATCCCCAGAAGCTCCGGCCGATGAAGCCGCGCGATCCCGCCGACCTCACCAAGGGCTTCGTTCCCGACCCGGCGGTTTCAGCCGTGCAGCTCACCTTCCGCGCCGAGGTCATCATCAACACCGAGACCGGGCTGCGGCTCGAGGCGCCAGGCGACCTCGACCTACCCTTCTGCCAGATCGGGTCCACCGGCATCGTCATCTCGGCGCAGGATCTCGTGTTCCGTCTGTCCGACGCCCAGCCCTTCCCGGAAGGCATCGACCCCGAGGCATTCGACCTCGAGCCCGACTGGAAAGGCGTCTATCTCGGCCGGGTCAAGGTCTACAACCTACAGAGTCTGTGCGACGGTCTGCCAGCGCTGCTCGATCTCGAGAAGTGGTTCATCGGCAGCAGCGGCGTCACCGGCAAGGCGACCGCGACCTACGATTTGCACCCGGACATGAGCACGCAGAGCTTTGCGGTACGCGCGCTGCGGCTCGCACTCCAGCAGAACACGCTGCTCGAAGGACTGGTGCAACTCGCCGTCAAGCTCTCCTATTTCGACGATAAGGTGGTCTATCTCGATCTCGAGATCAGCAACGACCCCAGCCTGGAATTTCCCGAATCGATCGGCTTCATGGGTGCGATCGCCGCCGCGCGGCCGCCCGGCGCTGAGACGCCGGGGCAGGACGAGCTACTCCCCGTCAACCTCTCCGTGGGCGACACGAAGCTGCTCCATCTCGGCGTGAAAAAGTTTGGTGTCCGATCGAAGCCGGACCCCGCGCGCGCTGCGGTCGACCAGCTGCCGTCGGACACGCGCTATTGGGATCTTTTGATCGACGGGAGGGTGGAGATCCTCCCCGCGGCTGCGGTCGGCGATGCCGTGTTGGGCGCTGACGTAACGCAACTAGGGTTGCAAGTGCAACCCAGCTTCAACCTGCTGCTGCCCACGGGGCTCTGGATGAACATGTCGGAGGCCGTACGGACCAAGCTCGCGGCGTTTCCCATCTCGATCTCCCGCGTCGGCTTCGGCAAGGAAGGCGCAGAGAAATGGATCGGGCTCGATGCCCGGGTCGATTTCGGCAAGGGACTCGGCGCCGGCGCTTCGGTCAAGGGATTACGCGTGTATTTCGGCGGACCGCCCGGACGCTATGTCAAGTTCGACGGCATCGAGGTGAAGCTGGAAAAGCCGGGCTTCAGCTTTGCGGGCGCCGTGTCGATGCTTTCCGGCGCAGATCCCGACGGTGTCGCCGATCCATCCGATCGCATCTTCCGCGGTGATGTGACACTGTCGATCGCCAGCAGCGTGGGCGTCAAACTTGAAGGCGGCGTGCTGTTCGGCACCAAGGCTGGCGTCAGATTCGGGTACATTGCGCTCGACGCCACGTTCGGCCCCGGCATCCCGATAAGCCCGAGCCTCTCCTGGTTCGGCGCTACCATCCTTGCCGGGCTCAACGTCGTCCCTGATCGCAAGTTGACCGGCGATCACGGTGACGACTTCAACTTCTATCAGCACTGGTACGCGCCTGCGCCGGGCCCGTTCTCGATCACCCACACGCGCAAATGGGTCCCACAGGACGACGCCTGGGCGTTTGGTGCCGGGGTCAGCATCGGCAGCAGCGACGGTCGGGCGTGGAGCTTGAAAGCGCTGCTCGCGATCGTCTCGCCGGGACCGGTCATCCTACTGGAGGGGCGTCTCCGGCTGCTCAGGACCCGCGAATCGCACAAGGGGGCGCCGCAGTCGACCTCGATCCGCGGGCTGATGGTGCTCGACTTCGACCAGGGCGACTTCCTGCTGGCCCTCGAGCTCGACTATAAGCTGCCAGACTCTGGCCTGCTGCTCGACGTGCACGCGACGGGCGAAATCTTTTACGGCCATCGCCCGCGCGACTGGCATGTGGCGGTCGGCTGGCCCGAGCCGCTCGAGCGGCGCGTGCGGTCGAGGGCACTGCGGCTGCAGGGGTGGGACGCTTACCTGGTGATCAGCGGCAGCGATCTCGTGCTGGCCGAGCGCACCTTCCCGGGCATTGCGCTCGCGGTCGGCTATCGGACCGGCATTGACAAGCGCGGCAAATGGGGACCGGTCCGCGCCGTGCTGGCGGTGTGGATCGCGGGCGATGTCGCGGTATCTTTTGCACCATTCTATATCCTCGCCGAGCTCAGCCTGCACGGCGAAGCGAGCATCAAGGTGTTCGGCATCGGATTCGAACTGATGCTGGACGCGCTGCTCGCCCTCGAAGCGCCGGTGAACGGCGACGACCTATTCTTCGGCGGCAAGGTCACGATCAAGGTCGGCCTGCCATGGCCGCTCCCGGACGTCAAGAAGAACATCCCGTTTAGCTGGGGCGACGAGAGCGGCATGCCGCCGCCCATCACCCCGCTCATTAACGGTGCGACGGTGAGCCTGGGCTATACCACCGTGGGGCAAGCGCTCTACGCTCACGAAACCGGCACCGTCGCGGGCACGGTGTTGCCGCTCGACGGCCGACTCAATATCACCTTCCAACGCCCGATGCGCTCGATCTGGGCGGGTGCGCCGACGCCGGTGGACCTGGCCGCGCCGGACAGGGTCGGGGATACCTTCTATCGCTACACGCTCATGGCGCTCCGCGTCCGCGTGACGCCGGCCGCGGGCGCCGTTCACGACGCCACCGAAGACCTGTTCGGACAGTGGACGCTGGGGCCAGGCGACGCGCAAGGACCGCAGGCGCAGAGCCTGGTGCTGTGGGGGCTCACGCCCTTCCCGGCGGCGGGCAACCTGGCCTGGCCCGGCCGTACCGAGCGCCGCTCTTGGGCCGACCTGTTTTTCGACACCTATCCGACATGGCCCTGCGGCACGCTGCCGCCGACCGAGCGCTGTGTCGACTTCGACATCATTCCGCTCGGCGTCTATGAGCCCGAGCTTCGCTACCGGCCTGATCCCGCGTATGCCCCCGTGATCTTCTCCGCGTGGCCCGATCCGGTCACGCCGGACACTGTCGGCTTCACGTTCGGCGATGCGGTGCAGGTGCCGCTGGCCGTGGTGCAGGAGAAGTCGGGCCATTGCCTGCGGCTGGCGCGCACGACGCTGATCGGCGGCCCCGATGGGCAGGGTCAGGGCTTCGGGTCGGTGCATGACGGCAGCACGCTGTTTGGCGTGACGATCGATCTGCCGCCCAGTCGGCGTGCACGCGGGCGCGTCGAGCATAACCCCGATCTGTTCTTCATGTTCGTGCTGGCGACGATGGACGGTGCGGCGGTCGCGACGATCGCGGTGAACGGTCCCGATTTCGAGATCGCTGCCGATCCGAAGCCGGCCTTCAACCGCCTCGTCATCCGTCTACAGCCGCGTCGCCCCGGGCATCCGGCTCCCGGCCTCGATCATCTGCTCTGCAAGTTCTGCTATACGACGCTCGGCGCGCTGGAAGCTGAAGATGAGGCGCAGCAGCAGCGGGTGCGCTGGCTCCACGTGCTCGGCCCGCTGACGGTCGAGGAGCCTGAAACCAACGACAACCCCTTCGGCGCGCATCTCGTGCACGAGCCGCACGCGACCTACGTGGTCGCGCTAGACGTGCGAACCGAAAGCGCCCAGGCCGTCGATGGCCCGTGGCAGGACCACGGCATCGCCACCGAGCAACTCATCGTTGGGACGGCGGGAGCGCCGGCCGATCTCAGCCCCTACGTGCAGGCGTTGGTACCCGACGACGGGGCGCGCCCGGTCTATGCCGACTACGACCTGCGCATCACCTACAACCAGCCTTATGTCGAGGCGATGTACATCAAGTCGGGCCAGGCGCTCACAGCCGAGCTGCTGACGGCGAACGGCCAGCCGGTCGAGCCCCAGATCGTGCGCAGCCGCACCGTCTTGCCCGCGATCAGCAGTGAGACCGCCGTCGTGCTTGATCGCCTGCGCACGGCGGATTGCGTCGAGGTCGACATTGACGTGATCGCCGGATACGACGAGACGACCTATCGCACGCGGCTTGCCACCTCGACGGCGTATGAAGCGCGCATCCGGGGCGGCTTCTTGCCGGAGCCGGTGTATCGCTGGAGCTTCGTCACCAGCCGCTATCGCACTTTCGCGGAGCATCTCGCCGATCTTCGATCGCTGCCGTGGCACGAGCGTCTTCCCGCCACGGTCGACTGGGGCGCCGTCGCGACGCGGCTGGCGCCGACCGCCGATCGCGCCGCGGAGGACGAAGCCTGGCGGGCGATCTGGCAGGGTGATTTCGGCTTTTCGCTGCGGACGTTGCCGGAACGCCCGGACGTCACCCTGCTGTGGACCGAGTCCGCCGGCTTCGAGGCGTGGGTTCTGAGCCTCGTCGGTCCTGAGCCGATGTTCGTGTCCGATCGCACGGTGCTCATGCTGAAGCGCAAGGCCACGAACTTGGCGCTCGCGCCCGACGGACGCCGCAGCCCATTGACCTTCTGGCACGACGTCACGATGCGTCTGGTGCGATCGCACGACGGCACGCAAGCCCTGCTCGTGCCGGTCGACAGCGCGGGACAACCCACGCCACTGGTCGCCGGCAGCTACCGGCTCGATTTCACGTTCCGGCTGACCGGCGTCGCGGGCCTTCCGGACCTCAGCCGCCAGGGTAGCACCGCGGACGAGACGGGGTCATGGCCCTTCACGGTGCCAGCGGTGCCCGACCCGATCATCGATCCGGAGGCGTAAGTGCCAAGTCATGTGCAGGATCCTCGACTGACATTGCTTGGCGCCGGCTTTCTCGGCGATGCGGAGGCGCAGGACGGCGTTCATTTGCGCTGGTCGTTCGACCCAGATCTTGGCTTCCCGCCGGAGGGGTTCCAGCTCTTCTTCCGCACGCCCACGAGGAAAATGGAGCTCCAGCTGTCCTTCGCCAAGCTTGCGCACGAGCTCCAACTGCAGCCAGCGCCCGCCGGTGTCGACCAGGGCGTCACGGTCAATCGTGCCGATGGCGATCGACTGGTGATTGCGACGCGATGCAGTCAGCTCGGTTTCGACCTCGGGACCGTACCGCTGGAGCTGCGCTTCCGCCCAAGCTTTGGCGTGCCGCCCACGCTAGTACGCGAAATCACGCTGATCGGTGTGGCCCAGCAGGGCGGCGCCATCGCGCGCGCACGCCATGCTGGACGCATCACCGATTGCGCCGGCACCGGGCAACAGGCCTGCCTTGCCAGTCTGCTCGACAAGGGTGTCGCATCGCTGTTGACCCGCCTTCGCGGGGGCGAGCGTCTGTTGCCGGGACGCGACCTCCGCGCGCGACGCGCGCGCAGCGAAAGCTGGACAGCTCTGCAGCGCGCGGACCGCGTCGCGGCTGAAGCCAGGCTCGCCGAGTTGCAGGGCAGACGCCGGTCGGCAGCCGCCACGACATGCACGCCGTTCCAGATCACCCTGCGGGCCGATGCGATCGATGCGGTGGAGGTGACGGGCTGCAACGCGTCGCTGCTTGGCGTCGTGTGGAGCCCGATCGCTGCGGACGAATGCACGCGGGACTGGAAGCCGCTGCATGGCCCGATCTGCCTGCCGGTCGAGGACGCTCCCGGCTATCCCTGCCAACGCGAGAGTGGAACGGCGCGCGATGTTGCGAAAGGCCGGCTGCCCAAGAAGGAGGATCTGCCGCCCGGTGCGCCGCCGCTCGAAGCGCTCGAAGCACGCCTGCTCGGGGCTGACTTCGACGAGCTGCGCAAAGCGCTGGAGCAGGCGCTGAGTAGCGGCGGCACGTTTTTCACGCAATTGCCATCCGACGATCTGCAGGAACCTGCGACCTGGCGCTACGACGTGGTCAGGGACGCGTTGACCGCTGCGGCCGATCCGTATTTCGCGCGCGTGCTCGGGCTCTACTGGGTCCACCAGGTCACCGACAAGACGGCGCGGTTCGACTACAAGATCGAAGCGGTATGGCCGATCGCCGGCGACAAGCACAGCTTCTGCTGGGTGGCATTCGATCTCGGCCAGGACAAGCAGCCGGCGCTCCTAGCGCCGACAGACATTACGGCAACCGCCGAGCCGGGTGCAGCGCACGTCACAGCCGACGGCGTCAGCAATCCTTGCGAAATGGACGTGATCGTGGGCTGGCGCCGGCCGACTTCGTGCGAGCTGAACGATCCGCAGCGCAGCCCAATCGCCTATCTGGTCGAGCGCACCGACGTCGATGCGCCAGCGGCGGGTCCGTATCACCTGCTCACGCGTCGCGCTTTCGAGAAAGGCGACGAACCCGAAGTCGTGCCGGCAATGATCGCCGATCCGACCGAAGGGCCAGTGCGATTTGCCAAGGGCTACTATGTCGATCGCGGGCCCGGCTACGGGACCTTCAACTACCGGGTGCTGGGCCGCGACCTGTTCGGGCGCACCAGCGCTCCATCCGTGCCACGTGCAGTGCTGGCGCAGGACGAAGTCCCGCCTGGCCCGCCGCTCAATCTCGCTGCCGAGTATTTCGATCCGGCCGATCCGGAACGGGTGGGCGGCGCCATGCTCGCCTGGGCCAATCGGGACCTTCCTCCCGGTCAGCCGCCGCGGGCGGCCGTGGCGATCCGCTGGATCTGGCCGGCAAGCCGGCAGCTGCAGTTTCCCGATCTCGACGAGTTCCGCTTCTACTATCGCACTGGACCGCTGAACCAGGTGCTCGGCGGCATCATCGCCGTGACGCCGCTCGGCGCCGGGCAATACGACGTCGCGACCGATCTCAGGCCGGTCGGGCCTGACTTCCCCACACCGCAAAGCGCGGTCGATCTGGGGACGCTCAGATCCGAGGGCGAAGAATGTCCGATCGTCACGCTGCGCACGGTGGCTGGTCGACTCGCGTTCCAGGTGCGCGCGCATCCAGCGGCGCCGCCGCTCGTCGGCTTGTGCACGTTCCGCCTCGGGGGCGGCACCTCGCCCACGGCAAGCGAGCCCGCCAAGACGCCGTACCCGGCGTTTCGCCTGTATGAGTGGGCGGCCGACTGGGGCGGCCTCGTGCTCGACCCAGAAGCGCCGGGGACGCCGGCTCCGCTGCGGATCGCGGCCGATGGCTCCTGGCGCGGGCCTCTGCCAGCAGCGCTTACCGCCGCGGATATCGAGGCGACGCGCGTGCTGGAAGCCGAAGGTGGCGAGGTGCATTGGCACTACCTGCTCAAGCTGCGCGGCCTGGTGCTGGCCCCGACCGAGGCGCGTCCGCGCGCCATCGGTACCTTCGGCGTCAGCGCCCGCGACACCGCCGGCAACGAAGGGCGCGTCGCGCCGCCGGCGTCGATCTACGCGATCTACCGCACCGCACCGAGCCTGCCGGCGCTCGTCTATCCGCCGGTCAACTATGCGACGCTGGCGGACTACCACGGCACCTCGTGGTTCACGCTCTCCTGGACCGGTGTCGCCGGACTTGGCTATCTCGTCTACCGCGCGGTGGATGTCGAGCTGCTGGCCGCAGCAGGCGTCGATGTCGCGACGCATCGCGCACGGACGCCAGACGAGCAGCGACTCGAGCTGCAGCAGCTCGGTCTGCAACCGACGCATCTTGAGGCGTTTCGCCTGGTGACGCCGGCACCGCTGCCCGCGACGGGCGGGCCGATGACCTACCGCGATGCCATGCCGGGCTCGGTGCTCAATCGGCATGTCTATCGCGTGCGCGCGGTGGATCGGGCAGGCAATCTCGCGCCATGGCCACCGGCCAGCGCCGCAAGCTGTGTCGTGGTGGATCTACCGGGCGTGCCGCCCTCGCAGCCGAGCTGGGCTGCTGTTGGCTTTCCCGCCAACGGTCTGGCGCTGCACTGGGCCCCCAATGCCGAGGCGACCCTGCGCGGCTATCGGCTGTATCGCACGTCTGACGCGGAGGCAGCGGTTGATGTGCGCTCGATGACGCCGCTGTTCGCCAGCGCCGAGGCCGAAGGCGCAGGTCGGGTGCACGGCATCCTGTTGGAGCGCGATGACACGGGAGCCGTGACAGCGGTGACCGAACTGCCTGCCGACGAGCGGCCGCCCGGTCGTCTCCTGCAGTATGTCGACCTGACGCCCGAAGAGGGGCGTGCTGTCTACTACCGGCTGGTCGCGGAGGACGTGGCGGGGCATCGCTCAACGCTATCGGCGTTGCTCACGGCGCAGCTGCCGAAGCTCTCACCCCCGGCGCCGCCCGTGTGGAACGCCCCGATCATCGCCAGCGGGCAGGTCACGCTGAGCTGGACGGCCGACGAGGACGATCTTCGCTCGCTGCTCTTGCGACGGACCGAGGGCACCATCTGGCGGCCTCTCGGGCCATGGGCGCCGGAAGGCGACTACAGCTTTACCGACGGCAGCGTGGAAGCCGGCGTTGCTTACGAGTATCGGGTCCGCGTGCGGGATCGCGCGGGCCATGTGGTGGATGGCCCGACGCTGAGCGTCGTGGCGAGCTGACCTCGCGGAGCGGAATGCCGTGCCTGAATTCACCGGAAACGTCCACAGTCTCGAGCTGGCCTTGCCCTTCCCGGCGCCACCGACCGGTGGCGACCCCGTCTATGCGCTCGGCCGCACCTTCGCGGACGCGGGCAGCGATGCGCTTGACGTCTGGGTGAACGACACCGACACGACGACCTACGATCCACCGGACGGGGATCCGCTCACCCTGCCGCTTCGCTCGCTCATCGCCTGCATTCACGGCTGGCTCCGCTTCGTCGCGGCGGGCACGACAGCGCCCGGGCTGCGCACGCGCAGCGGCACGCCGCTGGCTGTAGCCGACGACACGTTGATGCTGAGCGTCTGGCCCACTTTGCGCGGCAACCTCGAGCGCATGGCGGAGGACGGCAGCTTTCTTATCCCGCAGACGGAAGAGGGCCGCGGCGGCCGGCCGGCTCTCGAACACTTGCTCTACGAGAACGTCGATGAGGCGACTCTCGAGACCGCGATCGAGGCGCTGATCCGTGAGGCGCGCCCCGATCCCTATTTCACTGCGGTGGAACGGAGCGCCATGGTGCAGTCCTTCCTGCAGGGCGACATCCAGATCCTGGCGCGGGCTGGACGCGTCATTGGCGAGGCCGGGGCCGGCGATCCAGGGCCGGGTGGGTCGCCACCGGGGGCTGGTGCGACCTGGCGCCGGCTGACTTTGCGGGCAGTGGACCGGCTGGGCCAGTTGTTCGATCCGGGATACTTCCTGCGCCGTGTCCAGGAGTTGAGCCAGCTGGTCGAGGTGCCGATCCTCGTTGACAAAACCCTGATACCGTCGCGCGCCGCCGTCGGCGGCCATCCGCTGCCGAAGCTCACGCCCCAGCGTCGGATCGTCGACTGGCGCGACGAGGTCGGCCGACCGGTGCCGGGTGCGCGCTTCGCCTTTCCGCCGGCCACCGGCAGCGCCACAGACTTCATCGCCGCCGACGCCGCCGGGCTGTGGATCGGGCCCACTCTGGCCGACGGCGACAACCCGCTCGCGGTCGAGCGTCTGGTGCTCGTGCCGGAGTCGCCGACCGTCCGCCTGGGCACGCTGCCGAATGCGCCGCGCTCCTATCCAGCGCTCGAGCGCGACGCAATCGCCGACGATTACCTGGTGGTCTCCGCGGTCGACCTTGCGTCCTGGTTTCCCGCGCGCGCGGCACCCGCCACGCCGGCGGAAGAGCCGCTCCGCCGGTTCAGCGAAGGCAACCGGGTCACGCCGTTGATCGACGCGCGGCGCGCGTACTGGTTCATGTACCGCGCACTGCGCCGAACCTTCCGCGACGACCATTTCACCGGCGTGGAGGAAGGCGCGTGGCCGGCCGATGGTCCGCTGCTCGATACCACAGGTCATCGAGTTTACCTCGCCGGCTGGCAGCTCAGCCCCGAGCTCTGGCTGCCGGACACGCCGGATGGCTTCGATCCCGCGGTGGAATACGACGACAAGGGCATCCCAACCGAAACCAACGTGTTCTTCGACGCGCGAGGTCATGTGATGGGCATCCTGCGAGCCGCGATCGCCAATGCGGTCGACGTTCGCGCGATGCTATGGCGCCAGCTCGAACAGGTGCCGGACTTCCACACCAACAATACGGCGGCGGTCAACGCCATCAATCAGCTCGAGGGCAGCCAGCACGGCCAGGCGATCCTCGATGCGGTCGGCCGCACCATCAGCGCGCATCATATGAAGGCGATGGTCGTGCAAAACGCCGACGGGAGGCTAGCGTTCCTCGGCGGCACCGATATGGCGCGCGGACGGTGGGATACGCCCGAGCACCTGCCAAACGACCCGCGCGCGCTCGGCGGCCGCGATCCGGCCAACGAGGGTTGGCACGACGTGCACGGCATGGTCGAGGGTCCGGCGGTGGAGGACGTCGAGACAAACTTCCGGCAGCGCTGGAATGCGCACCCGGACTCGGGCCTCTGCGGCCGTACCCCCGTGCCGTCGCGCAGCCCGTCGGAGCAGATCGATCCGATCCCGCTCGCGAGCCACTACGTGCAGATCAATCGCAACATGCCGTCAGGCGTCCCGCTCAATTCGTTTGTCAACCTCGAACATGGCGATCCGGGCGCCCGCCTCGCGCGGCTGAATGCGATCCGGCGCGCCCGGCGATACATCTATATCGAAGAGCAGTATCTGGCGATGGTGAACATGGCCGATTACGCCGCTTTGCTGGCCAGTCCGGATCCGCTCGCCTTCGTGCCGAGTGAGCCGGACACACTCGCGGCGGCATTGCGCCAGCGACTGGTGGGCCCCGACCCGGTTGAGTTCGTCGCCATCCTCTTGCCGCGGCGGCTGAACGAGGTCCCGGCCTTCGCCAACATGGTGATCTTCGAGCTGCGCAAGCGCTTCATCACCTTCCTCACCCATGGGCTTACCGACGAGCAGCGCCGCGACCGCCTCCTGGTGTTTCACCTGCGCAACCGATCGGGCCAGTCGACCTACGTGCACGCCAAGATCATCGTCGTTGACGATGTGTGGGCCAGCATCGGCTCGACCAATCTCACATATCGCGGCATGACCTACGAAAGCGAGATCAACTGCGACGTGGTGGACGGCGCCATCGCCCGCGGCGCGCGGCGCTATGCCCGCGACTTCCGCGTCGCGCTGTGGGCTGAGCATCTGGGGCTCGGGGATCGCGGCAGCCCGTCCGTGCTCGATCCGAGGCACGGCTTCGAGCTGCTCCGGCAGGCGGCTGAGGGCAACCTGGCGCGGCCCCACCATCTCGCACCCTACGACCCGGCCTATTTCGGCGACGATCTAGGCTTACCGGGCGCGCCACCGCCCTACGATCCCGGCAACGCGACCCATGAGATCATCCGCACGCACCTCGTCGACCCGGACGGCCGCAATCCCGACGATCCAGCACTCGACTATGCGGCGCTGATTGCACTGGCAAACAGCCTTTGACGGGGTAGCCGTGCAATGATGTCGTGGTTGCAATCGAACAGGCCCGGTGGGGACGACGTGACGAATGACCAGCTTCGTGTCCTCGACAATGATGCGGTCCACCACAAGTTGTAGCACGTTTTGCTTCACGGCGAAAGAGGGTTCGGTCAGGGCACTGCAAATGCTCGCGCAGAAACCCTCCAGCCCTTGCAGGAGCCGGAGTTCTTGTTCCCGCTCTCGGCGCTGTTGCTGGAGCTCCCCGAGCCGCTGCCGCAGCACCTGTTGGTGTTCCGTACTCCGCCGCCGGCGCTCCTGGAGTTCGGCCAAGTCGATCGCGCCCACCTGGTAGGCATCGATGAGGCGTTGCACTTCGCGCTCCATCGCCTGGACTTGGCGCTCGATGCGCGCCCGTTCCCGCTCCTCACGGCCCTCCACGGCCGGATCCCCACGGCTCTCTTCATACCGCTGTGGTGCGCAATAATTTCATCGTCCCTCACCACACGCACGACGTCGAGCCCGCCGCGCCTGAGTTCTCGACTGTGCCTCTCTCCCACTGAGCCCATCAGCGTAGGCGCTACCCACCGATGGGCCTGCGTACCATGCCTATCGACTCGGAACTTCCGGCATTCGCCCAGCCGTCGTGTTGGGGCATCGACCAGGTTATCTGGTGTGACCTGTGAGTTTGTCGAGCTCCGCACGTATCTCGTGCAATACCGTGTCGCCGACGTTGCCGATCCGCTCCTGCACGCGACGGCGATCGATGGCCCGCAACTGGAACACCAGCGCGACTGAGACCTGAGATAATCCGTTCTCAGCCGTCGGCCGGATGAGCACCGTCCCGGCAAATCGCATCGTTCCCCTGGCCGTCGTCAGCGGGACAACGAACACGACCGGCAGTCCTCCCCCGTATTGATCATCTTGGAGAATGACCGCTGGTCTGCGGCCTCGTTGTTCATGGCCATTGGCAGCTGGCAATTGAACCCAGTGCATGTCGCCGACGGTCACTGGTCTTCTGCTTCCCACTGGTCAATCATCGCCCAGGCTTCGTCGCTGGCCTGCTCCCATTGGGCTAATTCCGCCTGCAATTCTGGCGTCATCTCCGCCGGCCCGATGAGAATGTCCACGTGGGCGCCTTCAGGCAAGGGGGTGTCATGCTGGGGCACCACCAGGCCATTTTTGACGATCCCTGGGATGACCAATCGTTGTGTGGCCATGTTGTGCACCTCTCCCATGCTGGTCGGTTTGATCGGTTTATTGTACTTCCTTGAGTGAAGCTGGTGTGCACGGCCTTATGAGCGCGTCGTCACCTCTTCCGCACGCGTCTGCGGCTGCGATCATGCGGTTTGCTGTCCAAGCTGGTACTCGTGGTGCAAACCGCCCAGGATCGGACACACCACAACCCGCAGGTGCTCCGGCAGCTGGTGTCGATGTGCTTGCAGCGGAGCAGGCAGATGTGGAGGCGGCTGCGGGATACCTGGCCCCAAGGACAGATGGGGACGCCCTTCGTTGTCGTGTGGCACCCACTCGTGCAGGAGACATCGCAGGTGAGGCTCGGTGAGCGGGATCAGAAAATCCAGGCATTCCCGCCGCAGCGTGCCGATGAGCCGCTCGCAGATCGCGTTGGCCTGAGGGCTCTGTGGCGGGGTTTTCAGGACCCGCAACCCTAGATGGCGCACCTGCCGATCGACCTGCGGGGAGAAGATGCTGTCCCGATCATGGATCAAGAAGCGGTAGGTGTGGTCAGATGGGATCGCGTCGCGCAGCTGTTGCAGGGCCCATAGCGCCGTGGGATGCGCCGTCACGTTGACGTGCAGGATGCGGCGGGTGGCGAGTTCCATGACCACCAACACGTAGAGGAGACGAAAGGTCGCCGTCACCACCACACAGAAATCACAGGCTACGATCACCTGGGCGTGGTTGCGCACAAAGGTCCGCCAACGCTGCGACGAGACACGGTGAGACCCTCCGCGGTCCGGACGCGTGGGCATATATTTACGCACGGTCCGGGGCGACACCCGGAGGCCCAGCTTGAGCAGGAGTTCGTTGGCGATCCGCTCCTCACCCCAGGTGGGGTTCTCATGAGTCATCTGACGAATGAGCGCCTGCAGCTCCGCCGGAATCCGTGGCCGTCCGGGACGAGACTTCCACCGCCAGAACAGGCGGAATCCTTGCCGATGCCAGCGGATCAATGTCGCCGGTTGCACCAGGACCAACGCGTGCCGCCAATCAAACCAGCGGGCAAGCCAGATCAAGCCAAGACGGGTGGCCGTGGTGGCGTGTCTCGGTTTCACATGGCGCTCCTGATATAACGCCAATTGTTTACGCAGAAAGAGATTCTCAGCGGCGAGTGCGGGGCTGGGGCGCAGGGAGAGGAGGAGGAAATGCATGCCATCGCGCAGGAGCGTGAGCAGCATACTGATAAGCGGCATGAGGGTACGGAGATGGTGTGTGAATCGTGTCATCGCCAAGGTGTTCCTCTCAGGCTTGGGTTATTGTCCCTAGCTATTATCCCCGCTCTGAAGTGCAACGTCCAGTGCTGTTTCACACTCAGCTCCGTGCGCATTGTCTGCGCGCCGACCCGCTTACAGTGTAGTAATCCAATAATTGCGGAGGACAATGGTCGTGGCGACTGACGTACCCCATGAAGACGCCCACCTGGCAGTTGTCGACCTTGCCCCTATGACCACACCACTGGCGTTTGACCCCCACCGAATGTGTGCCGCGCTTGGGAAAGCTGCTCGGATCGAAGGCGATGATGCCATCGGCTTCACCCAACTGATCGGCCACCTGTCCAACCAGGACCTCGATCAACGGCCGGTGGTCCCATGGCGCTGTGCCGATGAAGTCCTGCATGACCAGGCGCTCGACATCGACCAAGGTCGCAATTTCCTCGGCATTCTTGTGTGGCAAGTGGGAGAGCAGCCCCTGGAGGTAGAGATGCACATTGCGCTTACCGGCCTCGGTCTCGAGGGCGTGTTGATAGGGCACGACGAAATCGCTCAGACGGTCCACCATGTGCATGAATACGTCGGGAGAAACGATACAATCGCTCAATAATTCCTCTCCTCGCTGTGCCCAAGCCGGTGTCATCTTTTCGCCTCCTCCAAATGGCATGCCGATAGTGGATGCTGGTTGGAAGCGATTGATATAACAATGGGTTATGTGATGCAATAGGGGTCAAAAGAGAGGGATACAGTAGGTGTAGGTGGAGGAAACGAACACCTTGACGGCCACGGCGGCCTCCTGGGCGCGGATGTCTGTATAGATGCGCACGCTGGTCCGTCTTGGTTGCCTCTCTGCTGGCCGGGCTTATTTAACCCACTCCATCTGATCCGGCTTGAAGGGTGGCTGAGCGAAGTCCAGTAAGGTCAGCTCACCTCCCTGCGCCTTGATCGAATGCACCTCGCCTTTCGGGATGTGAACGACCATGCCGGGCTTCAGAGCGATCGTCTGCGTGCCGTGCATCATGCTCCCCTGCCCGCTGACGATGTAAAGCACATGATCCCCGTCTTTATGGATGTGTGCTTTGATCTCGTCCTTGACCCCTACGGCGCCCACGGTGTAGGTGGGTTCCTTGACCAACACCTTCAGGGTGAAGCCGGGTCGCTCTTCCCCTTTCTTGACCTCGTCATTAAAATTGAACGCATGGTCCTGGGCAAACGCCGACCCCGCCATGAGACTAATGCCCATCACTGCTGCCAACACTATCCACGGCATACGTTTGGTTGCCATTTCAAGCTCCTTTCCTATGAATGCTGGTATGGGACCCTCTTACAGGTTAGCACCGGTATTCGCGGCATCTATACTGGACCAGCGTGCGCATCTATACAGAAACCTACGGTTTGGAACTAATGCTTTATCCAGCAATGGGTTAGCTGGTGACAAACGCGGGTGTCAGAATAACCCTCGTTTGTCTTATTGCTCGCTCAGCAGGCTATTTTGGGCCAAAAATCGATCAGAAAACCCATCAAGGAAATCAAAATCAGGTTCATGGACCAACGGACAGTTTTCTTCCACGGCGAAACCGTAGGTTTCTGTTTGAATGCGCCCACTGGTCCAACGTGCTCGACACCGGGTCTGCGCTCGTATGCGCTGTCGATCGTGGGCGCGAGTGTAGGGGGGATCGACAGCGGTGTCAATCATGGAGGTGGGGGCGATGACTGACATCAGGTGTATAAAACCACATTCCATCGGATTTTGTGGTAAGGCCCTGAGCCCTTCACGATTGGCTTGAGATTGCAATACGTTACCCTCATGGTGTCTCATCAGCTAACGACACCTGATGACCTGGGGGTAACACATGGGCTCAGCGGCCAAACCGACCCGCGAAAACCGGACTATCACCGTTGATTTTCAGCATGAATCGACCTACGTTCAGCTCCTTGGCGACGGCAAGGCGTTTGTCGAATGTGTCCTCGCCTTTCTCCTGTCCCTTGGTTTTCAACTCAAGCACAAGGCGACCTGTCGCGGCGGTGGGTGCTGGACGCGCCACTCCCATTACATTCGTGTCCGCCTGGGTGGAGTCACCATTTGGCGGCTGCAGTGTACGCGGTGCAAAGCGGTGTTCACGGTCCTCCCCCACTTCGTCTTACGTTATCGCTCGATGCGCCCTGAGGTGGCCCGCAACGCCCTGTTGGCCACCCATGGGGGCCTCAGTTTGGAGTGGTGTGCAGTGGTGTGTCATGTCTCGCCGATGGCCCTCTACCGTCTGGTCTGTGCACTGGGTCAACAGCGTATGGTTATGGTGCTGACCCGGTGTGGCCTGTCCTTGCCTACCTACTTCTTGGCCGATGAGAAGCACAGCTACTGTCTTACTGCCAAGGTCTATTTGCCCACGATTGTCCAGGGCCGCGTGATCTGGCACCTGGGCTACACCGAGGAGGCCAGTGCCGCGGCCTTTACTCAATCCTACGGCGTGTTTCAATGCGCCGCATCCCAGCAGGACCCGACCTATCGGGTCCGGGGGATTCTGACCGATGGCTTCGACAGCACCACCAGGAGCATGCGCACGCTCTTTCCGGGAGCGCGCTTGGGCACCTGCTTGCGCCATGCGATCAACAAGCTCCCGAAGAAACTCGCGGCCATCACGTCCCCGGTCCGCAAGGCCTTGGGCGCGCAGTTTCACACCTTGTTGTACCGAGTACGGCAGCGCAAGAGCTTGCGGGTGTTTGCGCTGGGCCAGCGGCTCCGCCACTTTGCCGACCACGTCACCCACACGGCGGGGACGGCCAACGGCGAGCGCGTGCGACGCTGGTTCAAGGACAAGAAGGCGGGCTGGTATGCGGTCCTCGAAGACCCGCAGATGCCAATCACCAGCACCCTGCTCGATCAGGCCCATAACGCCATCGAACGGAAATTGTTCGCGATGAAAGGGTTTCACCACCCAGGCGGAAGCCAACAGGCGTTTCTCACGGGACTAGCACACCTGTACAACCTGGTCCCCTACCAGTGTCGTGCCATGCACGCCGGCCAATGTGGTGTGGAAGTCGAAGGCGGGAAAGTCCCCACATCCGACTGGTTGCTCAATCTGCGTGCGCCACGAGGCGCAATGGTGTAATGGGTGGAAAACCCCATCGCCTGTACAGGCAGGCGACGAGCCGTTGGGGCGTAGCATCAGGGGATGCACCCTGAGGTGAAAGAGCTGCCCCTGAAAGGTACCCGTGAGGCGTGAGGCAAGCCGCCAAGATGCGGGGCTTGGCCGAAGAGGCCCATGGCGAGTAAACGAAGCTGGCGAAAGACCTACGGGAAAGGGAACCCCTGCCTCAACACCTTGCCTGATGGGGCAGCGACCGCCTCCAATGGTATTGCAGATTCCAAAGGATGACCGAGACTGGCTAGTCGGGAATGTCAGCCCAACGGATGTCAGCGGTCAACCTGAGATACCCGCTGATCGGTCGGGATACCGCGAGGAGCGGGATTGGTCAGATATAAGCCGCCGCCTAAAGGCCACTGTGGAGTACACCATTGTGAACGTGGGAGGCTCATGCGGGGAGGGGTGCAGTCCCCTGATGAAGCGCATGAGCGTCGGGGGCGTCATAGTACTCGGGGCGCGGGAAAGCCGCGTACATGGGGAAGGACGCCAGGGGATTGACGTGGTTCTGGTCCAATAACTGCTTTGTCCCCGATGAAGGTCGGGGCAATCAATCGTCCCGTAAGACGGTTGAGGCGGCAGCGAACGCGAGGAACCTGACAAACCCAGTGGTAACGCTGGGAGCGGAAATCGCCAATCCCTGGGGAGCCGTGTGCGGTGAAAGCCGCATGCACGGTTTCGACGCGGGGGTGGGGAAACGGGCTCGTTAGAGCACCGCGCCCTGCCCCAAGCGACCAAATCCTCACCTCGGGAGGCTTTCGCTGAGTCATGACACACTTCACCACATAATTTGGTGGAATGTGGGATCGCCAGGTGCTGAGCCGTGTACGGTGACAAATCGTATGCACGGTTCTCAACGGGGAGGGTGGAGAAACAGGCACTTGCACTGCGCTCTGCCCTTACCCAACCAATGGACGAAATACGCAGCCCATCTGCTGCTCCAAATGCGGGTCAAGACATTGAACCACGAGTTAGCGACCGTATTCCGCCGTTGGTACCCCAATTTCCCGGTCCAGCAGGATGAAGCTCGGGCGGCGTAGCCCCCAGATCTGTATGCTCTCCTGACGAGATCCCTGGCGATGCTCGCACTAGGCTGGACGCGGGCTCAACCCGAATTCGAGCGGTGGTTTAGGTAACGTGCGCGGAAGATGACTTAATAGCCCGATGGCGAGCATCGGATGTGACCATCGGGCCACACGTCGCAGTGCGTCTCGTATCCCCCAGGTCCTTGTAGGGTAATGGGACCCGGGACGTAACCAGACGGCTGTCGAAAGAATGCACAACCACCTAACAGTACCACGATCATGGCGAACCCGAGCCAACGCATCGGTCAATCCTCCTGTGGCAGGCCGCACGGACCGCCGCCGCTTCCCCCTGCTTTTCACCTCCGCCAGCTGCTGCCGGACCACGCCAGCCCCGATGACCGGCATCCAGGCGGTCATGGGCCAGCAGCCAGAGCAGCTCATCTTTCGGCCACGTGCCCCGCTGCAGGCGACGCAGGAGCGGCCGATACCGCGGCGGAACCTTGACCGAATCTCCATGCATGGCGTTCCCCCTCAAGATCTCAGTCTCCGCGGGACCGTACACGCTCCTCCTCCGCTTGCCACTGACCCAGCGTCTTCACTGGCGGCTGGCCAATCCCACAACCGACACAGCACACGCTCAGGAGGAAAGCGAGGGCCAGGATGAGCAGCAGCGCTTTCATACCGTCCTCCGGTCAGATCTCCCATGCGTTCGTTGCGGGCATCGGTTAGAATGGCACATCAAAATCATCTTGGGGTGGCTCTCTTGACGGTTGATAGTCGCGATCTCCTGCCGGGTGTCCCCGAAAGACCCCATACGTTTCGTGGATCTCGCCGCTATCGAAGCCTCCGCATGGTACGAGGTCCATCGTCCGAATGTCCTCCTGGGTCAGCTCAACTTCGTGCTTCCTCGCGGGGTCATCGCCAACATGGAGAAAATGGCGCTGGTGCATTGTCCCTCCCGTCTCATGGTTTCGGTGGTCGTTACGATTCCCAAGGCGCACGCGGCAATGGTGTGCCGATAATCTTCAGCCACAGCGCGCGCACCCCAGCCATACGTTCGTCAAGTGACATTTCCGGATGCTCCACGATCTGGTAATAGTGCTGTGGAGGAAGGTGTTCCCATATCCCGAGACCATTGCGATACGCTTCGCTGGCGTGTTCTTCTTCGGTCACTGCGAGCCATACCTGGTCGATACCCGTCAGATGGCAGTACTTGTACTTGTGGTTCCCGATAACTCGTAGCCCTTGAAATCCTTGAGATGTTCTCCGCTTACGCGCATCCTTGACCAACACCCTTTGGTGTCCCCTGATTCGCAATCGCCATGAGGTCTCCGATGGTACTACCTGTGGTCTCTGCCCTATTGGCTTTTGTCGAGGCGCTATTCCGCTCACGCCGGTCGATGCCACGAGAAATCCTGGCCCTCCGCCATCAGCTGGCCGTCTACCAGCGATCGATACGCAGACCGCGTATCCAGCCGGCGGACCAGCTCCTCTGGGCCTGCCTCGCCCGTCTCTGGTCAGGCTGGCAGGACGCGCTCACCGTTGTGCAGCCCCGCACCGTCATTGCCTGGCAACAGAAGCGGTTCCGGGCGTATTGGCGACGGTTGAGTCAAGGCGGCACACCCGGCCGACCCACAGTTGCAAAGGAACTCCGTGAGCTGATCCGCAGGATATCACGGGCTAATCCGACCTGCGGCTCACCTCGGATGGTCGGGGAACTGCAGAAGCTCGGCATTCACGTGGCCAAATCCACAGTGGAGAAATACCGCGTGCGCCACCGCAAGCCGCCCTCACCGACGTGGAGAACGTTCCTCAAGAATCACATGGCGGATGTGGTCGCCCTTGATTTCTTCACTATGCCGACTGTCACGTTCAGAGTGCTCTTCGTCCTGGTGATCCTCACCCATGAGCGCCGACGCGCGGTGCACGTCAACGTGACTGAGCACCCCACGGCAGAATGGGCCGCACCGCAGGTCATCGATGCCTTTCCGTGGGACGAAGCCCCGCGATATCTGCTGCGCGATCGGGACCACGTCTATGGCACCTCCTTTCGGCAGCAGGTGCGGCACATGGGCGTCGAAGAAGTGCTGATTGCCCCTCGGAGTCCGTGGCAGAATCCGTATGTCGAGCGGCTGATCGGTAGCATCCGGCGTGAGTGCTTGGATCACGTCGTTATCCTCAAGCAACGGCATCTGATGCACGTTCTGGCCCGGTACTTCGCTTATTATCACCAGTGGCGAACACATCTGTCGCTCGCGATGGATTGTCCAGAACCACGCCCCGTGCAGCTTCCGGACTTCGGAGAAGTCATCGCGGTGCCCGAAGTCGGTGGTCTCCATCACCATTATGAGCGACGAGCGGCATGAATAGGAGGATTCTCAACTCATTGTTTTACTGATGTGATCGGTATTCGGGAACCACAGGTCATGGAGGGCTTTTCCAGCCTCCGCAGTGCCACCCGCTGGGCCGGCTCATCGTTGAAGCACTCCTTGACCCACTGCCAGGCCTGCATGAGCTCCGCCTCGGTCAAGAACTTGCTCCCACTGCTCGGAACCCGTCAAGCCCACGGCCTCCTTCACTTCGCCCGCGCGTCCACCGTGGCGGGGAAACAGGTGTATGAGACCTGCACCACCACCAACAGGCGGCCCTGCTCCCGGACGAGGTAGGCGACCCCATCGGGCGGCGGGGGGGTCATCGGTTCGTCCTGCACATGGGCCTGCCGCGCCTCTTGGATCTGTTGCGCTTGCGCCACCAGGCATTCCTGCTGCGCGGTGAAGGCCCGCAGGGGCCGAGAGACCGTATACCCACGTGTCGGCGGAGTGGTCCCGTGCAGACCCCCGGTCTCGGCATACGTCAGCCACAGGACCCAGGCGCTGCAATCCGCGGCTCCGACGTGTGCGAAGCCGAGAAGCGCGACCAGTGCGAGACCGCAGATCGTTTTCATCGGTCGATCTCCTTCACTCTGGTTGAGCTGGCCATGGGCTGACATGAGACCAGATCGGTAGGGATATCCAAGTCATGCTCACTGACCATAGCGGCTTTGGAGCCCATTGAATAGAAACAATGTTCATAGAGGATTTTCGAGAAAAAGCCTTATATGGAGTGCACTACCCCCACGCCGAGCTTGGCATGACGGCGTTTATCCCGAGTCCCGGATCATGCCGAGTGCTTGCCTCTCATCCCGTATGGTTGAAAATCTCGGCCGTCTCCACCCCATTGAAGTGGCTCAGGCTGGGTGTATACTGGACCGGCCGATGATGTCACTGCCTCCAACCTGAGGAGAGGCCATGATCTTCCAAGTCTTGATCGCCATGCTGGCCGGTTGGATTCAGCGTCACCAGCAACAGGTCATCACCTACCTCATCGAGGAAAACCGCATCCTCAAAACCCAACTCGGTGGCCGTCGCCTGCGGCTCACCGATACCGAGCGCCGCCGCCTCGCCGCGTTGGCCCATCCGCTCGGGTGCAAGCGCCTCAAAGAGGTCGCCACGATTGCCACACCCGACACCCTCATGCGCTGGTACCACCGCCTCATTGCTCAGAAGTTCGACGGCAGGATGCACCGCAAACGCCTTGGACGACCGTGTGTGGCCGAGGAGATCGAACAACTCGTGGTCCGCATGGCTGAAGAGCAGGCCACCTGGGGCTATCGGCGTATCCAGGGGGCCCTGGCGAACCTGGGGCATCCCATCGACGCGATCACGGTACGCAACATCCTGCGACGCCACCATCTGGAACCTGCTCCGCAACGCCGCAAGGCCGGTATGGGTTGGGCGCAGTTCCTGAAGATGCACTGGGAGATCCTGGCCGCGACAGACTTCTTCACCGTCGAGGTGGCGACCTGGCATGGCCTGGTGACGTACTATGTGCTCGTGGTGATGGAGTTGGCGATGCGACGCGTCCATGTCGCGGGGATCACCCCGCATCCCACAGACGCCTTCATGCAGCAGTGCGCCCGGCAGTTGACCGATCCCTTTGAAGGGTTCCTGCTGGGCAAACGGTATCTCATCCATGATCGTGACGCGAAATACACCCAAGCGTTTGACCACCTGTTGCGGGATAGCGGTGTAGAACCAATCATCTTGCCCCCACGGAGTCCGAATCTCAATGCCCATTGCGAACGGTTCGTGCGCTCCATCAAGGAGGAGGCCCTGGAGCAGATGGTGATGCTGGGCGAACGGTCGCTCCACCATGTGATCAGCCAGTACCTGGCCCATTATCATGCCGAGCGGAATCATCAAGGCCTCGCTAACCGGCTTATTGCCCCCGAGTCAGACCTTGGGAGCCACAGCGGCCAAGTGAGGCGTCGAGATCGCCTGGGCGGGTTGCTGAGCTACTATTCTCGCGACACGGAGTGACGCGGCGCTATTTTTCAACCATACGGGAACGCCGGCGCTGCGTGCGAGGATTTCCATCACTAGCGAGGGGATCGTCAATTGTGGGTCAAGCCAGGCCTGTTCATCCTCACGGGCGAGCACCACGGGCATGCGGTTATGCAGTCGGGCCATCGCGTCATCCGCATCGCGGATCACGATGGTGCAGGTCTGGAGTTCCTCACGCGGGGAGGCGGCCCCGTCCTTGCTGGCGAAGCCGGCCACGACCGAAGAGCTCCTGTACCCCGCCGCTTAGATCGATCATAGAGGTGAATGTTTACATGGCTTCAAATTTGTGCGGTACCGCCGTCGACGAACAACTCGATCCCGGTGACGAAGCTGGAATCATCCGAGGCCAGGAAGAGCGCCGCAGTTGCGATTTCATGGGGCTGGCCGATCCGCCCCATCGGAATCAAGGACACAAATTGATCTTTGACTTCCTGAGGCACGCCAACGAACACACCGGTGTCAATGGTGCCGGGGCTGAGGACATTCACGCGAATCTTCCGCGCCTTCAGATCGACCGTCCACGTGCGAGCGAACGAACGTACGGCGGCCTTACTCGCATTGTAGACGCTGAAGCCCCCAAAGCCCTTCACGCTGGCGATGGAGCCGGTCATGATGATCGAGCCGCCGTCCCGCATCAAAGGCAACGCCTTCTGCACGGTGAACAGCGTGCCCCGGACATTGACGTTGAAGGTCCGATCGAAGTTTTCCTCAGTGATGGCGCCAAGAGGGACATTAAATTCGCCAAAGCCGGCGCTGGCGTACAGAACATCGATATGCTCCTTTTCGGCCTTGACTATGGTGTACAGGCGATCAAGGTCGGCCAAATGACTGACATCCCCTTGAACGCCGGTCACATTCTTGCCAATTTCCTTGACTGCCTGATCCAGTTGCTCCTGGCGCCGGCCAGTGATGAACACATACGCGCCTTCCTCCACAAACAGCTTGGCAGTGGCCAAAGCCATGCCGGAGGTAGCCCCGGTGATGACGGCAACTTTGCGTTCGAGTTTTCCCATGGTGCGTCTCCTGAATCTCGATTTCGTGCATGCTTTGGCCTCGATGGTGTGCACGTGCCACTGGCGCGACGCCATCAAGCACATTGACACGAAGTTGGGGTCTGAGTAGCAACGGCGCAGAAAGTAGCGCTAAGCTGTCCAGTTTTGTGGACAGCGAGCGTCGACTTCATACACCATCAATCATAAGGTAAATAAATCCAATGGCTTGCATAAAAGTTGCACGCTGATCCCCATGGCGCCTTCGAGGGCGCTTTCGGTGCGAACGCAGCCGTACGGCGACCGTAACATGTAGGGAAGCCGGATTTCGCCTGTCCATATACCTCTTATTTTTCAGTAGGATAAAAAACCTGTTCAGCAAACTGGACGCCTTAACCCGGTTTTCTGCACCATTGCTACTCACAGGCCT
>Ga0137403_10001077_pt1 | contig 34568 bp, 27 predicted proteins | sample CZOMad2_1_16fung_FD_122057 | JGI IMG/M metagenome (GOLD analysis project Ga0137403, IMG submission 122057) | Vadose zone soil fungal communities from Angelo Coast Range Reserve, California, USA - CZOMad2_1_16fungal (Hybrid Assembly) | ecosystem: Environmental > Terrestrial > Soil > Vadose zone... | reverse complement strand
ATAGAATGCCCTGAATGCCCTCACCCGATACCATCCACACGATGATGGATTACCCGCTGACGCTCACGGCATTGCTGGAGCGTGCAGGCAGGTACGCTGCGGGAGTGGAAATTGTCTCGCGGCTGCCGAACCGGTCCATGCATCGTTATACCTGGGAACAGTTGCACCAGCGGGCGCTGCGGCTGGCAGAATGCCTGCAATCGATTGGCCTGAAAAAAGGCGAGCGCGTGGCCACGCTCATGTGGAACCACTACGCGCATCTGGAAAGTTATTTCGGAATTCCTGCCGCGGGAGGCGTGCTGCATCCGCTGAATCTGCGGCTGCATCCCGATGAGATTGCCTGGATTGCGAACCACGCTCAGGACCGTTTTCTCATCGTCGATGACGTGCTGTTGCCGGTGCTGGAAAAGTTTGTGTCGAAGGTAAAGTTTGAGCGCATTTTCGCCGTTCGGCATCCGGGCGAGTCTGTGCAGCACGGTTATATCGATTATGAAGACTGGCTGAAGCGCGCGAGCGGCAACTTCAAGCCGCCTGTGTTGAGCGAAAATGACGGCGCCAGCATGTGTTACACCTCGGGGACCACGGGCAATCCGAAAGGCGTGCTTTATTCGCACCGCTCGCAGGTGCTGCACAGCATGTCACAAGCGATGGCAGATTCATGCGCGTTCTCGCAGCATGACACGGTCCTGCTGGCCTCGCCCATGTTCCACGCCAATGGCTGGGGATTTTCCTACACTGCTGCGATGGTCGGAGCAAAGTATGTGCTGCCGGGTCCGCATCTGGATGCGGAAAGTTTGCTGGAACTGATCGAGCGCGAAAACGTGACCATGACATGCGCTGTTCCGACGGTCTGGCTGGGTGTGCTGCAGGCATTGGAAAAACGCAGGAACTGGAAACCAGAGCGTGAAGTCCGGATTCTCTGCGGAGGCACGGCGCCGCCGGAGAGCCTGATTCGCAACCTTGATCTCTATGGCTTCCACGTCATTCATTCCTGGGGCATGACGGAGACTTCGCCGCAGGCCACGGCGTCGCGACTGCCACCGGCCGCGCTGCAATTGCCGCAAGACCAGCAGTACGCCATGCGATCCAAACAGGGATGGCCGCTGCCCTTTGTTGATGTCCGCATTCGCAACGAAAAAGGCGACACGCCGTGCGACGGGCAGACCATGGGAGAACTGGAGGTCCGGGGGCCATGGGTTGCCGGAAGCTATTACAATGCGCCGGAAACGCACGACCGCTGGACCGCCGATGGCTGGTTCCGCACCGGCGATGTCGCCACAATGGATCCCGACGGCTGCATCAAGCTGGTGGACCGCAGCAAAGATCTCGTCAAGTCCGGCGGCGAGTGGATCAGCTCTGTGGATCTGGAAAACACGCTGATGAGCCATCCCGCGGTGCGCGAGGCCGGCGTAATTGCGGTACAGCATCCCAAATGGCAGGAGCGTCCGCTGGCGGTGGTGGCATTGAAAGATGGCATGCAGGTCACAGCGGAAGAGCTGCGGACATTCTTAAGCGCGAAGTTCGCCAAGTGGCAGACGCCGGACGATTTTGTTTTCGTCAACGACCTGCCGCACACATCGACGGGAAAGCTGCTCAAGACCGAGTTGCGGAAGCGATACGCTGAGTGGAAGTGGCGGGAGTAAAACTAGCCGCGAATTTCGCGAATGAACACGAATCAAAAAGCGAAATATGATTCGCGTGTTTCGAGTTGATTCGCGGCTAGATCGTTCCTAATCTGCGTGCATCGGCGCAAATCTGCGGCCGACATCTATCTTTTTGCCGCCACGCGCAAAATTCCTTCAAGATCGTCCGGATGAATGGCGTGAAGCATCGCGTCTTCGCGATCGATATGGCCCTGCGTCATCAGCGTTGCCAGTGATTCTTCCATACTGAAAGAGCCAAGCTTCTTGGTCATGGTAATTTCCTGATGCAGCTGATGGATATTGTTCTTGCGAATGTGCACGCGAGCTCCGTAGCCGATCAGCAGCATCTCCGCTGCGGGATATCGTCCACCGCGCTTGCTGGGCAGCAGAATCTGCGTGAGCACCGCCGATAATGACATCGCCAGCTCCTGGCGGATGCTGCTCTGCCGTTCGGGCGGGAACGAGTCGGCGATGCGCGAGATGGTGGAAGCCACGTCCGTGGTGTGTAGCGTGGAAAAGACCAGATGTCCGGTTTCAGCGGCGGTCACGGCAATGCGCATGGTCTCCGGGTCGCGCATCTCGCCCACGACGAGCACGTCAGGCGCCTGGCGCAGAGCGGCGCGCAAAGCCGTGGGAAAATCCGGCGCGTCATGGCCGACTTCAACCTGCTCAATCACGCTGCGGATATTTGCGTGCTCATATTCGATTGGGTCTTCAATGGTCACGATGTGACGGGCATCGCGGCGATTGATTTCATTGACGAGCGCGGCCACGGTGGTCGATTTGCCCGAGCCTGCGGGCCCTCCGATCAAGACCAGCCCACGCGGCAGGCTGGCAAGCTGTTCCACCGTCGGCGGAAGATGCAGCTCATGCAGAAACGGCACGGTCGTAGGCAGCGCGCGGATGGTAGCGGCGGCGCGTCCACGCTCCTGATGGAGATTAATGCGGAAGCGTCCGAGATTGGTGTTGCGATAAGAAGAGTCGGCGATGCGGATCTCAAGATACTGACGCAGGGCATGCGGCATCAGCGCGGGCGTAATGGCGTTTTCAATTTCGTCGCTCTCGAGTTTTCTGGCGCCGATGGGGACAACCTGTCCGTCGACGCGGATGCAGGCGGGCGCGTCGGTGACCAGAAGCAGGTCGCTGCCGCGCCGTTCGACGAGTTGAACAAGCCAGCGGTTGAGTTCGGTAAGAGAAGAGTCAGTCAAGTTGTTGAGCTTAGCATGGAGATTGCGCTCTGGGATTGAACGTTTGCGAGCAGGAAATCTTGCGGAAAACAAATCTCACCACGGAGACACGGAGGCACGGAGAAAACCTTACCACGGTTAACACGGATAAGAGCGAGGCTCAAAATTTAGAATTTGCCCTTCAGATCAGTGTCATCCGTGTTGATCAGTGGTGAGAGTTTTGCTTTCCTGATTACGGCGATGTCGCGCGATCACGGCGATGCCGGCGATCGTCTATTTTGGTTCTTTCAGCTTGAGCTTGGATTTGTTTTCGTCGAGAAAGGCGCGGAGATTGTCTGTCTGGTCGAGCAGGCGGGTCCATTGCTCGAAATAGAGCGTGACCGGAAAACGTCCCAGGCCATAGACGCTGACGCCGCCTTTTTCACTCACGCGGAATTCCAGCGATCCCGTGCGCCGTGCGGCCTGCTTCTCCAGTTCAGCGAGACGAGCTTTCATTTCTTCGTAAGTCGGTTCTGCCATGTGGGATCCTCTGTGGGATTTTACAACAGAAGCGAGGTGGGATGATGTGTTGGTGGCAACTCCCCCGCGAACCATTTAATATGTCCTGCGGCGAAAGGTTCCCAGGCTGCTGGATACGAGGTGGAGCAATGAAGAAGCAAATCACTGTGACCGTGAATGGCGTGACGCACCAGAATGAAGTTGAGCCGCGCCTGCTGCTGGTGCAGTACATACGCGACGTGCTGAACCTGACCGGCACACACGTGGGTTGCGAGACTTCACTCTGCGGCGCATGCACCGTGATGGTTGACGGGCAGGCAGTGAAAAGCTGCACCATGCTGGCGGCCCAGGCGGACGGCTCCACGGTGACCACGATCGAGGGGCTGGCGCAGGGCGGCGAGCTGCATCCGGTACAGAACGGGTTCTGGGAACATCACGGACTCCAATGCGGTTACTGCACGCCAGGCATGATCATGGCGGCAGCGCAGATTCTGCAGCGCAATCCTGATCCAACCGACGAAGAGATACGGCACGGGCTGGAGGGGAATCTGTGCCGCTGTACGGGATACCAGAACATTGTCCAGGCAGTGCAGTGCGCGGCGAAGAAGATGAAATCGAAGAGTGTGGCGCGGTAAGGGAAAATCGAAAACCTTTCACCACAGAGGGCACCCATTCGACTCCCTTCGGTCGCTCAGGGCAGGCTTCGGAACACAAAGGCGAATCGGGGAAGTGGGAATCGGAAAACCATTTACCACAGAGGCCACAGAGGAACGCAGAGGAAGATCGGATCATCGGACATCGGCACGAAAAAAGGTTACCGCGGATCAACGCGGATGAGCGCGGATCAGGAAATCGGATCAATTAGTGATCGGGACATCGGCGGGCATGAAGTCAAAGAATCCCCATAGAAAACGTTGAGATTTTCTTTGTGTACCTTCGTGTCCTTTGTGGTTAAGTTTTGTTTTTGATGAAGCGGGAGGGCAACATGGCGGAAAAGACAGTAGGCAAACCAATCAAGCGCACGGAAGATCCCCGGCTGATCCAGGGGCTGGCCCACTATGTTGACGACGTTCGCCTACCGGACGTGCTGCATGCGGCGTTTCTGCGCTCCATTTATGCGCACGCGCGGATCAAGAGCATTGACACCACGGCGGCGCAGAAGCTGCCGGGGGTGGTAGCCGTCTATACGGGAAAAGACGTGCAGAAGATTGGCGTGGTGCCGTGCGGCGCAGCCATTCCGGATATGAAAGTCCCGGAGCACCGCGTGCTGGGGATGAGCAAAGTTTATTTTGTGGGGCATCCGGTGGCGGTGGTGGTGGCGGAAACAAAAGCCGCCGCGCGCGACGCGCTGGACCTGATCGAAGTTGATTATGAAGAACTGCCGGTGGTGCTGGACGAAGAGAAAGCCGCTGATCCGAAGAGTCCGGTGATCCATGAAGCGTTTGGGACGAACATCGCCTACAAGCTGACGGCGGGCGAAGGCGATATTGAAGCGGCGCTGAAGAGCGCGGACAAGATTATCAAGCAGAAGATTTTGAACAAGCGCCTGGCGCCGATTGCGATGGAGCCGCGCGGCGTGCTGGCGCGATATTTTCCCGGCGAGCAGGAGCTGACAATCTGGACGTCGACACAGATACCGCATTTGTGCCGGACGCAGGTGGCAATTATGTTGGGCGTGCCGGAAAACAAGTTGCGCGTGATCACGCCGGAAGTCGGCGGAGGATTTGGATCGAAGCTCAACGTGTATGCGGAAGAAGCGATTCTGGGCTGGCTTTCCATGCAGACGGGGCGTCCGGTGAAATGGATTGAAGGCCGGCGCGAGAATATGCAGGCCACGATCCACGGGCGCGGACAGACCGGCTACGTTGAGATTGGCTGCAAGAATGACGGCACGATTACCGGCTTCCGCTACAACGTGTTTGCCGATATGGGATCGTATTTTCAGCTGCTGACTCCGGCGATCCCGACGCTGACTGGCCTGATGCTTTCTGGCTGCTACAAAATTCCCGCGATCCAGATGAACGTGACTGCCACGTTTACGAACAAGATGGCGACGGATGCGTATCGTGGCGCGGGGCGTCCAGAGGCGACGTATGTGATTGAGCGCGCGGCTGATTTGGTAGCCGCGGAGCTGGGCATGGATCCAGTGGAAGTTCGACGGAAAAACTTCCCGCAACCAAACGAGTTCCCTTTCAAGACTGCCACCGGCCTTTTCTACGACAGCGGCAATTATCAGGGCGCGCTGGATAAAGCGCTGAAGATGGCGGATTACCCCAAGCTTCGCGAAGAACAGAAGAAGGCGCGCAAAGAAGGCCGGATCATGGGGATCGGCGTGTCAACGTATGTGGAGATTTGCGCGCTGGGGCCGTCGTCGGCCATGCCGGCTGGTGGCTGGGAGAGCGCGACTGTCAGAATTGAGCCGACTGGTAAGGTCACGATTCTTACGGGATGTTCTCCGCACGGACAAGGCGAAGAAACTTCTTTCGCGCAAATTGCTGCCGATGAACTCGGCGTGAGCGTAAATGACTCCACAGTGATCCACGGCGATACGGCGATTGTGCAGTATGGGATTGGAACATTTGGCAGCCGCGGGCTTGCCGTGGGCGGCGTTGCAGTTTATATGGCGATCCAGAAGCTGAAAGTGAAAGCAGCAAAAATCGCAGCGCACATGCTGCAGTGCGAGTCAACAACGTTTACCGACGGAAAGTTTTGCGCGTCTGGCGGAAAAGGCAGTGAAGTGCCTGCGCCCACGGTCCCCGTCGGGCAAGCGCCGGGTGCGTCGCTGCCGGAGCCACATCCGAGCGGAAAAACGGTGACGATACAGGAAGTCGCCCTGGCAGCGCACCTGGCCAAAAGCCTTCCTGAAGACATGGAACCCGGACTCTCTGCCACGGCTTTCTATGAACCGAAGAATTTTACGTTTCCATTCGGCACGCACATCGCTGTCGTGGATATCGATCCGGAAACAGGCGAGATCGCGTTCCAGCGCTATATCGCGGTCGATGACTGCGGCAAGCAGATCAATCCCATGCTCGTAGCCGGTCAAATTCATGGGGGTATAGCTCAATCCATGGGGCAAGCCCTGTTCGAAGAAATTGTTTACGATGAGACCGGCCAGCTCATCACCGGAACGCTGATGGATTACGCGCTACCGAAAGCCGTGATGATCCCCCATCTTGAACTAGACAGCACTGAAACACCGTCGCCGGTAAATCCACTGGGGGCAAAAGGTGTGGGTGAAGCAGGCACCATCGGCGCAACGCCCGCCATCGTCGCGGCAATAGTTGACGCTCTTAGTCCCTACGGCGTTCGCCACATCGATATGCCCATCAAGCCGGAAGTCGTCTGGCAGCTCATCAAGAATGGTCCCAAAACGAATTCAACAGGCGCCGCGTAAGCGCAGGAGACTCTCATGATTCCATCAAGTTTTGATTACATCGCCGCCAAGAACCTGGACGAAGCCATCTCGTTCCTGGCCAAGCATAAAGATGACGCCAAAATTCTGGCTGGCGGCCACAGTCTTCTTCCCGCCATGAAGCTGCGCCTGATGCAGCCCAAAGTGCTCATCGATCTCGGTCGCATCCGCGACCTCTCCTATATAAAGGAAGAGGGAGGGCAGATTCGTATCGGCGCCATGACCACCCACTTCCAGGTTGAAATTTCCGACGTTTTGCGCCGCTCTTGTCCGCTTCTGCCCGAAACCGCCAGCCACCTGGGCGACATGCAGGTACGCAACAAAGGCACAATCGGTGGAAGCCTGGCGCACTCTGATCCCGCCGCTGACTGGCCCGCTGCCATCCTCGCGCTCGACGCAGAAATTGTAGCCACTAGCGCCAAGGGCGACCGCATAATCAAAGCCACGGATTTCTTCGTTGAAATGCTGACCACTTCCTTACTGCCCGGAGAGATTCTGCGCGAAATCCGCATCCCCGCCGCCAAAGGCAAGCCCGCGCAGGCATACTTGAAAGTTCGCCATCCTGCTTCCGGATTTGCCGTCGTTGGCGTGGCCGTCCATCTCTCGATCGATGGCGGCAAGTGTCAGTCAGCCGGACTTGGAATCACTGGCGTCTCGCCCAAGGCTTATCGCGCAACCAAAGTCGAAAGCGCGCTGAAAGGCAATTCCCCTGACGCTAAAACTATCAGCGCCGCCTCCGCCCACGCCGCTGACGGCGTTGACGTCAACTCCGATCTCTACGCTTCAGCCGAGTATCGCAAGCAACTCGCAACGGTTTACACACGTCGGGCTCTCGAAACGGCAGTTGGTCGCGTGAAGTAGTCAGGCTTAACCACAAAGGACACGAAGGGACACAACGGAATCAAGAGAATCGAAGAACTCCTTCGTGGTTCTTCGTGTCCTTTGTGGTCAAGGTTCTTTCCCATGAAGATTGAAGGCACCCAGAAAATCCCCGCCCCCCGTGAGCGCATCTTCGCCGCGCTGGTCGATCCCGCGATCCTGCAGAAGTGCATTCCCGGGTGTGAGCAGATGGAAAAAACCGGCGACAACCAGTACAAGGCCAAGCTCACAGCAGGTGTCGGCCCGGTCAAGGGTGTTTTCACCGCCACAGTTTCCCTCCAGGACATCGTTGCGCCGGAACACTACAAGCTCGTCGTGGAAGGCAAAGGCCAGCCTGGATTCGTGAAAGGCTCCGGCGAACTAAATTTGAAAGAAGCTGATGGCGCAACAGAAATCCAATACACCGGAGACGTCAATGTCGGCGGCTTGATTGCCAGCGTAGGGCAGCGCATGATTCAGGCCACAGCCAGCTTGTTTGCTGGCCGATTTTTTAAATCACTGGAAGCCGAGACCACTGCCGGCAATCCCACGCCTTCTAACGAAACTTAAAGCCGAATAAATGTAGACCACTGCGGGGTGGAGCGGGCCTTTTAGGCCTGCGGTCCGCTACTATAAGACGCTGGGCTTTTAGCCCCTGAGGTTCGCTGCTTATAAGATGCTGGGCTTTCCAGCCCATGAGTTTTTCTCACGGCTTACAATAATTCTGAAACTGGTCTAACTACCAGACTTTGCTGTTCCATTTTCGTCCAGCCTTGCCCGTCTCCTCACCTCCGGCACGCTCTGCTCTACTAGCAATTCCCCATCGCGAAAAACCGGCTTCAGGCGGTCGTCCGGATCGTCAACTCCTCGGCGCAATCTCACCGTGCTCCATTTGCCTTCCTTGAAGTGCAGAGCCAGCCGCCCTCGTTTGGAAGCCTTGTCGTGTCCTTCCACCGGATCTTTAAATACATCGCGGTCTTCGCCATTCACGGTAACGTTGGAGCTCTTGAAGGCAAACTGCTGCGTATCCCGATTGAGCTGTTGCAGCAGAGCGCCGCCCATGCCAAAAGTAATATTGTCGGCCGACCAGCCTGCGCGGTTCATCGCCGTAAGCGTGTCCTGGATGGTCCAGTAATTGACTCCGTCGCCCTGAATCACGCGTATCCTCGGATTCAGCACGCGATAGCCTTTCGCGTTGGTTTCATAACCAAACTTGGAACCTAGAATATCCAGCACTTTCAACACTACTTCGCGCGGCTTGCCCGAGTCGGGCCGCACAACCAGCGTTCCCTGCCGACGCTCCACTTTCTCTCGCAGCAACGTGCCCCAGAGTTTTTCGCAGGCTTCATAAACGTTGTAAGAGTCGCTCACCACGGCCACCAGGCCTTCGGGAAATTGTGTGAGCATATTTTCGTAGGCCTGCGCTTCATTCTCGCGGCCCCAGGCCGTAATCGTGGAATGCTCAGCCGCTGGAATGCTGAAGCCCTCCATCTCGTGCGATTGATAGAATTGTTGCAGTACGCGGATACCGGCAACAGTATCGGTGCCTTTAAAGTTGATCAGGTGTGCCGACGCCCCTATGCCGGCAGTCTCTTCGCTCGAGACGCCGCGATAGCCAAAATCATGCAGCTTGAAATCGATGAGCGAAGGATCGCCCGAGCGGTGCAGCTTTTCCAGAATCACTTTGCGGATTCCGTGGGAAAGCGTCGCCACCGTAATCGGATACCACACCTTCAGCAGCAGCGTCTCCAGATAGTTCGTCAGCCAGTAACATGCAGGATCGGTGTTCTCGATCGTCATCAACACGTTCTGTACGTTTACTGAGCTGCCTTCTGGCACCGCCTTGATCACCACCGGCAGTTTGCCGCCCAAATTGCGGACAATATGTATCCAGCCTTCAACGTTGAACATGCCTGGCCCAATGTGCCGATCAACAAAGTCCCGCGCCTCCATCACGTCTTCTTCCGTCACCACCGGGCCGCACAGATATTTCAGCAGGTAATATTGCAGGCCAAAGAAAACCGTCTGGGAAAACATCCCGCCGCGCGACTCCAGGTAGCTGTAAACGTACTCGGTCCCCGGCGGATATTGCTTCCAGTGCGTGAACTTATAACTGTCGGTTTGCAGAACGAGGTTGCGCGACTCGGTTTTGTGCATGAGAGTGAATCGTCTCATGCGCAGCGAGTTGAAGGCAATTCTCCCTGCCACAGGATGCCCGGCATGCTCCAGCATTGCAACCTACTGCGGAAGGCCTATGCGACGCAGTAGGTCAGCGAAGCGCGGGTCGGAACGGAGGGCATCGAACCGGGGCTCTACTTTGATTTGACTCAGACTGAACGAGTGCTCCTCATACGCCTTATCCAACCATGCAAATGACTTGTCCTTCTCGCCCAGGCCTGAATATACAAGGGCAATATCGGTCGCCGCGACATAGCTGCGTTCGGATAACCTCTGCAACTCTGCGAGTATCTTATGCGCTTCGGCCTTCCTGCCGGACACGGCATAGACGTGGCCGAGACTCGCCATGGCCAGTGTTTTCGGGGGGCCTTGCGTAACGCTGATGGCTCTTTGAAACGTGGCGATAGCTTCTTCAAACATTCCTTTTTGCTCATAAGCCGCGGCCAGGAACGTGTGAGGCGGAGGGAAGTTGGGATCCAGTTCAAGGGTCTTCTGAAATTGAACGATCGCCCGGTCATAGTTCCGAGAGGTGTATGAAGCCAATCCCACTTCAAAGTTGATAACGAGTGAAACCGGTTCCAGATCCAGAGCTCGTTTTTTCTCCGCGTCGGCCTCCGGGAACCGGCCTGTTGCACTCAGATACCCCCCGTACCACTGGTGAACGGGCGCATAGCGCGGATTCAACTCAATCGCGCGTTTGAATTCTTTTTCGGCGCCCGGCCAATCCCAATCATATGCATAGAATACGCGGGCCAGCGTGGTGTGGGCTTCAACCAGGGTGTCATCCAACTGCAGCGCCTTCATTGCTGCGGCCTTCGCAAGAGGCATTTTTTCTCTCGGCGGCAGCGGATTCGCGGGCACCTGGTAACAGTCCGCCAGCCCCGCGTAAGCCAGAGCGTAGCCTGGATCTTTTTCGATTGCCTGTTGAAAGGAGTCGACGGCTTTATGTATTCCATCCGGTGTGCGTTTATTCCAGTAGTATCGGCCTTTCAGATAGAGCTGATAGGCCTCAGCATTCTCTGTGACATGTGCGGTCAGCCTCTTTTCTTCCACACCTGCCAGCCGCAGGCGCAGCTTGCCGGTAACTTCATGGGCGATATCTTCCTGCACGGCGAGGGTGTCCGCGAGCTTGCGGCTGTACTGCCGGCCCCACAACTGTGATCCGTCCCTGACGTCGATCAACTCCATGCTGATCGTCAACGTTTCGCCGCGCTGCAAGACTCTCCCCGTCAGGACTGCACGGACCTTGAGATCTCGTCCGACCTTCTGCGGATCAATATGGCTGCCTTTATACCGGAACACAGTACTTCGCGCCATGACCTTCAGCCGGGGTATTTGAGACAATTGCCCGATCAAAGTTTCAGTAAATCCGTCGCTCAGGTATTCCGTGTCCGAGTCAGTGCTGGCGTTGTCAAAAGGTAAAACAGCCACCGAGTCGATGGCCTCACTCTGCGCTCGAAACACGGCGAACCATATGGCGACCACCAGTAAGGCGGCGAGGGCGACTCCTCCCCCTGCGAGTATCCACTTGGAGCGCCACCACGTCCGGGGTTTGGTGGCAGGCACGGTATCGCTACGGTCTGGAGCGACGAACGGCTGCGCCGCGGGCCCTCCGCTTTGCTCAACTTTCTCGAGAGGCGCCAGAAACCGATAGCCGCGGCGCGGCACCGTCTCGACAAAGCAAGGTGCTCCTGTGTTGTCTTTCAACGCATGGCGAATTTGGCGGATGGCGCTATTCAGGCCCGTATCAAAGTCAATGAACGTCTCAGTTCCCCATACTCTTTGCTGAATCTCTTCACGCGTCACCAGGCTCCCGGGCCGGCTGACCAATAACGTCAAAATGAGAGTGGGTTGGGGTTGAAGCCGGATGGCGACCCCATCCTCGCGCAGTTCACCTGTCTGCAGATTGAGTTCAAAACCCGCGAATCGGACTATGGTTCCCGCGCCGGGCTGTGAATCCACTGAAGAATCCTCCACCAGCAAGCGGCAGAGACTCCAATGGCAGTCCTTGTCACGGGCGGTCGTCTGGGGCTAATGCTTTCGGTTTCATCAGTGTACAGACAATCAGAAGTCAATCACAACTAAAACAGACGGCCTCCATTGACCGGATTGCGGCCTCGCAGTCAGGATCACAATTCGCTGCTGGCTTTTTTGGCGGAGGATGCTGAACGTGGCACAGAGCGACTTTACAAGGAGCGACAATGAATGCTTTCAACTCGGTTCCGCTTTCGGGGATCTTCCGTTCGGGGATCTTCATTTCAGTGGTCATGCTGGCTTTGCTGGGTCTCCCACAGATCGCCCAGGCCCAATGGCGGGCTACAGTGGGCGCCCAGAGTGAATCCCTGGGACGTCAGGCTCTGGCTTTTCTTCCCAACGAACTCTGGATTCACGCGGGTGACAACGTCACCTGGACGTTCGATTCCGACGAGATCCATACCGTGACCTTTCAAAGGCCCGGCCAGATTCGGCTGGCTTTTCAAGTGGGTTGTCCCGGGTTTGCATCTGACGGATCCGGCAGCTTCAATGGCACCACCTGCATCAGCACTCCTCCTGTTGCCAGGGGGCAAAGCTTTACCATCACATTTCCCACTACCGGCAACTTCAAACTCGTCTGTCTGGTCCATGCGAACATGACTGGCGTGGTGCATGTTCTTGATCTCTCCCAGCCTCTTCCCTATGGGCAGGACTTTTATGATGATCAGGCGGCCGAGCAGCGCAAATCACTCCTTTTGGACGACGATCACGATCGCGGACACCACCACGATTCGGATCACGAACACTCCGGCATCAATACCGTCATGGCCGGCGTTGGTGAAGTTTCAGCCAACGGCGGAGGCTTTCAGACTCTGATCGTGGCGCGTTTCATGGAACCGACGAAAGTAATCCATGCGGGTGAAACCGTTGAATGGACTAATTTTGATCCGTTGGCAAGGCACACCATCACCTTCGGCCTGCCGCCTTTGAACCCTGTTGCACCTATCAACACTACCCGTGATACGGACGGAGCTTTGCACGGCACGGTCAATTCGAATGCTGACAACGTGCACTCCGGCGTGATTGGCGCTGCGCCACAAGATCAAGTCGGTCTTCCTGCGCCGCCCATAGGTGTTACGCGATTCCGCGTGACGTTTCCCAATCCGGGAGAGTTCCCTTACATTTGCGTGATTCATAACGGTCTGGGCATGAAGGGTAAGGTAATTGTCATCCCCTAGAAAACTGTGATGCTGAACCGATGCTCAAGAAACTGGCCGGGTTGATCTGGCTGTTAAGCGCCCGCACCGCTCAAAGTAAAGACTGGTGCGGGCTTAAGTTCGCTCCGGACGCTGGATTTTGGGAACGGGCCCCACAAATCGTCTTTTCCAGTTTGATGCGGCAACGGCCAATCACCTGGCAAGTTTCGCAAGCAGCAGTTTCAAGACGGGGACACGCCATGAGTATGGGACGGCAAAAACACAGAACCATGGGATTAGCGGCTTGGTTTCTCTTCTCCGGGTGTGGTTTCGTGCCGGGGCAAGGCTCAGTGCCTTCCAAAACGAAAATCGTTCTCCTGGGCACGGGCACTCCGCTGCCGGATCCTGATCGCTCTGGACCGGCTACGGCCATCGTGGTCAACGGCACTCCGTATCTCGTTGATTTTGGCACAGGGGTCGTCAGGCAGGCTGCGGCTGCTCGCAAGAACGGCGTCCGGGGGCTGGAACCGGTGAACCTCAGGATCGCCTTTCTCACGCATCTCCATTCCGATCACACTCTCGGTTTCCCAGACCTGGTCCTCACGCCCTGGATTGTGGGAAGAAAAAAACCGCTTGAGGTTTACGGCCCGCCAGGAACCAGGGAGATGGCGGAACATATCCTCAAAGCGTACGAGGAGGACATTCAGATCAGGAGTGGCGTCAAGGTCACCGCTGGGGACATCGAACCATCCCACACTGCCGGGTACAAAGTGAACGTGCATGAGATTCAACCCGGCGTCGTTTACAAGGACCAGAACGTGACAGTGACGGCCTTTGCAGTGCATCACGGCACGTGGACCCACGCATATGGTTACCGGTTCGAGACTCCAGACCGCACCATCGTGATCTCGGGTGATACAAGCCCAGACGCAGCTATCGTGGACAATTGCCACGAATGTGATGTGCTCATTCATGAAGTTTATACACAAGCGTCCTTCGACAAGGTCTCTTCGAGGTGGCAACAATACCGGCTGGCGTCTCACACATCTACGAAAGAGTTGGCGGAGATTGCGACCAAAGCAAAGCCAGGGTTGCTAATCCTCTACCATCGGGCGAATCCGGGCTGCGACCAGGCGCGCACGGAAGAGTGTCGCGAGGCAGGAAGCGAAGAGCAAACGCTAAAAGAGATTCGTCAGGCCTACAAAGGCAAGGTTGTCGCGGGGCATGATCTCGAAATCTACTGATCCCAGAGCGTTGATGCAGCCACGTTGAAAAGGCTAGAAATCTTTCCTATAGCGTCCATCCACGCCAAACCCGCCGTTCTGGTTCCTCGTGCCGCTGACAGACCACTTTGGGTTGAGTTTGTATTCAATCTGAATCGCCTGCCGTTGCGTGGAAGTAATGTCCGTGGCGAACGTCACCAGCAGATTGCTGGTCACACGCTGCTGAATAGCAACGCGGGCTCCGGGGTTCTGTCCGGTGCCTGTTCCCAGTCCCGGATCGATCTGCAATTGTGACACCCCCGCAAACTTGGCAAGTTTGCCGCTTACCTGGCTGCTGATGCCTGAGGCCAGCAGCGATTGCGCGCCCAGCGCACTCGTCGGGCTGGGGCTCGGGTTTGCCGCCGCTGACTCCAACGTTTTCCCGCTGGCAATCAGGTTGATGATATCCACCGGCGGCAAAGCAGGATCGGACGTGTAAGTTGTTTGCAGGCGTTCCACCGGCCCGTTCAATGCCAGCGTGATGTTGTATTCGTCAATCCGGCTCTTTACCTGGATGTTCAGCACTGGTTCGGTGCGCACCGGATTGAGAAAATCAATCGTCCCGTGCTCGACTTGGTAACGGTTCCCCGCCAGAAAGAACTCGCCGCCGGTAAGATTTGTGCGCCCCAGAATCACCGGGTCTGCTGCCGTGCCCACTACCCGCAGATTGGCGTCACCCCTTATACTCACCTGGCTGCTTACCAGGTTCATCTGGCTCGTGGACTGGACTGCGATATTGAGTTTCATTCCCTGCGTGAACGATCCAGGCGTTCCACTGTCGCTTGCTTCTCCGCTGAACTGTGAAGTAAATGTGCTCAGATCAAAGTCCGGCGTGAATGAGACGCGTTGAATCCGTACCTGGCCGCTCAGTTGCGATTCCTGCGTGTTCCCTGTGAGCGCAAGATTCGATGCCAGGATGGCGCGCACACCTTCCGGGTACCGCACCCGAATATTGTTGGCCGCCAGTCCCAGCTGGAACTGGATGGCCGGACGGTAAACCACAGCGCCGGTGGCATTAATAGTTCCTCCGCCCATCTGGCCCTCGAAGCTGGCGATCTCGAGTCTCGTCTGCGTAACGTTGATCACTCCATTGGCATCGTCCAGTCCGACGGGCGAATCAGCGGTGTGCAGGTTGGCGTTCACTATTTTGATCTGCCCGTTTAAGTTCGTGCCGCCACCGTAGCGCTTTGAATCAAGATCAAATTGCAGCTGGCCGGAGCTTGTAATATCTGGAACAAACAATTGCGCAATGCCCAGGTCAACATTGCCCTGCACCAGGAAAGACGCGGCCTTGGGCGTGGTCACAGGTACCACCGCCTGCGCGTCGATGCTGGTGCCAGTGCCGCGAATTGAAGTGGGCTGCAACGTAGCGGTGCCGTTCTGATAGTCCACGCGAATCGGTTTGGCCGCCGCCAGCTGGAATTGCTTGTAATGAAGATCAAGGTTTGGAATTTCCAGATGCGCTTCCAGGCGGTTCTTGTCTGCCAGCGGCCCGCGCACTGTCACGTGCAATTCCGTCTGGCCTGAAAGATCAGCCGCCTGCGCCGGAGCATAGATCGCCACCAGCGGCTGGAAATTGATCTTTCCACTATCAAGATGGACATCCGCCACGTATGGCGTTTCTATTCCCACCGTGCCGCGCGCTTTTATAAAGACCTTGGCCACGTCCGAATCGAGCGCAATCGTGGCTACATGGTTCTGCACCGTGGTTTGGAATTTGATTCCCTGGACGGTCTGCTTCTGCATCTGCAGTTGCGGGATTTCGATTATCGCTTGCAACTGCGGATCTTTGATCGTGCCATTGCCATTTACGTTCAGGTTCACGCCGCCGGCAATCTGCATATTGCGTGCCTGGACCGTCTGCAATTTCTCCAGGCGGAAATTCTGCGCCTGCACGTGCGCGTCATATCCCTCGGTTTTAGGGAAATAATCCACGTCGGCCCGGGCTGTGCCTGCGGGCATTTGCACCGTCAGATTTGCTTTGACTGTGTTCCCATCGCCCTCAAACTTTACGCTCAGGTTCTGGATTGACTCAGTTGAAACCTTTGCCTTCGTAATCGTAAGGGTTCCCTGCCCGACCGGGTTGAGCTGTGATCCATGCACTGACACATTCATCGCCAGCGTGCCGCTCACGGGATAAGTCTTGTTCGCGAGCCGCTCCAGGTCGGCAATGGAAATCTGGGAGCCGGAGACATTCGCGGTGATCGGACTGGAAGAGGTGTAGGCCCATTGCTTCAATTTGGCTTGCGCGCTGAAGTTGATGCGGCCCTGCGGCGCCGGGGTCCCCTGAGCGCGCGGGTTTTGCGCGTTCTGGGGTGGAGGCACCGGGGTCCCCTGAGCGCGCCGGTTTTGCGCGTTCTGGGGTGGAAGCGCAGCTTCCAGATCGCCATTACTCAGTGTCACCTGCGACGGGTTCGCGGTAAAAGCGGTGTGCAGCACCTTCCACGAGCTGCCTTTCACGCGGAAGTTGCGCGCGTCCATCTGGCCATTGATCTGGGGAGCCGTGAGTGATCCGCTGACCGTCGCATTCACGTTGGCCGTGCCATAGAGTCCCAGCTGCTGCGCCGGTGGTTGTCCTGGAGCTGGCTTTTGCAAAGCCGCAGCTAGAATTTCAAGTTCGTGCAGGTCATTCGATCGAACAGCAACCTGCAACTGCGACCGATCGCTGATCTTGCCGTTCAGGTTGACGCTGGTTTGCGGCGTACGAATGTAGCTGTTAGTCAACGCCAGCTGCTTGTTCGTCGCGGCATAGTCCGCGTGAATTATACCGTTCAGCGGCGTTGGCTGCCCTTGTCCGATGCTGGCTTTGATCGTGGCATCACTGTGCGCAACAACATTGTCGAGTGTCTTGGCCCAGTGGGCGTTCGCGTCGGCGTCGATCCTTCCGCTCAAGTGTGCCTGCCGCATCGATGCATTGTGCGTCGCCGCTTGTGCCTGATCGAGCGACAAGCCTTTCAGTGAAGCCTGCAACTGCGCTATCGATGCGCCCGCCACGTCTCTAATCGTCAGCTTGCCGCTGAGCGTGCCGCCCATGATCCGGGCGCGAATTTCGTTTACCTCGGCATTGCCGCCTGAAAGTTGGTAGTGCGCATAAAGGTCTCGCACTTCCGTCTGCAAACTTGGCGTCTTCACGTTCAGCCCATTGCTGCTGACATTGCCAGCCACGGAAACCGTCTCCAGCATCGGCCGGTTTGGGTCCGCCTTGTATTTCATTTGCCCTGTCAGCTTCACCGTACCTCCGGGTAGCGAAGGGTCTTTCAAAATTCTTTTGAAATCATTTGTGACCAGCGTGGCTTCGTACCCACCCGTAGCCTGCATGTTCGGTGAACTGTAATTGTTAACCGTAGCATTTAACGCGATTCGCGATTCGCCGGCAGCCAGATCGAGCTTGTCCAGCGTGAACTGCTGCGGCGTGACGCCGAATTTCGCCTGAAGATTGTGCTCTACCGGCGCATACTTCCCATAAACGATTTTGCCCGCACTGTAACCAAGGTCGCCGGAATATTTCTTCTGCGCAGGATCGTAGTTAGCGCTGACCGCAAAGTTATGCAGGTCCGCCTCCAGCGGCGTCTTCTGGTCGTTGTAATAAATTTCGCCGTTATTCAGGCGCAGTTCCCGTATTGCCAGATCAAAAACATTCGTGTTGCTGCTGCTCGTGCTTTTCTTTTCCGGTTTGGGCAGGTTGTTCTCGCCTGCCTTGTTTACGGCCATGCGCACAACCGGATGGTCCACAATGATGTCGCGTACGTGCCATTTGCGATTCAGCAATGAATCAATGGTCAGACCCACTTGTAAATGGTCCACCACCATCAGTGGCTGGGTCGTATCGGGTTCAGTTCCGTGCACCACAACGTTATAGAGATCCAGGCTCAGGTTGGAGAGCCGAAGGTTGAAGTCTCGCACCTCAAGCCTCGCGCCGGTCGATTCCCTGACGCTGTTTTCCACCTTCGCCAGAATGCTGCGGCGAAAACCTTCATTGTGGTCAAGCAACAGCACCAGCGTGACTACCGTGCCCAACAACAGCACAACCACAACCGTCAGGCTCCACAGAACGATTTTTTTCCACTTCTTCACTTGTTCACCTTATTTACCATTTCAGAAGCTCACCTTTTCAGAATGCCTGCCCCAGCGTCACAAAGAACTGCAATGTCTTGACCCCGGGCGGCGCATTCAGCAGATGTCCTATATCGATGCGGACCGGTCCCACCGGCGTCTTGTAACGCGCCCCGAACCCGACGGTATGGGTCAGGTCAGAAGCCACGTTCTTGAAACTCACGTTGGAATAAACGTTTCCAGCGTCATAAAACACTACCCCGCCCAGAGTTCCGCCAATCAGCGGCGCGGAAATGCCCAACGGGAAGCGCAGCTCGGAATTCAAGATCACAAGTTGCTTGCCGCCCACCGGCACCGAAATTTTTTCGCCGCAGTTCGGATTTTCCGCCGGACAGACCAAAACTTCTCGTTGCGGTCCGGCACCATTCAGGCTGAAGCCACGGAGTGTGCTGCCGCCGCCGGAAAAAAAACTTTCACTGATGGGAATGTGGCTGCCGCCAAACGCATGTTCCATTCCCAGCCGCAGGCTGTTGGCCCATACCAACGACGAATCGCTTGTAAGCGACTTGTAGTAAGCAGTCTGTCCCAGAAATCGCCCGAAACTTGTGCTCGACCCCATGAAGCCCGGGTTCATATCCACCTGAAAGCTCTCATAAATTCCCTTGTGCGCGTCCAGCTGGTTGTCGCGTGAATCACGGCTGAAGGAAGCTGATAGGGATGACAGACGCACGTTCTGGTCTTCCGGCCGCACCAGGTCTGGTATTGTGATGTTTGATAAATTCGTGCGCCGGAAGTCATAGCGGAAGATCACAGATTTTTGCCGGTTTTTATCCAGGTAGTGTTGAAACTGGATTCCCGCTCCGCCCAGACGCGCGGTAAAAATCGGATTTTCGCTTGTTCGTTCAGCGGAGAACGTGATGGTAGAACTCCACCCGGTGTTCCAGATCGTGGGGTTCGCCAAGCTAGCGGCTGCTCGCTGGTCAAGACGTCCGCCGAACGCGGAAAGCGTTAGCGTCTCTGCCCGGCCGCGGAAGTTTCTGCGCGTGTATTCGATCGATCCTTCCGGCCCCCAGAAAGTCTGCTGGCTGGTGGCGAATTTTGTTGGCAGTCCGATGGGAGGAAGCCCTGGCAGAGCGATGGTGCCGCTGGGAATACTTCCACCGCGGTTGATTACTTGAAAACCAAATCCGTACGCGATCGAATTCCGCTTTGATTCGTGCAGCTTCACCAGTACCTCGGCCTTGGGATCGTCAGTGATTGGCTGGCGGGTATCCACGCTGGCCCAGTCAAACACGCCCAGGGTATAGAGTTGGCTTTCACCGCGCAGCAACGCTGTTTCGCTTAATGGCTTGTCGACCTTGATGTTCGCATTGCGCGCGACGATTTCCGGCCTCGTATGCTGCGCCCCAATCGACTCCACGCTGGCTGTGTGCACTTGCGGTCCTTCTTCCACCTCATAAACCACGTGCACATGATGGGGATCGTCTTTCGTATGCTCCACTTTCGATTTGAACGTCACGTTCAGAAAGCCTTTGTCCAGGTACGTCGCCATGATCTGGTCGCGATCCTTGGTCAGCAATTGCGTGGAATATGGTTTCCCCGGCTCCAGGTTCATGCCCCTGGGCGCAAGCTCCTGCTGGGTGAGGGCCTTATTGCCCTCCAACTGCAATGATTCCACTACGTCGCGTACGCCTTCTTCCACCTGGAACGCGAGTTGGAGTTCGTTATCTTTGTTCACCACTTTCGGCGTGACTTTTACCTGGCTGTATCCAGCGCCGCGGTATAGGCCTTCAATATTCTTCACGCTCTTGCGTACCAGTTGTTCGCTGTATTTACCGTGCGAGAAAGGCATCATTGGCACGTGCTTCGTCACTAGCACGTGCGATTTCAGGTCTTTGTCAGAAAAATGTTCATTGCCGTGAAACTCAACCGCATCCACTTTGCCGCGTGGCCCTTTTACGATTTGGTACAGGACGGTTACTCCGGATGGCTGCTTCTGTATCTGGCTCTGGACTTTTGCCCCGAAATAACCTTTCGCTTGAAAGTATGACGTCAGATCCTGTGCACCTTCATTCACCAGATCGGGATCCACAGCATTTTCCTGGTACATGGGGATTAGTTTCTTCTGGGTACGTCCCCAGACGTGCGCCCCGGCCAGCTTAATCTCGATTTTCGGCCCTTCGGTTACGTCATACTTGATATCAGTCCGGTTGGTTTCCGCGTTGTATAGCGTTGAGACCAGCTTCACCCGGCCCGCAAGGAAGTGCTGTTTTCCCAGTTGCTGCTGGAGAAATGCTGTTGCCGCGTTCAGCTTTTTAAGTGAGTATGGTTTACCTGGTTTGATATACGCGCCTTTGATTCGAGCCCGGATGCTGCGCAGACTTGCATTCAGCCTCTTGGTTTGTTCCTCCGATACGCCTGCAAGAATCACGTCTCCAAACTTGGCGCGCTTCTTCAAGTTGATGTCATATTCCACGTTGACCACGCCGTGTGCCTGGTCGGTCTGCATCTTCGGTTCCACGGTGGCGAGAAAGAATCCTGTGCGATGAAAAAATTCCAGCAGACTCGATTCTGCCTCTTCAACTTTCTCCTGGGTAAACGGTTCCTGCTTGGAATAGTTGGCAGCTTGCAGCAGACGTGTGTAGGAAAACGTTTTCTCTGCCTTGGGAAACGTGTAAACCCCAAAATAGTAGGCCGGTTTCAGTACAAAAACGACGTGTACCCCCTCGGCCGCCGGCGTTACCTGCACTTCTACATCTTTAAAATCTCCGGCTTTCTTGAGTGCCGCCACGGTTTCATCTACTTTGGCTTGTGCGTAGGGCGCATTAACGGGCTGCGCGATCAAAGCCCGAAGCTTGCGAGGATTACCGTCGGGCTGGCCCGCCAGTTGCACTGACGAGACGCGTTGGCCTTCATAGGAAACTGCCGCCGACGTAGCTTCAATCTGCTGCGAATGAAGTTTGGGCGCCAGTGAGGTCAGCCCCGCCGCCACCGCCACCACGAGTAAAGTGCCGATCCGTCTCCGAAAGGTTTTCATTGCGCCTAAAGGTCTGCCATTCTGCCCGGCCAGGGATGCCGCAGCTCTACCAAAGCAACTGATTGATTAGAGTTGAGAGAGAGACTTCTTGTTGCTCCCTCTGAGAGAACTGTCTGCAAACGCACTGTAATTCGGGTTAAACAGAGTTGCTGATCGCTTGGTCTGCAATCAACAGAGTTGCTGATTGCAAATCTAGCCGCAGCAGAGCTGCTGATCGGAGCTCGATTCGCCGGTGTGATTCAACCTGGCGTGTCAACTCGCCTGTTCCACTGAAGCATCCAATCTGCAAGCAGGCTGGTAGTGGCGCCAGCCGGGGAGACACTGATGCTTTGGACTGTTTTTGCAATTCTGCTGTTGTTATGGCTGTTGGGTTGGGGGTTTCACGTTGCCGGAAGTTTGATTCACCTGATTCTCGTAATCGCCCTGGTGGTGCTGCTGGTTGAGGTGATTACAGGACGCAGAGCAGCTATTTGATTGCAACATCATGTTATCGGGAACACTGGTTTAGTTTCCGCCGGAGTCTGGCATGGACATTCTTTACCGCGAATTTCCAAGCCTGGCCAATTTGGCGTCGATTTCACTCAAAGCCTGGCGCAAAGATGCCGTGTAACGCTCATTGGTGGAAGCTTCAATCTGATGCACGATATAAGCGCGGGAAAGCCTTAGGCTATCGCGCTCGTGCCGGTCTTTCTTCTCGCCGTCAGTAAGCGGGGGCTTTGAGCCTGAAGCCGGTGCGTCATTGGCATTTTCCATTTGCGCCTCCACCGATTTGCTTTCCCAACCTCGAGCCATATCTCCAAATTATAAAGATATTGTGCGGATTCCGAGCTGCTCCTTCCGGCAAGAATTTATAATCCACGCACGATGAATAAATACCCTCTGATCCTGGCTTGCGCTTTGGCGACTTGGTTGTGCGGCATAGCTATGGCCCAACCCCAGCCTGCACTTTCACCGGAACACCAGACCGCCCGCAACATTTTTAAGCAACTCATCGAAATTAACACCACTGACACGCCGGCTGGGAACGTCACGACCGCTGCAGAAGCCATGGCCGCGCGCTTTCGCGCTGCAGGATTCGCTCCCGAAGATATCCATGTAGATGGGCCACTGCCGAACAAGAAGAACCTCGTCGTCCGCTTTCACGGCCGCGGTCCCGGAAAGCCCATCCTGTTTCTCGCCCACCTGGACGTGGTTGAAGCGTTGCGCCAGGACTGGTCCATTGACCCTTTTAAGCTCAATGAGGTGGATGGCTTCTTTTATGGCCGCGGCACATCGGATATCAAACAGGGCGACACCATTTTGGTCGCCAACTTTATCCGCCTCAAGAAAGAAGGTTGGATTCCAGCACATGATCTGATCATCGCACTCACAGCGGACGAAGAAGGAGGCCAATCCAACGGCGTGCAATGGCTCACCAAGAACCATCACGACTGGATTGATGCCGAATACTGCATCAACACAGATGCCGGCGATTTTGAAACCAAAAAAGGCAAACGCCTGTTGCTGGGCATGCAGACCAGCGAAAAGAATTATGTCGATTTTCGCCTGGAAGTGAAGAGTAATGGCGGCCATAGCTCGCGGCCGGTAAAAGACAACGCCATCTACCACCTATCGCAAGGCTTGGCCCGCCTCGCTGATTTTGATTTTCCAGTGAGTCTCAATGAGACCACGCGAGGATACTTTGAGCGCACCGCCGCCCTGGAAGCTCCAGCTACCGGCGCCGACTTTCACGCCGTGGCCGGTTCCGATCATGCCAAAGCCGCCGCCGCCAAACGTCTCAGCCAGTCGGCATTCTTCAATGCGCTTCTCCGCACCACCTGCGTGGCCACGCGTCTTGAAGGCGGACACGCTAATAACGCTCTACCCCAAACCGCAGCCGCAAACGTCAATTGCCGCATGCTGCCGCAGGATTCGTTGCAGAACGTACAAGACACACTGAAGCGCGTGCTAGCGGATGATCGTATCGTGGTGACCATTGTGGGTGAAGCCATTCCAGCGCCCGCTTCCGCTATCAATCCGGCAATCGTAAGCAAACTGGAAGCTCTCAGCCGCAAATTGTATGGCGGACTTCCCATTGTTCCGGTGATGGATACCGGCGCCAGCGACGGCAAGTACCTGCGCATTGCCGGAATTCCTGCGTATGGTGTTCCTGGCGTGTTTGAAGATGTGGACGACGTACGCGCGCATGGCAAGGACGAACGCATCGGCGTGAAGGATTTTTACGATGGCGTGGACTTCTATTATGAATTCATCAAATCCCTGGGCGCGCAATAGTCACCCTCGGGCTAGCCGGCATGGAAGGAGAGACAATGTCAGCTCCACTGAATAACTCCGATGCCATCACCGTCCGGCGCACTGAACTGGCCTGTCCTGCGCATTCTCTCAAGATGATGATGAAGGCGGCGGCCAGCGAAGCGGACGAAGTCATCTTTGATCTGGAAGACGGCTGCGCTCCTTCGCAGAAGGTTACCGCACGCATAACGCTGGTTGAGGCCTTCACGACGCTCAATTTCCGCGGGAAGATTCGCGCCTTCCGCGCCAATGGTATTCACACAAAGTATTTCTATCGGGACGTAATTGACGTGGTTGAGACGGCCGGCAGAAACATTGATGTAGTCGTGGTTCCCAAAGTGCAAGATGCGGCAGACGTGATCTTCGCCGACCGCCTGTTGACGCAGATCGAGCAAAACATCGGGCTTCCCATCGGACGCATCCGGTTGGAAGTGCTGATTGAGAGCGCGAAAGGCATCCTCCATGCCGAGCAGATTGCAGCTTCAACGCCCCGACTGGCTGGCTTGATTTTCGGCGTGGTGGATTATGCGGGCAATATCGGTGCGCGCGATGCAGTACGCGAGCAGTTTTCGCTTTATCACTACCCCAAGGCCAAGACGGTGGCCGCGGCGCGGGCCGCCGGCATTAGCGTTGTAGATGGCGTCACGCTTCAGTTTCGCGATCTGCACCAGTGCGAACATGACTCGATTTCGGCCGCGCAAATGGGGTTTGACGGCAAGTGGGCCATTCATCCCGATCAGGTGCCTGTCATCAACCGTGTTTTCACTCCGTCATCGGAAGAAATTACGCGAGCGCAGGAGATTATCAACCTTTACGAACAGGCTGACCTCAACTCCGGGACTGGAGCAATGGTCTACAAAGATGAGATGGTGGACGCCGCCAGCTTGCCTGTCGAACGCAAGAAGCTGGCGATCGCCAGAAAAACTGGGCTGCTCTAAGAAGCTGCAAAAGCAAAATATCTGACGCTATGGAAACAAAAACTCAATCGCTACTCGATTTGATCAGCCATTCCAAGCTTTACGATCTGGCGCAACCATATTTCGTCGGTATGCCGCATCACCCTTCGCATCCGCCATTTCTTTTCAGCCTGACCAAGATGCACGGCGACTATGTAATGCCGAATGGCGGCAGTTCCACCTCTGAGGCGCTGGCTCTGGGCGGCCATCTGGGCACGCATATTGACGCGCTATGTCATTTTTCCTGCGGCGGCAAACTCCATGGGGGACATGACGTGGCTTCAGCGCAATCCTACAGTGGTGGGATACAGGAGCATTCCATCGATACGCTGGCTCCCATTGTGCGCCGGGGCGTTCTCCTCGATATCGCTGGACAGCAAAACGTAACAAGCCTGCCCACCGATTTTGAAATCACGCCCGAGCACATGGAAGCCTCCGTCCGCACCTGCGGAATCGAAATCAAGTCCGCTGACATCGTGTTGCTGCGCACAGGATGGGGCGCATTCTTTTCTGACGTGGCGCGCTTTGAGTCCCAGATGCGTGGCCCGGGGCCTTCTGAAAAGGCAGCGCGATGGCTCAGCAGTAAAGGCATTTTCGCCGCCGGGTCGGACACCATCAACTTTGAACTGGTTCCTTCGCGCACCATGCCTGTCCACGTGCACCTGCTGGTGGAAAGCGGCATTCACATTATCGAGTGTCTTAATCTGGAGCAACTGGCTGCCGAGCATGTCTATGAATTTGTATTTGTCGCTTCGCCATTGAAGATTCGCGGCGGCACCGGCTCGCCAATCCGGCCGTTTGCTCTGACCGCGTAAGCGCCTTATTGCGATGCTTAAGCCAGGGGAATTAGAATACGCCGTTCCGTAACAACGCTCGCGACCACGCCTATGTCTTCCTCCACACATGCCGGTCTGCGCCAGGAACTGAAGAGTGCCGTCGGCGAATTGTGCCGCAACTTCCCTGATACCTACTGGCGTGCACTGGATAGCCAGCGCGCTTATCCTGAGGCATTTGTTCAGGCGCTCACTAAGGCCGGGTACATGGCCACGCTCATCCCGGAAGAACACGGCGGCGCCGGACTGGGTATTGTCGAGGCCGCAACCATTCTGGAAGAAATCCATCGTTCGGGCGGCAATGCCGCGGCCTGCCACGCGCAGATGTACGTGATGGGAACGCTATTGCGGCATGGCTCGGAAACCCAGAAGAAAAAATACCTGCCCGCACTGGCCCGGGGTGAGCTTCGACTCCAGGCTTTCGGCGTGAGCGAGCCAACCACCGGTTCAGACACCACGCAGATGAAGACCTTCGCCCGCCGTGCTGGTGACAAGTATGTGGTGAAAGGCCAGAAGATATGGATCTCACGCGCTGAGCATTCTGACCTGATGCTGCTGGTGGCGCGGACTACGCCGATCGAACAAGTGAAGAAGCGCAGTGAAGGGCTCTCTGTGCTGCTGGTCGATCTGCGCGAGGCCAGGAATCACGGGCTCACAATCCGGCCGATTCGCACCATGATGAACCACGCTACGACTGAAGTTTTTTTTGATGACGTGGAAGTTTCTGCTGAAAATCTTATCGGCGAAGAGGGTCAGGGCTTCCGCTATCTTCTCGATGGCCTGAATGCTGAGCGCATCCTGATTGCCGCCGAATGCATTGGCGATGGACGATGGTTTCTGGAGCGTGCCTGTCGCTACGCCAAAGATCGCGTCGTCTTCGGGCGGCCGATTGGACAGAATCAGGGCATTCAGTTCCCTCTTGCCCGCGCTTATACCAATGTCGAAGCTGCGGCGCTCATGGTCGAAAAAGCTGCGGCGCTGTTCGACGCGCACCAGCCCTGCGGCCCGCAAGCTAACATGGCCAAGCTGCTGGCGGCGGATGCATCCTGGGAATCGGCCAACGCCACTGTGCAGACATATGGCGGCTTTGGTTTTGCGGAAGAATATGACGTGGAGCGCAAGTTTCGCGAGACGCGCCTTTACCAGGTGGCGCCGATCTCCACTAACCTAATCCTTTCTTATATTGCCGAACACGTGCTGGGACTGCCGCGTTCGTATTGATGTCTGGAGAGCAACTATGACGGTAAAACAAGGCTGGACCGGACGCGTCTATGAAGACTTCGAGGTGGGCGACGTCTACCAGCATTCGCTGGGCCGCACCGTAATTGCCGCGGACAACATCTGGTTCACATTGCTCACGCAGAACACGAACCCGATCCACTTTGATGCCGCCTACAGCGCGCAAACCGAGTATGGCAAGCCGCTGGTCGATTCCACGTTCACGCTCGCGCTGGTCACCGGACAGTCCGTATCTGATGTGTCACAAAACGCCATGGCCAACCTGGGCTGGGATGAAGTGCGTCTGCCCAATCCGCTTTTCGAAGGCGACACGGTTTATTCCCGCAGTGAAGTTCTGGAAAAGCGGGAGTCCAGGTCAAGACCTAACATCGGCATTGTGAAGGTGAGGACAATCGGCTACAAGCAGGATGGCAGCGTGGTAATCGAATTTACCCGCACCATGATGATTTATAAACACGGACACGTACCGGTAATCCCGCAACCTAGAATCGTAACGCCCAAAAAATAGCCTGGGATCAGGCTGCTTCGCGCGCGCCTTGCTGAAAGCCGCGGATGGAGAACTCCAGTTGTTCCTGCAGGCTTTCGCCTACCTGCATCATGTCACCGATGACCGTGCTCAGATCCATGCGGATGAGGTTGTGCTGAAGGACAGCCGAGAGAACGTGTTGCAGCAATCGCATTTCAATTACAACCAGCGGGATGTTATATCCCTGGAGAGCCCGCTGTTTTCCATGGCTCACCGCGGCCAACTTTGCTTTCTCTGTTGTGATGTTGGAACCAATATCTACTCGCTTTGCCATTTCCTCAATCAGGATGGGTAAGTGGTCAATGCGATCCTTGTCATTGATTCGGATCGCTGCAAGTTCGTCATGGCTCTTCACCAACTTGAGCCACTCCTTGGTTATTTCAGCCAGGCTCTCCTGCATGAGATCTGAAACCCGCTTAAGCGGCAAGTCTGGAGGAATATGTCGGCGATGCTCCAGCCGGCTCTGTATGGTATGAATCAGCGTCGGAACGTCAGTCGGCTTGAGAAGGTAATCATCCACCTGGCTGCGAATGGCTTGCAATGCGGTATCAAAATCCGGATAGCCGGTGAGAATGAAGGTTGCTGCTTCTGGTTGGACCCGCCGCATGGCGCTGACTACGGTAAAACCGTCTCCGGGCTGGCCAATGTTCAAATCGGAAAGCAGGACATCAAAAGTGGCATGGTTCATGCGTTCCAGGGCTTCAGGAACTGTTGATGCCGCAGTCACCTCGAACCCATGTTGTTCAAGGATCGGTTTAAGTGTGTTGCGTATCCCCGCCTCGTCATCGACGAATAAAATCCGGGTCGCCATTTTGGTACTCCAGCAACTTGGATGTTTCTTGAAGTCGTATCGTTGGACACGCACAAAAGATTAGAGGGATGAATTGCACGTGAGATGTCCTGTTGGCGCGCTCTGCATTGTACGAAAGGCCCATCCAAAACGGATGGGCCCTTCTCTTAGACAATTATTTGCAGACTTGTTTATTCCTGATTCTTGAAGGAGTAGCCAATCGAAAAACCAAAGCGGGTAGCGCGTGAACCGCTGAACTCAATATTGTTGTGTACCTCATACAAATGCGCTTCGGGCCGGATGAAAATTTTTGGGGTGACGTAAAACCGGATGGCTGCACCAAATTGGCCAAGAAAGTGGTTGCTGCTTACAAAATTCGTACAGCCGGTGAAAGAGCATTGAAAAGTCGGCGTGTAAAAGCGGACACTCTCAGCCCCGATTCCGGCCGAAAACTCTAATTGCGCCCGCTTGCCCAGGGGTGGGGCATACACGGCATCCACGTCATAGAAAAAGGGCCGGAATGGTAACTGCCCTTGGTAAAGGTTCTGTTTGGCGCGAAAAGCCGCGTTAAAGCCGACTCCCAGATTGTGAAAAAAAAGAAAATCCAGACCAAAAGTCGGATATGCGCCGCCGCCGATGGTTTGTAAATCGGCGGTGCTGGATGGACCAGTTAACCCGGAAACGCCAGCCGAAAGGTCAAATTGCTGCGCCAGCGCAGGGCTTCCCAGCAGAAAAATCAGTGCGAATGTCATTACCAGAAACGATAGTTTTTTCAAGTCACTCTCCAATACGTAAAAGGCTGGATGAGATTAATCCAAATTCACTCACCTTCGATCTATCTGCAACTATGGGGGATTATCCTACCAGCCGCAAACTATGTCCAGAATCCGATGGTATCAAGCTGGTTTCATATCTGATGCAGCGGCTTTTTGCCCCGGAATTCCATTGTAAGGACGCCCGAGTAAGAACTGTTCCCTGTTATTCTGGAAAATGATCTTCTTCGCCAGAGCAATTCTCTTTGATATGGACGGCGTGTTGATGGACTCGACTCCGTCTGTCGAGCGCGTGTGGCGTGCCTGGGCACAGGCCCACGGACTCAATCCTGAAAGTGTCGCAGCGCAGGCGCATGGACGGCGCAGCATTGAAACCATCCGCGCCGTGGCTCCAGAACTGGACGCCGAAAAAGAGAACGTTGTTGTGGAACAGATGGAAATTGACGACAAGGAAGGCGTAATGGCCCTGCCCGGCGCGGCCGAACTGCTTGCCAACTTGCCCGATGACCGATTTGCCATCGTCACCTCGGCAACACGTCCGCTGGCGGTCGCGCGTCTGGGTTATGCGGGCCTTTCCCTTCCCCGCCACATGATCACCGCCGAAGACGTAGTACACGGCAAGCCTTCTCCTGAACCGTTTCTTAAAGGCGGAACATTACTCGGCCTCGCCACAGCGGACTGTCTGGTGTTTGAAGATACTCCGGCAGGCATCGCCTCGGCACGAGCTGCGGGTATGCAAGCGGTCGCTCTGCAAACCACTTATCCGGCAGATCAACTGGAAGCGGCCCACGCGATTATCCGCAATCTAGCGGACGTAAAGGCCACATTGCGCGATGGGTGCGTCACCCTTGAAGTCGTTCCAATTCCGATGATGAAGAACTGAAGCCGTTAAGAAGATTTTCTCTTCTTTGACTTCTTAGGGGATGTTTTCAGTTTCTGTGTTTCGGTTTCCGGATTGCCGGAGGCCTCGCGTACCGCCTTTATCGACAGTCCCGTCCAGCGCATCAGAACCTCTTCAATATGCTCCCGTCCGACGATCTGCGCCTCCGGAATATTGTGTTTCAGGTGCAATTGCTTGAGGGCTTCACGTTGGATCCCCTCTTCGTCCGCATAAAAACGTGCTTTCTCAAATTCGTGGTTTTCCACGGCGTTTTCGTGCCGGCGGGCAACGAATGCGAGCCGTTTCCTGGCCTCAACCAGCTCTTCAGGAAGCGCCGTTTTCTCCTGTGTCATCTTCACATAAGCGCCAGCATCGTCAATTACATCAATGGCCTTGTCCGGCAGGCAATGATTCGTAACCAGGCGGTTGGAGAGAACAACGGCGGTAGTGAGAGCATCGTCTGTGTATTCGACGGAATGAAATTTTTCAAACCGATTTTTCACAATTTGCAGGACTTTAATGGCTGCATCTTCCGTCGGTGGTTCCACCTTTACCGTAAGAAAGCGCTCGTTTAGCCATGGCGCTTTCTTGACGGCCGCTTGATGCTCCGCTGGCGTGGCCGATGTGATGCATCGCACTTTTCCGCTCAACAGCGCAGGTTTGAGCAGCATGGTAATCTCGTGCGCGCCGCTTTCTGCTCCTGCCGCAAGCAAGGCGTGCAGTTCGTCGAAAAAGAATAAAGTATTGCTGTCGGCCTTGATCATTTCTGCTGTAACTGCGCTCAAGAACTCCCTTGAGCGGCCGCTATGCTGGGCCGCAGTCACAACCATCGAGAGATCGATCGACACAAATAGCTTGCCCCGCAGAAATGCAGCTGCTGCGTCATCTGCCACACGCTGGACCAGTTCTTCCACAATTGTCCTTTTCCCCACTCCCGGCTCGCCCACCAGCACCACGTTATTCTTGTTCGAGCGTCCAAGAATGTGGAGCATCTGCTCGAACTCCTTCTCCCGTCCGACTAACGGAAGGTAACGCTCTTGCCTCGCCATTCGCGTCATATACACGCTGAATTCTGAGAGCAGCACGAATTCTCTGGGCTCGATGGGCTGCGCACTCTGCAGGGTCCTTGCCAGCTCTTCCCGCACGGCGGACAAGCGAACGCCATGTTCGTTCAGAATCCGCGCGGCGAAAGACATTTCTTCGCGCAATAAACCCAACAGAAGATGCTCGGTCCCGATGTGCCTGTGTGAGAGCCGCTCAGCCTCTTCCGCGGCATAACCCAGCACGCGCCGGTTCTCATTGCTTAGCGGCAAGTCCACTGACGTTGACACTTTTTCACGGACAATGGTATTGGCTTCAATTTGTTTGCGGATGTCCTCGACCGGCGCCTGCCCCTGCAGGAACCGGTGTGACAGGCTCTTGTCTTCGCGCAAAAGGCCAAGAAGCAGGTGCTCCGTCTCAATGTAAGGACTGCCGAACTGGCTGGCTTCGTAGCGGCCAAAAAAGATTACACGCCGGGCTTTTTCTGTGTACTTCTCAAACATAACGTTCCTCTTGCACGAACAACCGCTGACCATTGTACAAAGCCCCATGATCCGTTGCATGGGAGCTTGACCAGATAGAGATCACTTTCACGCAAGCGCCAAAAGCTATCGAGCCCGTATACAATTCTCCTATCTCATTTGAGGAGCAAAACAACTCATGCAACGGAATGCAAGCGCACATTGGAGTGGCGGATTGAAAGACGGCAAAGGCACGCTCACTTCGCCCAGCGGAGTCCTGAAAAGCACCCCGTATTCTTTTGCCACGCGTTTTGAATCGCAACCGGGCACCAACCCGGAAGAACTGATCGCCGCCGCCCATGCTGGCTGCTTCAGCATGGCCCTTTCAGGCCAGCTCGGAAATGCCGGAATGACGGCGCAGTCCATTGACACCACGGCTACCGTAACGCTGGAAAAACTTGATTCAGGCTTCGCTGTCACCTCGTCCCATCTGCAAGTAAAGGTCAAGATTCCTGGCGCCGACAAAGCCAAGTTCGAGGAAGCAGCCAAGAACGCTAAAGAGGGCTGCCCCATCTCCAAACTGCTCAACGCAAAAATCACCATGGACGCCCAGTTGGAAAGCTAGCTGTCCATTCCCCAAAGACGAAGCCTGCGCTAACAACCGCGTCGGCTTCGCGTCTAAACTCTGGTCATCCTCGTCAGTAGAATTCAGCCCCAGGAGGCACTCCTATGCGCAGGAACTTCGCGCTTACACCCGTGTTCATCGCAATTGTTTTCGCCGGTACCTTGAGCCATGCGCAATCCGCGGTACTCGACCTGCCGCGTGACAGCCAGCACGCAAAGATCATTCAGCGTGTCGGCATTACAGACATCACCATCAATTACCATCGCCCACTGGTAAAAGGCAGGAAAGTCTGGGGCGGCCTTGTGCCCTACGGCCAGGTCTGGCGTGCCGGCGCCAATGAAAACACGACGATCGAATTTACCGATCCAGTGACCGTCGAAGGCAAGCCTTTGGCAAGAGGTATTTATGGACTGCATATGCTCCCCACGGAAAGCGAATGGACAATCATCTTCTCCAAGGCCTCTACTGCCTGGGGCAGCTTCACCTATAACCAGTCGGAAGACGCCCTTCGCATCAACGTGAAACCGGCAGCCGCGGAGATGAAAGAAGCCCTGACTTACGAAGCGGATGACGTCACTCCCACTTCGGCCGTCATCGCACTACGCTGGGAAAAACTTGCGGTGCCGTTCAAGGTGCAAGTCAGCACCAATGAAATCGTCGCACAAAACCTGCATGCTCAGCTTCGTGGCCTCTCTCAGTACACATGGGACGGATGGGATGATGCCGCAACCTATCTTCTGACAAACAAATACAACCTGGAAGAAGCGCTCAAGTATGAAGACCGCTCGATCGGTGTCGAAGAGCGGTACGACAACCTGATGAACAAATCGCGCATTCTGGACGCGCTGAACAAAAAAGACGACGCCACTGCCGCCCGCAGCAAGGCCCTGGGCATGGCCAGTGTAGTGCAGCTACACAGCTATGGCCGCCAACTCCAGCAGGAGGGCAAACAGGAGCAGGCGTTTGAGGTGTTTCGCACCAATATCAAGAAGAACCCGAATCACTGGACAGCCCACAACGAAGCGTCGCGCATCGCTGTTGCCAAGGGCGACTTTGATACCGCAGTGAAAGAAATGAAACTCGCTTCTGCCGCAGCTCCGGACCAGATCAAGAACGCGCTTGATGGATTCACCAAGCGCCTGGAGGCCAAAGAGGACATCAATAAATAGAAACTTTCTCAAAGTCCCCGGCCGACACTGGGGACTTTGTCGTTTCCCGCTACGCTTCTGCCCATAGTGAACCCTCAACTCTGCGCTATCATGGATGCGATTCCGCCCAATCGCTGGGAGACTTTCGCATCATGCTCAAAAGGTTCTACATCGTTGCTTTCATCTGCATCGTTTCGGCCACTTCGGTTGCCGCTTTTGCACAAACTCCGAAGCCATCCTCACCCGGTCCCATGGCGCTTCAGGTACGGTCTGAATTTCTCTACGCCTGGAACGCTTACAAGCAATATGCCTGGGGGCATGATGAACTTAGGCCGCTGAGCAAGGGCCATCATGACTGGTACAGCAAATCCCTGCTCATGACACCGGTGGATGCCCTCGATACCATGATCGTCATGGGATTGACGGATGAAGCCGACAAGACGCGGGAATTCATCGTGCAAAATCTTTCCTTCGACCAGGACATTGAAGTCAAGAATTTTGAAATTACCATCAGGCTTCTGGGCGGATTGCTGAGCAGCTACCAGATGACCGGCGATAAGGGGTTGCTGGACCTCGCCGATAATCTGGGCAACCGGCTGCTTCCCGTCTTCAACTCGCCCACGGGCATGCCGTATATGTTCGTGAACCTCAAGACAGGCAAGACGCGCGGCGCGGAAAGCAATCCCGCCGAGATCGGGACGCTGCTGCTTGAGTTCGGTACGCTGAGCAAACTTAGCGGCAAGCCTATTTATTACGACAAAGCCAAACGGGCTGTGGTTGAACTGTACAACCGTCGCTCCAAGATTGGATTGGTCGGGTCGAGCATCAACGTTGCAACCGGCAAATGGATTGACACTACCAGTCACATTAGCGGAGGAATTGATTCCTATTACGAGTATCTGCTGAAGTCGTGGCTGTTGTTTGAAGATAAAGATTGCAGGAAAATGTGGGAGGCCAGCGTAAAAGCCGTGAACAAATATCTGGCCGATAATACCCGCAATGGCCTGTGGTACGGACAAGCAGACATGAACACGGGAAAGCGCATTTCCACGCAATACGGCGCGCTGGATGCATTTTTCCCCGCGGTCCTTGCCCGTTCAGGCGACCTTGAGCGGGCACGGCGGTTGCAGGAATCGTCGTACAAAATGTGGACGACTTTTGGGATTGAGCCGGAAACGCTGGATTACACCACAATGAAAGCTACGGCTCCGGGATATCAGCTTCGGCCGGAGATTATTGAGTCCGCTTACTATCTTGCCTTTTTCACCAAAGATCAGCGTTACCAGGAAATGGGGTCCACCTTTCTGCTGAGCCTGGTGCGCTACAGCAAGACCGACGCCGGATTTGCCGCGCTCAGCGACGTGGAAACCAAGTCAAAAAAAGACAGTATGGAAAGTTATTTTCTGGCGGAGACGCTTAAGTATCTTTATCTGCTGTTTGCGCCGCGAGAAACTCTGGACCTGAACAAAGTTGTATTCAATACCGAAGCGCATCCGCTCAGGAAAACCTGGTAGTTAGGAAATTATTGTCTTTGAAAGGTGTTACAGGCGGCAGGCCCAGGTGATGGCTTTCGGAACGGGACCATAGAGCAATTCGGAAAAAAGAGATAAAAGGACATCCGGACGTAAGAAAAGGCTTGGAGGCACCTTCCCCGGAAAACGCCACAGCCGATGTCCTTTTATCTCACCCACCATACTTCTCCT
>Ga0137403_10001076_pt1 | contig 34574 bp, 26 predicted proteins | sample CZOMad2_1_16fung_FD_122057 | JGI IMG/M metagenome (GOLD analysis project Ga0137403, IMG submission 122057) | Vadose zone soil fungal communities from Angelo Coast Range Reserve, California, USA - CZOMad2_1_16fungal (Hybrid Assembly) | ecosystem: Environmental > Terrestrial > Soil > Vadose zone... | reverse complement strand
GGCCCGGCAGGACTCGAACCTGCAACCAGACCGTTATGAGCGGCCGGCTCTAACCATTGAGCTACAGGCCCCGCCGGTGCCGATTTGGGGCAGCAACGGTGCTAGCACCCCTTACAATGTGGCCCGCGTTCCGGCAATGGCGCGAATCTACGGTCGTCATGCCCCGCGAAAGCGGGGCATCCAGTACGCCGCGACCCCTCAGATCAATCACCGGCGCCAGCGTCGACCGCTTTAGCGAAAGCGGGCGATGACAGACACAGACGTGGCGCCAGCGTGCGCAAATCTCTATTCCACCGACACGCCCGCGAATTCGACCACCTTGCGCCATTTTTCGGTCTCGACCGCGATGAGCTTGCCGAACTCGGCTGGCGTCATTGGCTTGGGGATTCCGCCAATGGTGGTGAGCCGCTCGACCACCTTGGGGTCTTTCAGCGCTTCGCCGACCGCCTTGTTGAGAATTTCGACGATCTCCGGCGGCGTTCCCTTCGGCGCGGAGATGCCGTAGAAACCGACCGACTCGAATCCCGGCACGGTCTCAGCAATGGCGGGAACATCGGGTACGCCCGGCCAGCGCTGCGGCGAGGTGACGCCGAGCGCGCGCACGGTGCCGGAACGCGACTGTTCGAGCGCGGACGGCAGATTGTCGAAGATCAGCTGCACCTTGTTGGAAATGATATCGGGAAATGCGATCACGGAGCCGCGATAGGGGACGTGGACCATCTCTACCCCGGTCATCGCCTTGAACAATTCCGCCGACATGTGAACCGAGGTGCCGTTGCCCGACGACGCATAGGAGACCTTGCCGGGATTGGCCTTGCAGTAGTCAATGAACTCTTGAACGGTCTTGACCGGCATGGCGTTGGAGACGACCAGCATGTTGGTCAGCTGGATGATGCTCGCGACCGGCACGGTGTCGCGGATGAAATCGTAGGACAAATTCTTGTAGAGCGAGGCCGAGATCGCGTTGTTGGGCGCGACGAACAACAGCGTATAGCCGTCCGGTGTCGAGTTGATCGCGGTGGCCGCCGCGATATTACCGCCGGAACCGGCGCGATTCTCCACCACGAATTGCTGGCCGAGACGCTCCGACAAATACTGGCTCATGATGCGCGCCACGACATCGACCGGGCCGCCGGCCGAAAAGCCGATCAGCCAGCGCACCGGACGGTTCGGGTAGTCGGCGGCGGAAGCCGGCGTGACACCGGCCGCAAGGTTCAAAAGGCAAATCATGCCGACGGCCGCCGCACGCAAGATACTCATGAAAGGACACTCCGCTGGAACAAATATCCCGCATGCTTTCATACAAAGTAAGGTTTGCCTACATTGCCTTTTGTCTCATGTTCTTGCATGGGTTTGCGCTTGTGTTTCGTCAGATGCGAGAGGATCGTAAATGAACATCACGCGTGTGATTTGCGCCGGCGTGCTGCTGCTCGCGGGCAGCGGCGCGGCGCAAGAGGGAGGCAAGCCCATCCAAAAAACAACGATAAGTCTCGGTACGGCGACACCGGGCGGCGGCTTTCCGCTGTACGGTAACGCCTTCGCGCAGGTCATGAACGATGCCGACCCGACCTTTGCGATCGAGCCACGCAACACCAAGGGCAGCTACGAGAATATTCCGCTGCTCGAGGCCGGACAGCTCGATATCGCGCTGGTGGCGGGGGAGCCTTCCTATGAGGCCTTCAAAGGCATCGGGCGGCCGGCAACCGGCCTGAAGATCCTGAGCGCGATGTATTCGAGCCCCGGAATGTTCGTGGTGCGCGCGGACAGTTCCTACAAAACCATTCGCGACCTTGTCGGCAAGCCGGTCGCATTTGGTGCCAGGGGCTCCGGTCTTCCCGTGATGTCCCGCTTCATGCTCGACGGGCTCGGCTTGAAGCAGGACGAGGATTTCCAGTCCGTCTATCTCGACCACGCTGGCGACGGACCGGCGATGGTGCTTGACGGACGGGTCGCCGCACTTTGGGGCGCCGGCATCGGCTGGCCCGGATTCACGACGCTGGCGGCAAGCCCCGGTGGCGCGCGATTCATCGCCCCCGACGCCGACGAGATCGCGCGCGTCAAAGCCAAGCACGCATTCCTGAAACCGATGACGATTCCGGCGGGCAGCTATCCGAACCAGAACGCGCCGATCGATTCGCTGGGATCATGGAGTTTTGTTCTCGCACGCGCCGATCTCGACGACGGCGTCGCTTATCGGCTGGCGCGCACGCTGCACGGCGCCGAAGGCGCGCTCTGCAAGAAGCTGGCGCAGGCCTGCGAAACCACCGCCGCCAATACGGTAGCGGCGGCGCCGGATGCGGCGCTGATTCATCCGGGCGTGATGAAATATTTCCGCGAGATCGGCGTGGGGAAGTGACCGGCACCCTGAAGGGGTGACGGTCATTCCGGGGCGATGCGAAGCATCGAACTACGATGTGCAATTGCACATCTGAGGTCTGGTCCTTCGGACCATCCCGGAATGACTGCTACGCAGTCACTTCTTCACCATCGGACACGCCGGATCCGGCGGGCCGAACGCGTCCTCGCCGGAGATCTTCGCCAGGATCGTGTAATAATCCCACGGATATTTGGACTCTTCCGGTTTCTTGACCTGCACCAGCATGAGGTCGTGCACCATCAGATTGTCCTCGCGCAGCCGGCCGTTGCGGGCGAAGAAATCCTCGATTGGCTTCTCGCGCATCTTCGCTGCCACCTTGAGCGGCTCGTCGGTGCCGGTGTCCTTGATGGCGTTCAGATAGTGCATGACGGAGGAATAAACCCCGGCCTGCCACATCGTCGGCATCCGGTTCATCTTGGCGAAAAAGCGCTTCGACCATTCGCGCGTCTTGTCGTCCATGTCCCAGTAGAACGACGTCGTCAGCAGCAGGCCCTGGGCGGCTGGAAGGCCGAGCGCATGAACGTCGGTGATCAGCGCGAGCAGGCCGGCCATTTGCTGGCCGCCCTTCAGGAGTCCGAACTCACCGGCGGTCTTGATTTCGTTCATGTTGTTGGGCGGCCCGCCGGCGATACCGATGATCTTGGCCTTCGATGCCTGGGCCTGCAGGATGAACGATGACAGATCAGGCGTGGCAAACGGGGGGCGAACCGAGCCGAGTACCTTGCCGCCGTTCTTGAGGATGACGGCGGAAGCGTCTTTTTCGAGCGAGTGACCGAACGCATAATCGTCGGTGATGAAGAACCAGGTGTCGCCGCCGCGCTTGACCACTTCCTGCGCCGTGCCGACCGCGAGCGCGCGCGTGTCGAACACCCATTGAATGGCATAGGGCGAACAGAACTTGCCGTGGAAATCGGCCGTGCCCGTCGAGTGGGCAATGAAAAGCTTCTTCTTCTCGGTGGCGGCGTTCTGCACGGCGAGACCCACCGCCGACACTGGCACGTCCACGACCAGGTCGACCTGTTCGACGTCGTACCAGCGCCGCGCCATGCTGGCGCCGATGTCCGGTTTGAGTTGATGGTCGCCGACGATGACGCTGATCGGCTTGCCCAGCACCTTGCCGCCGAAATCGTCCACCGCCATTTGCGCTGCTGTCACCGATCCCTGGCCGGTGGGGGTGGAGGCCGGGCCGTTCATGTCGGTGAGAACGCCGATCTTGACCACGTCGTCCGATATCTGGGCCGAAGCCGATGATGACGACAACAGTGCGGCGGCAAGCGCACCGGCCACGGTCATGTTTTTGGCGAACATCTCATTCCTCCCATTGCCATTGGCGCAAGCCTAGCATCGCAGCATTTGGCTGTATATTTCGGGCCTGATTCAGTACACAGGCGGCCATGGCTCCAACCCAGCGTTTGCCGGTCTCGCTCACTCCGCTTGATGCGGCGCTGGCGGCATTGTTGCATGGCCTCGCCCCGCTAGCGCCCATCGAGCTTCCGCTCACTGAAGCCGCCGGCTGCACGGCAGCGGACATGCCGCCGCTGAGGCCGCTTCCGGGGCGCGACGTTGCAGCCAGCGACGGCTGGGCCTTGTGCGCCCGCGATCTCGTCGGCGCGTCGTCCTATTCGCCACTGCTGCTTTCCGCCCCCCCGGTCTGGGTCGAAGCCGGCGACCCGATGCCGGACCATTGCGACTGCGTCGTGGATTCGGATTCCCTCGATTGGGCGGGACCGAGGGCTCAAGTGCTTGCAGAAGCGATACCGGGGCAGGGGGCCCGCCGCGCCGGTGGGGATATCGCCGGAGGATTTCCGGCCGTCGCCGCCGGTCGGCGCATTCGCCCGTTCGATCTCTTGATCGCGCGCAGCGCGGGTTTGCAACGACTATCCGTGCGCCGCCCGCGGCTGCGCATCGTCAATATTCCCCCCATTTCGGGCGAGGCGGTGACGGCGGAACTGATTTCGGAACACGCGCGCGCGACCGGCGCCGAAGTCGGCGGTATCCAAGCCACGGGGCGGGCCGCCGCATCCATCGCCGCCGCACTCGATGCCAGCGGGTGCGATGTGCTGGTGACCATCGGTGGTAGCGGCGTCGGCCGCACCGATGCAACGATCGCCGCCCTGGCGCAGCGCGGTGAGGTCGTCGCGCATGGCATCGCGCTGCAGCCCGGCCGCACCACTGCGGTCGGCAGGATCGAAAAAGTCCCCGTCATAGCTCTGCCCGGCGCGCCGGATCAGGCACTCGCGGCGTGGTGGACGCTGGTGCTTCCGGTGCTGGATCGGTTGTCCGGCCTTTGGCCGCGAGCGAGGCTTACCCTGCCGCTTCAACGCAAGATTGCCTCAAGCGTCGGCATCGGTGAAATCGTCCTCCTCCAACAAATTGAAGATGCCTGGATGCCGCTGGCCGTCGGCGAACTGTCGCTCGAGACCATCGCCCGGGCCGACGCGTGGCTCGCGGTGCCGGGCGGGATGGAGGGTTTTGCGGCGGGCACGCCGGTTGATGCCTATATGTTACGGGACTGATATGGGTTCCGACATGACCAAGGTGCGATTTTCGAAAAGCCGTGACAGCGTGGATCAGGATCAATTCCTGACCATCCTGTCGCGCGAGGATGCGTTGGCGCGTTTCGAGGCCGCTTTGTTTCCGCGCGCTTTGCCGGCGGAAGAGCGGCCATTGACGGATGCGCTCGGCTGCGCGTTGGCCCACGATATCGTGGCTGACATCGACGTGCCGCCGTTCGATCGCTCCAATGTCGACGGCGTTGCGGTGCGTTCGGCCGATCTCGCCTCGGCTTCCGAAGCGACCCCAATTCGCCTGGTGCTGAACGACGAGAGCATCGCCTGCGGCACCGCGCCGGCCCGGCCGGTGTTGTCGGGCACCGCCACGTCGATTGCGACCGGCGGTCCGTTGCCGCGTGGCGCCGACGCCATCGTCATGGTCGAACATACCCAGCCCGCAGGTCACCGCGCGATCGAGATTCGCCGCGCTGCCTCGCCCGGTCAATTCGTGTCCTATTCCGGTTCCGACATCGCGCGCGGCGAGGCGGTGCTGCGTGCCGGCACCGTGATCGGCTCGCGCGATATAGGTATGTGCGCGGCCTGCGGCATCGCGAAACTGTCCGTGGTGCGCCGGCCGCGCGTCGCGGTGATCTCCACAGGCGACGAGTTGGTGCAGCCGGGTCGACCACTCCGCCCGGCGGCGATCTACGACACCAATGGGCCGATCGTCACCGCGGCGATCAACGAGAACGGTGGCGAAGCGGTATTCCTCGGCGCCATCGCCGACGATGAGAAACAGCTTGAAGCCGCGATGCGCGGGGCGCTTGAGACGTCCGACATGCTGGTGCTTTCCGGCGGCACCTCCAAGGGAGCCGGCGATGTATCCCATCGGATCATCGCGCGGCTCGGCAAACCCGGCATCATCGCCCATGGCGTTGCGCTCAAGCCGGGCAAGCCGCTCTGCCTTGCGGTCTGCGACGGCAAGCCGGTGGTGATCCTGCCGGGGTTTCCGACCTCGGCCATGTTCACCTTCCACGACATGATCGTGCCGGTGCTGCGGCGGATGGCGGGCCTGCCGCCGCGCTCCGACGCGAAGGTTATGGCCAAAGTCCCGGTGCGAATTGCCTCCGAACTCGGCCGCACCGAATTCGTCATGGTGTCGCTGGTCGAAGGCACTGACGGATTGATCGCCTATCCTTCCGGCAAGGGAAGTGGCGCCATCACCTCGTTCGCGCAGGCCGACGGCTTTCTGAAGATCGACGCGCTCGCCGACCAGATGCCAGCAGGCTCCGAAGCCGAGGTCACGTTGTTCACGCCGCATGTGCGGGTGCCCGATCTGGTGATCGTCGGCAGCCATTGCACCGGGCTTGATGTGGTCACCGCGCCGCTGGCGCGTGCGGGGCTAGTCGTGCGCTCGATCGCGGTCGGCAGCCTCGGTGGCCTTTCGGCCGCCAAGCGCGCCGAATGCGACCTCGCGCCGATCCATCTGTTTGACGAGAAGTCCGAGACTTACAACACGCCGTTCCTCAGCGACGGCCTTGAACTGGTGCCCGGCTGGCGGCGGATGCAGGGCATCGTGTTTCGGTTGGGCGATGCGCGGTTCGAGGGATTGAGTGCGGAAGCAGCCGTGCGTGCCGCACTTGCCGATCCCGCCTGTATCATGGTCAACCGCAATCAGGGTGCGGGCACCCGTATCCTGATCGACCGGCTGCTCGGCGAAGCGCGTCCGGACGGCTACTGGAATCAACCGCGCTCCCATAACGCGGTCGCAGCCGCGATCGCGCAAGCTCGCGCCGATTGGGGCGTGACGATTGCGCCGGTCGCGCAGGCCTCCGGCCTCGGCTTCATTCCGCTCGCCGAAGAGCATTATGATTTTGCACTGGTGACCACCCGAAAGCGGCGCCCGGCGGTGCAGGCGTTTTTGGAGGCGCTAGCGTCGGGCGAGGGCCGCGCGGCGCTTGAGCGGGCAGGGTTTCGGCCGGCTTAGCCGGCACCGGATTCGGCTGCGCGCCACAACATGACTGGGGACGGGGAACGATGGCAAGGCCGCTCACAGTTGCGATCGTTGGTGCCGGCATGGGCGGTCTCGCCACCGCGGCGGCGCTGCGGCGCGTCGGTATCGATGTCACGGTGTACGAGCAGGCCGTGCAGTTTGCCAGGCTCGGGGCTGGAATTCAGATCGGCTGCAACGCCATGAAAGTATTGCGCGGGCTCGGGCTGGAATCCCGGCTGCGCGGGCAATCCTTCTATCCGCGCTCATGGAACAACCGGGATTGGCAAACGGGCGAAGTCAAGTTCGACATGATTTTCGGCGAGACCGCCGAGCAGAAGTTCGGCGCGCCTTATTTGCTGGCGCATCGTGGCGACCTCCATGCGGCTTTGGCAAGCGCGGTCCCCAACGAAAGCATCAAGCTCGGTCACAAACTGGTTGGGCTGGACGAGACTGGCTGTGGCGTCCGATTGAGTTTCGCCAATGGTGCCGTCGCGGTTGCAGACGCGGTCGTTGGAGCGGACGGTGTCCATTCCCTCGTGAGAGATCTGTTGTTTGGCGTCTCGCCGGTTAATTTTACCGGGCGGATCGCGTACCGAACGACCTATCCCGCGACGCTTCTTCGCGGCGAGAGGATCGATGATTGTACTAAATGGTGGGGAGAGGACCGCCACATCGTGATCTATTACGTCAAGCCGGACCGCAGCGAGATCTATTTGGTGACCAGCCAGCCGGAGCCGGATTTCCGGATCGAATCCTGGTCGGCAAAGGGTGACGTCAGGGAATTGCGCATCGCGTTCGCCGGCTTCGATCGCCAGGTCGAAACGGTCCTTGCGGCGTGCCCGGACGTCCACAAATGGGCGATCGTCGATCGCGATGCGCTTGAGCATTGGGCGAACCGGAACGTGACGCTGCTCGGCGATGCCTGCCATCCGATGACGCCTTACATGGCGCAAGGGGCCGCGATGGCGATCGAGGACGCCGCCGTGCTTTCGCGTTGTCTGGAAGGCGTCGGGCGGGACGAGGTCGCGAATGCGTTTCGCCGGTTTGAGGCGAGCCGAAAGGACCGGACGGTGCGCGTTCAGCAGACGTCGCGCGCGAATACGTGGCTGAAGGAAAGAACCGACACCGATTGGGTTTATGCCTACGACGCCTGGACCGTTCCGTTGGCGGCGTAAGGGCGCGCAATCGTCATTCCGGGACGCGAGTAAAACGAGCGAGCCCGGAATCCATAACCACGATCGTGAGTATGGATTCCGGGCCTGCGCCAAGCGGCGCATCCCGGAATGACGGCGGAGGGGTTTACCCCCCGTCCAGCGCCGCCAGCCGCTCGGCTTGCGCGATATCATCCATCGTGTTCGCGTTGAAGAACGGATCGAGCGGTTCGACCGGCCATGTCACGGTCGCGAGAGGATAACGCGCAGTCCATCGGTCGATCTTGCGGATGTCTTCCACGACCAGCGCGTGGCGAAGCTCCTCGCGTAACGCAACGCTCCATAGTCCGATCACCGGATGCGACTGTCCGCCGGAGGCTGCGACCGCGAGTTGCGCGTTCTGCTCCGCGCGGGCGCGGTGCAGGCGCACAACCAGATCGCGCGGCAGAAACGGGCAATCCGCCGCAGCACTCAGCACGAAGGATACCTCTGGCCGGTTGGCCGCGGCCCAATCGAGGCTGGCGAGAATGCCCGCAAGCGGACCCGGAAAATCCGCCACGGAATCGGGAATGACGGGCAAGCCGAAATTGGCAAACCGCGTTGGATCGCCGTTGGCGTTGAGGATAAGCCCGTCGCATTGCGGCTTGAGCCGCGCGATTACGCGCTCGAGGATCGTGCGTCCGCCGATCTGGCGCATCGGCTTGTCGCCGCCGCCCATCCGTCGCGCCAAACCTCCGGCCAACAACACGCCAGGGGTCGCCGGCGCGTCGCTTGACGTCGCCCGCGCGTCGCTTGACGTCGCCGGAATTTCATTCGTCACGCTCAGTGCCCTTGCGCTTGTGCCGCGCCGATTCCTCTTCGACGAACGCGAGATTCTGGTCGTAGACGATGCGCTCTTGGCCCGACAGCGCGATAAAGCGCTTGCCGCGGGCGCGGCCGATCAAGGTCAATCCGACCTGCCGCGCCAGATCGACGCCCCAGGCGGTGAAGCCTGAGCGCGACACCAGGATCGGAATTCCCATCCGCACCGTCTTGATGACCATTTCGGACGTCAGGCGTCCCGTGGTGTAGAGGATCTTGTCGGCGGGATCGACGCCGTGGCGATAGATCCAGCCTGCGATCTTGTCGACCGCGTTGTGGCGGCCGACATCTTCGGTATAGCAGACCGGCTCGCCTTCCTTGCACAGCACGCAGCCATGGATGGCGCCGGCTTCGAGATAGAGCGATGGCATGGTGTTGATCGCGTGCGTCATCTGGTAGAGCCAGGAGGTGCGCAGTTCGGCCTTGGGCAGCGCGGCACTTTCCACGGCTTCCAGCAGATCGCCGAACGCAGTGCCCTGCGCGCAGCCCGAGGTCTGCGTGCGCTTCTTCAATTTCTGTTCGAAATTGGTGTGATGCTCGGTGCGCACCACCACCACCTGCAGATCGTCGTCATATCCGACCTCGGTGACGACGTCGTCGTATTTCAGCATGTTCTGGTTGAGCAGGTAGCCGAGCGCGAGATATTCCGGGTAATCGCCGATCGTCATCATGGTGACGATCTCCTGCGCGTTCAGGTAAAGCGTCAGCGGCCGCTCCACCGGCACGTTGATCTCGACGGCTGCCCCGGCCTGATCGGTCCCGGCGACACGTTCGGTCAGCCGCGGATCCTGCGGATTTGGCAGGATCAGAGGGACGGGGGCTTTGTCGATCTTAGTCATATGCGCGAGGTTAGCATGACATTTCCTTAAGCCCGATATAAAGCACCCCTAGACAAAACAAAGCCCGGTTCCTTGCCGGCTCGGAGAAATAGATGAGAGTGATCGGCCTGGCAGGATGGAGCGGTGCCGGCAAAACCACGCTGCTGGCGCGCGTCATCCCGCATCTTCTGAAAGAGGGGCTTCGTGTCTCCGTCATCAAGCATGCCCACCACAGCTTCGATGTCGACGTGCCGGGCAAGGATTCCTGGGTGCATCGGCAATCGGGGGCCGCGGAAGTGCTGGTGTCCTCGGGCAAGCGATGGGCGTTGATGCACGAACTGCGCGGCGCCGCCGAGCCGCGGCTACCCGAACTGCTGAGGAAGATGTCGCGGGTCGACCTCGTGGTCGTCGAAGGCTTCAAGTCCGAGCCGCATCGCAAGATCGAGGTGTATCGGAAAGCCAACGGCAAGGCCCCGCTGTTCCCTGACGATCCCGCGATTGCCGGCATTGCCACTGATGCGACCGTTGAAACCACGCTTCCGGTTGCCCATCTCGATGATATCCCGGCGGTCGCCGCGATGATGCAGAGGCTCGCGATTTCCGTGGAAGATGTGCTGGCGGCAAGCGTCAGCGAGGCCTAAAGAAGCGGCACCATGGCGCAGTTGTCCGACGATTGCTTTGCCTTCGGCGGACCGATGATGTCGGTCGACGAAGCAGTTGCGATCATCGCCACCCGCGTAAGCGCGGTGCATGAGATCGAGGCCGTGCCGCTCGAGAAAGCCGATGGACGCATTCTCGCCACTGATATTTCCGCGTCCCTGGCCCTGCCGCCCTTCACCAATTCCGCCGTCGACGGTTATGCGGTTCGCAGCAACGATCTTCCGCTTCGCAAGGAAGCGGCGTTGCGCGTGTCGGGACGCATTCAGGCAGGCGCCGCGGCCCACGAACCGGTCAAGCCCGGCCATGCCGTGCGAATCTTTACCGGTGCGCCGATGCCGGAAGGCGCCGGCACCGTGTTCATGCAGGAGGATGTCCGCGTCGATGACGCCGGCAAAGTCGTTCTGCCGGCAGGCTTGAAGCCCGGTGCCAATGTGCGTCCCGCGGGCGAGGACATTCCGCAAGGTGCTGCCGCGCTTTCGAAAGGCCTGCGGTTGCGGCCGCAAGACGTCGCGCTCCTGGCTGCCTTCGGCTTGACGCGAGTGGATGTGCGCCGGCGTATCAGGGTCGCGGTGTTCTCGACCGGTAACGAACTGGTGTCGCCGGGAAGCGTACGCAAATCGGCACAATTATTCGATTCCAACCGCTTCATGCTGATGGCGATGCTGGCGCGGCTTAGTTGTGAGGTCAGCGATCTCGGTATTTTGCGCGACGATCGCGCGGCACTGGCGCAGGGTCTGAAGAAGGTCGCAGGTCACCATGACTTGATTCTCACCAGCGGCGGCGTTTCGACCGGCGAGGAAGACCACGTCAAGGCCGCGGTCGAAGATGCCGGCAAACTCGTGCTGTGGCGGATGGCCATCAAACCCGGCCGTCCCGTCGCCATGGGGGTCATCGGCGGCACGCCGCTTATAGGGCTGCCGGGAAATCCGGTGGCGAGTTTTGTCACCTTCGTCCATGTGGTGCGCCCGACGGTACTGGCGCTATCGGGCGCCAAGCCGGAACCTTTGATTCCGCTGCCGGTCCGCGCCGCCTTTACCTACAAGAAGAAGATCGCTCGCCGTGAATATGTGCGGGTCAATCTGCGCAAGACGGATGACGGCGGCCTCGAGGTGACAAAATTCCCGCGCGAGGGTGCGGGCCTGTTGTCGTCGCTGGTGGACACCGACGGACTAGTCGAGCTTGGCGAGGAGATCACGCAGGTCGCCCCGGGCCAGACGGTGGGATTTCTCAGTTATGCGAGCCTGATGTGAGGCCAACTCGCTGTCTCCCACATCCGTTGACGATGCGAGGCGGCTTCGCCAAGGTTGGGACATGACCACGACGAAACTGGATCTCACCGGCCTGAAATGCCCGTTGCCGGCCTTGAAGACGCGCAAGGCGCTGAAGGCGCTGTCGCCGGGCGACCTTCTGGAGGTTCATTGCACCGATCCGTTGGCGGTGATCGATATCCCAAACCTGATCCAGGAAACCGGCGATAAGGTCGAGATCAAAGAGCGTGCGGAACATCGGATCGTGTTCCTGATCGAAAAGACCGCCGGCTTTTCGGCGGCCGCGCGTTAACGATTTCGGTTCCGCACCCGCTACCTTTTGCCTATCGACATCAGCTTGGCCTTCTGCCCCAATTCATCCTCTCCGCAGGGCTGCGGAGGCAGAGTTGCGCCTACCGGAGACGGGCGGCGCACTTTGCAATATCGACGGCGGTGCCCATCGCGGGCATACCGCGTCGCAAGCGGGGTTGACATTTGCGAGCGCGCTTTTTTGATCCGGGCTCACCCGGGAATTGTGCGGGGCAGCAATGCGGGGCGTTGGCGCGCCTCCGAGAAGTTGGGCTATAGGACAACAGGAATCGTGGACGGCAGACATGCCCGGCATGGGCGGCTGCAGGGGAGGAATTAATGACGACAGTTAGCAGCGCAGGGACGATATCCGTCGCCGGAATAGGAATTCTCGATCGCGAACGGACCATCGCGACCGCCGGCTTCAATCGGTGGCTGGTGCCACCCGCCGCGCTTTGCATTCATCTGTGCATCGGCATGGCCTATGGCTTTTCCGTGTTCTGGCTGCCGCTGTCGCGCGCGATCGGCGTGACAGCATCAAAGGCCTGCCCGGACATGTCGCTGTGGCAGGAACTCTTCACCACCACCTGCGACTGGAAGGTCGCCAGCCTCGGCTGGATGTACACTTTGTTCTTCGTGCTGCTCGGCGTTTCGGCCGCGATCTGGGGCGGCTGGCTCGAGCGTGTCGGTCCGCGCAAGGCCGGCTTTGTCGCGGCGCTGTGCTGGTCCGGAGGGCTGATGATCGGCGCCTTCGGCGTTTACGTGCATCAGCTCTGGATCATGTGGCTGGGAGCCGGCATCATCGGCGGTGTTGGTCTCGGTCTCGGTTATATTTCCCCGGTTTCGACGCTGATCAAATGGTTCCCTGACCACCGCGGCATGGCGACCGGATTTGCCATCGCCGGTTTCGGCGGCGGCGCCATGATCGGCGCGCCGCTGGCGAATTTGCTGATCAACTACTTCAAGACGCCGACCTCGGTTGGTGTCTGGGAGACCTTCGCCACTATGGGCATGATCTATTTCGTGTTCATGATGATCGGCGCCTTCGCCTATCGCGTGTCGCCGGCCGGCTGGCAGCCAGAAGGCTGGACGCCGCCCGCGAAAGCCAATGCGATGATCTCGACCAACAACGTTCATCTCGACAATGCGCACAAGACGCCGCAGTTCTGGCTGATCTGGTGGGTGCTGTGTTTGAACGTGTCGGCCGGTATCGGCGTGATCGGTATGGCCTCGCCGATGTTGCAGGAAATCTTTGCCGGCAAGCTCATCGGGTTGCCGGACGTCGGTTTTAATGCGCTGAGCGCCGAGCAGAAGGTCGCTATCGCCGGGATCGCGGCGGGTTTTGCCGGCCTGCTGTCACTGTTCAACATTGGCGGGCGGGTGTTCTGGGCGTCGCTGTCGGATTACATCGGCCGCAAGAATACTTATTTCTGCTTCTTCCTGCTCGGAATCGTGCTTTACGCGCTGGCGCCGACCTTCGCAGCGATGGGCTCCAAGCTGCTGTTCGTTGCAGCCTTCGGCATCATCCTGTCGATGTACGGCGGCGGCTTCGCCACCGTGCCGGCCTATCTCGCCGACATGTTCGGAACCCAGTTCGTCGGCGCCATTCACGGCCGTCTGCTGACGGCGTGGTCGACGGCCGGCATCATCGGTCCGGTCGTCGTCAACTATATCCGCGAATTCCAGCTCGCGGCCGGCGTGCCACGCGATCAGCTCTACAACACCACCATGTATATCCTGTGCGCGATGCTGATCGCGGGTTTGATCTCCAACTACCTGATCAAGCCGGTCGACCACAAATGGCACATGAGCGCGGACGAGGTGGCGAGGCTGCAGGCCGCGAGCGCCAAGAGCGCGGCTTCGGTGCAGTCCGGATCGTTTGGCATCGGCAGGGGCGGTTTCGACATCAGGGCTGCGGCGTTCTGGGCCTTTGTCGGTATCCCGCTCGCCTGGGGTGTGTGGAAGACATTGGAAAGCGCCGCCAAAATATTCTGACCGGGCTCTGCTTCGCTGCGGGACGCCTAACAGCGTCCCGCAGCAGCTGTTATCAAGGGGGTTCCTATGCCGCGCGCCACCGCCTGCCTCCTTGCCGCGCTTTTTGTTGTAGGCAGCCTCCATACCGCCTCGGCCCAGACGACGACCCCGGCGCCAGCCGTCAGTTTGGCTCCGGCTGTCGCCAAGCCTTCGCGAATGAAGCTGACGGCCGAAAAATTACGGGACATGAAGGCCAAGTGGAGTGCCAACAAGGGTAAGCTCAAGGCTTGCCGCAAAGAGGTGAGGGCCAAGGGACTGGCCGGCGACGACCGCTGGTTCTATATCGGGGAGTGCATGGAGAAGAGCTGAGGCCTATAGATGGCCAGTACCGACCGAAAAGGGGCATGGCAGCGGGGGCTGCGTGCCCCTTAAATCCTTATCATGCCTGCGTAATCGCACTTGGCATCTGGCATGCCAGGCATTAGGATTGTTTGAGATAACCACTGAAAGCTTCGGCAGGGACGAGACGTTTCGATGAGTCATGATGCGCAAAAGGTCCGCTCGTTCGAACATCCGGGCGAGGGACGCCGGCGGGCCAAATCAACGCCCAAGGGACGCCAGGTTGACCCGACGGCTGCGCACGAGATCGAACTTTTGCTCGGCAACCGGCCGCGGCGGCGCGATCTTCTCATCGAGCATCTGCATCTCATCCAGGACAAATATCACCAGATTTCCGCCGCCCATCTCGCGGCTCTTGCCGACGAGATGAAGCTTTCGTTTGCGGAAGTGTTCGAGACCGCGACGTTCTATGCCCATTTCGATGTGGTGAAGGAGGGCGAACCGGATATCGCGCCCTTGACCATTCGCGTCTGCGACTCGCTCACCTGCGCGATGCTGGGCGCGGAGAAGTTGCTGCATGAATTGCAGAACACTTCAGGTCCCGGCATTCGCGTGGTGCGCGCGCCCTGCGTCGGCCGCTGCGACACGGCGCCGGCCGCCGAGGTCGGTCATCACTTTGTCGAACACGCCAGCGTAACAAGCGTGCTTGCGGCGGCAAAAGGCGGCGATACCCACGCGCATCTGCCTGACTATGTCGGATACGACGCCTATGTCGCCGGTGGCGGCTATGCGCTGTTGGAGCGGTTGCGTTCGGGCAAATTGAAAAAGGAAGATCTGCTGAAGGCACTCGACGATGCCTCCTTGCGCGGCCTCGGCGGCGCCGGTTTTCCGACCGGCCGCAAGTGGCGCGCGGTGCTCGGCGAGCCCGGCCCTCGGCTGATGGCCATCAATGGCGACGAGGGCGAGCCCGGAACGTTCAAGGATCGCTATTATCTTGAGACCGATCCGCATCGGTTCCTCGAGGGCACGCTGATCGGTGCCCATGTCGTCGAGGCGCCCGACGTCTACATCTACATCCGCGACGAATATCCGGCCTCGCGCGAAATCCTGGAGCGCGAGATCGCCAAGCTGCCGCCGGGCGGCCCGCGGCTGCACATGCGGCGCGGCGCCGGCGCCTATATCTGTGGCGAAGAATCCTCGCTCCTGGAAAGCATCGAAGGCAAACGTGGATTGCCGCGGCACAAGCCGCCGTATCCCTTCCAGGTCGGGCTGTTCGGCCTGCCGACGCTGATCAACAACATCGAGACGCTGTGGTGGGTGCGCGACATCGTGGAGAAGGGCGCGGACTGGTGGAAGAGCCATGGCCGCAACGAGCGCTTTGGCTTGCGCAGCTATTCGGTTTCGGGACGGGTCAAAAGCCCCGGCATGAAGCTCGCGCCGGCCGGCATCACCGTGCGCGAACTGATCGACGAGTTCTGCGGCGGCATGGCGGAAGGCCATAAATTCCACGCCTACCTGCCGGGTGGCGCGTCAGGGGGTATCCTGCCTGCGTCGATGGACAATATCCCGCTCGATTTCGGCACGCTGGAAAAATACGGCTGCTTCATCGGCTCTGCCGCGATCATCATCCTTTCGGAGCAGGACAGCGTGAAGGGTGCGGCGCTGAACCTGATGCGCTTCTTCGAGGACGAAAGCTGCGGCCAATGCACGCCTTGCCGCGTCGGCACCCAGAAGGCGGCGCTGTTGATGGAAAAGCCGGTCTGGAATCGCGAATTGCTCGACGAATTGAGCCAGGCGATGCGCGACGCCTCGATTTGCGGTCTCGGCCAGGCGGCCTCGAATCCACTCACATCCGTGATTAAGTATTTCCCAGACGAGTTCAAGGACGCTGCGGAATGACCAAGATTCAATTCGAACTCGACGGCCAACAGGTCGAGGCCATCAACGGCGAGACCATCTGGCAGGTCGCCAAGCGCCAGGGCCGCGAAATTCCGCATTTGTGTTATTCGCCCGAGCCCGACTACCGGCCCGACGGCAATTGCCGCGCCTGCATGGTCGAGGTCGAGGGCGAGCGCGTGCTGGCGGCCTCCTGCAAGCGCACGCCAAGCGTCGGCATGAAGGTGAAATCGGCGAGCGCGCGTGCGGTCGCGGCGCAGAAAATGGTGATGGAGCTTCTGGTCGCCGACCAGCCGGCGCGCGCGACCTCGCACGATCCCGATTCGAAATTCTGGCACTGGGCGGAAAAGGTCGAGGTGACCGAAAGCCGCTTTCCGGCTGCCGAGCGCTGGCATGGCGACGCCAGCCATCCGGCGATGCGGGTCAATCTCGATTCCTGCATCCAGTGCGGCCTGTGCGTGCGGGCCTGTCGCGAGGTTCAGGTCAACGACGTCATCGGCATGGCCTATCGTAACCACGATTCCAAGATCGTGTTCGATTTCGACGACCCGATGGGCGAATCGACCTGCGTCGCGTGCGGCGAATGTGTACAGGCCTGCCCGACCGGCGCGCTGATGCCGGCCGTGATGCTCGACGAGAATCAGACCCGCGTCACCTACGCCGACAGGAAGGTGGATTCGCTGTGCCCGTTCTGCGGCGTCGGCTGCCAGGTCACCTATCAGGTCAAGGACGAGAAGGTGATCTACGCCGAGGGCCGAGACGGCCCGGCCAATCACAACCGGCTCTGCGTCAAGGGCCGCTTTGGCTTCGATTACATCCATCACCCGCATCGCCTGACAAAGCCGCTGGTGCGGTTGCCGAACGCGAAGAAGGACGCCAACGATCAGGTCGATCCGGCTAATCCTTTCACGCATTTCCGCGAGGCTTCGTGGGAGGAGGCGCTCGACATCGCCGCCAAAGGCCTCGTCAAAATCCGCGACACAAAGGGCGTCAAGGCGCTTGCTGGCTTCGGCTCAGCCAAGGGATCCAACGAAGAGGCCTATCTGTTCCAGAAGCTGGTGCGCACCGGCTTCGGCTCCAACAATGTCGATCACTGCACGCGGCTGTGCCATGCCTCCTCGGTCGCGGCTTTGTTCGAAGGCCTGGCCTCGGGCGCGGTGTCGGCGCCATTTTCGGCGGCGCTCGACGCCGAAGTCATCATCGTGATCGGCGCCAATCCGACCGTGAACCATCCCGTGGCGGCGACCTTCATCAAGAACGCCACGCAGCGCGGCGCCAAGCTGATCGTGATCGACCCGCGCAGGCAGGCGCTGTCACGCCATGCCTACAAGCACCTCGCGTTCAAGCCGGGCAGCGACGTCGCCCTGCTGAATGCGATGATCCACACCATCATCACCGAAGGCCTCACCGACGAGCAATATATCGCCGGTTACACCGAGGGTTTTGACGATCTGAAGGCCAAGATCAAAGAGTTTACGCCGGAGAAGATGGAACCGATCTGCGGCATTCCGGCGGAAACGATTCGCGAAGTGGCGCGGATGTATGCGCGCGCCAAGGCCTCGATCATCTTCTGGGGCATGGGCATCAGCCAGCATGTGCACGGCACCGACAATGCGCGCTGCCTGATCGCGCTTGCGCTGATCACCGGCCAGGTCGGCCGTCCCGGCACCGGGCTGCATCCGCTGCGGGGCCAGAACAACGTGCAGGGCGCCTCCGACGCAGGCCTGATCCCGATGTTCCTGCCGGATTATCAACCCGTCGGCCGCACCGATCTGCGCGAGCCGTTCGAGCATCTCTGGCACCAGAAACTCGATCCGGTGCGCGGTCTCACCGTGGTCGAGATCATCAACGCGATCCATGCCGGCGAGATCACCGGCATGTATATCGAGGGCGAGAACCCGGCGATGTCGGACCCCGACCTGCAGCATGCCCGCGAGGCGCTGGCCAAGCTTGAGCATCTGGTGGTGCAGGATCTGTTCGTCACCGAGACCGCCTTCCATGCCGACGTCATCCTGCCGGCCTCGGCCTTTGCCGAAAAGTCCGGCACCTTCACCAACACCGACCGCCGCGTGCAGCTCGCGCGCGAGGTCATCAGGCCGCCGGGCGATGCGCGGCAGGATCTCTGGATCATCCAGGAGATCGCAAAGCGCATGGGCTTGCCATGGAATTACAGTGGCCCGGCCGACGTTTTCACCGAGATGACGGAAGTGATGCCGTCTTTGAAGAACATCACCTGGGAACGGCTGGTGCGCGAAGGTGCAGTCACCTATCCGGTCGACGATCCGCACAAGCCGGGCAACGAGATCATCTTCACCACGGGTTTTCCGACCCAGAGCGGCCGCGGCAAGATTGTGCCGGCGCATGTGATTCCGCCGGACGAATTGCCCGACGCCGAATATCCGATGGTGCTCTCCACCGGCCGCGTGCTCGAACATTGGCACACCGGCTCGATGACGCGCCGCTCGAACGTGCTCGATCAGATCGAGCCGGAGGCGGTCGCGTTCATGTCGCCAAAGGACATGCGACGGATGAAGGTCTGGCCAGGCGATTTCGTTCGCCTGGAGACGCGGCGCGGCGCGGTCGAAATCAAGGTACGATCCGATCGCGATGTGCCTGAGAACATGGTGTTCATGCCGTTCTGCTACGCGGAAGCGGCGGCAAACCTGTTGACCAATCCGGCGCTCGATCCGTTCGGGAAGATTCCCGAATTCAAGTTCTGCGCGGTCAAGGCGGAACGCATCGAGATGCGTACTGCCGCGGAGTGAGTGGAAGATGAGCTTGGGCGACCGCAGGGGCCGCCTAAGTTTTTCGTCCGGCGGCGCGGTCAATTCATAGCGCGCGAAAATCCCTGAAGCGGCGTTCGGCCGCTTCCGCGATCTTTCCGGCCAAGTCGGCTGCTCGCAGCCAGGCCTGCGTCGCAAGGCGCTTGAGCGGCCTCAGGTACACGATCAGCGGATTGCCTTGATTTTCAAGGTCGAGTTCGAATCTCTCCGACGGAAAGATCGTCGCACATCCCGACGGCGCGCAATGCCGTCTCGCAAACGCCAGCGCCGAACTTTCGAGCAGGAAAATCCCCCCGGTCTTTCCCTTGGCGTCGCGCGCCAGCCAAAAGCCGTCCTTGTCACGGCCGATGAAGAACGCCGGGATCGACGCATTCAGCACGCCGGGATCGGGCAGCTGAAACGGCGGCGGTTCCGAAAAATTTGGGTATTCGAGCGGCATGGCGATGAAGGTGTCTGTCGATGGCGTGCATTGCGGAGAGGGGCCTTGCTCGGCCTGGGCCGCGGCGTGTCGCATCCAGGAGCTGACAAACGCGTCGAGCATTCCGCGAAGAGCGGATGGCATGTTCATGAACGTGATTGCGATCATAGCGCTCAACTCGCAAATCCCCGGCCCATCATGTGCCGATGACGCGTAGGAATGCGAGAGAGACCGCAGCGGCGTCTCATAAGGAGGATATAAAGGTGCGGAGGGCGAGACCCGGCTGTCCTCGACGAGCGCTGTTCGGCCTGTCAGGCGACACGCCGCGCGCCGGCGATGCGCTCGGCGGCGGCAAGCTTGCCGCCCATGTCGAGCTCGATTTCGCGCGACAGCTCGACGATGGTCTCGGGATGACGGCCATTTTCAAAGAGCGCGTATTTGAAAGCTTGCGCGCGGTTGACGAACAGGCCGCCATAGCGGCCGCTCTGCTCCTGGGCGACCCAGTTGCCGCGGCTGTTCCTGCCAATAAAGATGATAGTCGATGCAGATCTGCACGATGGAGGTTCGACGAGCTTCACGTTGGTATTCCTTCTGATGATGAGCAATGCCTGCTCCCGAAAGGCCGGACCTTCCGTCGCCTGTTGTCGTGCGAATTTCGGATGGGTGCCGTCGGCGGGAAGAGGTTTAACTCATGCTCCCAATATCTTCCGGAGCGGATATGAATTCGAGAGCGGCAACACGGCGATCTCATAGGAGCCGCATAAGACCGCGCGAGGCAGTCTCAAATCGGCACAGGGTGGTTGAAGCCGCTGATCAGGCAGCATAGCGCCGCATAGGCCATGGTTTCGTCCCAGTGGTTGAGAACCGTATCGAGCGGTTGTTCGCGCTCAAAGGTCGCGAGCACCGCGCTCAGGATGGTAGACATCCACAACAGCGCCGTAAGACTTCGGCCAAAGCCGATGCTGCCAAAGGCCGCAAAAATCATGAGAACGATTATTCGCAGACAGAAGCGGGCGATTACCTCGGTCGTTTTGAGTTGGGTCGATTTCAGTTCTCGCGTCAGGTCCGGAAGCCGCGCCAAGTTGGGAATCCCTTTACGTGAAATTGTCGCAGCAGACCGGCTCGTAGAGCGGATTCGCCTCGCGAGGCGCCGCGGGCACGCTTGTCCTGATCGACGGCGTGCTGGCACGCTGCGCATCGACGAACGTCATCAGGATCGCAAGCGGCAGATCCGCGTGGCGGGCTTCGATCGACTGATCGATCCATTCGGGAAGCTCGCGCTGGCGCGACAACGCGCAATGCCATTCGCCCTCGTCATAGACGATACGGCGAATCTGCCATTGCGGCAGCTCCAGTTCGATCAGCGCAAGCGCGGCATCGGTCCAGGCGCCCGATTGAATCAGGCGCTCGATCCGCGCCGCTTTCCCGGTGCGCCGAATGGGCGGAAGACGCCGGCAAGCCTCGCTGATGACTTCCGACACCAGCTCCGCGGTTACGGCGGGCGCGTCTCGGAGCCGGTCTTCGAGTTCGCGGGAATCGCGATGTTCAGAAAGCAGCGGCATGGCGTAGCTCACATCGGGCAAGGTCGCAGCTGCGACCGTGTCCCCCAATGTGATCAAAACGTCATTTGAAAACGAGGCGGGGCGGAGGCCTGAGATATATAGACTTCATAAAGGTCGCGAGATGGAGAGCCCAGAGGCGCAACGCGTTGGTCCGCCGTGCCGGCGCGATGCTCATTTCAGCGGCCACTTGACCGATGAAACCGAGCCGCGACCGGCGCTCTTCGAAGTTGAAGGGGAAAAGGCGTGGCTACCGTTTGTCTATAACTTTCGCTTTTGCTTGCCTAGGTCGAGGGCAAGAGAAGAATGTCTGAGCAAATCTGCAGGTTTCGTAGATTCGACTATTTAAATTCTATGAGGCAGAGCACGTAAGGTTGGTGTAAGCGCGTTGCTGTAACGCAACAAAAACCCCTGTGCGGTTCGCATCGCAGCGGTCGACACTGCTTAGACCGGTACGGTACTATGGTGAGCTAAAATCGCCGATTTGTTGTGGGCCGGTCGAGAATCAAGGGAATTGAGGCCGGCATGTCTCAACGAGGCAAACGAGGTTGTTTAGGTCTATGGGCGCAAACTCAATATGACAGCCGCGACGAATCGGATATCGCGACGGCTGGCTGTCGCGCTCGCGGTGGTCGCAGTGGTTGGCTTGGGCGTACTTGGCGCCATGCGGATGTTGATTCCGCACGCGAAATCCTACGAAACCGCTGGTCCCGCTAAAGCCGGGCTTCCGCGCTACGTGCCGACCGCCGCGGAATGGGCCAGTCTTACCATTGAGCCGGTTGCCGAGCACCAGTTTCGGGCCGAGCACGCCACCGAAGGCAAGATAGCGGTCAACGAAGATAGTTCGACGCCGATATTCTCGCCCTTCGCGGGCCGCGTGACCAAGCTTCTGGTAAAGCCAAGCGACAAGGTTGAGCGGGGCCAGCCGCTGTTCATCGTCGAGGCCACCGATACGGTGCAGGGACTGAACGACTTTGTCGCGGCCCTGGGTGCTTTGAACAGCGCACGCTCCAAGCTTAATCTGGCGCAAATTGTCGAGAAGCGGGCCAATGACCTCTACGCCGGCAAGGCCGTGCCGCTCAAGGATTGGCAGCAGTCCCAGAACGATTTGACGACGGCGCAGAATGACGTGCGCTCGGCCGAGACGGCGCTGGAAGCCGTCCACAACCGGCTGCGAATCCTCGGCCGCTCGGAAGAACAGATCTCGGCATTTCAGGAAACCCGGCAAATCAGCGCCGACACCCCGATCAATTCCCCGATCGCAGGGACGGTGGTCCAGCGCAAGGTCGGTCCGGGTCAGTACATCAGCACTGGCGCGAGCGATCCGGTATTCGTCATCGGCGATCTCTTGACGGTGTGGCTGACGGCCTTTGTGCGTGAGACCGAGGCGTCCGGCGTCGCCGTCGGGCAGGAAATCGCCTTCTCGCTGCTCGCAATGCCAGGTAGCCAGTTCAAGGCTCGCATCGACTACGTCGCTGCCGCGATCGATCCGGCGACCCGCCGGCTTTTGGTCCGTGCGACCATCGACAACAAGGACGGTCTGTTCAAACCCGAGATGTTCGCCAATGTGACGATCTTTTCCGGCGGAGAGCGCCCCTCGGTCGGAGTGCCCAAACAGGCGCTGATCTATGAAGGTGAGCGTGTGCGCCTGTGGGTTGCTCATGACGATAAATCGATCGAGCTTCGCAACATTCAACCCGGCTTGACGAACGGCGATCTCGTCGAGGTCCGAACCAACCTGAAGGCTGGAGAAAAAATCGTCACCAGAGGCAGTCTCTTCATCGATCGGGCGGCCTCCGGCAGCTAAATCCGTCTCAACGTATCTCTCAAACCAAGTCCGGACCGAATGGACCGTCTAGTTGCATTTGCTGTCAGTCGACGTTTCTTGATGGTAGCGCTGTTCGCAGCAATTATCATCGGTGGACTGATCGCGTTTCAGAACTTGAACATCGAGGCCTATCCCGATCCGACGCCTCCGATGGTCGATATCGTCACCCAGAGCCCCGGGCTGTCGGCCGAAGAAATCGAGCGCTACATCACGATTCCGCTGGAAACGCAGGTCGCCGGCATCAAGAATTCCAAAGTCATTCGTACGATCTCGCTCTACGGGCTGTCCGACGTCAAGCTGCAGTTCTCGTTCGAATACACCTACGATCAGGCGCAGCAGCAGGTGTTGAACCGGCTGTCCCAGCTTGCGCCATTGTTGAACAATGCCCAGCCGCAGATTTCCCCGCTTAGTCCGATCGGCGAAATCTATCGTTATCGCCTGGTCGGTCCGCCCAACTATTCGGTGCTCGATCTCAAGACATTGCAGGACTGGGTCCTGCAGCGCCGTTTCAAGGTCGTGCCCGGTGTGATCGACGTCACCAGTTGGGGCGGCCGGACCAAGACCTATGAGCTTCAGGTCGATTTCAACAAGCTGGTGGCGAATGGTCTGACCCTTCCGCAGCTCTTGCAGGCCGTCAACAATTCGAACATCAACGTCGGCGGCAACACCGTCAATATCGGCTCGCAGTCTGCGGTCGTGCGTGGCGTCGGTCTGATCCGCTCTATCGACAATCTCGCCAATACCATGATTTCGTCAAACGCCGGAACCGCGGTGCTCGTCAAGGACGTTGCGAACGTTGCCGTCGGTGAGCAACCGCGACTCGGAATCGCCGGCCAGGACCAGGACGACGATATCGTCCAGGGCATCGTGTTGATGCGCCGAGGTGAGCAGAGCGCGCCGACCATTACCAGGGTCGAGGAACTCGTTGCGACCATCAACAACTCCACCATTCTTCCGCCCGGAGTGCAGATCGAACGCATTTACGATCGTAAGGATCTGATCCAGACGACGACGAAAACCGTGCTGGAAAACATGGTGCTCGGCATCGTGCTGATCGTCGTCCTGCAGTGGCTGTTCCTGGGAGATCTGCGCAGCGCCATCATCGTGGGCGCGACGATTCCGTTCGCGCTGTTCTTCGCGGTCGGCATCCTGGTGCTGCGCGGAGAATCGGCCAATCTGCTATCCGTCGGTGCGATCGATTTCGGTCTGATCGTCGATGCCACGGTCATCATGGTGGAAGCAATCTTCAGGCGGCTGGCGCACACCAACCGTCTCTCCGAGAGCGAGCAGGCCGCGAGCTCCGCCAGGACCATCATGGCCATGAAGGAGCACGCCATTCTCACCGCGGCGGCCGACGTGTCCCGGTCGATCTTCTTCGCTGCCGCCATCATCATCGCTGCATTCCTGCCGCTGTTCACCCTGAGCGGCGTCGAAGGAAACATTTTTGGTCCGATGGCGCGTACCTACGCGTACGCGTTGGCGGGGGGCTTGCTGGCTACCTTTACCGTCACGCCCGCGCTAAGCGCCATCATCCTGCCGGCCCAAGTCGAGGAGGCCGAAACGGTCATCATGCGGTTCCTGCACCGCCTTTATATGCCGGTACTGGCGCGTTCGCTCGCCCACCGTCGAATCGTGCTCCTCGGAGGAGCGGCCCTAGTCATCATGACGGTCGTCGCCGTGCGTCTGCTCGGTCTGGAATTTCTGCCAAAGCTTGAGGAAGGCAATCTCTGGATCCGGGCGACGCTGCCGCCGACGATCTCGCTTCAGGAAGGCAATTCCTACGTCAACGCGATGCGCAAGGTGATTGCCGCCCGGCCGGAAGTTGTTTCGGTGGTTTCCCAGCACGGCCGGCCCGACGATGGTACCGACGCGGCAGGCTTCTTCAACGCGGAGTTTTTTGCACCCCTCAAGCCTGCGGAGGACTGGCCCGACGGGGAAGACAAGGATCAACTGACGGCCAAGCTGCTAGCGCAATTGCAGGAAAAGTTTCCCGGCGTCGAGTTCAACTTCTCGCAATACCTGCAGGACAATGTCTCCGAAGCGGTATCCGGCGTGAAGGGAGAGAACTCCATCAAGCTGTACGGCAACGACCTGCAGGCGCTTACCGACACCGCCAACAAGATTAAATCCGTCTTGGCTACGGTGCAGGGAATTACCGATCTTGCGGTTTTCACCTCGCTCGGCCAGCCTACGATTCAGATCGACATCGACCGCGCACGCGCCGCGCGTTACGGGCTTTCGCCCGGCGATATCAACACCACCATCCGCACCGCGATTGGAGGCGACAGCGCCGGTGACCTCTACGAGCCCGGCAGCGACCGCCATTTCCCGATTATTGTCCGTCTGGCGCCGCAATACCGCAGGAGCGCAGAAGCGATCCAGAATTTGCGGATCGGCGCGCAGGGGCCGAACGGTATCACGCAAGTTCCGCTCAGCGAGGTGGCGACGATAAAACTGGTATCGGGCGCTGCCTACATCTACCGCGAGCAGCAGGAGCGCTATCTGCCGATCAAATTCTCGGTGCGCGAACGCGACCTGGGCGGCGCCATCCGGGAAGCGCAGCAAAAGATCGCCGCACAGGTGCAATTACCTCCGGGCTCGCGCGTCGAGTGGGTCGGAGAGTTCGGCAATCTGCAGGACGCCATCAAGCGGCTGTCGATCGTGGTGCCGATCAGCCTGGCGCTGATTGCGATGTTGATCTGGTTCAATTTTGGATCCGTCGTCGACACGATTCTGACCATGAGCGTGATTCCGATGGCGGTATTCGGCGGAATTCTCGGCCTGCTGCTGACCGGTATCCCGTTCAGCGTCTCCGCTGCGATCGGATTCATCGCCCTGTTTGGCATATCGGTGATGGACGGAATCATCATCCTCTCGCAGTACAACCAGCTCATCGACGAAGGCATGGAGCGCGGCAGGGCGATCCTGCGCACCGGAGAGCTTCAGCTGCGGCCGGTATTGATGACATGCGTGGTCGCCGGCGTCGGATTGCTGCCGGCGGCGCTGTCGTCCGGCATCGGATCACAGGTGCAAAAGCCGCTGGCGATCGTGGTCGTGGCAGGCATGATGCTTGCACCTGTTGTCATCCTCATCACGTTGCCGGCGCTCATTTCGATGTTCTCGCGGCGGACCCGGTCGGGTCTGGCTGCGGAAGGCCAGCTGGCGCCTGCGGAATGACGGGCCATCGTAAGGTCGAGGTAAGTTGTGAGTGACGTCGCTGTCAGATGCGCTCCAAATTCCCGAACAAGGGGAATTCACTTCGCTTGGCCGATGCTCTGTGTCGTTGCGATCGCCAACCTGGCGGCGATCGGCTCTTCAACGGCGGAGACCTTGCCGGAAGCACTCGTGAAGGCGTATCAGACAAATCCGCAACTCAATGCGGAGCGGGCCCGTCAGCGCGGAACGGACGAAAATGTACCGCAGGCGCTCGCGGGCTATCGCCCGCAGATCGTGGCGAGTCTGAGCGCGGGGCTACAGGCGGTTCGCAACCTGTTGCCGGACAATACCGTGCAAAGTGCGACCTTGCGCCCTTGGACCATCGGCGTGACGGTCAGCCAGATCCTGTACAACGGCAACAAGACCGCAAACAGCGTTCGTGTCGCGGAGTTTCAGGTCAAGTCCGGGCGGGAAGCTCTCCGCAATGTCGGCCAGGGTGTCCTTCTGGATGCCGTGACCGTCTATATGAATGTCATCGCCAATCAGGCCCTGGTGGAGGCGCAGCGCGCCAATGTTGCGGTGTTGCGTGAAATTCAGGCCACCACCAAGCGGCGTCTGGACGCCGGCGATGTCACACCTACCGACACGGCACAGGCCGAGTCGCGGGTGAGTCGCGGATTGGCCGATCTCAACGCCGCGGAAGTGGCGTTGGCCATCAGCAAGGCGACCTATGCGCAGGTTATTGGCGAACCTCCGTCTCAATTGGTCGCGGCAACAACCGTCGATGGCTTTTCACCGAAAGCGCTTGCCGCGGCGACGGAAGCAGCCACCCACCAACACCCGGCAATTCTTGGGGCCGCTTTCGACGTTGACGTCGCTCAAACCACCATCAAGGTCGCGGAAAGCAGCCTGCTGCCGACCGTTTCGGTCCAGGCGAGCGCCAGCCGGGCCGTTCAGACGGATCAGACGCTCAGCACTACCAACACCGATCAGGCCTCGGTACTGGGCCAGCTCAACGTACCGATTTATGACGGCGGCACCGCGGCGTCGCAAACCCGCCAGGCGAAGGAGCTGTCATCGCAGAGCCGCCTGGTGCTCGAACAGGTCAGAAACCAGACGCGAACGGCGGTTGCTAGCGCGTGGGTGAGCAACGAGGGAACCAAGATATCGCTCACGGCCGCAGAGTCCGAGGTGCGTGCGGCCAGCATCGCGCTTCAAGGCGTACGGCGCGAGGCCGCGGGAGGACAGCGCACCACGATCGATGTTCTCAATGCCCAGCAAGATCTGACGAATGCGCGCACCCGGTTGATTGCAAGCCAGCGTGACCGCGTGATCGCGTCCTACACGTTGCTGAGCGCCGTCGGGCGTCTCGACGTTCAAGTCCTAAAGCTGGACACACCGGACTATTTGCCGGAAGTTCATTATCATCAGGTGCGGGATGCCTGGCACGGGGTTCGCACGCCATCTGGCCAGTAGGCCGTAATGGGCGATTTGCACGTCTGATCCGACTAAGGCTGGACAAGGGCCAAATTAGGAATGATCTTGATCAATGTCGTATGACATATTTGAGTGTCAGCTGTTTGGAAAGGCCGCCGCCGATAGCGTTATCCTCGCCTGATCTGGGAAAACCATGTCCGAACATATTATTGTAACTGACGAAGGTTCCGCGCGCACGATTATCATGCGGCGTCCGGAAAAGAAGAATACGCTAACGCAAGAAATGTATCTTGCGATGAGCGACGCGATCAACACAGCGCAATCAGATGCCACAATCCGCTGTTTGATCTTGACTGGGAGTTCGGGGGTATTCACGGCCGGCAACGATATTTCGGACTTTCAGCAAGCCGCGACGGCCAAGGACGACGCTGCGCGGCCGAGAAACGCCGTTATCTTCCTGCAGTCGCTCGTGAACAACAAGAAGCCGATTGTTGCCGCGGTCGACGGCATCGCCATCGGCATCGGCACCACTATGGTGTTTCACTGCGATTACGTCATCGCTGGCACGACAACGACGTTTCAATCTCCCTTTATTCAGTACGGCCTCGTGCCAGAGGGCGCCTCCAGCCTTTTGCTGCCACGAATGGTGGGCCACCAGCGCGCATTCTCCATGCTGGTGATGGGCCGGCCCATGAGCGCTCAAGACGCTCGTGCGGCGGGATTCGTTAATTCGGTCGTTCCGCCGGGCCAAGCCATCGTCGAGGCTCGAAAGGTGGTGCGTGAGATTTGCGCACTGCCGGCGGATGCGGTCGCTATCTCTCGCAGGCTATTGAAGCTTCCGACCGAAGATCTCGTCCGGAGAATGGATCAAGAGGATCATTTTTTCGGAGAGCGAATGCGGTCACCGGAAGCAATCGCCGCGTTCCAGAATTTCTTTTTGCGAAAGAAAAAGTAGCCTATAGCGCGCCAAGGCCGGACAATAATCGATCCGTCCCAGAATTTCTTTGTAAAAGAAAACGCAGTGTCGGCTTCCCCAGCCACGCGGTTTGCGTTCGTGTTCATTTTTCAAGATGAAAACGTTCAAGCGCCGCCACGCTTGAGAGGAAAAAGGTCGCGGCAGCTGTTTGACTGTTATCTTCGCTTTTGCTTGCCTAGGTCGAGGGCAGCAGAAGCATAAACGAGCAACAGGCGGATCATGTCTCGTTTCGACTATTTTTAGGGGCGCCGGCGCGCCGATCAGTTGCGCGGGCGGACCGAGAAACGCGAAGATTCATGGCAAAGCATCTGCACGTTTTGTAGGCATTCAGGCGGCCGAGCGCATAGTCCGCGTTCATTATCGTGCGATAGGATCGGGAATATCCCTTAAAAATCAATGCAAAACGACGTGGCACGCTCCCTGCATATTTGACTTCGAGTTTGGATGCTAGGGTTCCGGCTTTGCGGTGCAAAGTGCTGGTCCGAGAGCAGACGCTTGCGGGCGAGAAATTCCCGTAAGTGCACGGCGGGATAAAAGCCCGGGAGACCTCGTGAGCCAAGGGATTGGCAAAGCGATGGTCCGTCGCCAGTCCCTTTTTGTAGTTTTACAAGAGGGATCTGCAATGAGCAGCCTTAAATCAATCATCCTTCGTTCCATCTCCTGGCTGCCGGAATGGCGTCAGGCATTTGGCGGAGCGTCAGTGGCGATTCTGCTCACGGGGGGCGGCGCCGCGGCGGCGGATCTCGCATATAAAGCCCGGCCAACGCTACAGTCCGCAGCATATGACTGGACAGGTTTCTACTTCGGCGGTCACACAGGTTATGCATGGGGGAATTCAAATTGGACCGCCAGTTCGGGCGGGGCCGTCACCGACAGGGGCTTCGTCAGCCTGGCGCAGGGCTATGACGGGAACAACCAGGGGGGAAGCTGGTTCAACGGCGTGCAATTCGGCTATAACCGCATGCTCGCAAACCGCGTTGTGCTTGGCGTGGAGGCGGATGTCAGTGTTTCATCCTTTCTAAATTACTTCGGCAACAGAATCGGTAACACCGTTCCCGTGTTGGGGGGCACTGCGAGCTATAGTGACAACATATTCGCTTCCGGCACGGTGCGGGGCCGCATCGGCTATGCGCCCGGGAACTGGCTCTTTTATGCGACCGGCGGCTTTGCCTGGACTTCGGAGAATTACTTGCTGGCGCCCAGCACAGATTCCTCTTTCCAGCAACGAACGGGCTGGGCGGCGGGGGCCGGTGTTGAAGGACCGCTGCTGCCCCATTGGACTGTAAAGGCCGAGTACTTGTACACCAGCTACGGCGATAATAGACCCGTAAACTTCCTAACCTCGGCCCAGCAGTTCACCTCCAACCTGTCCGAGCAGGAGGTTCGCGTAGGCCTGAATTATCATTTTGGCGAGAAGGACCCGCCGCCCACTAACGGTTTTGCTTCCGATCCGGATAGGTTCAACATTCACGCCCAGGCCACGTACACATGGCAGGGCTATCCCGCGTTCCGGAATCCTCCGGGATCTCTCGTCATTGCCTCCCCGCCATTTTTGGGCTTCCCTGGTGGCGGGCAAGCCCGCGGGATCGGCGAGGCTACGCTTTATGCGGGCATGCGGCTATGGAAGGGCGCTGAACTCTGGATTAATCCGGAGATTGATCAAGGCCTCGGGCTTGGTAACAGTATAGGTGTTAGCGCCTACGTAAACGGCGAGGCTTTTAAGATCGGCTCGGCCGCACCGTATGCCAAGATACAGCGCGCTTTCGTCCGGCAGACGATTGATCTTGGAGGCGAAAAGGAGAATGTGCCGGCCGATATCAATCAGTTCGCCGGAACCCAGACCTCGGATCGCCTTGTATTTACCTTTGGCAGGCTGGCCCCGATCGATATTTTTGACACGAATAAATATGCCGGCAACTCCAGAACCCAATTTTTGAACTGGGGGTTCCTCTATGCTCTGCCATTCGATTGGGGTGGGGACGCCTGGGGATCCGGCTGGGGTGCCGTCGGCGAATGGTACACAGGCCGCTACACGTTCCGCTTGGGATGGTTCGACACGGAAAAGTCGGCAATCGCCAACAACCTCCCCACGTCTACAAGTTTTGGTGTTGATCCGACGTTCAAACAATTTGATATCATAGCTGAATTTGAGGAGCGGCATGAGCTGTGGGGACAGCCAGGTAAATTTAAGCTCAACGTCAATTTGATCAGCGCTAACTTGGGCACATACGGGAATGCCATTGCCGATGCGCAGGTTAATTCGCCGTGCTCGATAGCGTTGGCAGGTGGCGCATCTGGTTTTCCTGCGCTGGCCTGTGTGCGCAAGTACACCCAAAAGGTCGACGCACACATCAATATCGAGCAGGCTATTACACCAGATATCGGGGTCTTCTCTCGAATTGGCTGGGCGCCAGGTTATATCGAGGATCTTGCGGTTACCGACAGTAACTTGTTCATCTCAGGCGGCGTTTCCGTGACGGGTAGAATGTGGGGAAGGCCCGCCGATACGATTGGGGTCGGTTATATATACAACCAGATTTCCAACGCTGAGAAGAACTATCTAAATCTCGGAGGCCTCGGTTCATTTGTCGGAGACGGACTATTGCCTAACCCCAGGGCCGAGCAGGTCTTGGAGGCCTATTACAGTTGGGCGCTGAACCCCTCGACAAGTGTCACCTTCGATTACCAGTACTTTGCAAACCCCGCCTTTAATGGCGATCGTGGGCCGATAAACATTTTTGCGACCCGCGTCCATTGGCAGTACTAGGGGCGCAGGGCAGAACGATGGATGTCGTGGCAGAGGGTGCGAACGACACAAGCCATGTGGCTTGTGTCGACAAGGTTGAGAGCCCGGACTTCAGCTTCTTGCCGAACAGCCTGACCGGGCAGTGCCGTAGCCTGATCGAGAGCTACCACGAGCTGCACGGCTATACCTGCTTGCCAGACATATTGTGGAAAGCCGGGCTCGGACCTTTCATCGAAGCCCATCGGGAGCTTCGGCACCTCCTCAGGGAAGCCTCGACCACCCGAAGCGCGAAGAAATCCAACGAGGGTTTTGTACGGATCGCAACGCTCCTGATGTCGCTTGAGATCCTGGCCTCAAGCTTCGGCGGCTGGAGCGCGATCTATCCGCAGGCTGCATCGAGGGCGCACGCGATTCTCATGCGAAACGCGCGCAGCCCGCATATGCCGTTGATGGAGTTCTATCTATGTCCGCTGAAATATCTCAGCATCGCCGCGATCGCGACGCTTACGCCAGGCGCGAACCATCCACCCGGCGAAGCAGGTCTGGACTGCCTGTCGAAGCCAGAACTCGCGCACGAGAAAATAGCGCCCTTTCGGCATCGCGCCGAACAGAACCACGCCACCATCGGCGCGGCGGACATGATCATCCACTGAGGCGTGGAGTTCATCTCTGAGGCGTGGCGATGTTCGCACGGCTGCTTTCGCCGCAAATATTGCGGTGAAAACTTCGGCCTCGCGGGCCACGCGCTTCGAAGTTGACGGAAAATTCTTAGCCGCTGTTTGTCTATAACTTTTGCTTCTGCATGCCTCGGTCGAGGGCAACAGAAGAATGTCTGAGCAACAGGCGGATCATGTCTCGTTTCGGCTATTATACGGGACTGCCCCAAAACAATTGTTACGGGAGAGAAGCACGTAAGGTTAGTGTAAGCGCGATGCTGTAACGCAACATAAGTTGGCCTAGTTAGCTGCTACTGTTGGGGACTTTAGAGTGAATGCTTTCGGAAGCCCGTCGACACGCTCTCGTGCGTTGTTCTTCGCCTTGATCGCGATCGGCGGAGCCGCGTTGTTCTGGGGGAGAGGTTTCGTCGGGCTTGCCGAAGGTCAATCGGGCCGGAAGGAACAGACCGCCTCTGTTGAATCAAACCGGTCCGGACCGGCCAGGATGGCCGACGAACAGACGGTTGAATTATCGGAAAAGCAGGCGGCCTCGCTGAAGATCGGTCCGGTGGCATCGCGTGAGTTCGCGCTTCTGAAGACGGCCGTCGGCGCCATCGACTTCAACGAGAACCTGCTCGTCCAGGTATTCTCGCAATATCAGGGCAAGATCCTCAAGGCATTCTACAACATCGGTGACGAGGTCCAGGCCGGACATCCGCTGTTTACGATCGACAGCCCCGATCTGCTTCAAGCCGAATCAGCACTTCTCGCAGCCGCCGGCGTGCTTGAACTGCAAAAGCGCACGCTGGCGCGGGCCCTCAATCTCTTGAAGGCCGGTGGCAGCGCGCAGAAGGACGTCGATCAGTCGACCTCGGACCAGCAGACCGCGGAGGGCAACTTCAAGGCTGCCAAGGATGCGGTGCGAATTTTCGGCAAGGCGGACGCGGAGGTCGAGCAGATCCTTGTCGATCGCAAGGTCGATTCGACGCTGGTCGTTCCGAGCCCGATCTCCGGGCGGATCGTTGCGCGCAACGCGGCGCCGGGATTCTTGACTCAGCCCGGCGTTGCGCCGGCGCCCTTTACGGTCGCCGATTTGTCGACCATGTGGATGCTGGCAAACGTCATCGAAACCGATGCGCCGGCCTACAAGCTCGGTCAGCAAGTCGAGGTCAGGGTACCGGCCTATCCCGACAAGGTCTTCAAAGGGCACGTGACGGCGCTCGGCGCCATGATTGATCCGAACACGCACCGGCAGCTGGTTCGCTCCGAGATCGACGATCCCGGGCATCTGCTTCGCTCAGGAATGTTCGCAAGCTTTGTGATCCGCGTCGGAGACCCCGTTCGCTCGCTCGCCCTGCCCGCCGCGGGCGTGGTCAGGGAAGGCGACGGGACGATGACAGTGTGGGTCACCAGGGACAATCGCCGCTTCACAAAGCGGACCGTGAAGGTTGGCCTGCAGCAGGATGGCTGGTCCCAGATCCTGGAGGGGCTCCTGCCCGAAGAGACCGTCGTCACGGACGGCGCGGTATTCCTGAGCAACAAGCTCTTGTTGGGCGAAGCCGGCTGAACGGGTCAAGACTCGTTTATCCAGATACACAGGTCGGGGTCACTTCACTTGATTAAGTCTTTGCTTGAGTTCGGTCTGACGCGCAGTGCGATCATCGTCCTGGGTCTCGTAGTATTCTGCGCGGCCGGTCTCGTTGCGTTTTCGAAGTTGAATATCGAAGCCTACCCAAACCCGGCTCCGGTTATTCTTGAGATCACCGCACAGGCGGCGGGTCTGTCAGCCGAAGAGATGGAGAAATATTATACGATCCCGATGGAGGTCGGCCTTTATCCCACCCCCGGCGTCGTCAATATTCGCTCGACTTCCTTCTATGGATTGTCGTTCGTCCGCGTCACCTTCAAATACGGGGTTGATTTTTACTTCGCGCTCGCGCAAGCGTCGGTCAGCCTGCAGCAAAACGTCAACTTGCCGGGCAATCAGGTCCCCCAGATTCAACAGTCCAGCCTGGTCGGTGAAATCTATCGCTACCAACTCGCCGGGCCTCCGAATTTCGGATTGACCAATCTGCGCACGGTGCAGGATTACGTGGTCGCGCGTCGTTTCCTCACGATTCCCGGAGTGGTGCAGATCAATGCCTGGGGCGGGACCACCAAGCAGTTCAATGTCGACGCCGACCTGCAAAAGCTCGAAGCCTATAATGTCACGATCCCGCAGCTGATCTCCGCGCTCGGCAACGCCAACATCAATGTCGGCGGCCGCGAGATCACGATCGGCCAGCAATCGGTCAATATCCGCGGCGTCGGACTGGTCGATAGCGGTGGCGCCGACGACGTCACCAAGGGTTACAAGGTTCAGGACATCGAGAACATCGTCCTGAGCCAGTCGAACGGTCTTCCGATCCAGGTCAAGCAGGTGGCCAATGTGTCCGTCGGCTATGTGCCGCGCCTGGGAATCGGGGGCAGGGATCACGACGACGACGTTGCCACTGCGATCGTGGTGATGGGGCGGACCCAGCACACCAACGACATCGTCCCGCGCGTGCAGGCCGAGGTCGAAAAGCTCAATTCCGATGGAAGTCTGCCTGCCGGGGTCAAGATCGTTCCCTACTACGACCGCAGCACGCTGGTGGGCGTCACCACGCACACGGTTCTGCACAACCTGATCTTCGGCTGTCTGCTGGTCTTCTTCATCCAATGGGTTTTTCTGGGCGATCTGCGCAGCGCCATCATCGTCAGCGCGAACATCCCGTTCGCCCTGTTCTTCGCCATCATCATCCTGGTCTTGCAGGGCGAGGACGCAAATCTGCTGTCGCTCGGCGCGGTCGACTTCGGCATTATCGTCGACTCCGCCGTGATCATGATGGAGAACATCTATCGGAACTTTCAGTCTAC
>Ga0137403_10001075_pt1 | contig 34589 bp, 34 predicted proteins | sample CZOMad2_1_16fung_FD_122057 | JGI IMG/M metagenome (GOLD analysis project Ga0137403, IMG submission 122057) | Vadose zone soil fungal communities from Angelo Coast Range Reserve, California, USA - CZOMad2_1_16fungal (Hybrid Assembly) | ecosystem: Environmental > Terrestrial > Soil > Vadose zone... | reverse complement strand
TCGAGCAAGACTTTGACGTAGTGGCTGGCGTGCCAGTCGCAGTGGTAATAAAAGCTGCCGGTCTTTTTGAGGACGCGGGCGAGTTGGACGCAGCGCGGGCGCATATAGTCAATGTAAGCCTTGGTGTTCTCGTGGCGGTCTTCAAAGGCGCGCTTCTCCCTGGTCTCGCCCCAAAAGACTTCGTAGTTGCGGTTGGAATTGAAGGGCGGGTCAATGTAAATGAGGTCAACGCAGGCGTCGGGCAGCTTGGCGAGTTGTTCCAGATTGTCGCCGCAATAAACGACGCGGGTGTCGAGGGGGGAGGAAGATTTTAACCGCAGAGACGCAGAGGCGCGGAGTCCTTGCGGACGGCTATCATTGCCCCTCACCCCGACCCTCTCCCCGTCGGACGGGGCGAGGGAGTTTTTGTTTTCGGCAACTCTGCGTTTCAGCGTCTCTGCGGTTGATTCCGCATCTGATTTCTTTGCCATGAACGGAATTGTGCGCTGGAAATTTACCAGCGTCAACCTGTGGAATGAATTGCTGCAATTTGCATTTTTCTTTCCGCGAACTTCGCAAATTGCGACGCGGAACATTTCTTTCGCAAAAAATTTTCTTAATTTTCACCAGTTGCGCGGGAAATTTCGTTGGCACGCGCCAAGCTGAATTGTTTTCAGGAAGGTGAGACGAATTGATTGGAAACGTTTGCGGGTCACTGAAAGGGGAAACCCACGAAACAAAGCAAGCCGGACCAACAAAAAAAGCTCGCCTTCCGTTTTGACTTAAACCGACAACGAAAATTGTTATGAACGATTTACACGGAAAAAAAGTGGCCATCCTCGCCACCGATGGCTTTGAACAAAGCGAATTGGAAAAGCCGCGCGCCGCGCTCGATAACGCAGGTGCCGAAACGAAAGTGATTTCACCCAGGAGCGGCGACATCAAGGCGTGGGAAATGGATCATTGGGGCGACACGGTCCAAGTGGACATGCCATTGCAGGACGCCGATGCCGGTGATTACGACGCATTGCTGCTCCCCGGCGGCGTGATGAATCCCGACAAGCTGCGGATATTGCCGGAAGCGGTGGAATTTGTCCGCGCATTTTTTGAAGCGGGCAAACCCATCGCCGCAATCTGCCACGGCCCGCAGATTTTGATTGATGCGGACGTCGTTCGCGGGCGCAAGCTCACGTCCTATCCGTCCATCAAAAACGATCTCATGAACGCCGGCGCCGAATGGTATGACAGGGCTGTTGTCACCGATCAAGGACTGGTCACCAGCCGGCGCCCGGATGATATTCCCGAATTCAACCAAAAGATGATCGAGGAATTTTCCGAAGGCATTCACGAAGAGCGGCTCGCCGCGTGAAAGGAAATTATGCCGGAACATTCAACCATCGAACGGGCGCGACGCGATGCGCGCGCAGGAAAATCGGCCTCGACGCAGGCCGGCGAATTCGTGCGCGAGGAATTTCATCACGTTCGCGAAGGCAAACACGGCGCGCGGTCAGCGAAACAGGCCATTGCCATCGGCTTGTCCAAAGCGCGCCGCGCCGGAGTGAAATTGCCGCCGCCAGCGCGCGGCCAGTCGCCAAAAGTTCGCCGACAGGCGCAACGCGATTACGAACGCGGACAGCATGGAAACGGACACGTTTCGCGACGACGCTCTCTCGCCACGCTTGGAGCATTAAAACATGAAGGACGTGGCGCGGCTTCGACGCGGGCGATTTCGCGGCAAACGCGCCGCGCCGCGCGGAGACGAACTCCGTCGGCGCGTTCCGCCGCAGCGTATCGGGCCGTTCGCACAAAAGGTCACGCCGGACTTGTTGCCGCCGGACGCAAAGCGGCGCGGACAAGAATGAGAGCGAGGTGAATTATGATTCGCAAACTTAAATCAGGTGAATACCGGCTTTACTCGCGGAAAATAAATCCCGCGACCGGCAGACGCCGCAATCTCGGCACGTTCGATTCGATGGCCGGGGCGTAACGGCACGAGCGCCAGGTGCAATTTTTCAAACGGCATTGAATTCCGAAATTATGCTTTTGATAAACTTTCAAATAACGACAACTCCCTCTCCACGCCCAAGCGGGGAGAGGGAGAAAAATTCAGAGAATTTTTATGAGCGCAAGAAGTCATGGCCGAAAATGGTCCGCCGCCGTCACGCACGGCAGCAATGCGCTCGATCTGGAAAGCGGCGTGTTCAAGATGAGCGACCCGCACCGGATTGCACTTTCGCTAAAGCGTTCCGCCGAACACAGCCATCGCAGGAAAGCCCGGCCATTTCAATCAGCGATGTCCATGCTGAATTTTTACATCAACCGCGCCGGTTCGGGACTTTCCGTGCGGCAAAAAAATATCCTGACGCACGCCAGGGAGGAGTTGCGGCAGGTGTTCCATAAACCAATCCATTCAACGCATCACTAAAATGAAAACCATGTTTCAAGACAAGCCGTCCGTCTTTCCGAAAAATCGCGTGGACGGCAAGGCGATGAAATCGCTGACACAAACGCTGCTCGACCGACGCGCCACGTCGCATTTCAAATCCGACCCGGTGCCGGACGAATATCTTGAGGCAATCCTGCAATTCGCCGCGCAAGCGCCGTCAGGATATAATATACAGCCGTGGCGGTTTATCGTCGTGCGCGAAAAGGAAAATCGCGAACGCCTGAAAAAAGCCGCTTACAATCAGGAAAAAGTCGGCGAGGCGCCCGTCATCATCATCGCATTTGCCATCAAGGACGATTGGAAAAATTACATTGACGCCATTTTCCAGGAAGGTGTCCGGCGCGGTTACGGAAAACCTGAAATGATTCCCGGATTGAAGAAGCAGGCGTCGGATTTTCTCGAAAAAGGAATTCCCGCGCCGGTCTGGCTGAACCGGCACACGATGATCGCGGTCACGACGATGATGCTTATGGCCGAGGCTTACGGATTGGACACCGCGCCAATGGAAGGTTTCGATCCGGCGGCGGTCGGTCGCGAATTCGGCTTGCCGGAAAATGCGGAAGTCATCGGGCTTCTTGCCATTGGATGCGGCGCGGAACCGGACAAACCATATGGCGGACGGCTCGCACTTTCGGAAATCGTGCATGACGAACATTTTGGCCGGCATTGGAAGAGCGATGGCAAAAGTGCCGACCAATCGTCGAAGGAAATGTTCGAGGAAATCGAACGCAAAGCCAAAAAAGTTTTGCAGCCGGCGTGAAATTATTGGGGAGGGACGGCGTGCCGCCGTCCCAAAAGTTCGGTCGCCGACAGGGCAACCCTTCCGCATATTCATTTCTTTGGCATCGCACCCACTTGCCTGCTGTGTTAAAATTCCCGTGTGAGTTTTTGGCGCGAACATAAACACGAACACACGTCAGGACCTGTTTCCGATTCTGAAAAATGTGTCGCGCGCTCGGTCGTGGACGCGTTGGGCGTCGAGCCGTCGCTCGAAGCTGTCACCCTCAATCGCGTGCAGCAAAAGATTTCCGTCGCCACGCTCGGCAAAACGGATGAATCGCGCCTGACCGAGACTGTCACTCATCGCATCCAATCGGCTTACGAAAACGGTCTCGCGGAAAAATGCCTTTTGCTGCAAGGGCAGGGCGAATGCCAGGCGTGCGACACTCCGCTTTCAGAAATCGAGCGACAACGCATCACCATTCGTCACGAAGGCGATTCCACGACCATCGCGCGCGCGACGTGTCCGACCGCCCCGAAGTTCTGGCGCTGGCGCGATTTGCCATTTCCAAAAGTCGTTCCACGCGAAATTGAACTGCATGATGATGAACACGCCGTTGACGAATGGAAAATGCAGATGGTCGCGGCGATTTTGTGCGGCATTTTCGGAATCGCCGGGGCATTTTCGCCCGCGCCGTTGAAAATTGCTTTTTACGTCGCGGCGTATGTCGCGGGAAGTTTTTATCAGGTCGAAGAAGTTTGGGAACGCCTCCGCCAGCGCGTGATTGACGTGCATTTCCTGATGCTGTTTGTTGCCGGCGTGGCGGCTTATCTCGGCGCATGGGGCGAAGGCGCGACGCTGCTGTTTCTTTTTTCGCTTTCCGGCGCGCTCGAACATTTTGCCTTGGGCCGGACACAAAAGGAAATCCGTTCTCTGTTCCGTGAAGCGCCGAAGTTTGCGACGGCGATTGACGAACAAGGCCGTGAGCGTGAAGTGCGCGTTGAGGAAATCCGCGTGGCGATGAAATTGCTCATCAAACCGGGCGCGCAATTTCCCGTGGACGCGGAAATTTCCAAAGGCGCGACCGCCGCCGATGAATCCAATCTCACCGGCGAAGCGACGCCTGCTGAAAAAAAAGTCGGCGATCCGGTTTTGGCCGGAACAATCAATCTTTGGGGCGCGGTCGAAATCATCGTCACGAAGCCCGCCGCCGAAAGTGCGTTGCAAAAAATCATCACGCTTATCCGCGAAGCGCAGCACCAAAAAGCGCCCGCACAACTTTTCACCGACAAGTTCAGCACGGCCTATACCTACTTCGTCCTGGGATTGTCGCTTGCGATGTATTTTGTGTGGTGGCTTGCCCTTGGCTGCGCGCCGCTGAAATCCGTCGTCGAATCGCATAGCGCGCTTTATCTTGCGGGAACATTGCTCGTCGTTTCATCGCCGTGCGCGCTCGTGCTTTCGATTCCGTCGGCCGTGCTGGCGGCAATTGCGTGGAGCGCGCGGCACGGAATTTTATTTCGCGGCGGCGCGGCGGTCGAAAAATTGGCGGAAGTCAACGTCGTTGCGCTCGACAAGACCGGCACGCTCACAACCGGCGAATTGAAAGTCGAAAAAGTCGAAAGCTTTCCGCCCGGACGCGAAAATGAAATCGCGCGGCTGGCTTACTCGCTCGAAAAACTGTCCACGCATCCACTCGCTCGCGCCATCACGCGCTATGGCAAACAGCAACATTTGGAGCCGATCGAATTTGAACATTTTGAATCTGTGACCGGACACGGATTATGCGCCAAATTGAACGGCAACCAGATTTTTCTGGGCAAATGCGACTGGGTTAAAAAGCAGAGTCCGTTTGAATACTTATTCCCTCGCCCCGCGATTAAGCGGGGAGAGGGTGAGGGGTTTGTGAATCAAACTGCCTCCTCATCCCGGCCTTCTCCTCCGTTGGCGGAGGAGAAGGAGAAAAATGCCGAAGGTGTTTCAGAAATCTGGGTTGCGCACGGCGATTTAACCGGAAGGATTCTTTTGCGCGATGACATTCGTCCGCAAGCGCGCGAAGTCATTGACGAATTGCGGAAAGAAAATTTGACTACGATTGTGTTGACAGGCGACCGAAAATCCGCCGCCGAAAATCTACGGACGCAACTTCATTTGGACGACGTTCGCGCCGAATTGAAGCCGGAGGGAAAAGTTGCGGCGATCCGCGCGTTAAGCGGGCAGGGGAAACGCGTCGCAATGATCGGCGACGGCGTGAACGACGCGCCGAGTTTGGCTGCGGCGCACATCGGCGTGGCGATGGGCGCGCGCGGTTCGGATGCGGCGCTGGAGCAAGCCGACGTGGTTTTGATGCACGACCGGCTGGAAAATTTTCTGGCGGCATTTCGTTTGAGCCAGCGCGCGCGCCGAATCATCCGGCAAAATCTTGTGATTTCGCTTGGCACAGTCGCCGTGCTGGTGACGTTTGCGATGCTAGGAAAAATTCCACTGACGATTGGCGTCGTCGGACATGAAGGCAGCACCGTCGTCGTGGTGATGAACAGCTTGCGATTGCTTTTTGGCGGGAAAAAGTCGTGACACGAATTTCACGAATTTTCACAAATTGGATTTTCAAAATTCGTGTTAATTAGTGCAATTCGTGTCTCATGTTTTTGGCGGCGATTTACTGGGCGCGCATCGGGAAAGTTTTTTATGCGAACACGCGCAAGGACGCCGCGCGCATCAAGTTCGACGACGATTTGATTTACCGCGAAGTGTCGCGCCCGATTTCCGGCCGCAAAATCCCGATGAAACAATTGCTTCGCAACGAAGCGCTGAAAGTTTTCGCGGAATGGAAGTCCAAGCCGGATAAAATCAGTTATTGAATCACGCCGTTTCGACAAGCCGGTAAAATTCCGGCAGTGGCTTATTTTAGGAATTTTCTCCCTCTCCTCCCAAAAGGAGGAGAGGGCCGGGGTGAGGAGGCCGATGTTTTCAATCTAAAATCCCCTCACCCTGACCCTCTCCCCGCTTGGGCGGGGAGAGGGAATGAATTCAAATTGAAGCCACTGCCAATTCCGATGAAACAATTGCTTCGCAAAGAGCCGTTGAAAGTTTTTGCGGAATGGAAAGCCAAGCCGGATAAAATCCGGTATTGAAATTTGCAGCCTAATACCAGATTAAGCGGCGTAAACTTCATTTGGAATTTTTTACAAGGAATCTCACACAAAAAACTAAAACTAAACTAACAGCAATCAACACTGTAGCAGTCTTCAAATCCGCCTTGCCGGATGAACCTTCAAAAATGACGGAAGAAACGCCTGCAATGAGAAATATCGCAGCGAAACCTCCGAGCAATCTTGCCAATAACCTCCGAACACCCAACTCACGGCGCATCTCTTGGAACTGTGCTTTATCTTTGTCTGTAATCTCTAACGTGCGAACGCCCTGCTTGGATCGACTGCGGACAAACATTACCAAAATAACTAAAATCCCCAGCGCAAATGGTATGAGCGCAAGATATATCATAATGTGTAAGCTCTTAACTTTCTATCCAGCGAATACAAAACTCACTGCCCCGCATAAAATGCGTCCACTTTGGCGGAAACATCTTTATAGCCGGCGTCCGTTTCGTAAATCTGTTTGAATTGTTCGATGGCTTCGTCTTTTTTGCCCATGCTTTCGAGAACGGAGCCGAGGTTGTAAATCAAATCCTTCTTTTCCTCGTCGAACGCCGGCTTTTCCTTGATGGCGTTTTGCAGCGTGCGCGCGGCGATGTCGAACATCTTGCGCTTGGCAAAACATTGCGCGAGATAACTCATGGAAGCGAGCCGCTTGTGCGGATTTTGTTGCGCCTTCTGAAATTCCTGGATGGCTTCGCCGATTTTTCCCGCCTGAAAATAAAGCACGCCCATCTCAAACCGGATGGCGAGGTCGGTCGGATATTTTTCCACGCGTTTCTGGCATTCGGCGACTTGAAATTCCAATTTCTCCGCCTTGAGTTTTTCCACTTGCGTGGCGTGCTCCGGCTCGAACGGATTGAGCTGCTCCAATTGAGCATCGAACTGCTTCACTTTTGTGGCGGCGATGGCCTGGTCAAGCGACGGATCGTTGCCCATCTCGGAACTTTTGAGGCGTTCGTAAAGGTTCAACGCGCGGTCGAATTGTTTTTTCTGCGTGAATAATTCCGCGAGCGAGCGGATGAGCTTCAGATTGTTCGGCTCGGCATGCAAACGCGCTTCGTATTCGCCGATGAGCCGTTCGGTCACGTCCGCGGATTTTTCCACGCGTTTTTCCTGTTCGAGCGCGACAGTTTCATCTTTATTTTTCAAGATGTCGCGATACGAACCGCCGCCGCCTTCGAGCGCGCCGTAGCCGCCTTCGTCCAAAGTCTTGCGCGCGGACAAATCTTTCAGCGCCGCTTTCAATTCACCGTCGTTTGGATTGTCGCGCAACAAATCCATCAGAACGCGTTCGCCGCGATTGTGTTCGCCTTCGCTCACGTCGCCCGCTTCGGCAAGCGTATGCGCAAAATCAATCGCCAGATTACGATCCTTGGGTGAATTTTTTACGAGCGTTTCATACGAGAGCACGGCGGTTTTCGGCAATTCCAAAACTTTCGCCGCTTCGACGATGATTTTGTGCGCGGCGGAACTGTTCGGATCACCGTTCAGGATTTGTTCGGCGATGGACATCGCGCCACCGGGATTGTTGCGCAAGGTGAGTTGTGCCTTTGCGACTTGCGGCGAGGAACTGGCGCCGCTCATCATTTTTTTGAAGAATCCGCTGCTCTTTTCGCCGGCTTTGCGGAATTGCGCATCGCGCAGTGCTTTGCGGCAATCGTAAAATCCAGGTTCCTTGTCGAGCGCCTGTGCCAGCAGCGCGATGGCATAGTCCAGATTTTCACGCGCCAGCGCTTCTGTGCCTTTCGCGAAGAGCTTCCGAGCTTCGCCGCCAACTTCATTCAACGTTTTGTCAGCCATAAAATCAAAATACATTAGCCACGAAAGAACACAAAGAGCGCAAAGAAATTTTTGAAATTTATTTTATTTTGTGTTCTTTGCGTTCTTTTGCGGCAATTCGTTTGTAATTCATCCGCATTGCGCCTTGTGCCGCAACGCGTGGTCAACCAAGACCAGCGCGGTCATCGCTTCGATCATCGGCACGGCGCGCGGCAAAACGCATGGGTCATGACGCCCGCGTGCTTTCAATTTCGTGTTTTTATACTGCACGTCAACCGTGTCCTGCTCGTGCATGACGGTTGCGACCGGCTTGAAGGCGACACGAAAGAAAATCGTTTCGCCATTGGAAATGCCGCCTTGAATGCCGCCGGAAAAATTCGTCGTCGTGAAAACTTTTTTATTTTTCGCGCGAAACGCGTCGTTGTGCTCGCGGCCTGTCATCAAAATGCCGCCGAAGCCGGAGCCGATTTCAAATGCCTTCGACGCGGGCAGGCTTAACATCGCTTTGGCCAAATCCGCTTCCAATTTATCGAAAACCGGTTCGCCCCAGCCCGCAGGCACGCCACGCGCGATGCCTTCGACGATGCCGCCGACGGTGTCGCCTGCGCGCCGCATATCGTCAATCAATTCAATCATTTCTTTCGCCGCTTTTTGGTCGGGACAACGGATGATGTTCGATTCGACATCTTTCAATTTCACTTTGTCGGGATTCACTTCGCCGATAATCTTCTGCACTTGTTTGACGTAAGCCAGAGTCTCGACGCCGAATCGTTCGCGCAGAATTTTTTTTGCAATCGCGCCGGCAGCGACGCGGCCAATTGTCTCGCGTGCGCTCGCGCGACCGCCGCCTTGCCAATTGCGAATGCCGTATTTTGCGAAGTAAGTGAAATCCGCGTGTGACGGACGAAATTTTTCTTTCATCTCCAAATACGCATCGGGACGCGCGTCTTCATTTTTGACCCACATGCAAATCGGCGTGCCGAGCGTTTTGCCGTTGAATGTGCCGGAAAGGATTTGCACCGTGTCCGGTTCCATTCGTCGCGTGGTGATTTTGGATTGACCGGGCCGGCGACGATTTAATTCCGGCTGAATATCCGCTTCCGTCAATTTTAATTTCGGCGGGCAGCCGTCCACGACGACGCCCACGCCGCCGCCGTGAGATTCGCCCCACGTCGTGATGCGGAACAATTGCCCGAAGTTGCTTGCCATGAAATGATGATGGCGAAAAAGAACTGAATGGTCAATCTATCGGATGAAGAGTGGTTGAAGTTTTTTCACGCGGAATTATGTCGCAGGCTTTTCCAATCGAACTTTGCCGGCATTCATGGCTATTTGTTGCGCTTAAGCACGGCAGTATATTTACTTATTGCTTTTAGAAATACGCATGATACATTTTTCATAACCCTCATAGGTTCAAAAGTTAAAATACGGGAAACTCAACGGCGGGTCAGGTCATTATGAAGACATCCGTGGAGAATAAAGTCGTGGTCGGTTTTGCGACGTCGGTTCTAGCGCTGCTGGGCTTGGGCTGGCTGTCGTATCAGACAAGCATCAACTCGACCACGGCTCAAGACTGGGTGACGCACACTTACAAAGTGGTTGCGACGCTGGAGCAAGGACGCGCCATTCTCACGGACGCCGAAACCGCACAACGCGGCTATCTTCTTACGGGCGACGAGATTTTTTCCAAGGACACGCAAAACGCGCAGTCTCGCGTGGCCGGGTGGCTGGTGAATTTACGGCAACTTACGGCGGACAATCTTGAACAGCAAAAACGGCTGGATGAATTGCACCCTTTGATTTCGCAGCGGCTGGCGATGCTGAACAATCGGATTCAATTGCGTCGCGAAAAAGGTTTTCAAGCGGCGGTTGACGCCGTGGCCACGCGACAGGGAACGGCGTTGTCCCAAAAAATCCAGAACGCGATAACCGCCATGCGTGACGCGGAAGACCAGTTGCTTCTGCAACGACAGCAGGCGCTCCGGGCTGACACGCGATTTGCCGAAGCCACCATTTTAATCGCGACGGCGTTGGCGGTGATTATCGGACTTGTCGCGGTGATTTTCATTCACCGTGATTTGAAAAAGCGGAGAGAAGCCGAGGAAATTTTGCGCCAGAGCGAAGAGCGCGCGCGGCTGATGATCGGCAGCATCAAGGATTACGCCGTCATCATGCTCGATCCGGGCGGGCGCGTCATGAGTTGGAACGAGGGCGCGCGAAGCATCAAAGGTTACACCGCCGAGGAAATCGTCGGGCAACATTTTTCAAAATTTTATCCGCAAGAATCGGTTCGTGAGGGTTGGGTGGAAAAAATGCTTTCCGAAGCCACAGCGAAAGGACGGTTCGAGCACGAAGGCTGGCGCGTGCGCAAGGACGGATCGCGTTTTTGGGCGGATGTCATCGTCACCGCCATGCGCGGCACGGATGGTGGATTGCTCGGATTTGTCAAAGTCACGCGCGATTTGACCGAACGCAAACGCGCCGAACAAGTGCAGGAAGAACGCGATCGGTTTTTTGAATTGTCGCGCGACATGATTTGCGTGGCTGGCTTTGACGGTTACTTCAAGTCTATCAATCCCGCATGGGAACGCACACTTGGTTTCTCTCGTGAAGAATTGCTTGCCAGTCCATTCATAGCTTTTGTGCATTCTGAAGATCATGCGGCGACCCAAGCTGAAGCGCAAAAGCTATCCGGCGGCGAGGAAACCATCAATTTTGAAAATCGTTACCGCTGCAAAGATGGTTCCTATCGCTGGTTTGCGTGGAGCGCGCGAGCCGCAATTCCGCAAAAATTGATTTATGCCGCAGCGCGCGACATCACCGAGCAAAAACTGGCGCGCGAAAAAATTATTCAACTCAATGCCGATTTGCGGCGCCATGCTGTCCAGCTCGAAGCGGCCAATAAGGAACTGGAGGCCTTTTCCTATTCCGTTTCGCACGATTTGCGCGCGCCACTGCGGCACATTGACGGCTTTGTGAAATTGTTCGACAAGCAGGAGAACGGAAATCTCGACGACCGTGGACGCCGCTATCTCGGGATCATCGCCGATTCGGCGCGGCGCATGGGCGCGTTGATTGATGACCTTTTAATTTTTTCACGGATGGGACGCTCTGAATTGCGCCGCAGCAGATTAGAAACCAATTCACTCATCAGTGAAGTTGTTGACTCATTGCAGACCGAAATCCAAGGCCGCCGCATTGTCTGGAAAATAGACACGCTGCCTCAAGTTGAGGCAGATGCCGCGATGTTGCGGCAGGTTTGGGCAAATCTGATTGGCAATGCCGTGAAATATTCTCGTCCGCGCGACCCGGCGGAAATTGAAATTGGCTACAAGGCTGAAAACGGCGAATTCGTCTTTTTTGTTCGCGATAACGGCGTCGGTTTCGACATGCAATATGCACACAAATTGTTCGGTGTCTTTCAACGGCTGCATCGCGCTGAAGAATTTGAAGGCACTGGCATCGGACTTGCCAACGTTCAACGCATCATTCACCGCCACAGTGGGCGGGTTTGGGCGGAAGGCAAACTGGATGAAGGCGCGACATTTTATTTTTCACTGCCGCAAATCAAAATCATAACCGCAACCAAAGAATAAAAAATATGGCTCCGTTAAAACGCATCCTGCTCGTCGAAGATAGTGAACGCGACATCGAACTGACGCTCGCCGCGCTCGAAGAAAATAATCTGGCCAACGAAGTCGTCGTCGCGCGCGATGGCGCGGAAGCCCTGGATTATCTTTACGGCCGCGGAAAGTTTGCCGGCCACGCGAACGGTTTGCCCGTCGTCGTGCTGCTCGATTTGAAAATGCCCAAAGTGGACGGTCTCGAAGTGTTGCGGCAAATGCGCAATGACACTGGTCTCAAGCACGTGCCGGTCGTGATGATCACATCGTCACGCGAAGAACAGGACTTGGTCAAGAGCTATCAACTTGGGGTGAATGCCTATGTTGTCAAGCCGGTGGACTTTCAGCAGTTTGTGGATTCGGTGAAAGAAATCGGATTTTTCTGGGCGATCATCAACGAGCCGCCGCCCGGTTCATTGAAACGCCACGGTTAAAAATGTGAATGAGCCGCAAAAATCACAGATGCGCGTGCTGCATCTGGAAGACAGCGAGAATGACCAGATTCTCGTCGCGGAAATGCTGCGCGCCGACGGCCTGCCCTGTGAAATCGTTGGCGTAAAAACGGAAAATGAATTTGAGTCCACGCTGAAAAAAAACAAATTCGACCTTGTCATATCAGATTTTTCGTTGCCATGCTGCGACCCTTTGAAAGCATTGGAGATCGCCGGCAAACTTTGTCCGCAAACACCGTTCATCTTTTTTTCCGGCACAATCGGCGAAGACGTGGCGGTGAAGACGCTTAAGCATGGCGCGATGGATTATGTTTTGAAGCAGCGTCCGCAGCGGTTGACGGCGGCGATCCGCAATGCGTTGCGGATGGTCGAGGAACGCGCGCGAAGCGAGCGCATGGAACACGAAATGCGCGATCTTCAGGAACAATTTCTCCGCGCCCAACGGCTCGAAAGCCTCGGCGCGCTCGTCGGCGGCATCGCGCATGATTTGAACAACACGCTTGTGCCCGTCATCATCGGCGTGGAAATTTTGCAGCGTGAAAATCTTTCGCCTGACGCGCAAAGCATGGTGCGCACGATGGAAGCCAGCGCGCGGCGCAGCGCGGAAATGGTCAAGCAAATGATGATCTTTGCGCGCGGAGGAGAAGCGGGCAAAAGCGTTGTTCATCCCGACCGCCTCATCAAGGAAATGAGCAAAATCATTTCTGAAACATTTCCAAAATCCATCCAATGCCGCTCAAGTGTGGAAAAATCTTCCTGGTCGGTTTTTGGGGTTTCGACGCAATTGCATCAAGTGCTGCTCAACCTTTGCGTCAACGCCCGCGACGCCATGCCCAAGGGCGGCACGCTTACATTATCCACCGGGAATGCGGAACTTTCCACTGGCGAAACCGCGCGACATTTTCTAAAGCCGGGAAATTATCTTTGCATCACTGTTGAGGACACCGGCGAAGGCATCCCACCTGATTTGATCGAAAAAATTTTCAAGCCATTCTTCACCACCAAAGGTTTGGAAAAAGGAACCGGACTTGGCCTTTCCACCTGCCACAGCATCGTCAAAAGCCACGGCGGATTTATTGACGTGCAAAGCAAAATCGGCGCGGGCAGCAAATTCAAAGTGTATCTGCCGGCGAGCGCGGACAAATCCGGGCCTGCCGCCCCGCAAAAAACCGCGCTGCCCGCCGGAAACGGCGAGCGCATTTTGGTGGTGGACGACGAGGGAAGCATTCTCGCCATAACGCGCGCCGCGCTGCAAAATTTCGGTTACGAAGTTCTCGTCGCCGACAGTGGCATCGAAGCGATCGCGACATTTTCAAGAAATTCCGATTCCATCAAACTCGTCATCAGCGACCTCGCAATGCCGTTGATGGATGGGCGGACGACCATCGCCGAACTGCGTAAAATAAAACCCGGCGTGAAAATCATCATCTCCAGCGGCACGGCAAAAGAGATTGAAGAAGTTTTGCCACACATCAAAGTTGACGGCGTCATCGCCAAGCCATTTACGAACGAAAATCTTCTCGAAACCGTTCATAAAGTTCTCAAGGGCCAGAAAGTCGAATTAAACGTGTGAGGCGATAAATTTCAAATGCCAGCCGGAAAATTGACGCCTGTAAAAAACTTTCGTGCGAAGTTAAATAACATTTTGCAGCATCAACAGGACTTCACATGGCAAATTTTTTCAAAAATTTGCTTGTGAAATTTTTCACGATAAGACATTCTGCACGGCTCTTGGACACACGATTGGTTTTGCGAATCATGCCATCGGTGTCGTCTGAACGGTTTTTTGTGAAGTGAAGCAATTTTTGAAAATCATTTTTGCCTGTGCATTTTTCACCGCGATTTTTGCGGCGAATGTGAACGCGCAGACTTCTTCGCCATCCGCCAACGGAGCGACAGTTTCGCCCGCACCAGCGCAAGTAACTGAATCGGCGGACGAAGCAGTTCCTGCTGCCGCGCCGGCAGTTTTTCATGTGCTTGGATTGCCGGTGACCAACTCGATGATTTGCACATGGATTGTGGCGGCAATTATCTTAATCGTAGTGCGCGTTAGCACTTGGAAAAATATCAAGGAAGTTCCATCGGGAATGCAAAACGCGCTGGAGGCGCTCGTTGAAATGTGGGACGGTTTGATCGGTGATATTTTGGACAAGCGCGTCACGCGCTGGGTTTTTCCGTTCGCGACGACTTTTTTCATCTTCATCGTCATTTCAAATCTCATGGATTTGGTTCCCGGCGTCGGCAGCATTGGAATTAAAAATGCCAATGGAGAATTCACACCGATTTTTCGTCCGCCGACGACCGATGCGAATCTCACGGTGGCGATGGCGGGAATTTTTTTGGTGATGAGCATTTTTTGGGCGGTGCGTTATAACGGCGTTTGGGGACTGGTCAAACACATTTTCGGTGTGAAAATGGAAACCACCAAATGGACGTTCCCGTTGTTTTTTCTCCTCTTTCTTTTCATCGGCGCGATGGAATTGTTGTCCGTCGCATTCGCGCGTCCGGTCGCGCTGGCGATGCGACTTTACGGAAATGTTTTCGCCGGTGAAAGCATTTTGGACATGATTTTCCACAGCAAATCGCTGCTGTTTTCGCTGCTGCTTTCGTCGGGAATGTATTTTTACGAAACCTTCGTCTGCCTCGTGCAGGCGTTTGTGTTTGCGATGCTGGTCGTGGCGTTTGTCGGAACGCTTTGCACGCACACGGAAGAAGAACACGGCCATTGAATCAATTTGCAGCCGCGTTGAAAAAACGGCTGCGACAACCAAAACCAACAAAAGAAAAGTTATGATGCTAGCAGAAACAACAGGCAATATCCACATCGGCCTCGCCTTTGGCGGCGCGGCCATCGGCATCGGCATCGCCACCGCCGGCGGCGTCATCGCCATGAGCCGCAATCCGGGAATGTTCGGCAAAATTTTGACGTTCATGTTTGTCGGCATGGCGCTCGCCGAAGGCTGGGCGGTCATCGCATGGCTGGTCGTCGGCAATAAATAATCTGGTTATGGACAAACTAGGACTCGACCCGAGAATTTTGCTGATGCAGTTCATCAGTTTTTCTCTTGTCTTTTTCGCGCTGTGGAAATTTGCCTACAAGCCGATTTTCGCAATGCTTCACGAGCGGCGCGAGAAAATCGCCGAGGCGCTCGCCAACGCGGAAAAAATCAAAGTTGACGTGGCGCGCACGGAAACCGAACGCCAGAAAATTCTGGCCGACGCCGGCGACAAGGCGAACAAACTGATTGACGATGCGCGCGGCGCAGCCGCGCGTGTGCGCGAAACGGAAACGCAAAAAGCCATTGCGTCCGCCGAACAAATCGTGACGAAGGCGCGCGAAGCCGCCGTGCAGGAACGCGCGCAGATGCTCGCGTCGTTGAAACGCGAAGTCGGAAGACTTGTCGTGCAGACCACGACGACCGTCACCGGAAAAATTCTTACGCCGGAAGATCAAAAACGGCTCGCGGAAGAAACCGAAAAACAATTGGCCGCATAAATATAATTGTAGCGACGCTCTGTGAGCGTCGTTTCGGCGGTCACAGACCGCCGCTACAAAGAAATGAAAATTTCCAAACAAGCGCAGCGCGACGCCCGGCAACTGTTCCGCAGTTGCCACGTCAATGATTTGCTGGACGAAAACCGCGTCCGGCAGACGGTCACGTTGTTGACCACGCAAAAGCCGCGCGGCTACGTCGAAATTTTGTCGCGGCTGCATCGTTTGGTGAAAATGGATTTGGAACAGCATGCCGCGCGCGTGGAAAGCGCGACGCCGTTGTCCGCCGAATTGCAGACCGAAGTGACGGGCGAAATCAAAAAGAAATATGGCGCGGGCGTGAGCATTTCGTTCGCGCAGAATCCGGCGCTCATCGGCGGCTTGCGGATTCAGGTCGGCAGCGACCTTTACGACGGCAGCGTCAAAATGCGGTTGCAGAAATTGGAAGAAAGCTTTTAACGAAATTTTATGAGTAACTTGCTACAGGAAATTGAAGCGCAAATCAGCGGCGCGAAAACCGCGACAGCCAAACAGAACGTCGGCGTTGTCCGCGAAATCGGCGACGGCGTGGCGAAAATCGAAGGCCTGACCGACACGATGCTCAACGAGATGCTGGATTTCGGCAACGGCGTCACCGGCCTCGCGCTCAACCTTGAGGAAACCGAAGTCGGCGCAATTATTCTCGGCGATTACACCAAGATCAAAGAAGGCGATGAAGTCCGCACGACGGGAAAACTTTTGCAAGTGCCGGTCGGAAAAGGTCTGCTTGGCCGGGTGGTCAACGCGCTCGGCCAGCCGCTCGACGGCAAAGGCCCGATCAAAAACGAGGCGTTTTATCCCGTGGAAAAAATTGCGCCGGGCATCATCCGCCGCAAATCCGTCAGCCAGCCGGTGCAGACGGGCATCATGGCGATTGACGCGATGATCCCGATTGGGCGCGGCCAGCGCGAATTGATCATCGGCGACCGTTCGACGGGCAAGACCACGATCGGCGTGGACACGATGATCAATCAGGCGCGCATCAACAAAGCCGCCGAAACGTCCGGCGAAAAAGGTTTCCGTCCGATTTACAACATTTATGTTGCCATCGGCCAGAAGCAGTCCAGCGTGGCGCGCGTCATCGGCGTTTTGGAAGAAGCGGGCGCGATGCCTTACACGATTGTTGTCGTCGCGTCGGCTTCTGATTCCGCGTCGAACCAATATCTCGCTCCGTTCTCCGGCGCGGCGATTGGCGAATGGTTCATGGACAATGGCATGGACGCGCTGATTATTTTTGATGACTTGTCAAAACACGCTGTCGCGTATCGGCAAGTTTCGCTCATTCTGAAACGTCCATCTGGCCGCGAAGCATATCCGGGCGACGTGTTTTATCTGCACAGCCGCTTGCTCGAACGCAGCGCGCGCGTTTCGGAAAAATACGGCAACGGCTCGCTTACGGCTTTGCCGATCATTGAAACGCAAGCTGGCGACGTTTCGGCCTACATTCCGACGAACGTGATTTCAATCACGGATGGGCAGATTTATTTGGAAACAGATTTGTTCTATCAAGGTGTTCGTCCCGCTGTCTCCGTCGGTTTGTCTGTTTCTCGCGTCGGTTCTGCCGCGCAGATCAAGGCGATGAAACAAGTTGCCGGCCGTATCAAAGGCGATTTGGCGCAATACCGCGAACTCGCGGCGTTCGCGCAATTCGGCTCCGACCTCGACGCGAAGACGCAGGCAATCCTCGAACGCGGCAAGCGCGTGGTGGAAATTTTCAAGCAGCCGCAGTTCAATCCGTTGCCGGTCGAAGTGCAGGCGGCGGTGTTGTGGTCGGCGCAGAATAATTTCTTCGACGACGTGCCCGTGGAAAAAGTCAAAGATTTCCAGACGAAGCTCACGGATTTTCTCGGCACTCGCAAAGCGGATTTGCTGCTGAAGATTCGCACTGAAAAAGCCATCAGCGACGCCATCGCGGCGGAATTGAAGGCGGCGGTCACGGAGTTCAAGCAGTCTTATCATTAATTCATGCCCAGCACACGCGACATACGCCGGCGCATCAAGTCGGTCAAGAACACCGCCCAGATCACCAAGGCGATGCAGATGGTGGCCGCCGCCAAGATGCGCAAGGCGCAGCAGGCCGCGCTCGTCGGGCGTCCGTATGCGGATTTGATGAATGCAATCCTGGCCGAAGCCGGCCCGCGCATCGCGTCGTTCAAGCATCCACTGATGGAAATCCGCGACGTAAAAAAACGAGCGGTCATCGTGGTAAGTTCGGATCGCGGCTTGTGCGGCGGCTTGAACAGCAATCTGTTTCGCGAAGCGGCGAAGCTTGATAAAAACACGACGGTTTTTGTCACCGCCGGACGCAAGGCGTCGCAATTCATCGCGCGCACAAAACGAAATTTGGCGGCGGAGTTCACTTACAAAGACGCGCCGACGTTTGCCGAGGCGCGGGCAGTCTCAAAATTTGCGCAGGATTTATTTTTGAAAGGCGAAGCAGATGCCGTGGACATTTTGTTCACGCAATTCATTTCGACATTGGTGCAGCAGCCGAAAACGATTCCATTTTTGCCGGTCGGAAAAATTAAGGCCGTCACGGTTGGCATCAATGCGTCGCAACAGGAGTTGCCAGGCGCCGGCGTGCGGACGGATTCGTTTGAATTTGAGCCGGACGAAAAAACTGTGCTGGGCGCGTTGCTGCCGCACAGCTTGAATTTTCAGATGCACCAGATTTTGCTCGAGGCAAAAGCGAGCGAGCAAAGCGCGCGCATGGTCGCCATGAAAAACGCGACGGACAACGCGAAGCAGATCATCAAAGACCTGACGCTCGAATACAATAAATTGCGCCAGGCGAACATCACGAAGGAATTGTTGGAAATCACCACCGCACAAATGGCGGTGGGTTGACGAATCACGGAAAAACATTAACACTATTAAATATGAAAAAGGTTTTTGTATTCTGGGATAACTCAAACATTTATATCAGCGCCAAGACTGTTGCGGTGCTGCGTGAAGGCGGTGACGCTGCATACCAGGTGCGGATTCAATTTGACAACTTATTGAGTTTGGCTTTGGCTGGACGCAAACTGGAATCGGCAATTGCTGTTGGTTCTGTGCCGCCACCTATGCGTCATGTTTGGAATCGCTTGGAACAAGCGGGTGTCAAGGTAGAACTCTTTGAACGCGGCAGTTTGAGTGCTCGCGAGCAAGCTGTGGATCAAGCTCTACAGACTTATATGCTGCGAACCACTATTGATAATAATGGTCATCCTGGCATCGCAGTATTATTGACAGGAGACGGTGCTGGTTTTCTGGATGGAATTGGCTTTCATGCTGATTTGGAGCGTATGCACAAAAAAGGTTGGGGTATTGAAGTTTTAGCTTGGGAAAAAACTTGCGCCGCACGTTTCAGGCAGTGGGTGGAGAAGATTGGTGTTTTCGTTCCATTGGAGGATTATTACGAATCGCTCACGTTCACTGAAGATGACGCTGGCGCAATCCGACGGGCTAAACCTCTTGATTTATCAAAACGTAAATTGACAAAATAAAATTTATTTCATGAACAAAGGCAAAATCGTTCAAATCATCGGCCCGGTCGTGGACGTGGAATTTTCCGGCCAGCTACCCGCCATTTACAACGCGCTCACGGTGAATTTCACCGTGCAGGGACAGCCCGTCACGCTGACGCTCGAAGTGCAGCAGCATCTCGGCGACAACTGGGTGCGCGCCGTTGCCATGAGCACTACTGAAGGTCTCAAGCGCGGTTACGAAGTCACCGATTCCGGCACGCCGATTTCCATGCCCGTCGGCGAAGCCGTCATGGGCCGCGTCTTCAACGTGACCGGCGATCCCGTGGACGAACAAGGTCCGGTGAAGGCCGACAAATATCTGCCCATCCATCGCGCCGCGCCGCCGCTCGTGGATCAATCCACCAGCCCGCAGGTGTTGACGACCGGCATCAAGGTCATTGATTTGATTTGCCCGTTTCTCAAGGGCGGAAAAGTTGGCGCGTTCGGCGGCGCAGGCGTCGGCAAGACCGTCGTCATCATGGAACTCATCAACAACATCGCGAAGCTGCACGGCGGTGTTTCCATGTTCGCCGGCGTCGGTGAACGCACGCGCGAGGGCAACGATCTTTACAACGAAATGATCGAGGCTGGCGTCATCAAGGTTGAGAAAGATGAAAAAGGTCATCCGAAAATCGGCGAAAACGGTTTGCCGATCATCGCGCCCGGTTCGAAAATCGGCCTCGTGTATGGCCAGATGAACGAACCGCCCGGCGCGCGTCTCCGCGTTGCGTTGTCCGCGCTCGCCGTGACGGAATATTTTCGCGACGAAAAAAATCAGGACGTGCTCCTGTTCGTGGACAACATTTTCCGCTTTTCACAAGCCGGTTCGGAAGTGTCCGCGCTGCTGGGCCGCACGCCGAGCGCCGTCGGTTATCAGCCGACGCTCGCCGCCGAAATGGGCGACTTGCAGGAACGCATCACCTCGACCAAGAAAGGTTCGATCACGTCGTTCCAGGCCGTCTACGTTCCCGCCGACGACTTGACCGACCCCGCCCCCGCGACGACGTTCGCGCACTTGGACGCGACCATCGTTTTGGAACGCTCCATCGCCGAGCTGGGAATTTTCCCCGCCGTTGATCCGCTCGCCTCGAATTCCCGCGCGCTCGCGCCGGAAATCGTCGGGCAGGAGCATTACGACGTCGCGCGTGGCGTGCAGAAAGTTTTGCAACGCTACAAGGATTTGCAGGACATCATCGCGATCCTCGGCATGGACGAACTTTCCGCCGAGGACAAGACGACCGTGTTCCGCGCGCGCAAAATCCAGAAGTTCATGAGCCAGCCGTTCACTGTCGCGCAGGTTTTCACCGGCCGCGAAGGCAAGCAGGTTTCCCGCGAGGACACCGTCCGCGCGTTCAAGGAAATTCTCGAAGGCAAGCACGACGAAGTCGGCGAACAGAATTTCTACATGAAGGGCGGCATTGACGAAATCAAAGAAAGCTAAATGGCTGGAACTATAAAACTCGAAATTGTCACGCCGGAGGCGAAAACGTTTTCCGACGATGTCGAAATGGTCACGCTCACCGGCAGCGAAGGCGAAATGGGAATTTTGCCGCAACATATGCCATTGATGACGCAACTCGTCGCGGGCGAAATCATCGCGAAGAAAGGTTTGGAAACGATTTTCCTCGCCGTCGGCGACGGCTTTGTGCAGGTGACTGGCGACAAAGTTTCGATTTTGACCGACATGGCGATCTTGGCCGAGAACATTGACGAAGCGAAAGCCGAAGAAGCCCGCCAATTGGCCGAAGCGCGTCTGTCGCAAAAAATCACGGACGAAGAAGCTGCGAACATCCACGCTGCGCTCGCTCATGCGACGGCGCAACTCAAGGTCAAGCGGCTGCGGAAAAAATAATTTTGGTAGGAGACGAGGTGACGAGTCTCAAATTTTATAAATTCGATTAAAGCCTCCTTACGTCGGCTGCTACGAATTTATCCAGCAATCACGCCAATTTCCACCGGCTCGACGTTCACGCCTTGTTTGACCAGCCAATTGATTGCGGCCTTCACTTCGTCGCGTTTGCCGTCCAATTCGAGGCAGACGATTCCAATTTCATCCGTCACGCTGGCCTGACGGATGTTCGTGACGACCTTGAATTTCTGCGCGACTTCCCAGATGAACGGCTTTTTGATGAGTCGCGGCGGATACATCAGCCACAGTCTTTGCTGGGTCGGAGTCGTGGACTTTGTCTTCGCCGTTGGTTTTTTAGAAATTTTTTGCATAGCAGAAATTTAGAATTAAAAAGTAAAAATGAAAAAGGAAAAAGAAATGTATCGTGACAACTTTTTACATTTTTCCTTTTTAATTGGTTAGCCTCCCGCAATCGCCGGGATGATGCTGATTTCGTCGCCGTCCTTGAGCGGCGTCTCGCGGTTTTTGAGGAAGCGGATGTCCTCCTCGTTGACATAGACGTTGACGAAGCGGCGCACCTCGCCTTTTTCATCCACGAGGCGTTCCTGGATGCCGGGGAAGCGCGTCTGCAATTCGACGAGCGCCTCGCCGATGGTGGCGGCGTTGATTTCGACCAGCTCCTCGTTGTTGGTCAACTTGCGGAGCGGCGTGGGGATGCGGACTTTTTTTGGCATAAATTAAATTTTAATTTCTCGATTATTTCAAAAATCCTTTACTTCGCAAATATTCAGTTGAAGGAATATCTTTCCAAGATGGAAAAGCATCCAACCTTTTTGTTTTAATTCCTAATACATCCTGCAAAACAAATTCTTCAACGTCTTGGGCAAGTTCACCGTCAATTCTATCCATGCCCATCGTTGGTGTGAAAGTGCAAATGGACTGAATGTAAACAGGTGGATGCTCCGTGAAACGAATTTCAATAATGTAGCCAAATACTTCTGCATACCAAACAGTGGTGCTTTCGTGTCCGGGGCAATTGGAAGGCGCAGTCTGAAGTTTTGTTTTGGAAACAGCTTCAAATTCGTCAGCGGTAAATCGTCGAGCGCGTGTCGGATGCGGAAATGTTTTCGGAAATGCTCGATAGCCTATTTTTTGTGCGCTCATTTTTGTAATTTCATTTTACGCATTTACTTTTTCTTCATGCGCCAGCAACGCCTCGAATTCGCGCAGGCTCGGCTTGATTTCGCGCGGTTTGATCAAGCAAGGCCAAGCTGTTTGCGCACTTCATCCGTCGTGTAAGTGCGTTTGCCTTTGTTGCGGGCGCGCGCTTCCAGCAAATCAATATAATCATTCAAGTCTTCCATTTGCTCGCGCACATTTGGTTTCGCTTTTGTTGTTTTCATCGTGTGTGGGATTTGACCGGAAGCTTGGCGAGCGGATGGCCGGAAAGTTTTTCATGCTTGCGTGTTTCAGCAAACAGCTTGTCCAAGTCATGGCCGTATGATGCCGAAAGCGCATCTTTCGCGCGCCATACTTCGCGAAGCACCAGGTCGCCGGTTTCTTTTGTCGGGCGAATGTCAGTCGTTTTCATTGTTATTCTCCATCAGTTCTTCCGGCGTGCAAATCACCGGCAATTCAAAATCGGCAGATTCCACCAAACGCCGCAGCCGTGATTGAATGGCAGCATTGGCAATATGCCGGCAGTTCCAACTTAAAAGTATATCCAAGTTATAGGCGCTGGCTAGGGCAATATGAACAGCGTCGCGGTCGGCAGTGGCAGGAAGCAATCCCGATTCAAGAATCTTGCGGGCAAGTTCTTTGACTCCATCGGTCACCGGAAGCAGTGGAATGGTTTGCAACGATTCCAGACGAAATTGTGCCATTGCCAGTTCGCCAACGGAAATTTCATCCAGCACGACTTGCGAAGTGAAAAGTTCGTGCGTGGCACGGTTATGCTCCCACCAATCTTTCGTGAGCTGTTGCCGCGCGGCTTGAATCAAGTCGCGCGCAGGTCGCGCAACCAGATAACTTGGAATCGTGCTTTCGATATAGATTCGCACAATAAAATTTTACGCATTCACTTTTTCTTCATGCGCCAGCAGCGCCTCGAATTCGCGCAGGCTCGGCTTGATTTCGCGCGGTTTGCCGACGTGACCTTGCACGGCGTCGAGGGTCTTCAATCCGTTGCCGGTGACGCAGATGACGGCGGAAGAATCGCGCGGGATTTTCCCGGACGCAATGAGTTTCTTCGCCACGCCTACGGTCACGCCGCCGGCGGTCTCGGCAAAAATGCCTTCCGTCTCAGCGAGCAATTTAATCGCGTCGCGGATTTCGTCGTCGGTCACGTCGTCAGCCGCAGCATTGGTTTCGCGCATCACTTTGAGCGCGTAAAAACCGTCGGCGGGCGTGCCGATGGCGAGCGATTTCGCAATCGTGTCGGGCTTCACCGGCTTGAAGAAATCGAGTCCGGCCTTTTGCGCGACGGAAATCGGCGAACAGCCCGTGGCCTGCGCGCCGTGGATGTGCGATTCGGAATTCGCGACGAGGCCGAGCTTCACAAATTCCTGGTAGCCCTTGTGGATTTTTGTCAGCAACGAGCCGGACGCCATTGGCACAATCGTGTGCTGCGGCAGCCGCCAGCCGAGTTGCTCTGCGATCTCATACGCCATGCTCTTCGAGCCTTCGGCATAATACGGCCTCATGTTCACGTTCACGAACGCCCAGCCGAACTTGCCGGCGATCTCGGCGCACAGGCGGTTCACCTCGTCGTAATGGCCTTTGATGCAGATGACGTTCGCGCCGTAGATGAGCGAGTTCAAAATTTTCCCCTGCTCCAAATCCGACGGAATGAAAACGTAAGATTTCAGCCCGGCGCTCGCGGCGTTGGCGGCGACGGAATTCGCTAGGTTGCCCGTGGACGCGCACGCGACGGTTTCAAAGCCAAGTTCTTTCGCACGGCTCAACGCGACGCTGACGACGCGGTCTTTGAACGAGAGCGTCGGATAATTCACGGCGTCGTTCTTGACGTAAAGTTCGCGGATGCCGAGTGCCTTTGCGAGTCGGTCGGCCTTGACGAGCGGCGTGAAGCCGACAAGCGGGCCGACGGTCGGTTCGCCGGCGATGGGCAACAGCTCGCGGTAACGCCACATGGTCTTCGGGCGCGATTCAATCGCCGCCCTGGTCAAAGATTTTTTGATGCGGTCGTAATCGTAGGCGACTTCGAGCGGGCCGAAGTCGAACTCGCAGACGTGCGTGGCTTCGAGCGGATACTCGCGTCCGCATTCGCGGCACTTGAGCGCCTTCATGAACCCCTGATGCTTTTCACTCATAAATTTATTTCGTTTCGTTTCCGGGCAACAAAAAAGCCCCGACTCATGACGAGAAGGGGCGACAAAACGGTTGTGCTCTTCTCATTTTTCCCAAGCTAATGGTGCTTGAGCTGGAATTGGCACCTGACATTGAAAACCAGTTCAATCGGTTGCCGTGGTGTCATCGGGCCAGTCCCTCAACCACTCGTCATGAGTCCGTCAAATCAACGGATGCGGATAAATTGATATTAAACTGAAAAAGTGTCAACAGGTTTTTGCAACGTGATTATTTGTTCATTCAATAACATGCGTATCGTAAAGTCTCCAAATGGCTGAAGCAAGGTCACCATCTTTCATATCTCTATTCTGCGGTTTTTCCAATGGAGTTCCGAACGGATCAGTTTGAAATGTCTGATATTTATGAGTCTTGCCATTAACCATAAAAGTAGAGCGTTCCAAAGTGACAATTATCACTTCAAAAAATTTATACCCGGATTTCGGTTCAGTGTGAGCGGTTGATTCAGCATAATAGCGCAACACCTGCTGCGAATTGGCTACGATGATGCCGAGAATTATTTTGTAGTTGCGTGGTTCTTCCTCGGAATTTCCGGCGAGGACTCCGCCGAAAGCCAAAAGTAAAACACACAACAAAATTTTGCGTGCCACAGGAAACAAGATACCGCTTGCCGAAATTGAGAAAACAATTATGCCGATTAGAAGAAGTGTTCGGTCAATTTTCATTTGCGTTGTTCTACGTCTCAAGTGTTTTTTTGTCGAGCATTTTTTACCTTAAATTCAGTTGACTGAAATCGTTCGCAGGCGTATAAAATATACGATTTGGTAATTAAAGAGTAATTGAGTTGTCGGCACACGCCAAGTTACGGTTCCTCACCATTAGTTGTGTCTGCAACGGCTGAAACCGCATTATGTTGTGGTTTTTGCTTTACTTGTTTCGACAACTTTGGTTGTCTATTTGCGAGCAATCGCAGTCAAAAATCATGTATCTCAAAAATTTGACGGTTTTCGGCTTTAAGTCTTTCGCGGACAAAACCGCGCTTAATTTTCAACCCGGCGTCACGGCCATTGTCGGCCCGAACGGCTGCGGCAAATCCAATGTCTCCGATGCCATCCGCTGGGTGCTGGGCGAGCAATCGGCCAAGGCGTTGCGCGGCGGCGAAATGGCGGACGTGATCTTCAACGGCACGGACGGACGCAAACCGATGGGCATGGGCGAAGTCTCGCTCACGCTCGGCGGCGTGGACGGAGAAAATCTCCGCGCAGCGGGCGTCGAGGTCGCTTATGACGAAGTCACGCTCACGCGCCGGATTTTTCGCGACGGCGGCAGCGAATATTTTCTGAACAAAACTCCGTGCCGGCTCAAGGACATCCAGCAACTTTTCATGGGCACCGGCGTTGGGCGCACAAGTTACAGTATTTTGGCGCAAGGCCACATCACGCAGATTCTTTCGAGCAAACCGGAAGATCGCCGGATGATTTTCGAGGAAGCTGCCGGCATCACGAAATTCAAATCGCAGAAACGCGAATCGCTCCGCAAACTGGAATACACCGAGCAAAATCTTTTGCGCGTCGCCGACACAATCAAAGAAGTGAAACGGCAAATCGGTTCGTTGCAACGCCAGGCGGGCAAAGCGAAGCGTTACAAACAAATTTCGCTGGAACTACAGCATCTTGAAACGCAACTCGCGCGGCATCAGTTCGACGTGCTGCAATCCGAGATCGCCGAGAAAAATTCCGCCGTCGAAAATTTGCGGAACGAAATCGAACAAGGCTCGAATGACGTTCTGCGTTTTGAAAATGAGATTTCGCAATTGCGCGAACGGCTTTCAGATTTGGAACACGAAGTCGCCGCGCAGCAGCAGCGCGGCTTGGAATTGAAAGGCGAAATTGACCGTCACGAAAGCCGGATTCAATTCAACGAAGAACGGCTTGCCGAACTTGCATCGCAAAATTCCAAAGCACTCGCGGACATCACGCAGGCCGAGGAACGCTGCCGCGCCGCCGAAGAGGAATTGGCGAGCGTGAAACAACATTTGTCCAAATCCGAAAACTCGCTCGCGGAGCATCGGCTTACGCTGGAGAAAAAACAATTCGCGCTGAACCAAGTTGAGAGCGATTTGAAACGCCTACAGGAAGAATTGCGCGCGGCGCAATCCGCCGCGTTCGCCGCCGCGCAGGATTTGACGCGCATCCGCAACGAAATCACCGCGCTGGATCTGCAGAAGCAGGGCAACACGATTCGCCTCGAAAAACTTTCCGCCGAAAAAGTTCAACTTGAAGAAGAGCGCACGCGGCTTGAATCGCGCCTGCAGGAATTCACCGCGAGCGTCGAGGTGGAAAAACTCAACGTCGCGACAGTGCGCGGCTCGGTTGAGCAGCGGCAAAATCGTTTGTGTGAATTGCAAAACGAATTACAGCAATCATCGGTTGAGCAGGATCATTTTTTGCAGCAACAGGCTGAAACGCGTTCGCGCCTGACGGTCATCGAGCAGCTTGAGCATTCGCGCGAAGGTTTTGATGCCGGGGCGGTCGCGGCGTTGCGACAATCGCGTTCGGTCATCGGCTCGCTCGCCGACAGAATTCGCGTTCCCGAACAATTTGTCGTCGCGGTTGAAAACGCGCTTGGCCATCACTTGCAACTTGTCCTGACCGAGCAGCCGGAATCCGCGCAGGAAATTCTCGCCGACTTGAGCGCGAACAAATCCGGCCGCGCGAGCGTCGCCGCGCTTTCCATTTCAATTCCCGACGACAAACAACTTGTTTTTGGCGGAGAATTATCGGCTGATGAAAATAAAACCGCCGCGCAAAATGGTTTGAAATCAGGCCAGATTGTCCGTGCGCTGGACGTGGTTCAAACTGAACCGTCTGTCGAAAAACTTTTGCGAGCATTGCTCGGTCACACATTCATCGCGTCCGATTTGGCGACGGCGACGGCGCAAATCCAGAACGGCCACGCGGGCTGCGATTTCGTCACGTTGAAAGGCGATCTGTTGAGCCGTCATGGAATTTACACCGGCGGCTATCTGAACGGTCATGGAAATCCGAAAGCTCCGGCTTCAATTCTTGGCCGCAAAAACCAGATCACCGATCTGCAAAATAATTTGACGGAAGTCCAGAATCGCGTCGCCAATGCCAGTCGCAAGCGCGGCACTTTACTGAACGAACAAACGGAATTGCAGGCTAGCTTGCAGGAAGCACAGACGGAATTGCGTGAACAGGAAGTGGCGATTGCGACGCGCGAAGGCGAATTCAACGCGCTGCAAAATTCCAACCGCCTGCTGCACCAGAAAATTGACACGGTCGTTTTTGAAGTCCAAAGCCTCGCGGCGCAGGAACAGGAAGGTTTGCAGAAACGAAACGCGCTGACGGCGCAATTGGAAAAATTTGAAACGTCCGAGCGCGCCGCGCAGGAGCAGGTCGCGTTGCTGACGGCTGAATTGGAAAATTTGCGGCAGCAACGCGACACGGCGAACGCAGCGCTGACCGAAAGCAAGATCGCGCTCGCGTCGGACGAGCAGCTTGCGGCGTCGTTCCGCCAGCAGCAGCAATCGTTGGCGCAGCGCATCCGCGAACTCTCGCAGGTCATCGAGCAGCGCAAAGGCGAGTGTTCATCGTTCATTTCGCGCAAGGAGCAGGCGGAATCGGAAATTTTGGAATCGCGCGGCAAGATTGAAACCATCGCGCACGAACGCGAGCAGGTGAACGCGCAGGCGGCGGAATTGCTCGCGCAAAAAAATTCGCAGGAAACGGAAATTGCGTCGCGCGACGAAAGTTTGCGTTCGCAGCGCAGCCGTTTGACGGAATTGCAGAACCAGCGCGGCGGAATTGAAATCGAACTGGCGCAGAAAAATATGTCCGTTCAAAACCTGCGCGAAAAAATCCAGCAGAAATATCACGTCAATCTGGACGACATCCGCAGCGAGTGCATCACGATCACGTTCGCCGACGAAGGCGCGGCGAAAGTGGAAACGCTCACTCCCGAAGAAATGGAGAAAAGCGGCGTGGCGACGGATTGGAGCGCAGTAGCGCAGCAGATCGAGGCGTTGCAAAAGCGGCTGGACGAAATCGGCCCCGTGAATCTGGTCGCGATTGAGGAATACGAAGAAACCGAGCAGCGCCATCAATTTCTGACGACGCAGCACGACGATCTGGTCAACGCCAAGACGCAATTGCTCGAAGTCATCAACCGCATCAACACGCAGACGCGGCAGATGTTTTTGGAGACGTTCGAGAAAATCCGCGACAATTTCCGCGCGATGTTTGTGGACGTTTTCGGCGGCGGCAAGGCGGATTTGATTTTGTCGGACGAAAACGATGTTTTGGAAAGCGGCATTGATATTGTCGCGCGTCCGCCGGGAAAACAATTGCAGGGCATTTCGCTGTTGTCCGGCGGCGAGCAAACGATGGTCGCCGTGTCACTTTTATTTTCAATTTATCAGGTCAAGCCGAGTCCGTTCTGCGTGCTGGACGAACTGGATGCGCCGCTCGACGAGTCGAACATCAACCGTTTCGTGCGCGTGCTGCAACGCTTCATCGCGCAGTCGCAGTTCATCATCATCACGCACAATAAGCGCACCATCGGCATGGCGGACGTGCTTTACGGCGTGACGATGGAGGAACACGGCGTGAGCAAGATTGTCAGCGTGAAGTTCCACAAGTCGGATGAAACAACGACTGCCACTGCCAGCGCGCCATTGGTGAAAACCGACAGCACTTCTGAAACAGCGATGCCGAATTGAATGCGAGTTGGTGCCGGTGGTGAGACTCGAACTCACACGACGTTTTACGGTCCCAGGATTTTAAGTCCTGTGCGTCTGCCATTTCGCCACACCGGCAATCGCCGAAACGCTAATCTCAAAATTCAGCGAATGAAAGCGTGAATTTTTTTCCAGAACCGTTTAATTTTTTGCGATGCAGCAAACGACATTGACGCTTGGACATTCGCCCGACCCCGACGACGCCTTCATGTTTTACGCGCTCGCGAAGGATTTGATTCCCACGCACGGCTTCCGCTTTCAGCACATTTTGCAGGACATCCAGACGCTGAACGAACGCGCCACGCGCGGCGAACTCGACATCTCCGCCGTCAGCATCCACGCCTACGCTTACGTTTCAGACAAATACGCGCTCCTGCCCAGCGGCGCGAGCATGGGCGACGGTTATGGCCCGATGCTCGTGGCCAAACAAAAGTTTTCCCGTGACGACATCGCAAAGAAAAAAATCGCCGTGCCCGGCACGATGACCAGCGCATTTCTTGCGTTGCAACTCTGGCTCGGCAAAAGAGCGAAGGAATTCAGTTACATCGTGGTGCCATTTGATCAAATCTTTGCCGCCGTGAAAAATGGAACTGCCGAAATCGGTCTGATCATTCACGAAGGACAATTGACTTACCAAAACGAGGGATTGGTCGTCTGCGAAGATTTGGGGATTTGGTGGGGCGAACAAAATGACGGACTGCCCTTGCCGCTCGGCGGAAACGTCATCCACAAGAAATTCGATTTGGCCACGCGCCGAAAAATTTCCGACATCTTGACCGCAAGCATTCAATACAGTCTCGACCATCGCGCCGAGGCGGTGCAACACGCGTTGCAATACGCGCGCGACATGGGACGCGACCTCGCCGACAAATTCGTGGGCATGTATGTGAACCATTGGACGCTCGATTACGGCGAGCAGGGCAGGGAATCCATCCGGCGATTTCTCGGCCAGGCCTTCGAGTGCGGCCTCATTCCGCACCGGCAGGAATTGGAATTTGTCGTATGAAATTTTGATTTTGGGAATTCATTGTTCCGCGATAAACTCCGTCGAATGAATCGCATCGAGGAACGTTTCGCGCAATTACGGCGCGACGGCAAAAAAGGTTTCATCGTCTATATTGGCGCGGGCGACCCGAATCTCGCCGCCACGCGCGAACTCGCTTTGGCTTTCGACAAAGCAGGCGTGGATATTTTGGAACTCGGCGTGCCATTCAGCGACCCGCTCGCGGACGGACTGGTCAACCAACTCGCTGCGCAACGCGGTCTGGAATCTAAAACCACTCCGCCGAAACTTCTGGAAACTATTGCCACCATCCGCAAGAAATCTCAAATCCCAATTGTCCTCTACATTTACTTCAATCTCATCCATCGCATTGGCATGGAAAAATTCATTCGCGATGCGGCGAAGGCGGGCGTGGATGGTTTGCTCGCGCTCGATTTGCCGCCGGAAGAATCGGACAATTACGAGGCGCTGATGAGAAAATCCAGCCTTTGCCACATTTATCTCGTCGCGCCGACGACGCCGGACGACCGGATGAAATTCATCGTCAAGCGCGGCAGCGGATTTATTTATTACATCTCGCGCGAAGGCGTGACGGGAATGCAAAGCAAGGTCTCGTCGAACCTCGCGTCGCAAGTTGCCAAAATCCGCGCGCACACGAAATTGCCGGTGGCCGTCGGCTTTGGCGTTTCCAATCCGCAACAGGCGCAACTCGTCGCGCAAAACGCGGACGCCGTGGTCGTCGGCAGCGCGGTGGTGAATCAGATCGCAGAAAACGGAAAATCAAAAGAATTGGTCAAGCGCGTCGGCAAATTTGTCAAATCGCTGGCCGATGCGGTGAAAGGTATTTGAGTCACAGATGAAACACAGATTATTAATTTTTTTTTGGGGTGGACGATTGGGGTAAATGGCGTTTGAATTCTCCACGCAGAACTGAAGCCAACCATGATTGCGAAATGTCCATGCGAACATTGCGGGGTGAATATTGAATTTGCCACGGAAGAATTTTTATCTGGCAGCTCTGTGATTTGTCCGCAATGTGGCAAAGAAACGCCTATTTTTGTCAGTCCGGAGGCCAAGCCAGCATCCGATCCGCAACCGCAGGCCGAAATTTTACAGGTGATTAAGCAGCCAGATTATTATCTGGCTAAAGAATTACAATTAGGCGACGCAAATTATATTCTTTATCTCGCGCCAGGGGATGTCCGCCATTTGCAAGTTCGTAATTTCATCAAATACAAAGCTGACGATTGGATTGCATATTTCAAACAAATATCTCTGACTCCTAAAATTTCAGGGCCGTATGGCCGTGAAAGCGAAGGACTCGAAGCTGTCATTCCAGAAGGATTTTTTCCTGAAATTACTTGGGAAGATAAATTTAGAATTCTTCACAGCTTTGCAGTGCTATACCGCGATTATGGAGTTCCGTCTGCGGTTTATGAATACTTTCACAAGCTGATGAAACTGCAATCGTTAGAATTTGCTGAATGTATCAATTCGTGGGTCAAAGAGGCTTGGAATAATTATTTCATAGCTCAAAGCTATGCAGAATCAGATCAGTATTTGATTATGCAACGTGGAGATGTAACAACCGACCCGGAAACAGTTTGTTTCGCCGTCTTCAAAAAAACGCCTTTTGTTATTCAACGCTTCGAAGAATTACGCAAGGTGGAGGAAACAGAAAATACTGCTGAAAACTTGGAGCGGTTGCGCCGGAGCAGTTTTACGGTTTTCGTTTATTTGATGGAAGATTTACGGAATGGCCTTTTCAAAATTGGCCAAAGCCAAACCCCTGAAAAACGAGAAAAAACATTGCAGTCAGAAGTGCCGGAAACTTCCCTGCGTTTTTATATGCCGGCGCATGACGCCGCAGAACAAGAACTGCATGAAATGTTTTCAGGAAAGCGGGTTCGCGGAGAATGGTTCGAACTCACGCCGCGAGATATACTTTCTGTCATTGAATTCCTAAAGCAGAAAGGTGATTTAAGTCGTGCCTCTGCTGATTTCGATTGGCTCGGAAAAATTACTCTTGGAGTTTGAATCTGTGTTTCATCCGTGAAAATCTGTGGCTAAAAAATTATGAAAGTTAAACCTGACGCTAAAAACCGTTTCGTCATCATCATGGCAGGCGGGCGCGGCGAGGCTTTGACCGGCGGTTTGATTTCTGATAGGTTTCAGCCATGAGCAAGCAAGTGACAGTCGAAGTGCCTGATGAATCGCTTGAGGTTTTAGGCGAGGACGCGGCGAAGTTTGGCCGCGAAATGCTCGTGGCTGCGGTGCTGCGCTGGTTTGAAGAAGGCCGGCTCTCGCAAGGTCAGGCGTCGGAAATGCTCGGCCTGACGCGTGGGCATTTTTTTGATTTGCTTTACGAGCATCGCATCTCGCCGGTGCAGATGAGCGTTGAGGATTTGGAAAAGGATTTCCAACGTGGTTGAACGCTGGGTCATCAACGCTTCGCCGGTCATTCTGCTTGCGAAGGCGGAAGTCATCCAGTTCCTTCCAAAACTTTGCGACGAGCTTGTCATTCCCGCCGGTGTCGTGGGTGAAGTTCAAAACATTCACATCACTGACGCCGGGAAAAAATGGCTGGAAGCTGATGGGAAAAATTTTATTCGGGCTTGTCCGACAATTCATGCAGCGTTGGCAAAATGGCGCGGCGGCTCGGGCGAAGCGGAAGTCATTTCATGGGCATTGCTAAATCCGGGTTTTACGGCGGTTCTCGATGACCGTCGTGCGCGGACTTTGGCGGAGAAAAATAATGTTTCGGTTCTCGGCTCGTTGCGTGTCATTGTGATTGCAAAAGAACGCGGCTTGATTTCGAAAGCCAAACCCGCGCTGGAAAAATTACGCGGCGTCGGCGCTTATCTTTCCGACGAACTCATTGACCGTTCAATTGCATTGGCTGGCGAAAGTTAAAATTTTTATGAGCGCAAAAGTTAAACCCGACACTAAAAACCGTTTCGTCATCATCATGGCGGGCGGGCGCGGCGAACGGTTCTGGCCGTTGAGCCGCGAGAAAATGCCCAAGCAATTGCTCGCGCTGCTCGGCAAAAAATCGTTTTTGCAGGAAGCCGTTGAGCGCGTGCTGCCGCTTGTTCCGGCCAAAAATATTTTCGTCATCACCAACGAAGCGCAATTGCCGGAAGTCAAAAAACAGCTTCCGAAAATTCCGAAAGCGAATCTCATCGCCGAGCCGGTTGGCCGCGACACTTGCGCCGCCGTCACGCTTGGCGCGGCGTTGGTTGGTGCGCGTTCGACGATGGGCGTCATGGCGGTTTTGCCCGCCGACCACGTTATTCCCGACGCGAAAAAGTTTCAGCAGATTTTGTCGGACTCATTTGATCTGGTATCGCGCGGTCAGGCCATTATCACCGTCGGCATCAAATCGACCGAGCCGGCGACGGGTTACGGTTACATCCGCGTCGGAAACGAATTGCCGCCGGCGGAAGGCGCGAAGAAAACCAAGACGACCTTTTTCAAGGCCGAGCAATTTGTCGAGAAGCCGAATTTTGAGCGCGCGTTGGATTATGTCAACAGCGGGCAGTATCGCTGGAACGCGGGAATGTTCGTCTGGAGCTTCATCACGGTCACGAACGGGCTGGAGAAACATCAGCCGGAAATGTTCGCCGCGTGCCAGCGCTGGTTCAAGGTCTCGAACAATCCCGCCAAGCTCGCGCGCGTTCTCGCGAAGGAATATCCCGACGTGAAAAAAATTTCGATTGATTACGCGCTGATGGAAAAGGCGCAGAATGTCATCGTGGCCGACGGTGATTTTGAATGGGACGACCTCGGCGCGTGGCCGGCGCTCGCGCGGCACATCAAGCAAGACCCGGAAGGCAACGCCGCCGTGGCAGATTTCATCCATGTGGACGCGGCGCGAAATATCATTTATGACGCGCGGACGAAAAACAGAACGCCCATCGCCGTAGTCGGCCTGCGCGATTCCATTCTCGTGCAGACGGACGACGCGGTTTTGCTGGCGCACAAAAGTCAGGCGCAGAAAGTGAAAGAATTGGTCAGGAAAATGGGCGAGGATGCGAAGCTGAAGAAACTGGTTTGACCCCGTTGCCGTTTTAAGAACTTGAGGCTGCGGCGGTGGCCTTGAGAAATTGCCTGCGTGTGAAGTGCGTGGTCAGTTTTCAGATGATTCCACAAACGGCGGCATCGGGCAATCCAGCGTGTCGGAAATCGCCCGGAGCAGTTCGGCCTCGTCCGCCACAATCACACCGTCCGCGCCGACAGTGTGGATGCAGGCTTCAACCAGATTTTTTTTGATGATCGGCACGGCTTGCGCGAGACGGTCGAGCGCGGCGTCAATTTGATCCACGCCGCAATTTTCTTTTGGCAGCAATTGCAAGTCGTTGTCGTTCGGCGCGCGAAGATACGGCGCACCAGATTCAAATGCCTTTGAAATTTCCGCCGCGTCGTCGCTACTGACGTTTGCCAGCGCGGAAAGAA